>ERZ777305.1283-NODE-1283-length-31506-cov-24.833010_pt1 | contig 31506 bp, 28 predicted proteins | sample MGYA00374965_ERZ777305 | MGnify/ENA primary metagenome ERZ777305 (study PRJEB29328, sample SAMD00013331) | mouse gut metagenome | study: EMG produced TPA metagenomics assembly of the Metagenome analysis of fecal microbiota from mouse which was promoted... | reverse complement strand
ATGATTGAGATTTCTAATGTCTATCCGTCTTGCCTTATTATAACACTCAAATATGAAGTAATATATAGAGAACGTACATTACCCTAATATTATTTTACATCGCACTATTGCTAAATTGTTGCTTACGATACAAGCAACTTACTGTGGTTGCGTTAAATTCAGCCATAATGTCCCTCTAAAAGATCTAATCATTGGCATTCCATAAATCAGCTACACAAAGAAAAAGTAAGATGCTTTCAATTATAGTATAGCCTATGATAGATACATGTCCACAACTATCTATACGGGTCAAGCCGAAAAACGCAGAAGATTAGTATGTTATGTTCATCGGTGTTGTCATCGTGAACAAACTGTTCACGATTTTAGCTGTTCACGAATTGTACACCGCCATACCTCACAATGTTCACGATTCTGCCGGATAGGGATATTACAAAAATCGCTGAAACTGTCTTAGTTTCAGCGATTTGCAGCGTTTTGCCATTTTGTCTTGTGACCCCGGTGAGGCTCGAACTCACGACCCAATGATTAAGAGTCATTTGCTCTACCAACTGAGCTACGGAGTCTTTGGGTCTGCATCATTGCCTAAAAGCAATTTTGCGCTGCAAAGGTAGCGTTTTTTTTAATGATAGCAAAATTTTTGCCGTTTTTTTGTTTTCTAATTCTCTATTGTCGTTTTAACTAATTTGTAAATGCGTGATTTTTAACAAAATAAACAAACTTATTCGGTTTGTTTTTCGTTTTTACTTACAGAGCGTTCTTCGCCTTCCTATCAATTTAAACATTGTATTAGATGATTACTGACAACAAAAGGGTTATCAACAGCAAGTTGCTCATTGATGCTAATTGCACAAACTAGGTTTCTGAAATTATAGACTCTGTCTTGGCTCCAGGTTTCAGAAACAAGGCTACACACTGCGCTTTTTTACTTCAAAGCAGTTCGCGACAAGCATTCTATACGGAATGTTTTGCAGTAAATCCTACATTTTTTCCGGGTGGAAACATTGGAAATATCGCTGTAAACCGCACGGTGAACAATATATTGTGTTCGGGGGCGACTCCCCGCTATCTGTCTGTCGGCTTTTTAATTGAGGAAGGGTTTGCCTTAGCTGATTTAAGGCAAATAGCCGCTGCGGTTTCTGATGCCGCGAGATTTGCAGAGGTGGAAATTGCCGCCTGTGATTTCAAGGTTGTGAAACGCTGCGCGACAGGCGGCATCTGCTTGACTGCGGCATGTATCGGAGAGTTGCCGCCCGACATTGATCTGAGCCCTGAAAATATACGCTGCGGAGACAAAATCCTCATAAGCGGGGATATTGGTCGGCACGCGGCGGCAGTAGCCTCTTTAAACGAAGGGGAGGCTACGCTTTTTGACACGATTAGCGACACCGCCTCGCTCGGCGATATTGTGCATAATCTGCTTGATGTGTGCGGCAATGACATCCGTGTGCTTGGTCTGCTCTCTGAAAGGGGGGTAGGCAAAACTATCGGCAGGCTGGAATCAGTTTGCGGAGCAGATATTGTCTTAGACCGGGAAGCTATTCCTGTAACACCCGATGTGGCAGCGGTGTGCAGTCGGTTCTACACAGACCTGCTGCATTGTTCAAGCGAAGGTGTCATCATTGCCGTTATACCGGAATCGCTCGCAGATGCAGCTCTTGCTGCGATGCGGCGCAGCGCTCACGGACAAAACGCTACCATAATAGGCTACGTTGCAGGCTCTCAGACTTGACTTTATTTACCGGTTTCGTAATCGTCGGGCAACTCAAAGCCGTTGCGCTCAAACATTGTATAGTCCTGGTCGATGTTGTTGCCTATTGTTGTTAGCATATCTCCGACAAGCGCTCCGTTCATGCCGCCTCTGAGAATTCTTTCAGTAGCGGCAGCAGACAGGCGCGAGCGGCCACCGGCAAAACGCAACGTGCAGTCAGGTGCTACAAATTTCATCAACGCCACGGTGCGCACTATTTCTTCTTCGCCGATAAGCTCCTGATTTTCAAGCGGGGTGCCTTTAATAGGCTGAAGTATATTCACCGGAATGGATGCCGCTCCGGCTTCTCTTGCCTCCTGCGCCAGTTCGAGACGCTGCGCCAGTGTCTCGCCCATTCCGATTATTCCTCCGCAGCACACTTCCATGCCCACCTCGACAGCCGCTTTTATTGTTCGCAGCTTGTCCTCATGAGTATGAGTTGTACATAGTTCCGGAAAATAACTTGCCGATGTTTCCAGATTGCAATGGTAGCGTTTCACTCCGGAGTCTCTGAGCTTAATCAGTTCTTCCTTGCCCAACAGTCCCATAGAAGCGCACAGGTAAATGCCTGACTCGCCGGCTGCTTTTTTGTATAGGTCGCAGAAACGGTCAATCTGCGCGGCTGTAACACGGCGACCGCTCGTAACCATGGAAAAGCGCTTGACTCCCCGGCGGCTATTTGCATGAACGGCGTTCATCAGCTCTTTTTCAGATATTATGTCGTACTCCTGTATGCCTGTTTTATGACGGGCACTCTGCGCGCACCATTTGCAGTCCTCCGGACAACGCCCTGAACGGGCATTGACAATAGAACATGTATCTATTTCGTTTCCGCACCTTGCCGCGCGCACTTCATCGGCGGCATCGCAAAGTTCGTCCACGGTATATTTGTCGTTAAGAGCAAGCGCCTCTTCTACTGTCGCCGCAATGCCCTGCAGCGCACGCGCCTTTACTTCTTCCAGCAATCGCATAATAATTATCCTAATTTTTGTGAGGCTGCAAATTTACGGTAATTGCTGTTCGCTGATTCTTTGTTGATGTTTTTTAACAACAAGAGGCTTGATAAAGGCACGAGTTGTTGATTTTTATCCATACCTTTACAACCTCATTATCACTGTAAACGGATATGAAACATACAGCTGTTATAGTTTTAGCCATGTCTCTGCTATCGTTGATGCCGGTTCGCGCGCAGGTAACAGTAGGAGCCGCACGGACTGAAAGCTATGTGCCCCTGCTCAAAGGAAAGCGCATCGCCCTGTTAAGCAACCACACCGGCATGGTCGGCAAAGAACACACCCTTGACATAATGCTTGCCAAAGGGCTCAATGTCACCACAATATTCTCACCCGAACATGGTTTCAGAGGCAATGCCGATGCCGGCGAACATGTAGGCAGCGGCAAGGATGCCAAGACCGGCATTCCGATAGCGTCGCTGTACAACGGCGGCTCGCGGATGCCCGCAAAAAAAGTTATGGACAATATTGACGTGATAGTCACGGATATACAGGATGTCGGGCTGAGGTTCTACACTTATTACTGCACAATGACCGACCTAATGAATGCCGCCGCCGCATATGGCAAAGAATTCATGGTGCTTGACCGACCTAACCCCAACGGCATGACTGTTGACGGTCCGGTGCTTGACATGAAGTATGCCAGCGGAGTGGGACGGCTGCCGATACCTACTCTTCACGGCATGACACTCGGCGAGCTTGCCACAATGGCAAACGGCGAGGGCTGGCTCAAAGGTGGAAAGACTGTGCCGCTGACTGTTATAAAATGCACCGGCTACACCCATGCTACCCGCTATGAACTCCCTATAGCCCCCTCTCCCAATCTGCCCGACATGAAAGCGGTGTACATGTACCCGTCCACATGCTATTTCGAGGCTACAGATGTAAGCCTCGGCAGGGGCACTGACACCCCCTTTACCATTTACGGACATCCGCAGATGAAAGAGGGTGACTTCTATTTCACCCCACGGAGCCGACCGGGAGCCAAGACCCCTCCACAGCTGGGCAAAAGATGTCGCGGACGCAACCTGAGGTATATGACCGAAGAGGAAATGATAGCGCAAGGGGTCAACTTCGAATATATTATCGACGCATACCGTGCCATGGGTCGACCGCAAAAATTTTTCACATCATTCTTTGAACTGCTCGCCGGCAACGGCAAAATCCGCGGCATGATAGAATCCGGAGCCACAGCCGCCGAAATAAAAGAGTCATGGAAAGATGAGGTGGAAGCTTTCAAAATCAGGCGCAAGCCGTACCTTCTTTATCCCGAATCATGAGTCCTATAGCCGTCATAGCCACTGTCGCCGCCTATTTTGCCGTACTTATGGCAATATCGGCAATAGCATCGCGCGGCAGCGACAACGCCACATTTTTTACAGGCAACCGCAAGGCTCCGTGGCCACTGGTAGCCTTTGCCTCCATAGGGGCAGCCATTTCCGGAGTAACATTTATCTCAGTGCCGGGAATGGTAGCGGCAAAAGGTCATGCGTATCTGCAAATGGTTCTGGGCTTTATTGTCGGTTATATAGTTATAGCCGTTGTACTTGTGCCAATGTTCTACAGGCGCAACCTTGTGTCAATCTACGGCTATCTCGGACAACGTTTCGGCATCAGAAGCTACCGTAGCGGCGCATGGATATTCTTTATATCCAAGATGCTCGGTGCCTCCGTTCGCTTTTTTGTGGTATGCGCTGTGCTGCAGTCGCTGGTGTTCAGTCCGTTAGGCATACCATTCGAAGTCAATGTCATTGCAACGGTGGCGCTTATATGGCTTTACACTGTCAACGGTGGTGTAAAGACGCTTATCTGGACCGACACCATAAAAAGCATTTGCCTTATAGGCAGTGTTGTTCTAAGCATTGCCTTTGTGTCTCACATCATGGGATTCGATTTCCATACGGCAGTCGGCAGCATATCCGCACACGAAAGCTCACGCATATTCTTTTTTGACGACCCCTTTTCCGGTTCCTACTTCTGGAAACAATTTGTTGCCGGAGTGTTCATGGCAATCGCCACCAACGGGCTCGATCAGGACATGATGCAACGCCACCTTGCATGCCGCGACTCTGTAAGCTCTCGCAAAAACATGATAATAAGCGGCATCATGCAGTTTTTTGTCATAGCACTGTTTCTTGTGCTCGGAACCCTGCTGGTGATGTATGCCGAATTTGCAGGCATTTCCTTTCCGGCAAAAAGCGACGAGCTGTTCGGCATTATAGCCACTCATGAGACCATGCCTGTTGCCGTAGGCATAGTGTTCATAATCGGGCTGATAGCTTCGGCGTACTCCGCAGCCGGCTCTGCCCTTACTTCTCTGACCACCTCCTTTACTGTCGACATCCTTGACGCGCCCTCGCAGCTGGACGAATCAAAACTGAGAAAGACACGGCAAAAAGTACATGTGATGATGGGAATCATAATGGGAGCTGTAATTATAGCGTTCTATCACATGAGCGATTCCGATGCCATAAGCGCCGTATACACCCTTGCCTCATACACCTACGGCCCCATACTCGGTCTGTTCGCTTTCGGGCTATTGACCCGTCAGCGTGTGCGCGATGCCGCCGTACCTGCCGTGTGCGTCTGCGCCCCGGCAATCGCCTGGGTCATTCAGGCCGCGCTATACCATTTCCTGCTGTACGAGACCGGCTTTGAGCTTCTTGTGTTGAATGCGGCGCTGACAATGGCAGGGCTCCAGATAACCTCTCTGAAAACAGAAAAAATCAGTCAATATGTCCCGTAACCTGTTCAGCCGATACATTTGGCTTATAGATACAATCCGCCGACATGGCTCGTTGACCCGTGACGAGCTTAATACTCTTTGGAAAAAAACAGATTTTTCAAATGGCGAGAATCTGCCGCGACGCACCTTCTACAATTACAGAAATGCCATAGAGGAACTGTTCAAGGTCAATATCGACTGCAATCCAGCCACTTTCGAGTATTTTATAAACGACGGAGACTCCCACTGCGAAAGCGTTACAGACTGGATGCTCAACGCTGCCTCCATGAGCAATGTTCTCACAGACGCGCGAAGTGTTTCCGACCGCATTTTTCTTGAAGATGTACCGTCTTCGCGCTACCACCTTGAAACTGTGCTTACAGGCATGAAAGAGCTGAAAGCCCTTAATTTCACATACAGCCCGTACAACCGCACAAACCCGAGCCGCGATGTGGCGGTGGAACCCTACTTCCTCAAACTCTTCAAACAACGCTGGTACATGACGGGGAGAAATGTCAGAGACAACGCCATAAAGACATATTCTCTCGACCGCATGAGCGAAGTGCTGCTTGACCAGAACTCAGCTTTCGAACTGCCCGAAGATTTTAACGGCGAGGAGTATTTCAGAGACTGCTACGGCATTGTATATTCCCACGGAGAATCCAAACAGGTGTCTCTGCGCACAGACCCGCGCCAGGCAAAATATTTCCGCGCACTGCCCCTGCACCCGTCACAGAGCGAGATGGTTCATGACGAATACTCCATTTTCACATACAGGCTGAAACTGACACCCGACTTTGTCCAGGAACTGCTTTCCTACGGACCCAAGGTCACAGTAATTTCCCCTCCGGAACTTAGGGCTATGATGGTAACGAGCCTCGAAGAAAGTCTTGCCAACTACAACAAAATCATCGGTTGAAACACATCGGGGACGCTGCTCCGGTATTGTGTCAGTCACCGACAATGACTAACTTTGCACAAAACCGTTTACAAATGAGAATAGACATCTTAACTGTGCTGCCGGAAATGCTTGAATCACCTCTCGGCTGTTCCATCATAAAACGTGCAAGAGACAAAGGACTGGTTGACATACAGGTACACAACCTGCGTAGTTTCACAACCAACAAGCACCGCAAAGTAGACGACTACCCGTTCGGCGGCGAAGCCGGAATGGTGATGCAGATAGAACCTGTCGACAGAGCCATATCGCATCTTAAATCACAGCGCAAATACGATGAGGTCATATTCACTTCGCCCGACGGCGAGCGGTTTGACCAGCCTATGGCAAATTCACTGTCTCTCCTTGAAAACATAATAATTCTCTGCGGTCATTACAAAGGGGTCGATTACCGCATTCGCGAACACCTTATTACCAAGGAAATATCCATAGGTGACTATGTGCTTACAGGCGGAGAGATGCCCGCAATCGCCATAACCGACGCAATAGTCAGGCTGATACCGGGTGCAATAGGCGACGAACAGAGCGCTCTGAGCGACTCGTTCCAGGACAACCTGCTTGCCCCTCCGGTGTACAGCCGCCCGGCTGTGTACAATGGCTGGGAAGTGCCTGCGATACTTCTTTCCGGTCATCAGGCACGCATTGACGAATGGCGCCACGAACAGGCTCTCGAACGCACCCGCCGGCTGCGTCCCGACCTTCTTGACGACTGACATCAGAATAAAAACTGCAACAATATCATATTTTTGGCGGATTGTGACAAATGTCACAATCAAAGTGATTGTTTCCCGCTAAATTTGCATTGAACCACTCATATTGCGCGCCACATTATGATTACCTGTACAAAACAACTGAGACACCTGTTGACAGCACTCGTCCTGACGCTGTCTGCCCTTATGCCGGAAAATGCGGCAGCCGAAAAACTGTTAGGTCTCATGTGTGGCAAAGTATATTTATCGGGCGGCGATGTTGTAGAGCTTAACGACTCGGACAGAATTGCCATGCCGGTAAAGAAAAAACAGCTGTGCCTGGTTGAAAACGCATATTCTTCCCGTCAGAAAGTGTCTCAGAGAATCTCTCCGGAAACAGTCGACTCTATAGTGCTGTGGAACGCGACATCACCCGGACACACCCACACTCTCCGCTACATACCTGAGTTCGGATGGTGCTGGCAGCTTGAAAAAGCTACAGGAATAGCAGTGTACGCGTTCTCCCCTAAAGGCTATCACATATCCGGCAACGGAGGAATGTGGACGAGAGGCAAAAGCATCATGATTGTAGACAGAAACGGAACACTGCACAGGTTTTCTGACCATTCGAAAAACGCGAATGACAAATTCAGACAGCAGGTTGCCGATATGGTCAAGGATGACCCCGTTCTCGTCAGTAAAATCGTATCGTCCCGACACAGACGCGACAAGACTCTTAGAATGCTGGGATTGTACAATCCCGCAATATTATGAATACACCCGACAATATATTCCAATCACCTTAAACATCAGCTACTATGAGATTTAAGTATTTAATCGTCATTTGTGCAGCATTGTCCGTATGCATTTCCGCAATGGCTAAAGACAATGCGGAGGACAGGCATGTCAGAGCTATTTTATTTTCAGGCGACACTATCGAGGGGTATCTGCGCAATGATTTGAAAACAGGATTGAAAAACATTTTTTCAAAAACAGGCTCCATACACCAGTACATCAATATCGGAGTTGAACCTAAAGGAGGGGAGACAAAACGCTATAGCGCAAGTGAAGTGAAAGAATACCGTTTTCTGGAACCTACGGAGGGCTATCCTGAGGGAGCTGCCGTTGTAAGCGAAAAGATAAATTCTCCGCTTATATTCAAGCCTCACAGTTGTGTGAGAGGATTTGCATTTGAACTTGACCGGCGTGAAAGCGGCTCAATTCTGGAGTGGAAAGTATGGGAAGACACCGGAGGAAAAAACAGTACCAGACGTCTTGTGCCGGTGGTAGGGGTGAAATTCAACGGAGCCAAAGCCGCGTACTGCATTTTACACAACGGGAGTATCTCAACCGCCCTGCTGATGCACTACCTTAAAAAACAGAGTCCTGAATTCAGGGAAGTGCTGGATAATTATTACAACAAAGGCAAAGACTCGAAAGCCCACAGAAAGGAGCTTAAAGACAATCCATCCACAATACTGCTGCTGTACGAGAATTTTATAAAGGACAACAAGCCGCTGGATGACCCCGAAGCCAATGACGAACCTCAGCAGGAGGGAAAAAAATAACCTGTGCATTGCCGCATTTTCCGGTAATAAAACTTATCTTTGGTCATGACAAAGTTCAATGATTTTGAAAAAAACATAGACTTCTCCTTCTGGAAAGAACTGTGTCATACCAAAGGCAAGCTCCGGAGTTATCGCCGTGGAGAGTGTTTCGCCCACACGGGCGATATTATAAAACGTGTGGGATGGGTTGAGACAGGCAGCTTCAAGCATTCGCTTATAAATGAGAAAGGAGAGCGTAAGAGCATCGGGTTCGTATTTGCCGGAAGCGTTCTCGCAAATTATCAAAGCGCCATGATGCACAAGCCTTTGCCTAACGACATTGTAGCGCTTGAAAATTCCGAAGTGCTGGAGATTCCGGTAAACATTATACGCGACCATATAGTGAACGACCCCACTATAAACCTGAAACTCGCACAAGAGCTTTTCGCACAGGCGTACGAAAGCATACTTGACAATTACAGATACTCCGCACAGCAGAGATATGAGATGCTTGTCAGACGCTGTCCCCGTATTCTTGACACAGCTACTGTCGGCGACATAGCCTCATTTCTAAATATATCGCGAAGACAGCTTCACCGCTTCATGAAACGGTGACAGGTACGCTCTGGAATATATCCGTGACACCCGGTGTTACAGTAAGAGTCACGGGAGCACCCTCTACCAGAGGCAGATTCTCGTCCACATGCCCCACAGGCACCCCGTAAGCCACCGGATAGCTGTAGTCGCTCACCATATCCGCTATCATCTCTTCCATGCCGCAGCCGTCCACACCCGGCTTATACTCGGTGAACTGCCCCACTATAAGACCGCTCAGCTTTTCAAGCACACCGCTCAGTTTAAGCTGGTACATTATACGTTCGGTCTTGTACACCGGCTCAGATATATCCTCTATAAAAAGTATGGTGCCAGGTTCGAAAATGTCAAACGGCGTTGAAATTAAATCGGCTATCACAGCCAGATTTCCACCCACCAGTTTGCCTGAACCCCTGCCACAGCGGTTAAGAGCATGAGATTTGACACTATACTCAGGCATATTGCCTTCAAGTATGCTGAACAGAGACTGTGAATACTCGTCCTTGCCCTTGAACGACGCAAGATGCTTAGCCATGGGAGCATGGATGCTCGCTATGCCGTGGCGGTTCATAAGCGCGTGCAGCGCGGATATATCACTGTAGCCGATAACCCATTTGGGGCTGGAACGCAGAGGCAGTCTGTCCAGTTTTTCAAGCAGATGCACCACCCCGTATCCGCCGCGTGAGCAGAAAATCGCCTTAACCTCATCGTCAAGCAACGCTGAAGATATATCCGCATAGCGTTCTGCGGCAGTGCCGCTGAATGTGCGCCATTTGCCCAGTGCATGCGGGCTTATGGCTACATTCCACCCGCGCTCCCGCAACACAACCGCCGCATCCTCGACAAAAGCGCTCTTTACCGTGCCCGCCGGCGACACAAACACAACCTTGTCGCCTTTCTCTAGAGGCTTCGGTATTATAAGACTATCCTTCATGACACCATATTATAAATAAATTATAAATAAGCACTCAGCTGACAAGAACCTTTATGCCCTCAGCCCTTATTATCTCCGCAATCCGTTCGAGTTCCTCTTTATCCACCTTTACAAGCGCCTGCTCAGGTGTTTTCCTGTCAATGGAATACAACATCACCTCTTTAGGGCGGATTTTCTTATAAGCGTCGACAAGCGCGGCAATCTCCTCAGGAGTGGTATTGTCCACATTCATGCCATTGTGGCTGCCCCTGAGAATCATTGTCTGCACTATACACTCGCCTCCAAAACCGGCAAGCTGTTCTATGACCTTCTCCGAAGTAAACGCAGGAGACACCGGACGGTCTATCAGACGCATTGTAGAGGTAATAGCCGAATCGAGTTTCAGAATATTGTTGTCTACTTTGGTCAGGGCAGCGCGCACTTCGTCGCGGTCAATTCTGGTGGAATTTGACAACACACTTATTCTGACTTCCGGAAAATATTTGTCTCTGAGCGCAACAGTGTCCTCTATGACTCCGGCGAAATCCGGATGCAGAGTCGGCTCGCCGTTTCCTGAAAACGTGATTACATCAAGACTCTCGCCGGCATCTTTCATTGATGCGAGTTTCTGTTCAAGCAGAGTCCTTACCGTTTCTCTCGAAGGCAACCCCGAAGTACCGGGTCCCTGAGCATTGAAACCCGCCTCGCAGTACAGACAATCGAAAGAACACACCTTGCCGTCTGTCGGCGAAAGGTTCACTCCCAGCGACGTGCCGAGACGGCGGCTGTGAATCGGACCGAAAATTACTGAATGAAAGAGGACTGTTTGCATATTGTAAATCAGATTAATTCTTTAAACAGACTTATATACTGCCGCGCTATCTCAGAAGCCGAAAAACGCCTGCTCACACTTCTGTGAAGCTCGTCGCGGTCTATCTCCGCATCAAGAGCCCATATTATGCCTTTGGCAATATCCTTGTGATTTTTGTACTCGGCAATATATCCGTCCTTGAGATGTGTGACTATGTCGCGCTGACCGCCCAGACCGAATGTCACCGGCACACAACCGGAAGCCTGTCCTTCTATCAGAGTGCCGGGCAGTGTCTCGTACAAAGATGTGCTGAGCACCACCTTTGCCGACGAATACAGACAGCGCAACGACTCTGAATCGTTTATTCTTCCTGTCCATACATACGGAAAACGAAGTCTGTCAAGGACTTCCGGATTATTCATATTGCCAAAGAAAACGGCTGTCGAACGCTTTGCCACTGAAGGATGATTGTCAAAAATATAGTTAAGGGCATCAATGGCGTAGTCAATACCTTTTATAGTGTCATCAAGCCTTGCCGCTCCCATAAGTATGAGATTTTTGTCTTCGGGAACCCCGAGCAGTGACAGATTGCCCTGAACCTCTGTAGTAAATGATTCAACCGGAAAAGCATTGTGAATCACCTTCACATCACGGTCGCGCAACAGCGAGCTTGCCGCACACCTGTCTGCAAGCCAGTTACTTACCGCTACAAAACGAATCGGCACACTGTCGTACAGCTCTTTTTTCTTCTGCCACACTGTGTGTGACAGGTCATTCTGCCTGTCACTGTTCAGAAACGGACACATGCCGCACGAATGCTTGTAACGGTCGCACTCATAGGCGTGATGACATATTCCGGTACAATTCCACATATCGTGCATTGTCCATACAACAGGCTTGCCTGCCTTATGCAGATGCTTTATGCCGTTCAGGGAGGCGAGTCCCTGATTGACCCAGTTCAATGCCACTACATCAGCCTCCTTTACCCACGGATGCCGGTGCAACGGATAGCCGACATTGGCTATGGACACCTTGAACAGCCTGTCATAGCTCAGACCGTTTGCCATAAAAATGCGCAGACGCTCCCACATGAAATACACGCCACGCATAAAACGGTTGCCTACAACCTTGACTTCAGAACTGTTGCTGAGTTTTGTATACACTATCATCCTCGCGTCAACACCCTGGTGGCGCAACGCCTGCATCAGACGGTAAGTGACTACAGCAGCTCCGCCCAGAAGGTCACTGTTACATATCAGCGCTACTTTCATGGTCTGTTTTTTTGTTTTTGTCAGAATCATAATTTTGTTACCGACGGCGACACCTCGACAATGCTTATCTGCCGGATACCGAGACGCGCTTTGAGATATTCCTCGAACTTCTCTCTCTGAGAAGCATTCAGCCTCGAAGAATAACTTACCAGCGCAACATTCACAGTGTCAAGCTCCTCGCTCTCTATTCCCGCAAAAACAGGCGAAACAACAGCTATGTCTTTTATCTGCGGAAACAATACTTTAAGTTCCGGCGATATTTTCAGTCCTACACTGCGGGCTGAAGACTCGCTGCCTAAAATCTGCCTTAAAGAATCTATCTCCGTCTGCTGGCGTGTTATTGTAGCCTGAGCCAACTGATATATATCGCTTGCGCTCGATGTCATGGTAGAACCGGTGTTTACCGCATCGCCCTGCACTATTATGAGCTTGGTGCCCTTGAGATTGAAAAATTCAAGCCTCGAACTGAGTGCCGAATTCAAAGAATCTGCCGGCAATATCTTGCCCATTAGAGCTATACGGATATACTTCTGCCCGTTTTCTATGTACGCCTCGCGGCTAAGCACCTGTGTCGAGGGAAAAACACACTCCCTGCTCACAAAATTATTGGCGTTGACAATAAATTTATTGTCCTGTAGCATTCTGTAAGTCAGCCATATGCTCGGCAGCATGGTCAGAACAGCAACAGTATACACTATTTTGCGCACCCTGTTTGCCCGCGCGTTGTCAACAGTATCCTGCCCCTTGTATTTGAATAGCTTCACGCCGATGAATGTGGCGAAAGCTATATATATGGAATTGATCAAAAACAGATAGAAAGCACCGAAAAAGTAGTTCAGTTGCCATGTGGCGAGTCCGTAACCTGCAGTACACAACGGAGGCATAAGAGCGGTGGCAATAGCAACACCGGGTATCACATTGCCTTTGTTCTTGCTTCCGAGACCTATTATACCGGCTGCTCCGCCGAAAAAGCCTATCAGAACATCATATATTGTCGGCGATGTACGGGCAAGAAGCTCGCTGTGCCCCTCATTTACAGGCGATATGAGAAAATATACTGTAGAGGCGAGCACACTGAACCCCGCTGCCATGCACAGATTGCGCACGCACCTCTTTATAAGCTCGTAATCATGCACTCCAACACCAAGACCAAGACCTATGATAGGACCCATAAGCGGCGATATAAGCATTGCGCCAATAATCACCGCCGTGGAATTGGTGTTCAGCCCGAGCGACGCTATAAGCACAGCCACTATAAGAATCAGTATATTTGTGCCGCGAAAAGAAACGCCTTCGCGAATAGACTGCTCTGCCTGCTCCTGCGGTTCAAGATCGGGTGTGAGGGTAAAATAATTGATGAAAAAATTGGATATACGGCTGGCTAATCTGGTATTCATGACAATTATTTTTTAGCATTAGGTATAAAGGAGCTGACACTGAGATGCTCGCGCCTGAGCGCAAAAATGACAAACACAGCGAGCAGAGCGGTGCGAAGCGGCAGGTTGACCCATTGGCTCGAAACTGTAGCTGCCACTGATACGCCATACAACAACAGTGCGGCAAAGAAATATATAAGTATCGATTTCACATCATAGTCTATCGGATGCTTGCGCCTGCCTATGAAATAGGAAAGCAGCATCATCACACCATAGCATGTGAATGCAGCCCAGGCACACGCCATATAGCCGAAACGCGGCACAAACAGCAGGTTCATCACAACAGTTACTCCAAGTCCAATCAATGAAAACCATGTGCCCCATATAGTGCGATCGGTAAGCTTGTACCATAACGACAGATTGAAAAACACGCCGAAGAAAAATTCAGCGAGCATAACCACCGGCACCACTTTCAGTCCTGAAAAATACGCCGGCGCTATGAAATGGCGCAATATGTCAAGGTAAAACATCACACCGAGAAATATCACCATGGCAAAAATGACAAAATACTTCATGGCATCGCAGAAAGCCTTGTTTCTGTCACCTCCGGCAGCCTTGTTCTGCGCGAATATGAATGGCTCGTAGGCAAACCTGAACGCCTGGATGAACATCACCATCACAACAGCTATCTTGTAGTTGGCTCCGTAAATACCCACCTGAGCCATGGCATCGGCTCTGTCGGGAATAAGCCACGGCAATAGAATTTTGTCTACCGTCTGATTCATCACTCCGGCAACACCGAGTATCAACAACGGAAATGAGTACACTAACATTTCACGCCACAGAGATGTGTTCCATTTCCATACAAAACCTGTGAAGTCAGGAACAAGCAGCAGCAACATTGCTGCCGAACTGATGAAGTTTGCAAGAAATATGTATCCTATGCCGAAATCCGGGTCATAAAACCATTCTATAGTACCCGGAGCCTCTTCCCACAGCCACGGACACACAAGAATGAAAAACAGATTCAGACCTATGTTCAGCCCTATTCCCGTCAGTTTCAGTGCCGCGAACCTCAAAGGACGCCTGCGGTAACGAAGATAAGAGAACGGCAATGCGGTAAAAGCATCAATGGCTACTGTCGCCGCCATAAGTAGGGTGTAGGAATTGTGTCCGGCACATCCCATTGCCCCGCTCACCGGGTCTATGAACACAAATATCAATAACATGAATATGGAAGAACTCACCCCAAGCGATATCATCGAAGTGGAATATACTTCCATGGGGTCTGAGTAACGCTCATGGTTGGCAAAACGGAAAAAACCCGTTTCCATGCCATATGTGAGCACAAGAAGCGCTATAGCCACTATGGCATAGACATACGTCACCACACCATACTGCGCTTCGGCAAACATATTTGTGTACAATGGTACCAGCAGCCAGTTCAGAAATCTTCCGATAATGCTGCTGAGTCCGTACACCGCTGTGTCTTTTGCAAGACTTCTTACTGTAGCCATCTGTCTGTATCAGATAAATATTCGGGTATCATCCACCTCGTTGGCAACCTCTAAAAAAGAGACCCCGTAGCAGAAGCGCGGTTGTGTCCGAGATGAATATACGCCAGGTCTGTCACTTCCCTGCCCCGCGGAGTGCGTTTTATAAACCCTTCCTTTATAAGGAACGGCTCATAAACTTCCTCCAGTGTGCCAGGGTCCTCTCCGAGTGCGGTTGCTATAGTGCCAAGCCCCACGGGCCCGCCGTTGAATTTTGTAATTATGGTTGTAAGAATCTTGTTGTCAATCTCATCAAGTCCATATTTGTCAATATTCAGCGCCTCAAGAGCATAGCATGCTATCGGCGGGTCTATTTCACCGGAGCCCTTGACCTGGGCGAAATCGCGCACACGCCTCAGCAACGCGTTGGCAATACGCGGAGTGCCGCGGCTGCGCAAAGCTATCTCACGCGCCGCCTCGGAAGTGCATTTAACGCCAAGCAACGATGCCGAACGGAGAATAATACGTTCAAGCACTTCATGGTCGTAGTACTCCAGATGACAGTTTATGCCGAAACGCGCTCTAAGAGGCGATGTCAGCAATCCGCTGCGGGTAGTGGCTCCTACAAGAGTGAAAGGGCTGAGCGAAAGCTGCACCGAGCGCGCTCCGGGTCCTTTGTCTATCATTATGTCTATCCGATAGTCCTCCATAGCCGAATAAAGGTACTCCTCAACTACCGGACTAAGACGGTGAATCTCGTCAATGAAAAGCACATCATTCTCTTCAAGCGATGTGAGAATGCCGGCAAGGTCGCCCGGCTTGTCAAGCACCGGACCGGATGTAACCTTGAATCCTACTCCGAGCTCATTGGCTATTATGCCGCTGAGCGTTGTCTTGCCCAGACCGGGAGGACCGTGCAGAAGCAAATGGTCAAGAGCCTCGCCGCGCATTCGGGCGGCGGCAACAAATACCTTAAGATTCTCCACTATCTTGTCCTGACCGCTGAAAGAGTCGAATTCAGATGGACGCAGAGCCTTTTCAATATCCTTCTCCCGGTCAGACGCGTCTCGCGCCGACCTTATGTCAAAATCTTCCTGAGTCATTTTTTTGTAAGCGCACACCACAGATTCCGTACCGAACCATTGCTTATATTCAACCGACGCGAATCAATATCCTCCACAGCTGCACTGAATATTTTACTGCATTTTTCTGCGAAATCCATAATATACGGTGTTGTTTTGCACAAAAATAGTCACAATATCCGAATTAACCCAATTTCAGTGCCAAAATGCAGGGCAAACACCAAACATAATTTGGCTTTGCGACCAACTTATTTGTAACTTTGCACCTGATATATACTTACACTTACTTATGAAAATAGCTCTTATAGGTTATGGCAAGATGGGGCATGTTATTGAACGCATAGCCCGGTCGAGAGGTCATGAAATTGTGTGCATAATAGATGCCGGCAACACAGCCGATTTTGATTCCCCCGCCTTTGCAAGCGCGGATGTGGCTATAGAGTTTTCCATTCCTTCAACCGCTTTCAACAATTGCGTCACTGCACTTGAAAGAGGAGTCAAGGTTGTGAGCGGCACCACTGCATGGACAGACAGACTGCCTGAGGTAAAGGCTCTTACCGAACGCATAGGTGGCACATTTTTCTGGAGTTCAAACTACAGCATAGGGGTTAATATCTTTTTCGCCCTGAACCGCTATCTGGCTACTATGATGGCAGGCTTCAGCCAGTATTCTCCGGAAATGACCGAAATTCACCATGTTCACAAACTTGACCATCCGAGCGGCACTGCCATAACTCTTGCTGAGGGCATAATTGAAAGCGACCCCGCCGTGACAGGATGGACTGAAGAAAAAAATTCCTCAGCAAGCGAACTCACCATAAACCATATCCGTGAGGGAGAAGTGCCGGGCACCCATATAATAAAGTGGGATTCGCCTGTCGATACCATCACCATAGAGCACTGCGCCAAAAGCCGCGAAGGCTTTGCACTGGGTGCGGTCGTTGCCGCCGAATGGATTGCCGGTCGCAGCGGTTTCCTTACTATGGACAACCTGATGCACTCTTTCATAAGCAACACCGCACTTCTTGATATTTTGAAGTAAACCCGTAACTACAAAAAAACTCGGAAATGAATAACGGCAAAAACACCGATACCAAAACCGGAAATTTCAAGGAAGATTTTTTAAAACGCATATCCGACACAAAAACCACCCGGTGGTGGCGTTTCGGCATTGTGGCTGCACTGTTCATAGCCTGGGTTGCATGGCTCGGCAACTGGTGGTTCGCACTGTTGCTGATACTTCTGTTTGACATATATATAACAGGCTACATACCGTTCACCTGGTGGAAAAAAAGTAAAAACAAAGCGGTTAAAGCCATAATGAGCTGGGTTGACGCTATTGTGTATGCCCTTATACTCGTTTATTTCGTATTCGCATTCATAGGTCAGAACTACCAGATTCCCACCTCATCGCTCGAAAAAACTTTGCTTGTGGGCGACTATCTCTGGGTAAACAAGATGGCTTACGGACCGAGAGTACCCATGACTCCCATACACTTTCCTCTGGTGCAGAACACTTTGCCCGTTATCAACACCAAAAGCTACCTTGATAAACCGCAGGTTGCATACAGACGCCTTAAAGGATTCGGAAGCGTGCAGCGCGGCGACATAGTTGTGTTCAATTTTCCGGCAGGCGACAGCGTTCTCTCAAAAATATCAGATCCCTCAAGCAATTCTCCGTTCAGAGGCATAGACTACTACTCGCTTGAAAAAATAATCGGGCGGCAGGCTATTGAAAACAACAAAAACGAATTCGGCGAGCTGATTTACCGCCCTGTAGACCGCAGAGACAACTATGTAAAGCGCTGTGTTGGTCTCCCCGGCGAAAGAATCTCCATAAAGGACGGTGTAATACACATCAACGGCAATCCCCTGCCCCAGCCGCAGAATGTACAGTTCACATACTGGTTTCAGACAAAATTTCCTCTTATAGACTCTCAGTGGGAGGAATTTGAAATTGCTCCTGACGACCGCAAGAGCGCTGACATTTCAATCGAGGACATGTCTCTGCTTCAAAACAACGGCTTTATTGCCGGCGACAATACCAAACCGGTATATGCCGCTCCCCTCACCGCCGAAATGTATGAAAAAATAAAATCTTCTCCTGCCACAGTCGCTATAGTGAAAGCTCCTGTAAGGTCTGACGAGTTTCTTTTTCCTGAAGGAATTTCCGGCGGATGGACTCATGCCGATTACGGTGAACTGTGGATACCCAAGAAAGGAGAGTCCATAAAACTTGACTGGAACACATGGCAAATATACAACCGTGTTATCCGCAATTACGAAGGTCATGACAACGCGTACCTCGGAGAGGACGGAATTGTGTTCATAGACGGCAAGCCGGCTGAAGAATACACCTTCGCCATGGACTATTATTTCATGATGGGTGACAACCGTGACAACTCTCTTGACAGCCGGTACTGGGGTTTTGTACCGGAAGACCATATTGTGGGCAAACCTATGAGAGTGCTTGTGTCTTTTGATAAAGACAAGAGTCTGTTCAACGGCGGAATACGGTGGAACCGTATTCTTAAAGACGCAAATCCTGACGACTGACATACACAGGATGGCATCACCTCTTGTAATACACGGCGACAGCAGTGTTGTTCTGCCACCGCAGTTTTTCGGCAGCATAGCATACTACGCTTTGCTTGCCTCATACAGGCATGTGTACATCCACGACGGCATGAGATTTGACAAAAGATTCAAATCCACTCACCGTACAACCATTGCCGACACCAGGGGAATACTCGACCTTACTGTTCCCGTAACAAAACCGCACTCCTCATCACAGGCAACATGGAATGACATTTCAGTTTCACCGCACGGTGCATGGTGGAATGTTCATTTGACCGCATTGGAATCATCATACGGACGCACACCCTTTTTTGAGTTCTACATAGATTCTCTGATGCCGGTGTTCGGTGCCGGTGTATGCGGCAGACCCATAACCGAGCTTGACGCTCTTGCCGATGAAACCGTACGGAAACTGCTTTACCTCGACAATGAGGTGACTCATTTAAACGAAAGGGATATTCCCGGTCATGCCGCTGACATGCGTCATATAATGCCTGACACTCCGCAACATCACCAGTACTATCAGGTCAGAGCCGGTAAACTTGGCTTTATAAGCGGACTCAGCATTCTGGACCTGCTTTTCAACATAGGACCCGAGGCTCCGCTCTATCTGAAAAAACTTATCGGTTAAAGAGTAGAAAGAGCACGCAGAGCCTCAAGAATTTCAAGACGGCTCATTATGCGCCGGCGCTTGAATGTATCGGCAAAATCATGCACAATGCCGTGCACGCCGGTATGATTGAAAACTCTGAACAACACAGTGTATTCCTGATTGAAGATACGGCTTATCTCGTCATCGTCCAGACCACAGCTCTCACGACCCTCCTCGGCTACAACTTCATATATGCGCTGACGCATTTCGGCACTCACTGACGACCGGTCAAGAACCATGCTCCTGCACATCACATTGCTTATCAGCATAGCCACAGTAAGCCCGTAGTTGGCTTTGATGCGCTGCCAGGCGCTCTTGGCGGATAATCCCGGATTGCCGTTGAAGTAAAACATGTCGCGCATATCCATGATAGCACCCGGATTGGCATCAAGGTTCATGGAATCGAGCATATCCTCGCCGTTGAACACCATCAGACCTATAGCCATGCCTGTGGCGCCGTAACATTTGTCATCTTCGTTGCTGTATGAGAGCTTGCCGTTCATATGAAAATGTAGACTGATAATTTACATTGATACAAAGTTACAACAATTGCCGCAATAAAGTTACTCAGCCGGCACCCAAAAAAACATTTTCAGTTAATGACCATGATTTTGGCAACAGCTCCTTTGGAAGAACCTCCGGCATTTGACGAAGCCAGCACATAGTACACTCCGCTGCGCACCCTTCTGCCAGCGCTGTTTTCAATATTCCAGGTAATCATACCGCCCTCTGCCCTGCCCTGCCAGACTACTGCGCCTGACGAATCAGCTATCTTTACCAGAGAACCGTCCATAAGACCGTCTACAGTCACAATCCCGCCATATTCCGGTGTTACCGGATTGGGATATACCCTTACGGAAGAAAAACTGTCAGAGGGCACCATAGCGTCCCCGCCGTACTCTATAACACCCCCGGGGGTGGCAAAGAACACGGAATTGCTGAGAACATCGGCATAAACCGCATTGACACGCTGGTCGGGCAACGGCGAATTGTCGGAAGTGAAATGTCTGACAATCTCGTTTCCATAATCATTCAGCAGATACACCCCGCTTGACTGTGTGGCAACCCACTTGCGGTTGGCTCCGTCTACACATATATCAAGCACAACGTCTGTGCCGGCGAAATAATCGGCAAGCCCCGTGCCGTCGCCATGGTCAATCTTGAGCCTTCTCACCTTCATGGACGGATTTATTGCCTCGTTCGGACTACTTATTTCAAAGACTCCCTCTGTAGTTCCCATCCACACCTTGCCGTCATTGTCTTCAGCTATAGCGGTGATATAGTATGGCTTAAAACTCTTTCCGTCGGTATCTGAAAGCTCACTCCATGTAAGCGCGCGGTCATCATTGAAATTGTCCGGGGTGCCGTTTGTGTGGTATGCTACAAAATTTTGCTCGGTGTTATACGAAAATATGAATATCATGTCGGATTTACGACAATGAAAAATTCTTATGTCTTTCTGATTTTTAAATCCGTCAATATAAGGTATCACCCAGTCGTTTTTAGTTACATCCTCGGGAGATAAACCGAGCTTGGATGCCGGAAGCACTATTGCCGACTGAGTAGAAGTAATGCCGTCTGTTCCTACCCACATGTTTCCGGAACGGTCAAAACTTACCTCATACACCCTGCTGCCCCACGGAGTGCCCATAGGTGAATTGGATGAATCGTATCTTCCGGCATACTTTCCGTCAACAATCTTATACAGTCCGTCATTGCCTGTTCCTATGTAATAGACATTGCTGTCAAACGGATTCTCCGCAAGCCGTGTAGTTGCTGCCGCGCAGCCGCTCGCCGCAGGAGGAAATTCCGAAGCAACCGTTCCGGCAGACACATCTCTGGCTCTCACATCATAAATGCCGTTTACATTCTTCATAGTTGTAGCCTGCACGGTAAATATACCTTCGTTGGCTGTAGAAGCCGTCTTACGGTAGTTTGTCGGTCCGAGACAGGTAAAATATATTCTTTCTCCGGAAACGGAAGGTATGATAAATGTAGCCTCCCTTATGGACATTGAATACGGTCTGTACTTTTCTTTTATACATGCCCATTCGTTGCCCGAGCGCATGTATGAAGCTATACCGTCTTCGTCAAGCGCCCATATGTTCTGCTCAGGATTAATTCCTCCTATTATTTTTTGCCGGGCGGCTTCAGGCAGATAAGAAAGCATTTGATTCTCACCCACATACACGCCGTTACAATATCTCACATTGCCTCCGGACAACAGAAAATGCTGATTGCTTTCTCCTATATCTTTAATTTCAGTGACTCTGTTGCCTTCTACAGTCATTTTTATGACCCTTGACAGGTTGCGCCCTATTATGAAACCATCTTTATCTGCGGCAAGCTCTATAAAAGAGCCGGGAGAAGCCGCCACATTCCAGTTTTCAAGTCTGTTTATCCTCGAATTACTGTCAATCACAAGCAAATCGTCGCCCACCGATATGGCAATCTTACCGGAAGCGGCAGCTATGCCTGTAACAGGAGTATTGTAGTTGCCTGAATCAATAACTTTTCTTGAAGCGCTGTCAAATATGACAACTCCGAAATCTGTAGCCACATAAATTCTGCTGCCTTGAACCGCAACATCATTTATAGACTTTGACAATGTGGCAGAGGCATCTTTTATATCTGACAGATTGCTCACAGAGCCGTCAGGATAAAGCAAATCAATATTGCCGGTCGAATAGCATATCACAAGAAATTCATCCTGCGGATGAGGATATACAGCGTCTATTATATAGTCGCTGAGAGAATTGTCAACCGTATACGCGAATGTTTCCTCATAAGCCTTGTCATATGAAAAAAGACCGCCGCCTGCAAGAAAATATACTTTCTCACCTGTTTCCACAACCTGCGCCGCAGGGTAAGAAAAGGCTGGATGCACTTTCCAGCTGCCCGCAGGTATTGCCGCACATAAAGACAAAGCCAATGTCAGTGACACCAGCACTACTGACAAACGCAATCTCATTTCTTCAACAGATAGTCCATAAGTCGGGCAGTGGCTCTTCCCCGGTGACTGATTGCGTTTTTGGCATCGGCATCCATTTCGGCAAAAGTAACATCACTTTCAGCAGGCTTGAACACCGGGTCATAACCAAATCCGCCACATCCGGCAGGCGAAGTTGTGATACTTCCCTCCACAACCCCTTCAAACAGGTGAACTTCATTGCCCTGCACCAATGCTATGACTGTGCGGAAACGTGCGGCGCGGTTGGCAACTCCTTCCATATTTTTAAGAAGAAGTGACATGTTTGCCTGCGAATCATGACCGTCACCGGCATATCTTGCGCTGTACACACCCGGAGCACCTCCGAGAGCGTCTACCATAAGTCCGGTATCGTCCGCAAAACAGTCATAACCGTATTTTTCCTTGACCCAGCGAGCCTTGATTACGGCATTGCCTTCAAGAGTATCGGCTGTTTCGGGAATATCATCGTTACACCCTATGTCTTCAAGAGACAGTATTTTCCAGGAATCTCCGGCTATACGCCGGAGTTCCTGAAGTTTGTGTCGGTTGTTAGTCGCGAATACTATTTTCCTTTCCATATAATACAGTAACGCGAATAATACAATTCTATTTTACAACTACGTTGACAATTTTACGCGGCACAACTATAACCTTGACTATAGTCTTGCCCTCTGTCCACTTGGCTGCTCCTTCATGTTCAAGAGCTATTTTCTGAACATCATCCACAGGCATATCGGCAGGAACCTCAATGTTGTATCTTGCCTTGCCGTTGAACGACACGGCATAGGTGACATTGTCCTCTTTAAGGTATTCCTCGTTGTGTACAGGCCATGCGGCATCACATACAGTGCTGTCATTGCCTAACACATGCCACAATTCCTCGCACACATGGGGAGCAAAGGGAGCCAAAAGTACAACAAGCTGTTCAAGAACGAGTTTTTTGTGACATTTAAGCTGTGTCAGTTCATTGACACATATCATAAACGCGCTTATGGATGTATTGAAAGAGAAGTTTTCAATATCGGCTGTCACTTTCTTAATGAGCTTGTGTATGGATTTAAGTTCGTCTTTAGAAGGCTCTCCGTCAGTAACAAGCAGTGTGTCGCCTTTATAGAACAGATTCCACAGCTTGCGTATGAATCTGTTCACACCGTCAATGCCGTTTGTATCCCACGGTTTGCTTTGCTCCAGCGGACCGAGGAACATTTCATACAGACGGAGTGTGTCCGCTCCGTAACGTTCAACTATATCATCGGGATTGACAACATTGAACATTGATTTTGACATTTTTTCCACCGCATAGCCGCAAACATATTTGCCATCCTCCAGTACAAACTCCGCATTGTTGAACTCAGGACGCCATGCACGGAAAGCTTCAATGTCGAGAATATCATTGCTCACTATGTTCACATCCACATGAATCGGCGTAACATCGTAGTCGGCTTTGAGATTATAGCTGACAAAAGTGTTTGTATCTTTGATTCTATACACAAAATTGCTTCTGCCCTGAATCATTCCCTGGTTAATGAGTTTTCTGAAAGGCTCTTCCTCACACACAACGCCTGTGTCAAACAGAAACTTATTCCAGAAGCGGCTATAAATAAGGTGACCTGTGGCATGTTCGGTACCACCTATGTACAGGTCTACATTACGCCAGTAATCATTTGCCTGACGACCTACAAGCTCGTTGTTGTTTTTCGGATCCATATAACGGAGATAGTAGGCTGACGAACCTGCGAATCCGGGCATTGTACAGAGTTCAATAGGGTATCCTTCCTCCGTTTTCCAGTTTTTAGCTCTGCCCAGCGGAGGTTCTCCGGTTTCGGTAGGCAAAAATTTATCCACTTCGGGCAAAAGCAACGGCAGACTGTTTTCATCCATCATGTGGGGCACTCCATCCTTATAATATACAGGGAATGGTTCACCCCAATAGCGCTGACGGCTGAAAATAGCATCGCGGAGACGATAATTTACCTTCACCTTGCCTATTCCTTTTTCACTGATAAACTTCTTTGCCGCTGCAATAGCCTCCTTCACTTCCATTCCGTTCAAATCAAGCTCCGGACCCTTTGAGTTTATCATTTTGCCGCTCTTGGCATCAAAACTTTCCTTGCTTACATCAGCACCCTCTATTAGAGGTATGACAGGCAAATCGAAATTGCGTGCAAAAGCATAGTCGCGGCTGTCGTGTGCAGGCACAGCCATAATGGCTCCTGTACCGTAACCGGCAAGAACATAATCGCTCACCCATACCGGTATTTTGTCTCCTGTAAGAGGATTGACGGCATAAGCGCCTGTGAACACTCCTGTTACTTTTTTGTCAATCATGCGCTCGCGCTCGGTTTTGTGCCTTATGCTTGAAATATAGGCGTCTACCTGAGCTTTCTGCGATGGAGTAGTCACCATGTCCACATACGCGCTTTCAGGAGCGAGAACCATGAATGTCACACCAAACACTGTATCGGCGCGTGTAGTGAAAATTTCAAGTTCAACATCGCTGTCGGCTACCTTGAATATCATTTCGGCACCTTCTGAACGACCTATCCAGTTGCGCTGAGTCTCTTTCAGCGAGTCAGTCCAGTCCACGGTGTCCAGCCCGTCAAGAAGACGCTGCGCGTACGCGCTCACTCTGAGACACCACTGATACATGAGCTTTTGTTCGACAGGATATCCTCCACGGATGCTCACACCCTCGCTCACCTCATCATTGGCAAGAACGGTACCGAGTTTGGGACACCAGTTTACCATAGTGTTTCCAAGGTAGGCTATACGGTAGTTCATGAGAGTGTCGCTCTTGCTCTTCTCATCCATATTGTTCCATTCGTCGGCTGTGAACTCCAGATTTTTGGTACATGCCGCATTGACGCCTTTGCTGCCTTCTGTAGCGAAAACTTTTTCAAGATCATCTATAGGCTTAGCCATTTGCGAGTTGTTGTCGTAGTACGAATTGAACATGCGTATGAACGCCCACTGTGTCCATTTGTAGTAATCAGGATTGCATGTACGCACTTCTCTGTCCCAGTCGTAGCAGAAACCTATTTTGTCAAGCTGACTGCGGTAGCGGTCAATATTTACTTTTGTGGTTATTTCAGGATGCTGACCTGTCTGTATGGCATACTGTTCGGCAGGAAGACCATACGCATCGTAGCCCATAGGATGCAGCACATTGAAACCCTGCAGACGCTTGAAGCGGGAATATATGTCAGATGCTATATAACCTAAGGGGTGACCTACATGCAGCCCGGCTCCGGAAGGATACGGAAACATGTCAAGCACATAAAATTTCTTGCGTGCTGTATCTATCTCTGTTTTATAGGTTTTGTTGTCTTTCCAATATTTCTGCCATTTGGCTTCGATATCCTTATGATTGTATTCCATATTATTATAGAGGTATATTTATTTTTTAGATGAGAGTTCCAGCATTTTTTCAATAGGTTTTCTTGCCTTTTGTGCAATGTGGCTGTCTACTGTCACTTCCGGAGCCATGTCTCTGAGACAATTTCTTAGTTTTTCCAGAGTGTTCAGTTTCATATACGCACATTCGTTGCAGGCACATGTTGAATCGGACGGAGGAGCAGGTATGAAGGTCTTTTCGGGACATTTGCTTCTCATCTGATGCAGTATGCCGCTTTCTGTAGCCACTATGAACTTGTCTGCACTGCTTTCTACGGCGTATTTCAACAAAACGGCGGTTGAACCTATACAGTCGGCAAGAAGGCGCAGCGGATTTGTACACTCCGGGTGAACAAGCACTTTTGCATCAGGATGCTGTGCCTTGAGCTGCGCGGTCTTCTCTACTGAAAATTTTTCATGAACATGACAGGCTCCATCCCAAAGCAGCATGGAACGTCCTGTGACACTATTTATATAGTTGCCCAAATTACGGTCCGGACCGAATATTATTTTGGCATCCTTGTCAAAAGTATCTACTATTTCTTTTGCATTGCCAGATGTTACCACTACATCGGTAAGTGCCTTTACAGCCGCAGAGGTGTTGACATACGATATTACTGTGTGGTCGGGGTGAGCCTCTACGAATTTTTTGAATTCTTCGGCAGGACAACTGTCGGCCAGCGAGCATCCGGCTTCCGAATCCGGTTCGAGCACTATTTTGTCCGGGCAAAGAATTTTGGCTGTCTCGCCCATAAAATGTACTCCACACATTACTATCACTTTTTCCTTTATATCGGCAGCTATTCTCGCAAGCGCGAGCGAATCGCCTATATAGTCGGCTATGTCCTGGATATCCGCTGTCTGATAGTAATGACCCATTATCACGGCGCCTCTCTGCTTTTTCAGAGCGGCAATCTCTTTCTTGAGTGATTCGACGGTGGGACTTTCAACAGCCATATATTATTTATTTTAGAATTAAAATCTTAAAAAATTCTTTTTCATGAATAATAATAAGCGATGTCAATAAGCATCATAACTTTATTGAAAAACACTTGGATATTAAGTTACTTGTGTCATGTATAAGCGTTGTCTTCATTTTATAAACATGGCAAATACCTGAATATCAATATACTTATTACTATTATTTACATTATGTTTATAATCTGCAAAGTTAGTAACTTTCACCGGACTGGCAATCCAATAACTCTTTAAAATAGAGTTGGCAACCGTTTTATAACAGGCTGCCAACTTATTTTGAGTTTCAATAATGATGCTTATATGGATAGAGTTACGGAATCTCCAAATTATTTATCGTAAATGTTTATCCAAGTTATGAGTGGTTTTAAACAGTGTTTTGAACATCATTATAAACATGGTCTATTCTTTGACTCCGTAAGCCAGGTCGCCGGCATCTCCGAGTCCGGGCACTATGTATGAATGGGAGTTGATTTCGTTGTCTATGGCTCCTATCCAGAGTGTTGTGCGGTCGGCGGGGAAAGTGGCTTTTATATAGTCGACAGCTGCCTTGGAAGCTATGACGGATGCTATGTGTATTTTGGCGGGGTTGCCTTTTGTGAGGAGAGCTTTGTAGCTTAATTCCATGGAAGCGCCTGTGGCGAGCATGGGGTCGGCAAGAATCAGTGTTTTGCCGTCAAGGCGCGGAGAGGCTATGTACTCTATGAATATGTCGAAGTTTTCTTTTTCCTTATACTTGCGGTAGGCAGACACGAAGGCGTTCTGTGCTTTGTCGAAATACGACAGAAAGCCTTGATGAAAAGGAACTCCGGCGCGAAAGATAGTGCCGAGTACAATCTGTTCTTCTATTACATTGCATTGGGCTGTGGCAAGCGGAGTGGCAATTTCTTCTTTCTTGTATTTAATGGTCTTGCTTATTTCATAAGCCATTATCTGACCTATTCTCTCAAGGTTGTGACGAAAGCGGAGAGGGTCGGTCTGAACGGTGATATCGCGCAGTTCCGCCATGTACTGGCTTACTAAAGAGGGGGTTTCATCGAAATTGATAATTTCCATGGTTGTATTTTTATTAGTTTGTTAATTCAAGCGTTAGGGTCAGGCTGCGGGGGAGCAGTTTCATTAAGTGATGCTGTGTCAAGTCCATGTTTGAGCCAGTATCCGCGCATGAGCCGGTAAAGAAATATTGCACCTCGAAAACAGAGTTCGCAGCACATGGCTATGAACACTCCGGCGAGTCCCATTGAAGGCGCGAGAGCGGCTGCGAGGGGCAGACGTACAAGCCATATACTGCCGAAGTTCATGATAGCTGGCATGTATGTGTCACCCACTCCTATCATGGCTCCATATGCCACTATCGAAGCGGCAAACATTGGTTCCGCCCATGCTTCTATGCGCAGTGCTTCGGTTCCTAAAAGCGCTATTTCTTTTACAGGTGTGAAGAGTTCCATAACAGCCGGTGCGGCAATCCACATTATCACTCCCATCAATGTCATCACTGTCATGCCGAAAGCCACAGTAATGTAGCCGAAACTTTTTACAAGGTCTTTTCTTCCGGCACCGAAACTCTGACCGGTCAGAGTGGTTGCTGCATCGGCAATGCCGTAACCGGGCATATAGCAGAGAGCTTCGGCTGTAACAGCAAAAGAGTATGCGGCAATTGACATGACCCCGAGAGGAGCCACAATTACTATCACCATTATCTGTGCTCCGGATATTACCGCGTGCTCGACAGTCATGGGTATAGATACCTTAAACGCGTTATTCAGAACTCTGCGCGAGGGCAAAAAGCGTTTGAATTCGGTTTTATATATGTCCTGACATTTTTTGCCGAATATAGCAATTCCTTTTTCATGCAGGCACAAATACAAAATGACAGATACAGTGGCTACCAGCTCTGCGGCTACTGTGCCCAATGCTGCTCCAAGTACACCGAGTCCGGCTCCTGGAAGGGTATAGGAACTGTTTCCTATTACAATGTCATGATTAGGGAAAATGAGGAAAAAGTTGAATACAACATCAAGCACGCACATCATTATATTAAGCGCTCCCGGCACCTTCATATTGCCTGCGGCGCGCAAAGAAGCGCATCCTAGATAATTAAGGGTGAGTATAGGCAAAGCCGCAACAAATACCGTGAAATAGAGCGATGCCTGTTGCGCTACATATCCCTCACCTCCAAGCCAGTAGGGCAAAAAATGGGCTATAGCCACTCCTGTTGCTCCTATTAAAGTGCCGAAACAGAGTGCTGAAAACAACCCCTGACGCAGCACAGACCTTGCCGTGGTGTAGTCTTTGGCACCTACTCTGTGGGCTATCTGAACAGAAAATCCCACTATCGAAGCCGAGCAGATGCCCCAGAACAGCCATAGGCTCGTTGAAACCAAACCGACAGAAGCGCTGTCTTCAGCACCGAGTCTTCCCACCATTGCAGCATCTATGTATTGCATAAGAATGCTTGACAGCTGAGCCATTATTGCGGGAAAAGACAGTTTAGCCGTCAGAACGGCTTTCTGGTGGAGACTTAGCGGTTTGCCGGATTGAATAAGCGATATCACAATTTTTCCAAATAATTACATAATCTGTCAAGACCTTCGGCAAGGGATGAGCGCGGACATGCTATGTTGATGCGTATGTAGCCTTTCTGACCGTACATGTCACCTGAATTTATCCACACTTTGGCTTCTTGCTTAAGTTTCTGTTCAAGCAGTGAGGAGTTGTCGGTAATGGAAGATACGTCTATCCATGGAAGGTATGTGGCTTCAAGAACCGCAATTTTGCATTTCGGCAGCCTTCTGTTTAAGGTTTCCTTCAGATAAACCCAGTTGTGCCACAGATATTTTTTAAGTGCCTCAAGCCATTCTTTGCCTTCATTGCTGTATGATGCTTTTAAGGCTACTGGTCCGAAAGGATTGACATCGCACACTTCATTTATGTTTATAGCCTTGTCCACAGCTTTTCTTATGTCGGCGTCAGGGCATATTATGTTTGCAATCTGTAGCCCGGCTGTATTGAAAGCCTTGGAAGGGGAGACGCACACTATTGCTTCGGGGTCGACAGTGGCATAGGGAATATATCTGTGTCCCGGCATGGTAAGCTCGCAATGAATTTCGTCGCTTACAACTCTGACACCGTGGCGGTGTGTTATCTCCGCAACTTTTTCAAGTTCATTTCTTGTCCAGCAGCGTCCGGCAGGGTTGTGGGGATTGCACAGCAGCATCAGTTTTACATTTTCATCGGAGCATACTCTTTCCAGAGCGTCGAAATCCATGAGGTATGTAAAAGCCTCAGCACCTGTGTCTACCCTTTTCAGCGGCGCATCGGCTATAATGCATCCGTTGTTTCTTACAGATGAGAAAAAGCAGTTGTAAACCGGTGTCTGCAAAGCCACTTTGCTGCCTTCCGGCGCCAATGCCTTTATAATTGCAGATAGTGCGGGTACAACTCCAGAGGTGTATATGACTTGCTTTCTGTCAAACCGGTATCCGTGGCGGGTGTTGAACCATGTTGTAAGAGAGTCGTAGTAGGAATCGTCTACAAGAGTGTAACCGAACACACCGTGTTCAACACGTTTGCGCAGCGCTTCAATGACAACCGGAGCTGTGCGGAAGTCCATATCAGCCACCCACATGGGTATGATTTTCGAATCCGGTGTGTCATCCCATTTGTATGAGCCTGACGCGTGTCGGTCAACAGGTGTGTCGAAGTCAAACCCGCTCATAGTGTTTCAATTTTACAGTCGGCTGGAGCCTTGATGTTGGCATCTATAATTATTTCTCCATAGCCTTTGGCGCGTATAATACCCGATGAGGGATTTTTAACGCTGGTAATCACGCTGTTGACTGTAGCGTCAAGAGTACTTTCTTCAAAAGCGAGGTCGCAGTCAGCTTCAAATGTACAGTCTTCAAGAATAAGATTTCTGGCGTAGCACAGCGGTTGAGTGCCCGAAATTTTGCACCGTACCAGTCTGAGGTTGTTTGAGTGCCATCCGAGATATTCGCCTGTGAGTGTGCTGTCAAATACAGTAACGTTGTCGGTGTTCCAGAAGGCGTCTTTTGAATCTATCACAGCATTATGTATTTCGACATTGCTGCAGTACTGAAAAGAGTAGTTGCCTTGCTGGCGCCAGTCGTCAAGTTTTATATTGTTGCAATGCATGAACAGATAGTCGGCATTTGCCACTTCCACGTTGTTGCACTCTATGTCTGAGCAGTGCCACAATGTTTCCTGAGCGTCGGGTATTTTCACTCCGTCAAGTTTCAATCCCTGCATTTCGCGAAACATTTTTGGCGCCTCCACCAGGGTGACGCTCATTTCAAGATTGCGTGAGTACCATAAGGCTGCTCTTGCCCCGGGTGTAAAAACACAGTTTTTAATTTTAAAGCCGTCTACATGCCAAAACGGATATTTTCCTTCAAACCGGCAGTGTACAGCTTCAATGTCCTTGCACTCTTTGAGTGCTGACTCTCCCGCATGTACGGTAACATTCTCAAGTCGCAGACTTTTAGTAGCGAAAAGGGGACGTTCACCCCCGAATTCTTCGTTTCTGATTGTTTTCATTTAAAGAATAGGGTTTATGTTTGCAAAGTTAGGCAAAATTAGAAATACAGGCTATTATACGCTTACCCGTATTGCTGAAATCTTTTACATTATTAATTGACAATCTTTTTACAGTAACTATTCAGCGAAAACAAAGGATGCGAAGATATAGCCCGTCAGTTT
>ERZ777305.1282-NODE-1282-length-31539-cov-16.500254_pt1 | contig 31539 bp, 32 predicted proteins | sample MGYA00374965_ERZ777305 | MGnify/ENA primary metagenome ERZ777305 (study PRJEB29328, sample SAMD00013331) | mouse gut metagenome | study: EMG produced TPA metagenomics assembly of the Metagenome analysis of fecal microbiota from mouse which was promoted... | reverse complement strand
GAATAAGTGCATAACCATCATTTCTACTGGCTATACACTTATTATACGAGGACAAATAAAAATGAATATTATTTATGCAGCCTACAATATCCACCATAACAGCATTGATGTATACACCTATGCCGGATACTTTTTACGGATAGACTGCAATAAAGCAGAAGAAGGATTGAAAACCACTCCCGGATCGGAATGTGCCTTAAATGCTCTGGCAATAGCAATAGACGAGCCGCTTGGTAAGACTTTATCTTGATGGCAATATGCAGATGTGGGTGGATGTAGAAGATTCTTTGGAAATTTGGTAGGAAAAATTTGAAATAATTGCTTCTTTAAACAAACTATGACATAATGGTGTCATAGTTTGTTTGTTATACTGGGGCAGAAAGGAGAAAAGATGAAGATTGACCGACTTATAAGCATTGTTGTTTATTTATTAAATCATGGCCGGACATCAGCACAGAAATTAGCAGAAGAATTTGAAGTTTCTTCCAGAACGATTATGCGAGATTTGGAATCGCTGGATCAGGCAGGTATTCCGATTCAATCTTTTTATGGCGTAGAAGGCGGCTACCAGATTATGAACAGCTTTGTTTTAGAAAAACAGGTTGCAACAAGTCACGAATATGATTGGATTGTCACTGCTCTGGAAGGAATGGCAAGCGCATATGCAAGCAAAAGCCTAAAACAGGCACTGGAAAAAGTGCAGAGTATAAGCCATACAAGGGACACTGCTGTTTCCATAGACTTGGGTGTCGCAAGTGAAGACGACAAAACAAATGAACAATTAATGCTGTTAGAAGATGCAATCGAGGGAAAATGCGTTGTTCGATTTTCTTATACAAATAGTCATGATGAAGTAAAAGACATTCAGGCAGAACCTGTTTGTCTGCAATATAAATGGTATAACTGGTATCTGATTGGATATTATGAAAAATATCAGGATTATTGTATGTTTAAATTAGTTCGTATGGATAATTTGGAAAAAACAAATATAAAATTTACAAAATCCCATAATCTTTCAGATATTAAGATGAAAGATAACAATGATAATATTGTACATGTCATATTATACGGAAAAGCCGTCATCAAAGCAAAATGCAGGGAATATCTAAATGGACGCATTACGCAGGAATTTGAAAATGGGGATTTTGAGTTTTCTTTTTCTGTACCGGAACATGAGACATTTTGGTATGGGGTGATTCTTTCCTTTGGAAATAAGGCTAAGATTATCGAACCGCAGGAAATAAAAGAACGCATTATAAAAACCTGTAAAGAAATACAAATGGAATATGGGGAATAAAGATGAAATTATATCCGAAAGATGAGGCAAAACGTATGCTATGCCGATATCACAATTTGGACGGTGCGGAAGCATTATGCGGAAAAAAGGGTGTCGAAAAGATCATGCAGCGGATACACAGTATCCAGTATGATCCACTGAATGTTGTAGCAAGAAATGCAGATTTGGTATTACAGGCAAGAGTGAAAGATTACAGTGAATCAGTTTTATACGACCTACTATACAAGGAACATAAATTGATTGACGGATTTGATAAAGAAATGTGTATTTATGACACGAAAGATTTCGCCCGCTTTCAATTTGTGCGAAATGAATATGAGAAATATGCGCTGCCCACCCTGAAATACCGTAACCAGACAGGCGTACTGAATATATTGGACAATGTCCGAGATTTTGTGGAAAAGCATGGTAGAACAGGTACAAAAGACATCTCAATCGGAGAAGTGAGGGAAAGTCGATGGGGACATAAAAAACTATCAAGCGCTGCTTTAGATTATCTATATAACACTGGCGTTCTTACTGTAACCGACAAACGGGGAACACAGAAGTATTTTGATTTGACAGAACGAGTTATTGGCAGTGAAAACCTTTCCTGTAACCCGAATATGAGCGTAGAAGAATTTCTGGAGTGGTATGTCGAGAGACGAATCCAAAGTGTCGGCTTTCTGTGGAACAAGTCAGGCGGAGCATGGCAGGGACGCTTTTTAAGTGAAAATGAACTCCGCAGTTCTACACTTCAGACGCTTATCGAAAAAAACAGGATTGAAGAAATACAGATAGAGGGAATCAAAGAGCCTTTTTATATTTCAAAAAAATATAAGAAATATATGAAGAATCGAGCAACAAACAGCTATGTAAGATTCATTGCCCCACTTGACAACATTATGTGGGACAGACAGATGCTGGAAATGCTGTTTGGTTTTACATATCGCTGGGAAGTGTATACTCCTGTTAAAAAAAGAAAGTATGGCTATTATGTATTGCCTGTGCTATATAATGGTCAATTTATTGCCAGATTCGAGGCAGAACCGATTCGCAAGGCAGAAGAATTTATTATTAAAAACTGGTGGTGGGAACCGAAAGTTGAACCAAATGATGAAATGAGAGAAATGATTGTAAACGAAATAGCACGTTTTACAGAATTTCTTCAGATTGATAATTCGCCAAAAAATACTATAAAGTTAGGAGTGTAGAAAAATGAAAGAAATCAGACGATACGACATTAATGAGAACTGGGCACATTCAGGAATTATTCAAGCGGGAGACTATTGCTTTATAAATTACTGTGTCCGCAATATAGGCGGTACTATTGAAGAACAAATTGACGGTGCCTTTAATGAAATGGAAGAACGACTGGCATTAGTGGGATTGACACTTGAAAATGTCGTACAGATGAATTGCCTGTTTAAAAATATCTGGGATATTCCGGTAATGGAAAAGGTAATTAAGAGAAGATTTAATGGCAAATATCCTGTACGCAAGTCATTTCAGACTGAATTTGCCGATCCGGGTAATTTGTTCTTCCAAGTGGATGCTATAGCCTACTCAACAATAAATTCTTAGATAAATAAGCTTCTGTATACTCAACTTTTTTAGGGTAGATAGGGGCGGGAAAATTATCTCGCCCCTCTGTCCCTGCTTTTTGAAGTCTGTTTCGTTTGTCTGTCCGTTTTTCCTCTTTGAAAATTCTGTAACCGCTTATATACGCTTTCTTTTTCCTGTCTCTCTGTATTTTCTCCATATTTTTCTTCCCATTTCTCCGCTTTGTCCCGATATTCGGCATTAGCTGTTTTAGAAACGGCAAAGGTTTTGTAAAAATCATGTACGTTCTGAAATCCATACCGTTTGACTATCCCCGACAGACCGACTTTCAGAAGGTCTATTTCCTCGTTCTTGCAGTCAATCCTGCTTTGCAGTTCTCCTTTCTTCGTCAGCTTCGCAAGTCCTTTCAGGCTGTCACGCTCAATCTCCAAACTGTTGCGTTCCCTCTCTGCGTCAAAGATAATCCCGTTTTGGCGGTTTAGTTCTTTATAAACCTTTAACAGCTTCGGATATGCGGCGGCTTCAGCGGACATAACGGGTTTGGGAGGTATATTTGATATTTCCTGCTCTGTTGCTTGCGTTTTGGATTGTAACTCATGTTTCTGTTTTGATGAATTAGCAATCGGTTCTTTAAGGATAATTTTCTCCTGTTTTGGCAGCGGTGATGGTATCAGTTCTGTTTGAAAAATCTTTGCTGACAGTTCCCTCGCCTTTTGCAGCACTTTTGAAATCAATAATGCCAGTGCAGCAACAGCAGCCATAATGATATTCCCATACCGTTCCGGCTCACTGCCAAATATATCAATCGATTCTTTGATGCTGTCTGTGATATATTCCTTTTTTATCTGTTGTATCTCTGTTTCAGGAACGCCGCTGACAATCGCCCTGTCAACCTCACGATTCCAGCGCATACGGTTTTCGTTATCCGTCTGTATCTGTTCCGCTTTCGGGTTGTTCTTCCCGATCTTTTTGGTGGCAAGATATAATCCGCTGCTGTCAAATACATGGAGTTTTTCTTTGTCATCTTTTACAAGAAGATTGATAAGGTCAGTATAGAAATGCTTTACCTCGTCAACAAAATCCTCCTGCTTGAACAGCTTATTCTTGGCGGTAAAAAGATTGCGCTCATAGACTTCGCCTTTCTTCACGATTTTACAATCTTTGCGGACATTTCCGTTTTCGTCAAGTATCTCTTTTTTCGTGCGGACGTGTTTTCCCTGCTCATCATAGAACATATTGCGTGTGGCAGTTTTTTCTATGGGTTCAGGTAACAGTTCCCGTTCCGAAAAAATAAGGTGGATATGATAATTCGTCTTTCGTTTGTTATGGTGCAGTGCTGATATACACTCCACACCATACTTTTCTTTAAAACTGTCTGTAAAAAGCTGCAACAGCTTGTCCGGCTCATAGAGGTTTGGGAATGATTCGGGCAGGGCAATGATAAATTCCCTAGCCTCTATACATTTTCCCGCCGTCCCGCTTTTTTCAAATTCCTGCTGGTTGCATTTTGCAAGCTCCGTCCAGTAGCGGCGGTCTGTCGTTTCATAGACCGCATACAGGTTTTCCTGCTTCACATGGCTGGATATATAAGTGATCCTGCCCCTGACATCAGGCAGCTTGCTTATGCGGATAAATGAATGTCTTTGTATTGTGCTTTGTCCTCCCTCCTGCAAATGGCGGTATCAGACTGGGGAAAGCGGAGATATGTCGGAACAGATTGTGAGTAGGTGGCATAGGCGGCACAATGGATATAGAATATCCATACACGAACATATCCGCCTTATGGCGGTCGGTTCAAATGCGTCAGCATTTGTAATTCACGCTTGCGAGAATTTGCTCCCCGCAGGGGCAAAATCCCCATTGCATAAACGAAGTTTGTGCAATGGGGGAACTTGGTACAGAAAGAATGTGCAGGAACAGAAAGCAAGAGCGAAACGGAAAAGCTGCTAAGACAGGCAATGGAGGATTACGAGAGCAAGAAATTTATTGCAAAGGCGGACAATATCACGCTTGGGCAGTTGCTTGACACATGGGCAGAAGAAGAATTAAAGACAGGGGCACTCAGCAATGGCACTGTCGGTACTTATCTTCAGGCAATCAACCACATTAAACAGCATCCTGTAAGCAGACGAAAACTCAAAACGGTCACTTCGGGGCATTTGCAGCAGTTCATGGATATCATGTCTTTTGGAGGCACGATTGAAGATTTTGTTTCCAAAGGATATTCCAAAGACTATGTAAAGTCATTTTCCGCAGTATTACAGCAATCATTCCGGTTTGCGGTATTTCCGAAACAGTATATTACATTCAATCCCATGCAGTATGTGGTCATGAGGCATAAAAAGGACGATATGGACTTGTTTGCGGAAGAAACGGAAACGGACACCGACAATGGCAAAGTCAAACCACTGTCATTTGAGCAGTACCAAAAGCTGATTGCACAGCTTGGCAAGCGGAGCAAAGACGCAATCCTGCCTGTACAGATAGCCTATTTCACAGGTCTCAGGCTTGGGGAAGTGGCAGGACTGACTTGGCAGGATATCAACTTTGAGGAACAATGCCTGACAGTCCGCAGAAGCGTCCGCTACAACGGCGCTACCCATAAGCACGAAATCGGCTCAACAAAAAGGAACATTGAGGCACACCTACACAACGTACCTGTTATCAAACGGGGCACAGCCAAAAGATGTGCAGGAACTTTTAGGACACTCGGACGTAAGCACTACCATGAATGTCTATGCACACGTTACAAGGGAGGCAAAAAGGGAATCTGCAAAACTCTTGGATAAGGTTGTTGGAATGAATTAAAACTGAATAAGAAAAATTTTCCCTTGTAATTTGCCCATGAGGGCAAAAACAAGGGAAAAGGATACATATTTTGAGGCGGGCATTGTGTAAAGCCTTGAAAATAGGGGAAACTTATGGAAAAAGCTTACAAACCGGAATTTATCACTTTGTTCCTCGAATTATCATTGTAACCGAAACCGACGTATCCCACTGCTTTATTCCTTCACGATACAAGCAAAGCCGCTCATCATATTTGGCATTTACGGCTGATATGGCTTTTTCCGCTTGATTTGAATGAACAAGACTGAATCGCCTCCAAATTTGTCAGCCGCATCGCTTCAATCATTGTTTCTGCCATCTGCGCGGAATACTTCGGTGCATCCGGAGTGAGATCAATGACTGCATAACCGGTTGTTACGTTTAAAAAACCGTTTTGCTCCATTATGTTCTTGAACAGTGTTTGAAATGGTGACATCGAATGAATGATCACTGAACGGAAGTTGTGTGGCATCCCCTTCTCTGAATTCAATCCCAGTGATATTTTCTTTTGCAAAAGAAATGAAATTGCTGTCCCTGTCTATTGCGGTGATCTGTGCCTTGGGATACCATCTGTGTAACGATTCTGCCAAGGCTCCGGGACCGCAGCCAATCTCTAAAATTTTTATATTCAAGTTTTCATCCAGATCAAACGATTTTTTATATTGTTCAAAGAACACAGCGTCAAATCTCAGTTTTCGACTGAGATACAGCGTCATGATACCCTGCACATTTTTGACCAGATATTGTTCATAATATATTCCTCCAATTTCAAAATTCCAGTTTATGAAACCGGAATATGCCTTTTAGCAATTTTATCTGATTAACTCCTTTTAAAAGCCATTTTTAGTATCAGCACAATTATAACAATCCAAAACAATACAATACAATAGGAATAGCATAATACCATTTTTTAGGTTTTCCGCTTTTCCACAATCCTTCTGCTTCCCGTCTGTTTCTTTCAATAACATTTGTAGGTATAAACTTTATGGACAATGCTATCAACATTGGTAGTAGAATAATATCATCTAAATGCCTAAAAGAGGAATAAAGTCTGGAATCAAATCAATAGGTGAAAGAGCATATACTACAGTTATACTTGCAAATATTTTTGCAAGTATTGGTGTATCCTTATCTTTTAATGCCAAAAATATCGTTGGAATATCCATTTTTAACTTTTTTGCCCGCTCTTTTAAACTCATTTTCTTATCTCCACAAATCCCGATTTGTCTTTCCGATTACAACATACAGTCACCGGATATAATTAGTCCTGATAAACTCTTCTTTCTGTGGCAGACCGTATTTTTCTTTACCATCGGCAATGCATTTCATCAAAAAGGACATGTTCCTCGCCAGAACACGCATGGTCTGCATACCTTCCGCGTCCTGCGCTGCTTCTCCCTGCTCCCTTCCATGAACGGCATTCCAATATTGCGTCGATGCTATCGGCATTCCCGAAATGGCAAAGAATTTGTTGATTTCATCATAGGTGGCGGAAATGCCGCCGCGTCTGGCTATGACTGCGCTTGCGCCGACTTTCATGGTTTTATCAAACGGCGTACTGTAAAACAAACGCGTCAGAAACGCTATCAGAGTTGCGTTAGCCGAACCGTAATATACCGGCGTGCCCACCACCAGACCGTCGCATTCCTCAAATTTGGAGGCAGCCTCGTTAACTATATCGTCAAATACACATTTACCCGCCCCTTTCTTGCAGGTCATACAGGCAATACAGCCCCTGATATCTTTGTTTCCTATATCCAAAATCTCGGTTTCAATGCCCTCTTTTTTAAAAATCCCAACCATCTCGTTCAATGCAAGCTTTGTATTTCCCTGCGTGTGCGGACTTCCGTTAATCAATAATACTTTCATGGCAATACCTCCTTTTTATGTTAAATCATCCTTCATCCAGCACAGTGGACCTGTACTCAATAGATATAATATTCTCCCCCTGTAAGATAAAGCACAGTTTCATGCCGTCCTTGCCGTATACAAGCATGCCGCCTTCTTCTGTCCCCCCGCTGCCGTACGCCTGCTGCAGTTTTTCAAGAGAATCCCCTATACATATGCCTTCCGCGGTCATCACGGAATCATCCTTTAAGATAATGGAGGATATCATATCCTTATCCTGCATGGGATAGGTGTCGATTTCAAAACCGTTGTAGGTATAGATTTTATCCAGCCCTTCAAAGGCGCAGCTTGCCGCCTCAAAGTAGGATACCGGTTCCCCAAGGGCTTCCACCACAGGCGCGGCGTCGCCGTCCACTTCCAATGTCACATCCCTGACAACAAACACATAGCCCTTGTGCTCCGTTTCTGCCTGCGGCTCCTGTTCCTGTCCGCCGTTCCCGGCTTCCTCCGGGCTTTCTGTCTGCGTTCCTCCTGTCACGGCATTTTCCACATTGCCGTCAATCACCTTTTCGCTATCCCCGCATCCTGCAAAAAGAAGCGCTGCCGTTATCATCACTGCCGTTAATTTTTTCATATTGTTCCTCCTTTTCCTGCTCATAGGCATCTATCTTTTCCTCCCAGATTTCAGAGAGATGTTCCTCACCCCGCCTGTCGGGAAGACCTGTTTTTTCCACAAGGACTTCTCCCAGATATCTTGTGATTTTTTCTGCCCCCGAGAGGTTTAAATGCAGTCCCGCGTCATAAGTATCCGTGGAAAAATCCAGTCCGGTTTCCTCCGTCAATTCCAAAAAATTGATATAGAGCAGTCCGTTTTCCTCGGCATAATCTTCCATCTGCGCATCCCATTCCTCATACCAGTACGGATAAAGACTGGGCGCTTTCACCAGAATCAAAGTGATACCGTTCTCTTTACACAATTTCGTTATCCTGTCCAGATAGTCATAAGCATTGTCCCCAAAACGATAGTCCGCAAGGATTCTGCCCTCCGGCACGTTTTCAGCCGGTTTTACATCCACCCTCATATAATAGCCGTTATGGGATACCTTCGGCGTATCAAACATTCCCGCCACATCCTCTGCGCCCACTTCACTCCAACGGGAATGATAGCGCAGAAGAGGAAATACATAATCCAAAAAATTTTCATCCTTCGTCATGGACGCCCTGATGGCATTGACCTTTGACACGGACCAGCGCATCCCTTCCAGCGTCATACGGTTATATGCCTCCCTCTGGGGCTCGTTGTACTGCATGGACAGCACGTTAAAAATCACCACCTTGGGCTTTTCATAACGCAGGGTGTCCTCCAGAAGATAGTAGGACTGCCAGATAAGCTGCTGCGCGCTGCCCCGGATATAACTGTTGATGCCATACTCCTCCCATAACACTGCGGGTGAAAAGTTTTCATAGACCTCACAGTCACCGATAAAAATCACATCGTGGTCTTTTTCTTCCTGATAATATTCTGCTATCAATGCTCCTTCCACCACATCCGTGGCGTACTTGGGCACTAGCAATCTTTGCAAAAGATACAGGCTGGTCAGTACCACAACTGCCGTACCTGCAATCTTTATCATCTTACGCTTTTTCATATTTTACCTTCCGTCAGAACTGATTATAAATAAACTGGCTGGCGTCATAGCCTGCGCCGTAAGCGCCTGCAAGCAGTACAATCAAAAACAAACCGTACCAGACCAGAAACCTTACCGGATAAGGCTTTTCGGCAATCTTATCCCTGACGCTGCCGGTTCGCTGCAAAAGGCTTACCGCAGTCAGCAAAAGCACTCCCAGCGCCAGCAGGATATAATCCAGACCGCCCAGCCCAATCCGTAACAGGGAGCCGTCCCACAAAATCCGCCAGTTCCACTCTGTGAACATGGTTCCAAACATCCGAAATGTCAAAGGCACGTTGCGGTAACAGTCAAAAGTCCTTAAGCAGCTCATCAAAAGAACCGTACGGATTACCTGAAACAGCTTGAAGCCGAATTTTCCCTGCACCGAAAAACGGTTGTGGAAACGGGCATACAGGGGTTCCAGTTCCTGAGATATCATAATGACAGCCCAGTTGCCAAGACCCCACACAATAAAATTCCAGCTTGCTCCGTGCCAGATGCCGGTGGCAAACCATACGGCAAAGGAAGACAGGTAAACCGGCATCCTTTTGCCGACTGCCTCCCCGAAACGCGCCCTTGCAAACTTGCTGAACTTAAGCATGGGCTTGCAGACGGATATGGGGTAAAAAATATAATCCGTAAACCAGGTGCCCATGGTAATGTGCCACCTTCTCCAATACTCCTTTATGGACTTTGAAAAGTAAGGCCGGTTGAAATTCTCCTTGACCGTTATGCCCAAGGTTTCGGCAATACCGATGGTTATATCGATGCCTCCCGTAAAATCCGCATACAGCTCCAGCGCATAAAAGAGCATTCCCACAAACACATACGCGCCCCGGTAGGCGTCCGTATCCCGAATCAGGGTGTTTACGCCCGCCAGAATCCTGTCCGCTATCACCAGCTTTTTAAAATAACCCCACAAAATTCTTTGCAGCCCATAGCTTACCGTTTTGCCGCAGAAAGCATGCTGCGCAAACAAAGACTTTGCCAAATCCCCAAAGCGGCTGATTGGCCCCTGTACAAGCTGCGGAAAAAAGGAGACAAACAACGCCAGCTTAAAAGGATTCTTCTCGGCAGGAACCGTCCCCCTGTAAACATCTATCAGATAGCCAAGCGCCTGAAAGGTATAAAACGAAATGCCCATGGGAAGTGCGATATCCAGAAAGCCAAACTGTTTTGCACTGCCCGCAATCCGCAACAGGCCGTTTACATTGGAAATGGCAAAATTGGTATACTTCACGACTGCCAGAATACCGAGATTTATAAGCAGGCAGGCAAGCAGCCATTTCCACTGCCTGCCTTTCATTTTTTCTTTATAGGCTTTCCGCTCATCCTTGGAAAGGGTTTCCTTTACGGATTTTATGTATGCTTTCTGCTTTTCCCCAAGCTTTCCTATCCGGCAGGCCGTAAAATACGTCGTCGCCGTCGTTGCCAATATATAGAGCAGGTATGACGGTCCGGCAAAAAAATAAAATACATAGCTGCAAACAAGAAGCAGTCCCCACTGGAACCTCTTCGGAATCAGGTAGTACAGCAGAAACACTGCCGCCAGAAAGCCCAGAAACTCATACGATGTAAAGAGCATGGTTATTCCTCATCTTCCAATTCCCGAATTAACGCGTAGATGGCTTTGGCGGAATTGAAATTATCGGGAGTGATTTTTTCTGCGGAGATAGTTATGTCAAACTGGTCGTTAATTTCCGAAATAATGGAGACAATATCAAAGGAATCCAGTATCTTATCGTCAATCAGGCTCCCGCAGGTTTCAAAATCCACCTCCGGATGTAAATCACTTAAAATTTCCAACAAATCTTCCATAATTAATTTTCCTTTCTCTTTAGATAATAATTTTTTAAAGTTACCCTGTCAAGCTTGCCGTTTGCCGTAAGGGGCATCTCATCCAGCTTCACAATCCTGTTGGGAATCATGTAACGGGGCAGCTTGTCCTTTAACGCGGCCGCCAAATCCTTTTCTTCGATGGCGCCCACATAATATAATACTATTTTTCCCTTTTCACCGTCATAAATACATCCGGCAAGCTTCACCTGCTCCACCATGTTGACATTGGCTTCAATTTCTCCCAGTTCAATCCTGTGCCCCATATGCTTAATCTGGTAATCTTTTCTGGAAACAAACAAAAGCTCTCCCCGCTCATTGTAACGGCCCAAATCACCGGTACGGTAAATCAGCTCCGGGTATGCCGTATTTAACGGATTCTGCACGAATACCTCTTTTGTCTTCTCAAAATTATTATAATATCCAAGCGTCAGGGAAGTGCCTCTGATACAGATTTCACCGGTCTCTCCCTTCCCCGCCCTTTCATTCTTCCCGGTTAACAGGATAATCTCCGTATTTTTAAAAGGCCGTCCGATGGGAATTGCCTCGTCCGGCGCAAAATCCCGCTCCACCTCATAATAACAGCACATACCCGTCCCTTCCGTAGGACCGTACAGATTCACAAACTTCGCATCCGGCAGGACCGCCCTCCACTTTGCAAACTGTTTGATGGGAAAAACCTCGCTGCCGAAGGCAACGGTTTTTAAAAAACCGGGAACAACGGTCTGAAAGGTGCCAAAGGCGGAAATCATGGTAAGTGCGGATACCACCCAGCATATGGTATTGATTTGGCGTTCATTCAAATACTCAACCAGCTTTACCGGAAACATAAACAATTCCCGCGGTATCAGATAGGTGGTGGCGCCAAATTTTAAAGTCGGATACAATTCTTTTAAGCAGGCGTCAAAATAGAGCGGGGTCTGATTGCCGAACACCGTATTTTCATCAAACGCAAGCACCTCGGAAAGCTGCTCAATATAGTCGATAACGGAACGGTGGCATGCCGCCACGCCTTTGGGAACCCCCGTGGAGCCGGAAGTGAACACAATATATATCGGGTCCGTATCAATGGCTTTATCATGAATTTCCTGTAAGGAGGCTTCATCAATCCGGGTATGGCAGATGTCGCCATACAGCACGATTTCCCCCTCAAACGAAAACTGCTTTGCTATTTCTACGGTCTCTTCATCGCAGATAATCATTTCGGCCTTCACATTTTCCAGTATCAGCCGGATTCTGCCCGCAGGCATCTCTTCGTCAATGGGGACATAAAAATCGCCTGCCGCTATAACGCCAAAAAAAGCCGTGATTTCATTGGGGTGCTTACGCATAAACACCACCACCGGCTTTTTGTAAATTCCTTTGTGATGAATATAAGTGCCGACGGCACGGCTCTGCTCGTAAACCTGCCTGAAGGTAAGGGCCTGCGTGTCATCGGCAAACGCCGTTTTTTCCGGCTTTACCGTAACAATATGGTTTAGATAGTCTAATACGTGATTCTGCATGTTTACACCCCCGCATATCGCAAGCTGTACTTGCGATACTGCACTAATAAAGAGTTTGGAAGTTTACTTCCAAGCTTTTCATTCCGTAATCAAATGCTCATATGTCTTTTTCAGCCTGCCGCAGGCAAGAACCGATTTCTGCGCCAGAACCTCCATCACATCCAGAAATCCGGCTTTTAAAGGGTAGTCCCTTTTGATAAGGGACAGTTCCGTACAGGCCAGCAGTACGACCTGCGCCCCCAGGGAGAACAACTCCGCCGCAACGGACTCAAAAAGGGGAAATTCCACCGGATTGCCGGCTTTTACATTTTCATATATGATATGCATTACCTTTTTTTGTCCGGCTTCACCGGGCGTAATGCATTCGATTCCATGCCGGGCAAACTCCTTTTGGAACAACCTGCTTTCCACCGTGCCGTCAGTTGCCAGAATGCCTGCTTTTGTAACACCTTCCTTTTTCAGGTATAATGCGGTTTCTTCCACGGCATTTAAAATGGGCACGCCTATTTCTTCTTCCAATTCCTGCTGAAAATAGTGGGCTGTGATGCAGGGAATGGCAATCAATTCCGCACCCTGACTGACCAGCCCTTTTCCGACTTCCACCATTTCAGGCACCGGATTTACAGCATCAATCCCCAAAATATACCGGGTGCGGTCAGGTATCCGGGGTTTACTGTGAAGAAGGACTTCAATATGCTCCTGGTCCGCTTCAGCGTCAGTCATTTCCACCGTAAGTTGTAAAAAATATGCCGTTGCCATGGGACCCAGTCCTCCCAGCACGCCTAATTTTTTCATATGTTCTTTTCCTCTTTTATACACTCTTTCATGACCTTTTCCTTCCAAGCCCCGTCAGTTGACTTCAGGATACAGGGAACGGTCATAATTATGGGAATTGTAATGCATGGCGGAATACTCCATCAGTTCTTCATCCGTCCACATAAAGATACGCGGATGGTCCGTTCTGGGCGTCGTGTCAAAATGATACCACCCTTCCCCGATATCCACCAGATTCCAATAATGCTCTCTTCTTGTGGGAATCTTAGTGATGTCCAAATTGGATATGCCCGCCCTCGTCAGAAGTTCTTTTGCCGTACAGGCATACACATAACAGTCACCCTTTCTCTCCGCCAGTCCTTCATAGGCAGCCCTGACCCAGTCACCCTTCTCTGAATGGTTGATATACGCAATATGACGTATGTTCCAGTTGTAAATGGCCTGTACCTTCTCCAGTTCCGTCATCTCAGGGGTAATGATTTCCGCAAGCACGGCATCCGCAAGGGCATCCACCTCTTCTATGGAATACATTCTGGGCGTGACCGTCAGATTCACCGTTACACTCGTGACATTGCCTGCCAAATCCTTTGCCATATAAGTAACGGGATAAACGCCTTCTTCATTCAGATTGACCGCTGCCGTATTCACCTCAAGCACCAGCCCGTCCGGGCAGTTATCCGTCACGGAAATATTTTTCTTGTAAGAAATGGTATCCCCGATAAAATACTGCAAATCCTTCGCCCCGCTTATCACCGGAGCTTCCGTATCCTCAAACAGCGTAAGCCGTGCGGTCTTTTGCGTTTCGTTGCCGCCGCCGTCAATAAAGCTTATGATAACCTCCTGCGTACCGATATAGGCTAAATCCGGCTCCTTCAGAAAATTTGCTGTTACTTCCGTGGCATCCTCTATCTCTACAATAAATTCTTCTGCTTTCCGGGGCACCAGTGCAAATCCTTCCACATCCTGCACTTCAGCCATGGGCGGCATGGTATCCGCCACGTGCAGATTGGAAGTATAAACCGCCCCGTCCACTTTCAGGGATACTTCGTAATCCCCTACCCTGGCATAATCAAGCGCCTCCACATCCGTCACAAAAGAAACTTCATTTCCGGAAATCAAAAAGCTTTCCGGCCTTGGCGCACCCTGCCCTGCCTCTACGGTCAAATCTTCCACCACCGGGGAAAGAAACAACTCTGCTTCCACAACAGACATATTGCTGCCCCTGTCGGTAAGAACCACCTGCACGGTCTGTCCGCCTGCTTTTGTAAAGTCCGGCTCCACGACATACTCCACTCCCACTGCCGTTGCATCCGCAATATTCGTCACAAAAGCACCTGCGCCGCAGGTTTGTCCTATTTCCATTTTTACAGGCACCGGCTCACCCACCGGCGCAATGGTATCTTCTATAATCAGCGTGCATCTGTGGGTAAACCAGCCGCTTTTCACCTCTATGTTATATTCCCCCGGCTCCGTAATGTTAAAAGGCTGGCTATCTTCCGTAAAAAAAGCAGTTTCATCCGGCTTTTTTAAAAAGTCGGAGGGTTCCACCATAACGCCTGCCTCCACCCTGCACAGTTTATAGGCAAGACTGTCCACATAAAACCAGCCGCCTGCCAAAAGCAGGACTGAGAGCGCCAACAATATGCAGACTGTCTTGGCTTTTTTAAACTTCCCTTTTTTCCTCTTCATCCCGGGAACCTTTTGTTCTTGCCCATGCTGTATTTTTGTCATATTTTCTCACAAACTCCTGCCTACTAATATACCGCTTTTCACTATACTTGACAATAGTTTGTTTTTCCTGCGTTTCCGAATTGCCACATTTTGCATGGAGGCAGCCCTGGCGTGCATTTGATTCCATAAAGGACCGTGTAAAAACACCGGCACTTAGAGGTTGTTTTTTAACCTCTTACGTACCGCTGTGTTTTTACCCGAGTGAGAACGCGTCCTGTTGGAACAAATGCACGCCAGGGCTGCCTCCATGCAAAATGCACCGGCAATGAAACCGCTTCTACGGCGGTTCAATGCCGGTGCATTTCAAGTTTTCCTAACTTATTCTGCCCAGTCCTGCCATACTACCCAGTCTTCGTCATAGGTAAAATATTCCAGTGAGATACCGGTTACATCTCCCCATACATCAAAGTTTACGGCAAAAACGATTACTTCGTCATAATCGGAAAGGTCTGCGTCACAGAACCATACATCTCTGATTTCATAATCCATCAGCCTGTTCCAAACACCGTCCTGTTTGTAAAAACCGATGTCCAGCCATACGGTGTTTCCCATATCATGCATTTCATCAGGGCTCTGTCCGGTGTACTCGTAAAAGCCTGTATACTCGTTGCTGTCACCGGAATATACTTCCCAGACTACATACCCATCCGTTACATCATACAGTCTCATATAATCGTCAAGGGTCATGCCCATGGCAAGCCCCCGGTTGGTCATAAACTCGCCGTATTCCTCATAAGAACCATCCGAATGGTCAGTCAGATAGCTTTCCCCTTCATAGACAATAAACGCATGGTTCAACTCTACTGTCACTTGACTATTGCCGTCCGTAAAGGTAAGGTCCGCATCGTTCCAGTCACCCGATGTCATATTTGCTTTTTCTTCCAGTTCTTTGATTTCATCTATTTTTTTGGAAATCTTTTTCTTGTCCGCCCGGCTGTCAGCTTCTTCCAGCACACTTATTGCTGAAGCGTAATCGTTTCTCTCCACATAGCTTTCCGCCCATGCAATATAGGTTTTGGTCAGGCCGCGCACCGCTTCGGAGTTATCCGGCTTCTTGTCAAGAATTTCAAGGTATTTCTTTTCAGCATCTTTATAAGAATCTTCATCCAAAAATGTTTCCGCTTCAGCCAATAACTGATTTATTTTTTTCTCTTCTTGATTTTTACTGATAAATATAAATGCCAGAACACCGATACAAACCACAAGCAGCGTAATCAATATGCCAACCACAACTTTTACGGCCGTATTTCCCTTTTTCTTTTCTGCAGGCACGGCATAAGGCGCCTGATATGCCGGTGGTATCGCTCCCGGAACGGGCGGCACCGGTCCCGGCATGGGCTGCATCGGCGGCACTGCACCGTTCATGGGCTGCATCGGCGGCACTGACCCGTTCATGGGCGGCATCGGCGGCACTGACCCGTTCATGGGCGGCATCGGCGGTACTGACCCGTTCATGGGCGGCATCGGCGGCACTGACCCGTTCATGGGCTGCATCGGCGGCACTGACCCGTTCATGGGCGGCATCGGCGGTACTGACCCGTTCATGGGCGGCATCGGCGGCACTGACCCATTCATGGGCGGCTCGGTTTCCGGCGTTTCCTGCTGCATGGGCGGCTCGGTTTCCGGCATTTCCTGCTGCATGGGTGTTGTTGCACTGCCTTCCCCTGTCAGCTTTTCCCCGCAGAAGACACAAAACTTTCCTTCCACGTTTTCTTTTCCGCATTTTGGACAATTCATCTTTCTTCCTCCTCCTCGTTTTTCATCCTGTAATGTTTTTCTGCATCTTCCAAACTATGATATCCATATAAAAGAACGCTGTTTTCCATGGTAAGCTCCGCCAGGTTTTTCCCCTGCTTTGCGCAGTCTGCGACAAAACGCCCATACAATTCCAGCATCTTATCGGAATAGGTACTGATTTCTCCCCTGAGATAAGTTTCATAAGAGGTATCGTCCGCCTGGTCTTCGTAAGTATGAATGATACGCGCATTTGCGGACAGACAGGGAAACTTTTCGGCAAATGCTTCCATAAACCCAACCTGTATCTGCACCACCGCCTCTATAATCTGCTTTTTTTCTTCAGGGATAGCAGGAAATCTATCTGCTATTTTTGCATACTCCATCGGCGCGGTGCTTTCCATCATCCTGCCGTACTTTTCTTCTATCATATTTCGCCCGTCTGCATATGCGGCTTCAAAATCATACAAGTACTGCATGAGCATTTTCCTGTTCCAGGTCAGATACTGGCTTCTCCGCATAATGGAAAAGGTCTTCCAGTCATTCTGGCAGCTTGCCCTGCCGCCTGCATTCCTGACTTCGTCAAAAGCGTCAAACTCCGTTTCCGCAATCTGTTTTGCCAGTTCTTCCCTGCTCTTTACGGAAAGGGCTGCCTTTCGCAAAAGTTCTTTCGAATGAGCCTCCAGATAACTTTCCCTGTCACCGGTAATATCCTTCTCATACAGCCTGTCAGCCAGTTTTTCCGCCAGCTCTTCCACCAGAAGAGCGCTCTCTTTCACCGGCTTTTTTTCCGCAAGTTCCGCCAGAAGCGCCGCAATATCTTTATTATCCTGTTTTGCGGCTATGCCGTGATAAAGCCATTTATCATGGGGCGGGTACTCTCCTTCTATATAATACACTAACTTCATGGCCTGCCGCAACCCTTCCGCAAGGGATATTTGCGCCGCGACCATATCGCCGCGTCCCGCCATCCTGCCAAAATTGTACTGTGCGGCCTGAGCAAATCGGGCACATGCCTCTGCTGTCTTCAAGTAAAAAATTCTCTCAGGGTATCCTGCCTGCAATATTCCGCGGACTGCCGAGAATGTACCTTCCCCGTCCCGAAACACAGCACCGTTTACGGCGGCAGCCAACGCTTCATCGGGAATATCCGCCCATTTAAAATCCGAAGCCGTCACATTTTTTGTTATCTCAGGGCAATTTTCTTCTCCAAGCAGCCTTCTGTAGAACCCGGACACCGTTCCCACACCGACTCTTGCACGTCCCTGCTTTGAAAAGCGTCTCCTGTATCCTTTAAACTCCGTGGGCAGCCCCTCATAAGCCTTTTGCAGTCTTTCCCCGATTTTTTCGTACAATGCATCGGAAAGCCACATGCAAAAACCCGGCCCCCAGTCATGGTCCCTGGATACGGCATCGTCGTATCCGAAGCAGTCGGAGCCTTCCCCGCACAGTCCCACTGCAATCTCCTCTTCATATTCCGCAAACTGTTCCCGTATCATTGGGACGCCGTATGTTTCATAATATTCCCGGCACAAGTCCAGACCGCGTCCCGCTGCCAGCCTGCATGCCGCGAGATTTTCCGAAAGCCTCTGGTAATATTCATTTTCACCGAGGGACTGCTTCATCCCCTCCATGGCCCTTTCAAAGCAGTCCGCTGCTTTTTCGTACTGCTGCCTTTTAAAGTAATAGGTTCCCATGGAGGACAGGGCCGCACAGTAGTGGGCATCCTTTATCCCATGCTCCTCAAAAATGCCAAGGGACTTTTCAAAATACGCCACCGCCTCTTCGTCCTCGTCCAGCTTTAAACAGGTAGACGCCAGATTGGCATAGGTCACTGCCTCTTCAAAATAAGTGTCCTCATTTTCCTTTACAATGGCAAGGGCTTTTGTCAGGGAATCCTTTGCCTCGGAAAACTTACCCATTTCCTGATAAAGCAGGCTGATGTTGTTGTACAGGCTGGCAAAGAGCATGTCATCCGCCGCCACCTTCTTTTCATACAGGCAGATGACCTCTTTATAATACTCCAGCGAATCGGACAGCCTGCCGCCCGCCCTGTAAGCATTGGCAATATTTAACAGCGTTGTGGCGTACGCCGTGCTTCCCCCGATTCCCATCTGCTCCATCAGCTTCAGCGCGGTTTCCGCATACCGGAAGGAATCCTCCACCTGGCTGGTTTCCCTTTTGTAACCTATCATTTCATTCAAAAGCCGTAACAAGGCGCCGTCATCCTTTTCTTCCATGGCCTGACGGATGGTATTTTCCAGAAGCGCCTGCGCTTCTTCCCCTTTGTTTTCTTCAAATAATAAATCAAGCCTTTCTATAATTTCCTCTACCTGCATCCTTAGCTTACCTCCAAAACTGCACCCTGAGTCCTTTGGGATAATGATTTTTTACGATACCGCCTGCCGCTTTTCCCCAGCCTAAGCTGTAACCGTCCACGCACACAAGGCACCAGCCTTTCGGGGCGCCTGCCGCCTGTGCTGTAAAAACCGCTCCCTCCACCGGCAGAACCTGTCCGCACAGATACTGTCTTACTTCGTTTCCTTTTGCAGTAAGATGCATACATTGGCAGACATCCTCAGGGTTAAGGGCAAGCGCAAGCGCATGGGAAGGCTCAAAACGGTTCTTTTTAAGTGTTCCCAGATGCAGCCCCGGTCTGAGCGCCTTAAGTCCCTTTAATGCCGGGATGCCCGGGGGCGCAAGGTATAACTGCTCCCCGAACCTTACATATATGCCTTCTCTTGCAAATCCGGCAAGGTACTGCTCTCGAAACTCTGAAAACTCCCTGTATTCCGTTTCCGGCAGTCCTTTTTCCACGCCCTGACGGCTGCTCTGCCCTATGGAGGTTTCCCTGCCCTCCCTCTCCAAAACCGCAAAGAAGTGGCCCTCCCCGCGTATTTTGTGGGGCATCATCCGTACGGCTCTTTCTATTCCGGGCGCCGGCTCCTCTATCCACCTGCCCTGTCCGTCCGTAAATCCGTCCGTCTTTTGTATCTCCACAATGCGAAAGTCGGGATGGCTGTTTATAAAACGGCTGACCGTCCCTTCATCTTCCGCCGGTGCAAAAGTACAGGTGGCATACACAAGCCTTCCGCCGGGCCGCAGCATCTCTCCCGCACAACGCAGGACTTCATCCTGCCGCTTTGCACAAAGCGCAACATTTTCCTCGCTCCACTCCGCACGGGCGGCGTCATTTTTACGGAACATGCCTTCGCCGGAACAGGGGGCATCCACCAAAATTTTATCAAAGTATGCCGGGAAAACCGCAGCCAGCTTTTCAGGGGATTCATTTGTCACAACAGCGTTGCAGACTCCCATTCTCTCAATATTTTCAGAGAGAATCCTTGCACGCGCCGGATGAATCTCATTGCTTACCAGAATCCCTTTCCCCTGCATACAATCTGCAAGCTGCGTTGTCTTTCCTCCCGGCGCAGCACACAAATCCAATACCCTTTCCCCGGGTTTTACTTCCAAAAACGAAACCGGCGCCATGGCGGACGGCTCCTGAATATAATAAACGCCCGCCTCATGGTAGGGATGTTTTCCCGGCTGGTCTTCTTTTCCGTAATAGAAACCATTGTCCGCCCACGGCACTTTCCGCAGCGAAAAAGGGCTTTTTTCCAAAAACCTTCCTGTGTCCGTCTTTCTCGTATTTAGGCGCAGGGCGCGGCAGTTTTCCTCTTCAAAGCTTTGCAAAAATGCAGGGTATTCTTCCATAAGCATTGCCTGCATTCTTTTTAAAAACGGTTCCGGCAGCATGGGTACTCCTCACTGTACGACAATTCTTTTATCTGGCTTTACCTAAGTTTCCGCATTTTGCACTGTGGCATCCCCGGCGTGCATTTGATTCCGTAAGAGGGCCTGTAAAAACGCCGGCCCTTAGAGGTTGTATTTTAACCTCTTATGTGCCGCTGCGCTTTTTACCGGAGTGAGAACGTCCCTCGTCGGAACAAATGCACGCCGGGGATGCCGCAGTGCAAAATGCGGAAACTCTATCTGGCTTTATTATAGCATTATTTATTGAATAGTGGTATACTGTATTTGATTTGAGGAGAAAAGATATGCCTTTTTTATTGCTCTTATTGTCGGAGGTTGTGCAGGAATTGGCTTCTTGCTTTTCGGATTTTATAAAACTGATTCGGAAATAGAAAATAACGTGGATAGTTAAATTTAAGTTTATCTGTATTTTCCCTTATTTTGCCTTACAAGGGCAATTTTTTATATTCCCACAACTTTATCCAAAAACTGATTATTAAATATCATAATACAAGTTTAAAATAGAGTTCCGCATGTTCGTTATCATTGTATCTGTCAGCTTCCCGAAAACCTACGCTTCGATATAAATGATGTGCCGCAGAGAACTGTTTTCTGGTATCCAAATACATTTTTTGATAATGATGTTCTCGTGAGTATGTTATTGCATGTTCTATCAATAATCTCCCATAACCCCTTCCCTGATACTCAGGCGATACAAACATTCGTTTTAGTTCCACTATTTGATTATCCTTATCTATTATTCGAACTGCGACAGTTCCGATAATGTTATCATTGTCAATCAGACACCAGAAACAGCCGTTTTTCATATATTGCTGCTCCACATCCGCAATATCAGCATGTCTGTCTTCAGGTGAATATGGTATGCCGACGGCTGAAAGACATTTTTTTAAAAAACATTCCACCTGCCGCTGCATATCAACTTCAAATGTGACAATCTCCATTTTTATCCCCATGCCTTTCTTTCTCCGAAAAATCATACTCCACGGAAGCTTATATAAACTCTTTGCATTTATCCCAATGCATACCGGAGCAATTATTTTCACGAGCGATAACATCATTTACTTCCTCTTTTTTATACCATTTGATATCATCCACTTCAGCAGAATCCAAGGAAAACCGTGATTTCCTGACATAGGCAATAAATCCAATCATGATAAGCTGTTTAGGTGCAAAATAATAACTGGATATATACCTACTGCTTATAACATCCTGTCCTGTCTCCTCTTTTACCTCGCGCACAACAGCATCCTCAATCGTTTCCCCATCCGTCATATAGCCGGATACGACTGTCCATTTCGTTTCCGATATGTAATTCTGCTTTAATAAAAGTATCTCATGAAGTTCATTAACAACCAGCACCTCCACAATGGGAAGAGGACTGCTTCCGTATATTTTTTTACACACCGGACAAATCTTACAGTCATCATCACCACATTGAATGTCTTCTAATTTATGACCACATTCGGCACAATATTTAAAAGTCACTTACTTTCCCTCCCGTAAATTTCCCAAAGACTTTTCTATTAATGCAATATCCGCCAAATCTTTTTCCCTGCCAAGCTTCTTTTTCATCTGCAAAAGTCCGTCTGCACACACAACGGGAACGCCGTTTACCATCTCCACTGTACCCTCAATCCAATTTTCAAAAATTTCGACATTCTCGGAATATAAGATTTTTCTTGTTCCATCTTCACAGTGTGAAACTGTATAACCCTTCTGCTCCAATTTATCTGCCAGAAGTGTGCTGCATCCCAAATCGATATCATGTGTCCGGGGACGAAACCCATGTAAAACCATAGCGCTGCCGCCAACTACCCAATATTCCTTTTCAGGAAAGGGAAGTTCCCAAAGTCGTTGAAGCAAAGAATATTTATCAAACATATTGATAAAGTACACCCCCATATCTTGATTACCTGTATTTTAAGCATGAATCATTATTGTGCTAACTTCCGGATTATCAATGCTTGCGTCATAAAATTATATCATATCAGTATACTGATTTCTATTGCTTTTTCTTTTCGGGCATTTTCATTCGCTTGCTGTAAGTTATGATACAAATGTTGTTGCACGTCGTATCTATTATTTGTTATACTACAATCGGTGACTTAAAAATCGGATTCTGTTATGCAGTTACAGGCTATGAATGAAATGATGAAAGGTCAATTTGATACCTGTTCTGTTTCAAATATCATGATATTAGGTATTGCAGGCGGCAATGGTCTCGAACATATTTCAAGAGATAAATTTGAGAAAGTGTATGGGGTGGACGTCAATTCTGATTATTTGAAAGAAGTTACTCATAGATATAAATGAAAAAACATACCTTAGCAAAAGCAATGCTTGAATTAGTGCAGATAGATTTTAAAAAATAAATTTCCATCTGTCGGAAAACACGGAGGATTCATAAATGCAGAAATACAATATTATTCACTTACCAAAAGAACAGTGGAAAAACCATATACTTCCCATGGATTATACTTCGGACTTTTATTACGATGTTTCCATAGAGAAAAAAGAAGGGGCGTTTCTGGCATCCTTTGTCAAAAAGCCTGCCCAGCCTCCTATTTCCCACACCGGGGAAGAATATGACTTCCCGGACAAATTGTATCAGGATTTCTGGGAAAAAGCGTATGCATGGGGCATTTTGGAGGAAGGAAAGCTTGTTGCCGCCATAGAAACCTGTCCTGAAGAATGGTCCAACCGCCTGCGCGTAACAGAATTGTGGGTGGCAGATGGGCAAAGGCGGATGGGCATGGGGCACGCCCTCATGTCTCTTGCCAAGGAACAGGCAAGACTGGAACGCCGCAGGGCCATCATTCTGGAAACACAGTCCTGTAACAGCGCCGCCATTTCCTTTTACCTGAAAGAGGGCTTTTCCCTTATCGGCTTTGATGCCTGCTGCTATGCCAACAATGACCTTGCGCGCAGGGAGGTCCGCATGGAACTCGGCTATATCCGCAATAAACCCGAAAAGCTGCCTTTATCGGCAGTCACCATCCGTCCCGAAACGCCTGCCGATTACATGCAGACAGAGCGTATGGCACAGCGGGCTTTCTGGAACAAACACCGGCCGGGCTGCGACGAACACTTGCTTGTCCATAAACTTCGGACAGACTCCGGTTATCTTCCCGAAATCAGCCGGGTGGCAGAAGTTGACGGAAAAATTGCCGGCTGCATTATGTACTCTAAATCCTGTTTGTCAAACGAAAACGGAAATCACGATATTATTACCTTCGGACCGTTATGTGTGGACCCGGATTATGCAGGAATGGGTATAGGCGAAATACTGGTGAAAGAAACCGTAAAACTGGCAACGGATGCCGGTTATCCGGGCATCGTAATATTCGGTGAACCGGATTATTATCCAAGACTTGGGTTTAAGACCTGCGACCACTTCGGCATCACAACGGCGGACGGCAAAAATTTCGATGCGTTCATGGGATTGGAGTTAAAAAAAGACGCCCTCTCAGCAATCGGGGGACGTTTTCATGAGGCGGAAGTGTTTGAAACTCTGACTGCCGAAGAAACGGAAAATTTAAACCAAAATTTCCCTTATCTGGAAAAACAGCAGTTTCCGGGACAGTGGGATTAGCGTGAGAAGAACTTCTAACTGCCTTTGGCAGTTTTCGCTTGCAGCAAAGGCTGCTTCGCGAAGAAGTTCTATGTCTCACGCTTGAGAAATGCCTGAAATGCGGCATTTCTCATTTGGATTTGTGTTGCAGCGAAGCTGCAACATGGAGGTTAGTGTGAGAAGTACTTCTAAAATTCAGCAGCAGAGGCTGCTTCGTTAAGAAGTACTAAGTCTCACACTGGAGAATGCCTAAAATGCGGCATTCTCCGCACAGATTTGGGATTCCGCAGAGTGGAATCATGGAGGTTAGCGTAAAATGAAGTTCTAACCTCTCACAGCAGGGGCTGTAAGTCCTTTTTTCAATCTTAATACCATGCTTTATTAATAGACGAATACATTCTTTATACATTTACTTTTCTACTAAACATTCCAAGCTATTAAATCCTTCATTTTGACTGTTTCCCCATTCCACCTTGAAATATGTACCATTAGTATATTTCGTTATCACTTACATAATTTCATCCAAAAAACATACCATCTAATAATCTGCTCGCTACTCTCTGCATAAGTTTCGTTAAATCTATGTAGTGCCAATTTCAGATAAAAAAGCATATTGGTATATGAAATAATTATTGTTTCACCCTCATCAGATTCAAGCCAATAGTGCTTATCCAGCTCCTTTTCTTCATATACAGCACTACAAAGTTCAACAAAGCTCCTGTCTTTTCCAGTTTAAAAAGTCTTGGAATGACTTGTTCTTTTATATTTGCATCATGTTTCTCCTCTAAAAAATGGAAGTCCACTGATTGTAACATTAGTCCAAAATATAGAAAAACATTAAAAAAGACTGCATATTATTTCCCAATATACCTCCATATCCGATACTTCTAAATTTTCAAGTACATCATCCCCGTTTAAAAATAGCGGAACCTTATATCCCGCACATTCACTATTTTTCAATTCATATTTATTATTTTTAAGAAACCACTCGTTGAAAAAATCAGATGCGAGTGAATCCTGATTATAGTCCACAATCTCCACATTATGAAAATCTTCAAAAGAAGCAGGAATATCTAAGACCTCATCGGTTCCGGGTTCAAATAAAAGAACGGTTCCACTTTCCTTATTTAATCCGAATATCCTGCCAAGCCAATCGTAGCCAAATACTGAAATTCTGCCTTTGTACAAAGGAAATGATTGCTCCGTTATGACAGTCCATTTTTCGATATCATCCGTTTTAAACAATCGATACATTCCATTTAGAAAACTCTTTCCGTTTAGCGATTTGCAAAATTCTTCCATACTGCTAATTTTCTCGTTATTTTCATAACCCACAAAATCCAAAAAGTTTTCAAACATCATTATGCTCCTTTTTCTTGTAAAAAATTTTACTATTTTCATCTTCAACCAACTTCTCATGTCATAGCATTCTTTTGTCTATTCTCCTTTATTTTCTCTGCTGACTTTCATTGAATTCTGTGAATGGATAGATTTCAACTTTGGGGGTATCGTGTGTTGTCAAGAATGGAGATGTATTTCATAATGGACATGGATATTTTTCAACTGTTCTTCAACAATTTAGAAGAACGACCTTATAACAATATTTATCAAAATATCAATCAGTATGCCAATTATTTGGAAAATACAATGCAGGAACATAAATCAACGACCAATGCAAAAAACTTGATTTATGGGATGAACAGCGGATAGTTATAATTCAGTGGATAGATGCCATCCAAGCACAGGAATCTGCTTATGCGGTGGTTGTTTTCCAAATGGGTATGCAGTGCTGTTTTTCCTTATTGATGTAATTAATTGATTTATAATCACAAACAGAAAATCTGCGGTATCTCATGATTTTTGGGGTCCTAGAAATACCGCTGATACTGTGTTTTTATTTAAAATATAAGAAGATTTTTTCTCCCCCTTATACCCTCTGGTGAGTGTCATTGTAACATGGGCATTTTGGGATTGTCGAGTAAAATGTTACAAAATTATCATATCTTTGAAATTTCTATTGTTGGTTTCCATTCAGTAACAATATCAATATTGTAATTCTGAGTAATTACAACATAATGTTTTAAATTAAAAACTTCTCCATAACCATCAGAAATTTGATTTATTTGTTCTGCAAATTCACCATCTTGCACCTCATAAATTATATTCTGAAAATCATTAACTTTATATTTCTGTATTTCATAATCAGAATAAAGGTTACTTTGCACAATTCCTTCATCTAACATACGTACTGCTTGAACCATACCAAAATTAATCATTACGCATGTGTGACTACTTGATAGTTCTATAGTTAGTCCTTGTTTCTCACCATTTATTAACTGCATTTGATAAACTGCTTTTGGAATTGTACCAACAAATACTTCCTTCCATCTTTCTTAGATAATTGCCTTAAATGGAGCGTGTCCTGTATCCGCGTTCCTTAATAATGATGGTTTTCTGAACCTCAAACTTGTTTCAAAATTAAAAATAATTTTTTCTTTCTCGATTTTATTTAATGAAACATTAATCCATATGGGAACAAATGGTGACTTGCATGCAACTAAGTTCACTGTTTCATCAATTGTCAATAATCTATTCCCTACATTTTTTTCACTTAACGCAATCAGTCGCATGGAATCATCTCTACTATTACAAGGTTTATTTTTTTCATAAATAGGAATAATTTTAAATCTAATTTTCTCCTCATCCTCATTCTTGATTTTTATAATCTCATCTATAGTCATTATAAGATTTTGATAAAAAATACTCTTATTCATTTCTTTTACTTTTTCCATTTCATTATCCTCTATTTAGGCATATGTTGTACTGGACCATTATAAAAGACATTCGAATCTATTACATAACTTGACAGCGAAGTAGTAAATTCTTCTATCCTAATCCATGCATTATCAACATTCAATCCCTTATTGTTTAAAACATTCTGGTAATTCATAGCCTGCGTTACAGTCGGTTGAAAATGCCCGGATTCATTTGTTATAAGTCTGACATATCCCTGTGAATTTATCTGTATTGTTCCTGCTGCCTAAACACTTTCTCCTCCAGCCAGATATGAATGCCCTCTTCCCAACTGCAAATTTCCATCCATATCAACGACAAAATCAACCTCATGAATACCATTCTCAAGCATTATCTTTCCACTTTCAATAGCATAATTGAATGTTCTTCCCGTCTGATTATCATAAGGAAATTTGTTGGTAATACTTTGTATCTCATTTCCCCCATCACACCCTTCACTCCGGTTCATCTCCTCCACTGCCGCAAGCCTTCCCGGATATAGGTGTTTGGCAGTTTCGACGCTGTCACCCTTTCATACGCCAGCCCTGTCCCATAGAATGTCAGTGCGCTCAGCGAACCGTAAATGCCGTCCATCGCCACTGCTTCCGGTATTGTATCCTGCCCTGTCAGCGCACGCTGGGTTGCTCCGGAACTGATTCCCTCCGGCTGCGGTTGCCGCAAGCACCGGGTTAAGTGTCGCACCTAACACCGTCCCTCATACTGCACCGGCTGTCGTCGTGTTGACTATGTTTACAAGTGTGCTTTCCATTCACTTTCAGTTAAATGGCACAGAATGAATTTTAAGCTGTTAGGCGTGGGAAGGAATCGACGCGGTAGTATCGTCAACTAACGACAACACAGCAAATGGAAATTCAAGCAAGCCATTTGGAGAAATATGAATAGAATACTGAGCCCGAGAGTGTAACTTAATTTGCGTAAACCTCTTAGATTCATGAAAAAAATATTGGAATTGCGGTAGTAGGGGATTTAAACCCCTAACACTTTGATTTTTGCATAACATACCCAGGCTGTCAACAGACAGTCTGGTTTTTGTATTTCTCTGGATTTTATTCCATGTCAGCAGGTGAAATCCTGCCTCCAAAGTATATGCAGAGCTGATTTAGGGGCTTTCCCCGGTTCCAGCTGGCACCGGTCCATTTTTCGATGATGTCACACATCGCCGGATACAGAATTTTAAACAAGGCTTCGTCTGTCGCAAAGATGTTTCTGGATTTTGTCACCTTACGCAGCTGCCGGTTGAAATTTTCTATGGAATTCGTGGTATAGATGATTTTCCTTATTTCCGGTGGGTACTTGACGTAAGTGGATAATTTCGTCCGGTTATTTCTCCATGAGGCTACGGATGAGGGGTATTTTGGGTCCCACTTGTCTTCGGAACGGTCTAAATTTTCCAGTGCCATTTTCACTGTTGCAGCCTAATATACCTACTTTAAATCCTTTACAAAAGGCTTCAGGTCTTTATAATTCATGATTTTAGTGGAATACAGCACCTGATGGACGATGCACCTCTGGATTTCTGCTTTGGGAAATGCCGCCCCGAAAGCATCCCCAAAACCGGTCAGTCCATCTACCGATACAATCATGATATCCTCTACGCCACGGTTCTTGATTTTCTTCAGGTCACCCGGCCGGTAATTGGTACTTTTATTTCCACCAATCCACATACCCGGAACTTCTTTTTGTCCATTTAGCCGGATACCAATGGCAACATATACAGCCTTCTTGACCGTCTGGTTGTCCTGCCTTACATGGAAATGAACAGCATCCATGAAAACAATGGCATATTTCTTTTCGAGCGGGCGGTTCTGCCATTCTTTTGCGATGGGAAATATCCTGTCCGTCATATGGGATATCATTTTAGCGGAGGCATCCACTCCACAGACAGATTTTAAATGAGCGGAGATGTCACAGGTAGTCATACCTTTTGCATATATGGAAAGTACCTAATCCTCAATGTTAGGGATATCATTCTGTTCTTTTTTTACCACTTGTGGCCCGAATTCACCCAAAAGGTCTCTTGAAATATCGGGGTCAATCTCCCCAAGGGAAGAAGTGACTGTTTTCTTACTGTACCCATTTCTGCTGTCATCAGTTTCTTTGTTCTGATGGTCATACTTGGAATAACCAAGTTTCTGGTCCATCTCTGCTTCCGGCATGCCCTGCAGGGTATCGCCTAGTAAACCGTTGATGAACGCTTTGCATTCTGGTGTAAGTTTTTTGTCTTGCCATAAAATATCCTCCTGGATTGTATTTATATTAACATCAATCCAAGAGGATATATACTACATATCTAGTTTAAACAAAATTTCTTACTATTTCACAGAATCCAAATCAGTGAAAAAACATTATAATACAAAATTACTTTAAATTGCATTTACCTATCCATAATAACTTCTTGATTTACTTCATACTCGACTCTTGTTAATTCTATATTATCCGCTTCTATTTGTGTCGAATCTGCCGTAAAAATCTCTAGCTCATTTATAACTCCGCCAGCAATATGCAATAGAAATACTATAGGTGCCGATGCCTGTTGAAAAGCCCTCATTTCTACAGGTACTCTAACATGAAATGGATAAGGCTCTATTTCCCCTTCAATTTTAAATTCTATAGAAATAAAGGCATACTCTTGCTTATAAACAATCCTTGCTTTTGAAAATTGTTTAAGTAAAATATCTCTACCTTGAAATTCTACATTCATCAGACTATCAATCCATTGTTGTTCTTTTTCTTTTAACTCTCTATACATTTTCAATCCTTTCTAATCTTTATTACTTACATTTCATTCTATTGGATAATAAGTACCAATGTTTATAATTCCATCTGAAACACCATATGAAGTATACTCTATAGTAATTCCATCAACAACAATATGACCTTTATGGAATTGCCCTGTATTTAAATTCAACGTAGAAACTTCATTTGCCAAAGCTTGATTGACAGCATTTACGTTTAAACTGGTTCCTTCCAAATGCCTGCCACCATGACCAAAGTTTATTGTCTCCCCATTTGCTTTAATTGTTGATGTTATTCCTCCACCTCCGCTAGGCGCCTTATATGCTCCCAAACCACCCTCATCACACCCTTCACTCCGGTTCATCTCCTCCACTGCCGCAAGCCTGTCCCGGATATAGGTGTTTGGCAGTTTCGGCGCTGTCACCCTCTCATATGCCAGCCCTGTCCCATAGAATGTCAGCGCACTCAGCGAACCATAGACACCATCCATCGCCACTGCTTCCGGCGTTGTATCCTGCCCTGTCAGCGCTCGGTGGATTGCTCCGGAACCGATTCCACCGGCTGCTCCGGCTGCTGCCACCTGCATCAGCGCCGGGGCTCCGGATGCCGCCATGTATCCGGCCGTCCCCATTCCCATGGTTCCGCCCACATAGCCCGCCACGCTTCCGACTGCCGTTCCACGTGCCGTGTTCTCCACCGTCCGGAGCACGCTGTCACCGCGCATCACGGAGCCCGTCAGTTCGTTCAGGCCGCCATAGGTTCCTCCGGCTGCGGTTGCCGCAAGCGCCGGGTTGAGTGTTGCACCAAACACCGTCCCGCCTACTGCACCGGCTGTCGTCGTGTTGGCTATGTTAATAAGCCCCGCCTGCCAGTCGTAGTCTTTTCCCTGCCCTATCAGCTTTCCGGCTTCCGTGACCGTCCCCACGATGAAGCCTCCTATGGTTCCCACCACAAACCCGGCAACCACATTTACCACATGCCCGTTCCTGTCCACATAATACAGCGGGTTCCCCGCACAGTAACTGTACCTGTTAAGCGTAAGCGGCTCCTTCACGTTCCACAGCGCCCACATGTCCTGCGGGTAAAAGTCCTCCGTCACAAACGCTGCCTTCACCACGTCATAATACCTTGCCCTCAGATACTGGCAGTGGATGTTCGGGTTGTAGGATTCCCCGTTGTAGGTGTATTCATTCTCATACCGGGGCGCACCGAAGGTAACCTCGCCAAAGGCGCTGTAGCGGTAGGACTGGTATACCTGCCCTTCTTCATTGGTGATTCCCGTCACGCTTCCCCTGGGGTCATAGAGATAATAGCCCGTGCTGCCGTCAAAACGGTTCAAAGACAGCCTGCCCGAACCGGTTCCGGCGGATGCACCGTACACATAGGCGGTATCCATGGCGCCGTTCATGTTCTGCTCCACAAGCACTTCCGCGTATTCCCGGTTCACATTATTGATGTACTCAATCAGTTCATAGTTTTTCTCCTTACCTGTGGTCTTGATTAAACTGATTAAATACTCTTCCGTATCACCGGTTTCTCCGGCAATGGGGAACAGGATGCCGCACTGGTTCTGGCTGTCATTCGTTTCCGCGTTGGTGGCGTTTCCGTTCCCGGTACTGCCGTTTTCCATGCTGCTGCCGCTGTTTCCATTTCCGCCATTCCCGCTGCTGCCGCTGTTTCCATTTCCGGCACTGCCGCCGTTGTTATTGCCGCTGTTCCCGTTAGTCTTCCCGTTGCCCCCTTTTCCGTTGTTGGCGGAACTGTTGCCCTTATTCTTTCCGCTGCCATTTCCGGTGTTTCCGGCATTTCCACTATTCCCATTCCCGGCATTTCCGCCATTCCCGTTTCCGTTGTTCCCGCTTCCGGCATTGTCCTTGT
>ERZ777305.1280-NODE-1280-length-31545-cov-6.768911_pt1 | contig 31545 bp, 21 predicted proteins | sample MGYA00374965_ERZ777305 | MGnify/ENA primary metagenome ERZ777305 (study PRJEB29328, sample SAMD00013331) | mouse gut metagenome | study: EMG produced TPA metagenomics assembly of the Metagenome analysis of fecal microbiota from mouse which was promoted... | reverse complement strand
CCCCCGAAGCCGCTACGCGGCTTGGGCGACGAGGCCGGCGACCCAATGGGTCGCACAAACTTTGTTGATACTTTTGACCGCGCGCTGGCGGAAATCTTATTCAAACGCGCACCACGCGTTTGAATGATTTCCTTCTCCAGCAGTCGCGCGCGGGACACTCTAATCGTCGCCCGCTGGGATTTCATCTCATTTTGCTCACCGCAAAACGAGCGAAATCCCTCTTTACGCGTGCGGGCGACTATCGAGCTTTGTACCGGACGGAACTGCCCTGCGCGGGCGGCGTCCGGGTGACCCCGGCGGGACGGAGCGATACTGCGTATCGCTTACTGGTTCACTGCACCTTGTTCTCTGTCGCGCGCCCACGCCCCTCAACCGTGGCACAATTTCTGCTGAAGACCCCGTAGCAAGAAATAATCATTATCCGTCACAACCCCATGAAAACCAAATCCTTTTTTCCGGCCCTCCTGCTCGGAGTTCTGCTCGTGCTGCTCGCGCTACCCCATGCCCTGCCCGCCTTCGCCGGCCCAAACGACACCCGGAAAACCCGCCGAGCCGAACAGGCCGCAGCTGCCGCACGCTCCGTAGACTCCATCCTCCATAGTGAACGCTTCCTCTTCGTCCCCAACCGCGTCATTACCCAGATCACCGGAATCCCCTACGCCAACCTCAGCACCTACTACGAAGTCGCCGTCACCCCCGACAGCCTCGTGTGCAGCCTCCCCTACTACGGCTACGTCTACAACACCATCTACGACCCCGACCGGTCGCCCTTCTTCTTCACCGCCCCCGACCCCGCCATCCGCGTGGAGAGCCTCCCCGCCGGGAAACAGAAAGGATGGATCGTCATCGGCGCCCATGAACGCTCCAACCACCGGAGCTACATCCTCACCTTCGAAATCTTCGACACCGGCGAGACCTCGCTCACCATCCAGGGCTCCGGCACCCAGCACCTCCAGTTCCTCGGCACCCTGAAACCCCTGCCGGCCGGAGAACCCGCCGCCAACCGGCCCGAAATCCCGTAACGCGCACAACACGCGAAAAAGAGACGAAATAAAAAAATTACTTACCTTTGTTTCCTGCAAAGTGTTCGCAAACCGAACCGCCGCAAACGCGGGAAACCGCATCCCCCCTTTCCGAAACGAATGAACGAGAACACCGAAACCCTCATCCGCACCATCGTCCGCGCCATGCAGGACAAAAAAGCCGACCGGATCGTCAGCCTCGACCTCACCGCGCTGGACGGAGCCGTTTGCGACGCTTTCGTGATCTGTCAGGCCGAATCCACCACCCAGGTCGCCGCCATTGCCGCCGGAATCGAAGAGCTCACCATCCGGGAGACCGGCGAAAAGCCGTGGCGCGTGCAGGGGCTCGACAACGCCTTGTGGGTGGCCATGGATTACGGGAACGTCATGGTACACATCTTCCAGAGCGAGATGCGCGACTTCTACCGCCTCGAAGAGCTCTGGGCAGACGGAGAGCTGACCCGGCACGACGACCTGTATTAAAACTAACCGCAAAAAGCATATCCGTGTCCGCTTTGCGGCACACCCTTATAGTATATGGCAAACGAAAAACGGAATACCCTGCGCCCCAGATTCAATATCTATTGGATGTGGGGCATTATTATAGCCTTCATTCTCGGCTGGGCCTACTTCGGCGAGAGCGGACGGCAGAGCCGGATCAGCTGGGACGCCCTGCGCGACACCCTGATGCCCGGCGGAGACCTGCAGCGCGTGCAGGTCATCAACCACGAAGTGGCCGAAGTGTGGCTCCGGCCGGACGCGGTGGCGAGATACAAGGCGCAGGAACGCTACAAATACATTCCGACCAAAGGGCCCCAGTTCTACTTCAACATCGGCTCGCTCGAAAAGTTCGAAAACGACTACCAGGCGGCGCGGGACAGCATCAACCGCAAGATCGCCGACGGAACGACTGCGGGCCGGCACGGCGAGGTACCGGGGCTGACGTTCGAAAACGACAACTCCGGGTGGGGGACGTTGTTCTGGCAGGCCTTGCCGTTCATTGCCATCGTCGTCTTCTGGATCATCCTGATGCGGCGGATGTCGGGCGGCGCGGGAGGCGGAGGCGGCGCCGGCGGCGTGTTCAGCGTGGGGAAAGCCAAAGCCAGACTCTTCGACAAGGACAACGACCAGAAGGTCACCTTCAAGGATGTGGCGGGGCTCGAAGAGGTGAAGGTCGAGGTGATGGAGGTGGTGGACTTCCTGCGGAACCCGGGGAAATACAGCGAACTCGGCGGGAAGATTCCGAAGGGTGCTTTGCTCGTGGGGCCTCCGGGGACAGGTAAAACATTACTGGCCAAGGCGGTGGCCGGGGAGGCTAATGTGCCGTTCTTTTCTATTAGCGGTTCCGACTTTGTCGAAATGTTTGTAGGGGTGGGGGCATCGCGCGTGCGCGACCTCTTCAAGCAGGCGAAGGAGAAGGCACCGTGTATCGTCTTTATCGACGAAATCGACGCCATCGGGCGCGCGCGGTCGAAAAACAGCGGGTGGTCGTCGAATGACGAGCGGGAGAATACCCTCAACCAGCTGCTGACCGAGATGGACGGGTTCGGCACCAATGCGGGGGTCATCATTTTGGCGGCTACGAACCGGGCGGATATTCTGGACAAGGCTTTGCTGCGGGCCGGACGGTTCGACCGGCAGATCGAGGTCGGACTGCCGGACATCAAGGAGCGGGCCGAGATTTTCGCCGTCCACCTCAGGAAGCTGAAACTCGATCCGAATCTCGACACCGACTTCCTCGCCCGGCAGACGCCGGGCTTCTCGGGGGCCGATATCGCCAACGTCTGCAACGAGGCGGCGTTGATCGCGGCCCGGAAAAACAAGAAACAGGTCGAACGGCAGGACTTTATGGATGCCGTAGACCGGATCATCGGCGGTCTGGAGCGGAAGAACAAAATCCTCACCGACGTGGAGCAGCGGGCGATCGCCTACCACGAGGCGGGGCATGCGACGGTCAGCTGGATGCTCAAATGGGCCGATCCGCTGCTGAAAGTGACCATCATTCCGCGCGGCAGGGCTTTGGGGGCGGCTTGGTACCTGCCGGACGAACGGCAGATCACGACCCGCGAACAGATGACCCACGAGATCGCGTCGCTGCTCGGCGGGCGGGCTTCCGAGGAGCTTACGTTCGGGGAAATCTCGTCGGGGGCGCTGAACGACCTGGAGCGGGCGACAAAGCAGGCGTATGCCATGGTGGCCTACTACGGGATGAGTCAGGCGGTGGGACACCGGAGCTTCTACGACAGCACGGGGCAGAACGAGATGGCGTTCGGAAAACCGTACAGCGAGGCGACCGCCCGGCTGATCGACGACGAGGCCGATGCTTTGCTCAAAGAGTGCTACCGGCTGGCCAAAGAGGTACTGGAGGCCAATCGCGAGGGGCTCGCCAAGCTGGCGGAGTTGTTATTGGAGCGTGAAGTGATCTTTACGGAGGACTTGGAGCGGATCTTCGGCAAACGGCAGGAGGGGGCGCGGAATCCGCTGGACTCGGTGCGGCCGAAAACCGCCGAAACGGATGAGACGGAGGCTAAAACGGAGGAGGACGCATCGCATGAAAGCTAAGTCTTTGATAACACGCACTATAAGCGGCATCATCCTCGTGCTGGTGATGGTGGGGCTGACGCTGGCGTGGTACGACCCGGAGACGGAGCAGCCAGGAGGAACGTTCTACCTGCTGTGGAGTGCGCTGGGGGGGCTTACTTTGTGTGAATACTATCGCCTGCTGGCCAAAAACCGGAGCGCTCTCGGCGAGCGGCGGGGAAGATGGGCCGTGTGGGGCGGATTGTACATCGCGCAGGCTTTCGTCCTGATTCAACTGATGAACCCGATGCTGGTGGTCACGCTGATGACCATCGTATGGCTCGCGGACACGGGAGCTTATCTGGTGGGGAGCGCGGTGGGACGGCATAAGATGGCTCCGGCGCTTTCGCCCAAGAAGACGTGGGAAGGGTTTGCCGGCGGGATTCTGTTTGCGGTGGGGACGGCGCTGGTGTGGTATGCGCTTTACTGGAGCCCGGAGACGGGGGCGCTGTATGCCGACCAGCGGAGCCTGTTCGGCCTGGCGGGAGAAGAAAATCCGCTGTGGCTCAGAGTGGAGTGGTTCGGATTCGGCCTGATCGTCGCGCTGGCGGCGACGGGAGGCGACCTGATCGAGTCGAAATTCAAACGCGTGCTCGGAATCAAAGACTCGGGACATATCATCCCGGGACACGGCGGCCTGCTCGACCGGTTCGACGCCTTTCTGCCGGCCGTGCCGGTGGCGTGGGGCTACATCCTGCTGACCGGACTGGCCGGATAATCCGACTTTGGAACGATAACGATATAACTCACCACTGATGCGCAGATATTTACACCGGGAAGGACGACGGATCATAACGACCAGTATTCTCATCGCTCTCGTAGCGGCACTCGCTGCCGTGCGATTTCTTCCGCTTTGGCTGAGCGCGGCGATCGTCGTGTTCATGCTCCTGAAAGTACTCTTCGTCTGCCGTTTTTTCCGAATTCCGGTGCGCCGGGCGGCGCTGGACTGTACGGACGACGCCTGTGTGCTGGCACCGGCCGACGGCCACGTAGTCGCCATCGAAGAGGTATTCGAAGACGAAATACTCTCCGAACCGCGGATACAGGTCTCGATCTTCATGTCGATCTGGAACATCCATATCAACTGGTATCCTGTGGGCGGCATCGTTGAATATTTCCGGTACCATCCGGGACGTTTTCTGGTGGCCTGGCACCCGAAATCCTCGACCGATAACGAACGGACGACCACCGTGGTGCGGACTCCGCAAGGACACCGGGTTCTGTTCCGCCAGATCGCCGGCTTCGTGGCCCGGCGAATCGTGAGTTATCCTTGCGTCGGGGGGACGGCCGAACGGGGACGCGAGTGCGGCTTTATCAAATTCGGCTCCCGGGTCGACCTGTTTTTACCAGTGGGGAGCGAGATTTGCGTGAAACTGGACGAAAAGACCACCGGCATGCGCACCGTGATCGCGCGCCTGCCGGAAAAAGAGGGGCAGGACGTACGAACACAGACCGAGGTCTGCGGAGCCTGAGGCGCGCGGACAAAGAAAGGGGCAGACACGACCACAGCAAAACGTAGTTTTGCCAGTCCCGCCGGGGTCACCCGGACGCCGCCCGCGCAGGGCAGTTCTGTCCGACACAAAGCTCGACCGCGCGCCACGCCTTAGGAAGGAAATCGTCAAAATGCGCTTGCGCGTTTTGACAAGATTTCCCAAAGGCGCGCGGAAGGTAGAGACGGCCTATTTTGGTATACCCGAAAGCACCGGCGGAGCGACAGCGGAGCCGCAGTGAGGCGGACACGGGGCAGTGCTTGGGCTGCGACTGTTCTTCGGGCGCGAAAACCGCAAACGATTTTCGTGCTGCGCTGAGCGGAACTGTTACCCGGGCTTTGGGCCGAGAGCGAGTAGCTAAGGCCCCGTGGCAACGGTCGGCCCGCAGCTCCCGGATGCGGAGGGCCGAAATACTCCGCTAACGCTCCGTATTCGTTCTCCGCTGGCTGCGGCCGAAAACAAATTGGCCGTACTCTTGCGACCCTTCGGGTCGCCGGCCTTGTCGCCCAGGCGCGAAGCGCCTCGGGGGGTGGGCGACAGGCCGAACAGGCGGAGAATTGGGCGGTGCTTTTGCGGCTCGCAAAGTTCCAGCACCAAGGAGGTCGCCGTTACTCGAACAAAATCCGTCGGGGGATTTTCAAGGGGGATGTGAGTCCCCCTTGAATGTGCTCTTTGCCTACTTTCTACCACATAGTAGAAAGTAGGGGCCCCCGCGGCCAACGCGTTCGCGTTACGGCGCGGAGCCGTTATTATTTTCCGAGACCGACAGCCGCCCCACGCTTGTCGGATAAACGAGCTTTATCCGCGCGCCTTGGAAAATCATATTCAAAAGCGGGCAACGCTTTTGAATGATTTTCCTGTTAAGGCGTGGCGCGCGGTGCTGATTTTGTCGCGCGCCTTACGCGATTCATTCTATTTTGGCTTACCGCCAAAACAGTTGAATCACCTCCTAAGGCGTCGGCGCGCGGGCTTGTTAATGCGTTTTGAGTCGCCCGCGGCAATTCTCGTTGGTTGGCCGAGCGCCAACCAACAGAATATGCCCTTTTACGCGGGCGGGCGACTGTCGAGCTTAGAACCAGACGGAACTGCCCTGCGCGGGCGGCGGCCGGGTGACCCCGGCGGGACAGAGCGATGCTTGCGCATCGCTGAGGTAGTCTCTGCCCCCGTTTATTCCGAGAGGCAACGCAACGGAAAACCGTAAGCACAGCGATCCGAAGCGCCGAGATCTAAGTGTCGTGAACTGAAATTCAAGTTCAAGCCATAGATATCGTTGCCTGCAAGCGACCAACTGTATCCTGCATTACCGATACTGCCCGGCGCGCCACCCGCATAGCTGCGCCAGCCCGGGGCGGGAAACATACCGACCGCAACACGACAAAACGAACACCAACCCCATACCCACCCGCCAACCCCGGTAAAACACCGCACCGAAACAGACCCAACGACAGCGAAACCGAACGACGATGAACCCCATATACCGATGGATCGCAGCAGGCGCCGGCCTTTTGGTCGCCGGCTTTCTCGTCTGGTACTTCCAGACCATCGTCTTTTATATCCTCATCGCCGCCGTCCTCTCGCTGATGGGAAAACCTCTCGTCTTCGCCTTCGGACGCATCCGCATCCGCGGGTGGAACGTACCGCGATGGCTCGCCGCTATGGCGACACTCATCGTGATGCTCGTCGTCATCTACGTCCTCGCCCGGTGGCTCATCCCCGTCGTGCTCCAACAAATCAACCAGCTCGCCTCATTCGACATCGACCGGCTCACCACCGCACTCGGAGAACCCTTGAGGCGGATCGAAACCTACATCAACTCCTTCCTGCCGGACAACAACTTCTCGGCCCGCGCCTATCTCGACACCCGGCTCGCACCCCTGTTCGACAGCGTCAATCTCGGCCAGTCGATCGCCTCGGTCACCGTCTGGATCGTCGATCTCGCCATCGCCCTCTTCTCCATCAGCTTCATCACCTTCTTCTTCCTGAAAGACGACCGGCTCTTCTTCGAAAGCGTCGTCATCTTCTTCCCCTCGAAATACGAAGCCAACATCCGGCGCGCACTCGACTCGACGACCACCCTGCTCGTGCGCTATTTTATCGGCATCTGCATCGAAATGCTGATCAAATTGATCTGCATTACCGTACCTTTGTACCTGATCGGACTGGAATTCAACACCGCACTGGTCATCGGAGCGATTACCGCCGTGCTGAACGTCATTCCCTACATCGGGCCGCTGATCGGCGGGATTCTCGGCTGCGTCATCGCCCTGCTCAGCCTGCCGGCCGGAGCTTCGCCCGGCGCCATCCTCCTGCCGATGGTGATCATTCTGGTCGTTTTCCAGCTGATCGACAACATTATCCTGCAACCCTACATCTACTCCAGCTCCGTGAAAGCACACCCGCTGGAGATCTTTCTGGTCATCCTGATGGCCGGTTACATCGCGGGCGTGACAGGGATGCTGTTCGCCATTCCGGCCTACACCGTCATCCGTGTCTTCGCCAAAGAGTTTTTCAACCACTTCCGCGTCGTACGGAAACTGACGGAAAACATCTGATTTTCCGTTCCACATAAAGAACAGACATACAGACACATGACAGACATCAAACAGTTGGAGACCCTGGCCGCACAGGTTCGTCGGGACATCATCCGGATGGTCTCGGGAGCCGCCTCGGGCCATCCCGGCGGTTCGCTCGGAGCCGCCGACACCCTCGTCGCCCTCTACTTCGATACGATGCGGATTCCGCAGACTCCGGCAACCGAAGCCGAACAGACCGGAATCGGAGAAGACCTCTTTTTCCTCTCCAACGGACACATCTCGCCGGTTTGGTACAGCGTTCTGGCCCGGAAAGGGTACTTCCCGGTATCGGAACTGGCCGGTTTCCGGAAGCTCGGAACGCGGGTGCAGGGACACCCCACGCCGGCAAAGGGATTGCCGGGGGTGCGGGTCGCTTCGGGATCGCTCGGCCAGGGACTCTCGGTGGCGCTGGGGGCGGCGCTGGCCAAACGGCTCGCCGGAGATGCGGATCACCGGGTTTTCGTCATGATGGGCGACGGCGAGCTCGAAGAGGGACAGATCTGGGAAGCGGCGATGTTCGCCTCGGCACGGGGAATCGATAACGTGGTCGGCATCGTGGATATGAACGGCCAGCAGATCGACGGCACATGCGGCGCAGTGCTGGGAATGGGTTGCGGGACGCAGCTGCGGGCGAAATGGGAGGCGTTCGGCTGGACGGTGATCGACATGGACGGACACGACATGAAAAACATCGTCGAGACATTGCGTTACGCTCGCAACGAGGCGTGCGGACACGGGAAACCGGTTGTGATTCTGGCCCGGACAGTGATGGGATGCGGCGTGGATTTTATGGCCGGGACGAACGAATGGCACGGCAAGGCTCCGGACGCGGCACAGACGGAACAGGCATTGGCACAGTTGCTGGTGACAGAATTCGGAGATTATTGACAAGATCCCCCAGGCACGGACAGAGAACTGGATGAAAAATTAGGCTGACACAGCCATTCGCCCACCGCGGGCACGCGGGACCTGCCCGGCCGACGCGTTCGCGTCATGGCGGCCGGCCGTCATTACTCTTGTTAGAGCCTAACGCGCGCCGACGCCTTAGAAGGCGATTCAACTGTTTCGGCGATGAGCCGAAACAGAATGAATCGCCCAAGGCGCGCGATCAGAGAACGGGGCAGAGGCTGCCGCAGAAATGCGTCAGCATTTCCCGTCCACGGGACGTGGGGCCCGCCCGGCCCGAGGGCAGTTCTATCCGGTTGGGGTAGAGGCGGCCCTGTCGGAGTGCCCGCAGGCACCGCGCGCCACGCCTAAGGAGGCGATTCAACGCTTTCGGCGATAAGCCGAAAGAGAATGAATCGCCCGGCGCGCGGACAGAGAACAAGGCGAAGATTTGGACCGACACAGCCGCAGAAATGCGAAGTATTTCCCGTCCACGCACCCACAGGGTGTTTTGTTAGGGTTCTCTTCGCCTTACCAAGTGGGGCCGGCGCCGCCCGCGAAGGGCAGTTCCATCCGGCTCGAAGCTCGACAGTCGCCCGCCCGCCTAAAAGGGCATATTCTGCCGATTGGCGGTGAGCCAATCGGCAAGAATTGCCGCGGGCGACTCAAAAAGTGCTAAAGCCCGCGCGCCTTGGAAAATCCGTCGCCCCCGCCAAAAGAGGGATTTCGCTCGTTTTGCAGTGAGCAAAATGAGATGAAATCCCAGCAGGCGACAGCAAACGCGGCGGAGCGACAGTGGAGCCGCAGTGAGGCAGACACGGGGCGGTGCTTTGGGCCGGAAGTGAGTAGCTAAGGCCCCGTGGCAACGGTCGGCCCGCAGCCCCCGGATGCGGAGGGCCGAAATACTCCGCTCACGCTCCGTATTCGTTCTCCGCTGGCTGCGGCCGAAAACAAATTGGCCGTACTCTTGCGACCCACAAGGGTCGCGCAGTCCGACGCCCCGGCAGGTGGAGGACTGCTACTGGCGTTACGAATGTACTTTGAGAATGAATAGCGCGATTCCGCAAGGAATCGCCGGGCTTACGCGCTGGGCCTTCGGCCCACCCCCGGAGCGCGCAGCCCGAACACGACAGACGGCTTGACCAAACTTTTGCGGTGCACAGAACCGCCGATCGACACGATACCCGGGGAACGCCGGCCAGAACTCCGATGAATCCGCGTGCCGACACCACAATTACGACACGGCCGACCTCCTTTCAGACCGCTGAAAAACAAGACATAAGGACACATTACACCATGAGACCCTATACCATTACAGGAAAAAAAGACACCCGATCCGGCTTCGGCGACGCCATGACCCTGCTCGGAGAGAGCGATCCGCGAGTCGTCGCCATGTGCGCCGACCTCACCGGATCGCTGAAACTCAACACCTTTGCCAAGGCACATCCCGACCGCTTTTTCCAGGCCGGAATCGCCGAAGCCAATATGATCAGCGTCGGAGCCGGCTTAGCCCTGGGCGGACGGATCCCGTTCGTGACCACCTTCGCCGCTTTCGCCACCGGCCGCGTCTACGACCAGATCCGGCAGAGCGTCGCCTACTCCGATACGAACGTCAAGATCGCCGCCTCGCATGCCGGCATCACCCTCGGCGAGGACGGCGCGACACATCAGATCATGGAAGACCTCGGACTGATGAAGATGCTGCCGAACATGGTCGTCATCAACCCGTGCGACTACAACCAGACCAAAGCGGCGACACTGGCGGCGGCGGCTCATCGCGGGCCGGTCTATCTGCGGTTCGGCCGGCCGTCGGAACCGATCTATACGCCGGAAGACGAGCCGTTCGAGATCGGCCGGGCCATCCGGTGGAGCGAAGGCAACGACGTGACGATTCTGGCCACCGGTCACCTGATGTGGCGGGCCATTCAGGCCACCGAGCAGCTCGAACGGGAAGGTATCGGAGTGGACTTGCTCAACATCCACACGATCAAACCGTTGGATGACGAAGCGATATTGGCTTCCGTCCGGAAAACCGGCTGTGTGGTGACCTGCGAAGAACATATGAGGAACGGCGGACTGGGAGACAGCGTGGCACAGCTGCTGGCCTTGAATCATCCTGTCCCACAGGAATATGTGGCGGTAAACGACCGTTTCGGCGAGAGCGGGACTCCAGCGGAACTGCTGGTCAAATACCACCTCGACACGCCGGATGTGGTGGCGGCAGCACGCCGGGCGATGGAGCGAAAACGGTAGTGGATGCGGTTGCCGGGGACACAGCCGATTTTCGAGTGTTGCTCTTTCCGTTTATTCCGAGAGGCAACGCAACTGAAGACCGTGGGCACGGTGGCTCGCAATGCTGCAGTTAATCGCTGTCATGTTGAAATACAAGTGCAAGGCATTGATGTCGTTGACGAAAGCCGACCAACTGTATCCGTCGTTGCCGCTGTATACTAAATTGCCTAATTGTCCATAGTTGCCCGCATCGCGGTAGCCCGGGGCGGGGACTTTTCCGTTTATTCCGAGAGGCAACGCAACTGAAGACCGTAGGCGCGATAGTGTGTAATGTTTTGAGGCTGGAGGGATGTCATAAAGAAATAGAGCAAAGAACCATAAATACTGTTGGCCGTCGATGACCAGCTGTATCCTCGATTCCCGATGCTGACCATTTCTCCGTTGAAATTGTCGCGGCAGCCCGGGGCGGGAATTTCTTTGTGTCGCGCGCCTTGGGAAATCTTATTCAAAAGCGCACCACGCTTTTGAATGATTTTCCCCTTAAGGCGTGGCGCGCGGGGCATTTCAACAGTCGCCCGCTGGGATTTCATCTCGATTTTGCTCACCGCAAAACGAATGAAATTCCTCTTTAAGCGGGGTGGACGACCGTTGAGCTTCGACTGCGCTCGGGCCGCGCGGGCCCCACGTCCCGTGGACGGGAAATGCTCTCGCATTTCCACTTGCCAGTTCGGCCCAAAGCCCCGTTCTCTGTCCGCGCGCCTTGAAATGTGCTAACACATTTTGACGATTTCCCTCCTAAGGCGTGGCGCGCGGTGTCAATACATTTTCAGTCGCCCGCGGCAATTCTCGTCGGTTGGCGGAATGCCAACCGACAGAATATGCCCTCTTTGGCGGGCGGGCGACCGTTGAGCTTCGACTGCGCTCGGGCCGCGCGGGCCCCACGTCCCGTGGACGGGCGAAACTTGCGTTTCGCTGCGGCAGTCTCAGCCTAACTTCTCTGTCCGCGCGCCAGAGAAATCCCACGCAACGAAAAACCGGGGAACAAATAACAAAAACACGAGGGCGTCGTTCCGCAGAACGACGCCCTCGTGCATACAAAAGCCCGACGCTAAACCAGCGCGTGGCCCGTCATCTCCGCCGGCTGCGGAAGCCCCATGATCTTCAGCACCGTCGGTGCCAAATCGGCCAGCACTCCGTTGTGCACCTCTTTAATCGTATCCGAAACCACGATCAACGGTACCGGATTCAACGAATGCGCCGTATTCGGCGTCCCGTCCGCATTCACCGCGTTGTCCGCATTCCCGTGGTCGGCGCAGATCAGAACCGTGTAACCCGCCTTGCGAGCCGCCGTCACGACCTTTTCGGCACACTCATCCACCGCACGCACCGCCTTCTGAATCGCTTCGTAGACCCCCGTATGGCCGACCATATCGCCGTTGGCGAAGTTCAGACAGATGAAGTCCGGCGCCTCCGTCTCGATGTCTTTCACCAGCGCATCGGCCACTTCATAGGCGCTCATCTCCGGCTGCAGGTCATAGGTCGCCACCTTCGGCGAGTTGATCAGGATGCGTTTCTCGCCCTCGAACGGCTGTTCGCGGCCGCCGTTGAAGAAGAAGGTCACGTGAGCGAACTTCTCGGTCTCGGCGATCCGGAGCTGCGAAAGCCCCTGCTTCGAGATCCACTCGCCGAGGGTGTTTTCCACATTCTCCTTGTCGAACAAGATATGCAGCCCCTTGAACGACGAGTCGTAAGGGGTCATCGTGCAGTAATAGAGCGGAATGGTGTGCATCCCCTGTTCCGGCATGTCGCACTGGGTCAACACTTGGGTCAGCTCTTTGGCCCGGTCGTTGCGGTAGTTGAAGAAGATGACCATATCGCCCTCCTCGATCAAGCCGATCGGTACGCCCTGCGCATCGGTCATCGCGATCGGTTTGATAAATTCGTCCGTCACCCCTTCGGCATACGATGCCTCGACAGCCTTGATCGCGTCGGTAGCCTTCGTCCCGACCCCCTTAACAATCAAGTCGTAAGCCTCTTTAACCCGTTCCCACCGTTTGTCTCGGTCCATGGCGTAGTACCGCCCGATAACGCTGGCAATCTTCCCCGTCGACTTATCCATATGTGCCTCCAGCTCGCGCAAGTACCCCGCCCCGCTCTTCGGGTCGGTGTCGCGGCCGTCCATAAAAGCATGGACGTAGGTATTAGAAATCCCGTAGTGTTTCGCGATGTCGCACAGCGTAAACAGGTGTTCCAGCGAGCTATGCACACCCCCGGCCGAGACGAGTCCCATGAAATGGACGTTCTTCCCGTTGGATTTGGCATACTCGAACGCGGCGACGATCTCCGGATTCCGCATAATGGAGCCGTCTTTCGATGCGCGGTTGATCTTCACGAGGTCTTGGTAAATGATCCGCCCGGCACCGATATTCTGGTGCCCCACTTCCGAGTTCCCCATCTGTCCGTCGGGCAGGCCGACGTTTTCGCCGCAGGTGAGCAGCTCGGCATTGGGGCAGGTTTGCATCAGCGAGTCGATGAATTTCGGATGGGTCGAAAAAATGGCGTCCCGCGACGAGTGGTCGCCCTTCCCCCAGCCGTCGAGAATCATCAGTAAGACTTTGTTTTTCATTGCGTTATATGGTATTTATTTAGCCGCCTCCATGCGGATGCCGCACGCCCGACTCAATCGAACGACTGCATCCCGAGCCGCGAGATCTCCAGCAGCCGCTGCTGTTCCGCCATCCCGAGCTCCATGAAAAAGTAGTTGATCGGGTCGACCGGCGTCCCCCGGTAGTGCACCTCGTAGTGCAGGTGGGGCGCGAACGAGAGGCCCGAGTTCCCCGAAAAGGCGATGATATCGCCCCGGCTCACGCGCCGCCCCGGCTCGACGGTCACCTTGTCCAGGTGCGAGTAGACGGTCTGGTATCCGTTCCCGTGGTCGATCGTCAGGCTGAGGCCCGAGGTCTGTCCCCGGGTCTGCAAACTCTGTACCGTTCCGTCGGCGGTGGCGAAGACGGCCGAACCGGTCGGCACCGAATAATCCACGCCGTTATGCTGCGACATGGTTTTGAAAAACGGGTGCACCCGCTCGCCGAACGAAGCGGTGAGGAGTTTCAGCTGCCGGTTGTCCACCGGCTGGATGGCCGGGGTGGCGAGCGCCCGTCCGAGATCCTCCGCGACGCGTTTGTGCAGCCGCTCGGTCATGGCGTCGTAGTTCGACACCCGCTGGTACAGGAGTCCGAGGTGTTCGTCGAAGTAGTTGCCCAGCTCTTTGTTGGTCATCCCGTCGAGCCGTGTCCGGAAAGCGATGCCCCGCTGCCGGTCTTCCTCGGCCTGGGTGGCGGGGTCGGCCTCGAAGAGAATCTTGTAGACGCTCCTGTCGCGTTCCGAGACGTTTTCCAGAATCTCCTGCAGCATGGTGTACCGCTGCTCCAAAGCGCGGTACTCCCGTTCGATCCGTGCGGTGCTCTTTTTGAGTTCGTATTCGATCGGGGTATCGAAGAAGAGGGAGAAGACGATGAAATAGATCACCGCCACGGCCAGCCCGCTGAAAAAATGGAAAGTCCATTTCACCAGTCTCTTGCGCCGCCGGGGCGCGGGAATATGTGCCGGATTTTTACTCATCGAGTTCGTAGGTGGTGGCTTTGGCCGATTCGGTAATGGTGCGGAACTCTTCTTCGCTCATGTCGCGGCTGATGTAGTTGATCGGATTGACGGGACGGCCGCGGTAGATCACTTCGTAGTGCAGGTGAGGCCCGGTGGATCGTCCGGTGCTGCCGACCTCGCCGATCAGCTCGCCGCGTTTGACGAGCTGGCCCGGTTTGACGAGGCTTTTGCTGAGGTGGGCGTAGCGGGTGCGGTAGCCGAATCCGTGGTCGATGACGATCTGGATGCCGTATCCGGACTGGGGTTTCTGATCGGAGACGAGGCCCGTCCCGGTGGCATAGACCGGGGTTCCGGTGGCCGCCCCCATGTCGATCCCTTCGTGTCCGATCCACCGCTTCAGGATCGGGTGCATCCGCATCCCGAAGGCGCCGATGTCGCCGCGCAGTTTGGTCTTGTCGAGGGGCATGATGGCCGGCACGACCTCCGCCATCAGGTCTTTGTCCACGGCGAGTTTCTCGATCTCGTCGTAGGAGAGCGACTGGAGGTAGAGCTGCCGGGCCAGGGCGTCCATCTTTTCCCACACCTGGGTCATCAGCGGCGCGTAGCGGCCATACCCGACCGAGGCGTATTTCTCGTCGGGATACGGGACGTACACGCCCGGTATGTCGAGCGTATCGGCCGAGAAGATGGCGCGATAGACGGCATGATCCCGTTCCCGGAGCTCGGCCAACTGGGCCAGCGAAGCGTCCACGCGCTGTCCGAGGAACTGATACTCCCGCACGATCGCCTCGTTCTGTTCGCTCAGGCGGTGCATCTTGGGGGTGTAGAAGAAGTAGGAGAAGACGAAGTTGACGACCGAGGCCACGATGAAGACGAGCAGCACGGTGCGTACGAACCGGAAAAGCCAGAGCCTCACGGGCAGCACGAACCGCTCGCGGAAGAAGTGGTAGAGGGTATAGTATGACGAAGGTTCGTTGGGTTCCATGCTCATCGTAGAGGGGCGCGGTGAGGACGCGGTTAGCGCAACAAATTTACGATTTTTTTCGATGCGCCGTCCGTCCCTCCGTTTATTCCGAGAGGCAACGCAACGGAAAACCGTGGCCGCGACTGTGTGCGCTGCCGGAATTGAAACCCGCCACATGGAAATCCAAATACACGCCATAAGCGCCGCTCATAGCAGAAGACCAACAGAATCCGCTGTTGCCGACGTAGTACAGCGCGCCCGAGTAGTAGTGGAGGAAGCCCGGGGCGGGGTATTGATCTCTTCCGTTTATTCCGAGAGGCAACGCAACTGAAAACCGTAGGCATGATAGAGTGCGTTGGTGGGAATGAGGAGTTCCGTGCGAAAACCCATACACATGCCGTTCAAAGTTTCGTCAAAGAGGTTGGACGTGGATGACCAGCTGGCTCCGTTGTTCCCGACACGAATCAAATCTCCCAATCCACCCTGGTGTCCTGCGTCGCGGAAGCCCGGGGCGGGGTGTAGCGGCTTCGAAGCCTGCGGAAGCACACTATGCTCAGCTCGATTTCCCGTCCCATTCGGCCTGTCGCCCATCCCCCCGAAGCCGCTACGCGGCTTGGGCGACAGGGCCGGCGATTCTACGAATCGCGCTACTCGCTCTCAGCCTAAAAATCTGCCCCGCGTCAGCCCCTCCGCTCCTGCTACGCCGCTGTGCATGCTTTCCCCGCGCACCTTAAGAAGCGATTCATTCTATTTCGGCTTGCGCCAAAATAGAATGAATCGCTTCTTAAGGCTGGCGCGCGGTGCCTGCGGGCACTCCGACAGGGCCGCCTCTACCCTAACAAGATAGAACTGCCCTGCGCGGGCGGCGTCCGGGTGACCCCGGCGGGACGGGGCGATGCTTGCGCATCGCTAAGGTAGTCTCTGTCCCTGTTTATTCCGAGAGGCAACGCAACTGATAACCGTAGCCGCGGTAATCTGAACTACTAGGATTGAGCCAAACGGTGCCGATCCCCAGAAACATGCCATTGGTATCGCGAGTTGGGAACGACCAACTGTAACCGTAATCGCCGACGCCCCCTATAGCCCCCTCTGAACGACCGCGGAAGCCCGGGGCGGGGCCGCAAGAGACTTGAACAACCGGCCGCCGAAACCCGATCCCCTTCCCCGAACGCCCGCCCGACAAGAAACCGTCCGCCCGTATGAAAATCCCGAAAAATACAGTATATTTGCCGAACGGACACCGCCGCGCACGAACGGGCATGCGGCGGAATCGGCCTGATTTACAAACAATTCATTCATAAATCAACACACACATGTCTAACGTAAAACGCGTCTATTCGTTCGGTAACAAAAAAGCCGAAGGGAACGGCAAGATGAAAGAACTGCTCGGCGGCAAGGGGGCCAACCTCGCCGAGATGAACCTGATCGGTATTCCGGTGCCGGCCGGGTTCACCATTACCACCGAAGTTTGTACCGAATTCTATACGCACGGGAAAGACGGGGTGATCGCCATGATCAAACCCGACGTCGAAAAGGCCATGAAAGAGGTCGAAAAACAGATGGGCATGGAGTTCGGATCGGCCACCAACCCGCTGCTGCTCTCGGTGCGGTCGGGCGCACGCGTCTCGATGCCGGGGATGATGGACACCATCCTCAACCTCGGGATGAACGACCAGGCGGTCGAAGCGGTAGCTAAGCGCAGCGGCAACCCGCGGTTCGCGTGGGACTCCTATCGCCGGTTCGTACAGATGTACGGCGACGTGGTGCTCGGGATGAAACCGCAGTCGAAAGAAGACCACGACCCGTTCGAAGTCATCATCGATGAGATCAAGGCCAAACGCGGTGTGAAGAACGACACCGAACTCAACACCGAAGACCTCAAGGAGATGGTGACCCGGTTCAAGGCAGCCGTCAAGGCACAGACCGGCAAAGACTTCCCGACCGATCCGTGGGAACAGCTCTGGGGCGCCATCTGCGCCGTGTTCGAAAGCTGGATGAACGAACGCGCGATTCTCTATCGTCAGATGCACAAATACCCGTCGGAATGGGGGACGGCAGTCAACGTACAGGCCATGGTCTTCGGGAACATGGGCGACAACTCGGCGACGGGGGTGGCCTTTACCCGCGACGCGGCGACCGGCGAAAACATCTTCAACGGCGAATACCTGGTGAATGCACAGGGGGAAGATGTCGTTGCGGGGATTCGCACACCGCAGCAGATCACCGTCGAAGGTTCCAGAAGATGGGCCAAACTGCAGGGGATCAGCGAAGAGGAACGGAAAGCGAAATTCCCGTCCCTCGAAGAGGTGATGCCGGCGGTTTATAAGGAGCTGAACGACATCCAGAACCACCTCGAAACCTACTTCACCGACATGCAGGACATCGAGTTTACCATTCAGGACGGTAAGCTGTGGATGCTCCAGACCCGCTCGGGGAAACGTACCGGCGAAGCGATGGTGCGGATGGCCATGGAGATGCTCGCAGAGGGGTTGATCGATGAGAAGACCGCTGTGTTGCGCGTGGAACCGGCCAAGCTCGACGAGCTGCTGCACCCGGTATTCGACAAAGATGCAGTGAAAAAGGCCAAGGTTTTGACCAAGGGGCTGCCGGCATCGCCGGGGGCTGCGACCGGCCAGATCGTCTTCTTCGCCGACGACGCCGAAGCGTGGAAAGACAAAGGGAAAGAGACCATCCTTGTCCGTATCGAAACCTCGCCGGAAGACCTGAAAGGGATGAACGCCGCTAACGGGATTCTCACTGCACGCGGGGGGATGACGTCGCATGCGGCTGTGGTTGCGCGCGGGATGGGGAAATGCTGCGTTTCCGGTGCGGGGGCTATCCAGGTGGACTACAAAGCCCGGACGATGACCATCGGCGGGACGGTCTTGAAAGAAGGAGACTGGATCTCGCTGAACGGTTCCACCGGTGAAGTTTACGAAGGCAAGGTGGCTACGCAGGCGGCAGACCTGTCGGGCGACTTCGGCAAGCTGATGGACCTGGCCAACAAATATGCACACCTCAAAGTGCGGGCCAATGCCGACTCGCCGCGCGATGCGAAACAAGCCTTCGCGTTCGGTGCGCAGGGGATCGGTCTCTGCCGTACGGAACACATGTTCTTCGAAGGGGATCGGATCAAAGCCGTGCGTGAAATGATCCTCGCCGACGACGAAGCAGGACGGCGGAAAGCGCTCGCCAAACTGCTGCCGATGCAGCGCGCCGACTTCGAAGGGCTGTTCGAAGTGATGGAAGGCAACCCGGTGACCGTCCGGCTGCTCGACCCGCCGTTGCACGAATTCGTACCCCACTTCGAAAAGGAACAGCGCGAAATGGCTGCCGAAATGGGCGTAAGCTACGAAAAGATCAAGGAAAAGGTCGAATCGCTGGCTGAGTTCAACCCGATGCTGGGTCACCGCGGCTGCCGGCTGGGGAACACCTATCCGGAAATCACCGAAATGCAGACCCGCGCCATTATCGAGGCTGCCATGAACGTGAAGAAGAAAGGGATTCCGGTACACGTCGAAATCATGGTGCCGCTCGTGGGGAACCACAAAGAGCTCAAGTACCAGAAGAAGATCATCGACGCCACCGCGAACGAAGTCTTCGCCGAACGCAACGACAAGATCGACTACATGATCGGTACGATGATCGAAGTTCCGCGCGCGGCGGTGACGGCCAATGAAATCGCCGAAGTGGCTCAATTCTTCTCGTTCGGTACCAACGACCTGACCCAGATGACCCTCGGCTTCTCGCGCGACGACATCGGCAAATTCCTGCCGGAATACCTCCGCAAGGGGATCCTGAAACAAGACCCGTTCCAGATTCTGGACGTCAAGGGCGTCGGTCAGCTCATCCGCGAAGCGGTGTTCAAGGGCCGCGGGGTGCGCGAAGGCTTGAAGTGCGGTATCTGCGGCGAACACGGCGGGGAACCGAGCTCGGTAGAGTTCTGCCACTATGCGGGGCTGAACTACGTATCGTGCTCGCCGTTCCGGGTGCCGATCGCACGGCTCGCAGCGGCTCACGCGGCACTGAAAGAGGGGAAATAATCCTTGCCTGCTACGATCCCGCGGCCCTTTTGCCGCGGGGTCTTCACAAACAGACGGGTCGATGCACATTACTGTGCATCGACCCGTTTTTTATACCCTCGACCGAACATAAATCCCCAAAAGCAACCTATCTTCGAAGAAAATTTCCACGGTCATGGCACGACTCACCGCACTGTTCACATTCGTTTTACTCATCGCACAAGAGGTATCCGAAGCACAGCAAAACGGAGGCCGTTTCCTAAAACGAATCGAAAACAACTACGCCAACTCCGTGCGCGTCATCGAGCCGGACGGGTCGGTGCACGGCATGTACAACTTCGACTCCAAAAGCGAGACGGAGAGACGTTTTTTCGGAGACTTCAACGCGCCGGTCGAATTTTTCATCGCCCCGTCGTTCGAAGGGAGTTCGGGCCTCCGCCTCTATCGGGACTCGACCGGCGGATGGATCCTGGAAGCCAAACAAGTGGCGAATTACAGAGAGGTGGAGAAGAAATTAGCGGATGAGTTCCCGCTCATGAATTTCTCAGCTGAACAAATCGGCGACAGCATTTTGATAGACAGCTCTTTGCGGCACAATCGGGCCATGATCCGGCGCATCCGGGCCGAAGCCCCCGACCGATATCGCATCGAGGCGAAAAAAGTGCCCGTCGGCGAGGCGCTGGCAAAACAGATCTATGAATACACGACCCACATGATCGACCGGTATATGGGCAGCGAATATCCGGATATGGTTTTCGACGGCGAACAGATCACCTTCCGATGCGTCGTGGGATACGACCTCTGGACGCTGACGCTCCACTCGCCCCGAAGCCACGAGGCGGAAAAAGCGACACGCCTATACCGGCAACTGATTACCGACATACTGACCGGACAGGCAATCGACGAGGAGCGATGCATCCGACTGCTGACCTCCTGCGATTCCCGGCGCGTTGTGCGGGAATAACAGCCCGCCGCGACTAAAAGTTCCTCTGTTCAGAACTCCCGGCGACACTCCCGGCAGTAGTAGTTCGCCCGCACCTTTCCCGGAGGCGACATGGTCAACACGGCCAATGCCGTCCACAAGATTTTCCGCCACCGTTTCGGCCCTTTCAGCCCCAGCGAGACCTGCTCCGAACCGCAGAAAGGACACACTTTCGGCTCCGCAGCAGCCCCCGCCTCAGGCGTCAGCACGGCCATCGCTGCGGCATAATCCTCGTCGGACACCCCGACACGCACCGCACGATCCGACTCCGAACCCCAAGGCATCACGCCATTGACGTACTCGTTCAACAAACAAGCCTCGATCCCCGCATTCGCCAGCTGCCCCTGCACCAGCGAAGCCTCGAAGCTATCGGCATAAAAACCCACGATTTTCATATCCGGAACAATTGAGTTATCTTTCCCCTAAAGATACGATTTTTCAGGCAACCCGACAAGATATATCCTCCGATTTATTCGGCCTTACTCCCGTCGCACCCCTTGTTCACGTCCCATCCGTTCTGCTCAGCCGCCCGAATCACCTGCTCCGACAGCGGCACGCTGATCCACAGGTCACCCCTTTCGTTTGGTTTCCTGTCCCCCCGGAAAGGCAGCTCTTCGATGATCCGCTCCGCCACCGCTGCCGACAACGGATTCTCACGGCAGAATACCGCATAGAGTTCTCTCCCTTGCGTCGGGAGACACAAATCGGTCAACCGGTTATTCTCGCACGCCAGATACGAGAGCCCTTGATTCTGCCGCATATCCAGCCGTTCGAGCCGGTTACTTTCACAGGAAAGATCCTTCAATTTCGGATTATGCGAAAAATCCAACCCCTCTATTTTATTGTCCTCGCAGTCCAGATAATCCATCCGGCGATTCCGGCTGGTATCCAGCGCCGACAACGCATTCTCGGAACAAGTCAGTGCCTGCAACTTCCGATTTTTTCCTATGTGCAGCTCCGTCAGGCGGTTCTTTTCACAAAAGAACTCTTTCAACCTCCGATTTCGTTCTATGTGCAACTCCGTCAGCGCATTATCGCCACAATCGAGCTCTTCCAGCCGCCGATTGTTCGCCAGATGCAATGCAGTCAACGCATTAATCCCACAATCCAGCTCCTTCAATTTCCGATTCCGACCGAGCTCCAGCGAAGCCAGTTGATTCTTGTCACAGATCAAGTAAGCGAGTCGAATGCAACTTTTCACCTCCAAATACTTCAGCCGGTTTTCAGAACAACGCAACACTTCCAGCGACCTGCAATCCCCTGCCTCCAACGAAACCAACCGATTGTAATCACAATGCAACCTCACCAAACGCGTACATCCCGCCAACTTCAAAATCGTATATCGCCCCGTCATAGACGACCCGCCCGAACAGTCAAAAAACCGAACACTTCCATCCGATCCGCTCACACGAATCGCATACCGTCCCGGACGGTCATAACGATGACTGAATAGGCCCTGACTTTGGGTCGAATACCAGAACCACCTCTGTTTATCGGTCGACAAAGGCCCCTGTTCCACAGCACCGTCGCCCCAATCGACCGTGCAATGTCCCGAACCGCCTATCTCGAACCGAGCGTCGTCGGCCGGCCCGACACACTCGACCTCCATTTCGATAATCCATCTTCTCTTATGAATTCCAATTGCCATCGTTCCAATAGATTAGTCCGATCGATCCGCCTCTTTCGACCCGGGAAAACCACAAAAAAAGGGGCGAACGATCGCCCCGTATAACAGATATGAAAAGGGTGTGACGCCGACAGGACTCAAACCTGTAACCTTCTGATCCGTAGTCAGATGCTCTATTCAATTAAGCTACGGCGCCGAGGTGTTCCGTCCGCGCCGAAACGGCGTGCGAACAACACAGCAAAGATAACCCTTTGCGGCGGTTTTCCAAAATTTTATTTCACCGGGGCACGCCGGCCAGAGGTTGCGGTTGCTTTCCGGCGCGCGGGGTATTATCTTTGTCCGACGAAAATCTCACCCCCGTATGACCTCACTCACTGACATTTATCACCACGCGCTGGACGGAGCGTCGCTCACGTTCGCCGAAGCGATGACGCTCTGGAACGACGCGCCGCTGGCCGAACTGATGGCGGCGGCCGATGCGAGGCACCGGCAGCTCCACCCGGACAGGAGGGTGACGTGGCAGATCGACCGCAACGTCAACATCACGAATGTCTGCGTCAGCGGGTGCAAATTCTGCAGCTTCCACTGCCGGCCGGCCGATCGGGAACGGGCCTATGTGACGTCGATGGAGGAATACCGCCGGAAGATACGGGAGATGCTGGCGCTCGGCGGCGAACAGCTGCTGTTGCAGGGCGGTCTGCATCCGAAGCTCGATCTGGCGTGGTACGAGGAGCTGTTCTCGGTGCTCAAGAGCGAGTTTCCGAATGTCAAACTGCATGCGCTGGGGCCGCCCGAGATTGCGCACATCGCGCGCATCTCGGGCTTCGGCAGCGATGCCGAGGGATACCGGACGGTGCTGGAGAGGCTCGTGGCGGCGGGGCTGGACTCGCTGCCGGGGGCAGGGGCGGAAATCTTAGACAACGAGATCCGCCGCCGGATCTCGCCGGGCAAGTGCTCGGCGGACACGTGGCTGGAGGTGATGCGGGTGGCGCACCGGATGGGGCTCTGCACGTCGGCGACGATGATGTACGGTCATGTCGAGCGGCCGGAGCATCGGATTCTCCATCTGCTAAAAATCAGGGATTTGCAATCGCTCAAACCGGCGTCGGCGCCGGGTTTCCTGTCGTTCATCGCGTGGCCGTATCAGGGCCGGGGAACGGTGCTGGAGGCGGAGACGGGGCTGTCGGGCGGGGCGGAGACGGCGGAGTTTCTGCGCATGATCGCGGTCAGCCGGCTGGTGCTGCACAACATCCCGAACATTCAGGCGTCGTGGCTGACGACGGGTCTGGCGGCGGGCCAGATGGCACTGCACGGCGGGGCGAACGACATGGGATCGATCATGATCGAGGAGAATGTGGTGAGCGCGACGGATTTCGAGGGTCGGACGACGATCGACGCTGCGCGGATGCAGGAGGCGATCCGCGCAGCGGGCTTCACGCCAGCTCTGCGCAACCAGCGGTACGAATTGTTATGATTCGGGGATCGATTATCCGACGGGAGACCGGTTCTGAGTGCCGCTCTGCCCCGTTTATTCCGAGAGGCAACGCAACGGAAAACCATAGACGCGGTTGCCCGCACCGCCGGGACTGAGGCTCTGCGCGTCGAAGTGCAAGAACACACCGTTAGCCCCGCTGACTGCGGACGACCAATTGTATCCGCCATTGCCGATGTACACCGATCTGCCCGAGGTGTGGTTGCGGTGGCCCGGGGCGGGGTGTTCCGTTTATTCCGAGAGGCAACGCAACTGATAACCGTAGGCACGACCATCCGCGTGGCAGGGACCGAAGTACTGCGTATAGAAGAGCAAGAACACGCCGTTAGTCCCGCTGACAGCGGACGACCAGCTATAGCCGTTGTTGCCGACGCCGCCCAGTGCGCTCGTGTGGCCGTCGCGGTAGCCCGGGGCGGGGCTTTCCGTTTATTCCGAGAGGCAACGCAACTGAAAACCGTGAACACGATGGTATGCGTCACAGGGAGTGATATGTTGCGTGCTGAAGCCCAAGAACACGCCGTAAGTCCCGCTGACAGCGGACGACCAACTGTCCCCGCCGTTGCCGACGTACACCAGAACGCCCGAGTACGAATAGCGGTAGCCCGGGGCGGGGCTTTCCGTTTATTCCGAGAGGCAACGCAACTGAAAACCGTAGGCGCGGCTGTCCGAGTTGCTGGCGTAGAAGTGTTGCGAATAGAAATACAAGTCCAAACTGCGGATACTGCTCGTGGTGGAAGACCAACTGAAACCATAGTTGCCGACGTACCACAACGCTCCCTCGCCATCGCCGCGGAAGCCCGGGGCGGGGTTTGTTTTTTCGCGCGCCTTTGGGAAATCTTGTCAAAACGCACAAGTGCATTTTGACGATTTCCCTCTGAAGGCGTGGCGCGCGGTGCCTTCGGGCACTCCGACAGGGCCGCCTCTACCCTAACAGGATAGAACTGCCCTCGGGCCGGGCAGGCCCCGCGTGCCCGCGGTGGGCAATTGGCCGGGTCTGCCCAACTCTTCACATCGTTCTCCGTTCGCGCGCCTTGGGAAATCCAGTCAAAACACGCAAGCGAGTTTTGACGATTTCCCTCCTTAGGCATGGCGCGCGGGCTTGTCAACGCTTATTTCAGTCGCCCGCGGCAATTCTTGTTGGTTGGCCGAGTGCCAACCAACAGAATATGCCCTTTTAAGCGGGCGGGCGACTGTCCTACGGGAGGGGACTGCGCTCGGGCCGCGCGGGCCCCACGTCCCGTGGACGGGAAATGCTTACGCATTTCTACTTTTCAACTCAGCCCAATTCTCTGTTCGCGCACTGCCCTCCCCCTACAATCCGCTCAACTTCTTGATCTCGTTCAACTTATTGAGCGCCTCGATGGGAGTCAGAGAGTTGATATCCAAATCCTTGATCTGATCCCGAATCTCTTTCAACACCGGGTCGTCCAACTGGAAGAAACTCAGCTGCATGGACTTCTCACCCCCCGCCGACGCACTGCCAGACGCTGGAGCGGTCGCTGCCGACACGGCGGTCGTATCCGGAGAATCGGCCGACAAGGAAGGAGTGCCGCCTGCCGCCGCACCGTCCGCCGCATGAGCCGAAGAGCCGTTGCGCCGCTGGCGTTCCAGATCCTCCAGCACCGTCTTGGCCCGGTCGATCACCCGCGGAGGCATCCCCGCCATCTTCGCCACATGGATCCCGAACGAGTGCTCCGTACCGCCCGGAACCAGCTTCCGCAGGAAAATCACCCGCCGATCCACCTCCCGCACCTGGACGTTGAAATTCCGGATGCGTTCGAACCGCGACTCCATCTCGTTCAGCTCGTGGTAGTGGGTCGCGAAAAGGGTCTTGGCCCGCCCCTCCGGATGTTCGTGGAGGTATTCGACCATCGCCCAGGCGATCGAAATCCCGTCGTAGGTGCTCGTCCCGCGGCCGATCTCGTCCAGCAGCACCAGACTCCGCCCCGAGATGTTGTTCAGGATGTTGGCCGACTCCAGCATCTCGACCATAAAGGTCGATTCGCCCTGCGAGATATTGTCCGACGCCCCCACACGCGTGAAAATCCGGTCGACCAGCCCGATCCGGGCCGAAGAGGCCGGCACGAAACAGCCGATCTGAGCCAACAAAACAATCAGGGCCGTCTGCCGCAACAGCGCCGATTTACCGGCCATATTGGGCCCCGTGATAATGATGATCTGCTGCGACGAAGAGTCCAGATAGAGGTCGTTCGGGATGTACGGTTCGCCGATCGGGAGCCGCTGTTCGATCACCGGATGGCGTCCGTCCTTGATCTCCAGCACGTCGTCTTCCGTAATCTCCGGCCGGCAGTAGTTGTGCTCGATGGCGTCGTGGGCGAAGGACTGGAGGCAGTCGAGTTCGGCCACGGCCATGGCATTCCCCTGAATCCCCGCCACGCTCGGCTGGAGAGCCGACACGAGTTCGCCGTACAGACGCACCTCGATGGCGTTGATCTTGTCCTCTGCCCCCAGAATCTTCTCTTCGTACTCCTTGAGCTCCTCGGTGATATAGCGTTCGGCATTCACCAGGGTCTGTTTCCGGATCCATCCTTCGGGCACCTTGTCGCGGTGGGCGTTGCGGACTTCGATGTAGTAGCCGAAGACGTTGTTGTAGCTGATTTTGAGCGGGATTCCGACGGCTTCGCTCTCGCGCTGCTGCAAGGCAAGGAGGTAGTCTTTCCCGCCGGTGGCGATCTCGCGCAGCTGGTCGAGTTCGTCGTGCACGCCGTAAGCGATCACGGGCCCGCGCCCCGGAATCAGGGCCGGCTCGGCCAGGATGCACTGTTCGACGGCGGTCCGCGCCGAGGAGCAGTCGGCAAAGCGTTCGGCGAATTTCCGCACTTCGGCGTTCGGGCTCTCGGCACACAGCGTCCGAATACGTTCCGCGGCGGCCAGCCCCTTGGCCAACTGCACGAGCTCGCGCGGGTTGACGCGGCCGACGGCGAGTTTCGAGACAATCCGTTCCATGTCGCCGATATCGGCCAGCTCGGCGCTCAAAGCGTCCCGCAGTTTGGTGTCGCGCATCAGGTGGCCGACCACCTCCAGACGGGTGTCGATCGCGGTTTTGTCCTTGAGGGGCAGCGAGATCCACCGCCGCAAGAGCCGCGCTCCCATCGGCGAGAGTGTCTGATCGATGACGTCGGTGAGCGAGGTACCGTTCTCGCTCAGCGGGTGGAAGAGTTCGAGGTTGCGGATCGAGAAGCGGTCGATCCAGACGTATTTGTCCTGATCGAGTCTGGAAATCCCCCGCACATGGCTGAGGTCTTTGTGTTCGGTGTATTCGAGGTAGTAGATCACGGCTCCTGCGGCGCTCACGGCCAGCGGCAGAAGGTCGATGCCGAAGCCTTTCAGGGAGGTGGTGTCGAACTGTTTGAGGAGCTTCTCGCGGTTGCTGTCGTAGTTGAAGGCCCACTCGTCGAGTTTGTAGGTGTAGTAGCGGTCGCCGAAGGCCTGCCGGAAGTCGTTTTCGTCGCCTTTTTTGAAAATGACCTCCTTGGGCATCAGGTTGGCCAGGAGTTTGTCGATGTAGTCGTGGGCTCCTTCGGCGGCGTAGAATTCGCCGGTGGAGATGTCGATGAAGGCGACCCCTGCCCTCCCCTTAGTTCCGAGCGAAACGGCGGCGAGGTAGGTATTCTCCTTATGATCCAAGATGTTGTCGTCGAAGGTGATACCGGGGGTCACGAGCTCCGTGACGCCGCGTTTCACGATCCCTTTGGCCTGTTTGGGGTCTTCGAGCTGTTCGCAGACGGCGACGCGCTGACCGGCCCGCACGAGCTTGGGCAGGTAGACGTCCAGGGCGTGGTACGGAAAGCCGGCGAGTTCGACGCTGGCGGCGGATCCGTTGGCACGCTTGGTGAGTGTAATGCCGAGTATCTTGCTGGTGATGATGGCGTCGGGGCCGAAGGTCTCGTAGAAGTCGCCGGCGCGGAAAAGGAGAATGGCGTCGGGGTGCTGGTCTTTGATGGAGTAGTATTGCTTCATCAAAGGGGTGAGGACATATTTTTTCTCGGTTCCCGGCTGCTGTTCTTCGGTCTTGGCCATAGGGGTTTCGGTTTGTGGTTCACAAAGATAGGGCAAAAAACCGTTTTTCGACGTATCGGGCGCGGGTTCTTTGCGAAAGGGGGAGAGGATATGCGCCCCGGGCTACCGCGACGCGGGAAATTACAGGAATCCGGGCAATCTGATCAATGTCGGACGCGATGGGTTCAGTCGGTCAGGCACGCCCAATACGAACAACATCGAGATGCTGTATTTGGGTTTCTACACGCAGGGTCTCAACCCTACTTCGTCGGATTTTCGCGCCCACGGTTTTCAGTTGCGTTGCCTCTCGGAATAAACGGTGCGTGCCGCACTCACAAATGGCCGGGTCTACCCTAACAGGCAGCCTCTACCCCACCCGCAGATTGGGCCGACACAGCCGCAGAAATGCGAAGCATTTCCCGTCCACGGGACGTGGGGCCCGCCCGGCCCGAGGGCAGTTCCGTCCGCCTCGAACTGTTCCTTTTAACTTCGCTCCGCTCGTTTTCCTCCTCGCCGCTCGGCAATGTACAAACTCTGTTTGCATTGCGCTCACTGGCTGCGTCGGTTGTGAACAAAAGGAACCGAAAAAACTTTAGACGGATGCTAACGCATCCTCAAACTGCCGGCACCTTAACCAACGAGGCAGCCTCTACCCCGACAAACCGTCCGCTACGCCGAGACGCCGAAGTCTCGCAAAGCCTCGTTCAGCGATGTCTTGCGATCCGTCGAAGCCTTGCGCTGGCCGATAATCAGTGCGCACGGCACCTGATACTCGCCCGCCGGATAGTGCCGCGTGTAGGAACCCGGGATCACCACCGACCGCGGAGGCACGTATCCCTTGTATTCCACCGGCTCGCTGCCCGTCACGTCGATGATCTTCGTCGAACCCGTGATGACCACGTTCGCCCCTAAGACCGCCTCGGTTCCGATGTGCGCCCCTTCGACCAGGATGCACCGCGAGCCGATGAAGCAGTGGTCTTCGACGATCACCGGAGCGGCCTGCACCGGTTCCAGCACCCCACCGATTCCCACTCCGCCCGACAAATGCACCCCCCGGCCGATCTGGGCGCACGACCCCACCGTCGCCCACGTGTCGACCATCGTGCCCGAATCGACATAGGCCCCGATGTTCACGTACGACGGCATCATGATCACCCCCGGAGCCAGATAGGAGCCGTAGCGCGCCACCCCGTTCGGCACGACCCGAACCCCCAGCGATTCGAAATCCTGCTTCGTCTCCATCTTGTCGAAGAACTCGATGTCGCCGCTGCTCATCCGGCGCATCTTCTGGATCGGGAAGTAGAGGATCACCGCCTTTTTGACCCACTCGTTCACCCGCCACTCCCCGCCCTCTCCGGTCGGTTCGGCACACCGCAGGGTGCCCTTGTCCAGCCGGTCGATCACCTCCCGGATGGCATGTCGGGTCTCCGGTCGGTCGAGCAAAGCGCGGTCGCTCCAAGCCGATTCGATAAGTGCTTGGATTTCGTTTATTTCCATGATGGTGTGTGAATGAAAGAAGAGAAAAACGATTATTTCTGTTTTTGTCTGGCCGCCCCGTCGGCCGGCGACAGACCGATCCGGACGAAGACCGGATTGTGATCCGACCACGGCAGCGCGTCGGAGCGGTATTCGAGCGTCTCGAACCCCGGGGCGTGAAAGATGTAGTCGATCCGGAGCATCGAGAAGAGCCGGTTGTAGGTGTAGGCGAATCCGCTGCCGGCATTGACGAAGGTGTCGTCCAGTCCGCCGCGCATCTTGCGGTAGGTGTACGAGACCGGCGTGTCGTTGAAGTCGCCCGTGACGATCGCCGGATAGGGCGACGTGCCGATCATCCGCGAGATGGTGTCGACCTGTACGGCCCGGCGGCGATAGTTGTCGCGCAGCCGTCCCGCGAGGCTCCGGACGAACTGTTCGGTCTCCTTGTCTCCCCGCATGTCGAGCCGTTCGACGCGGTCGCGGCTCCATTCGTCCACCTGGGTGGACTGGAGGTGGTTGTTGAAAATCCGCAGGGTGTCGCGCCCCGGGAGCAGGTCGGCCCGGAGCATGGTGTTCCGCGACCCTTCGAACAGGGTGCCGCTCGCTTTGAGGATCGGTATCCGGCTGAAGATCGCCACGCCGTACCCCACGTCTCCCTCACCGCCAGAGACGAAGTGGTAGGCCCGATAGGGCCACTCGCGGTAGAGGCTGTCGATCAGCCGCACGTCGTCGCGGTTCATCGTCTCGTACTCCTGGAAGCAGACGATGTCGGGCTGCAGGCGCTGCACGTAGGCGGCCACGCTGTCCACCACCCGCCGGTATCCGTCGTGCCGGGTCTGTCCGTAGGCGAAGCCGTGGACGTTGTAGGTGAGGATCGAGAGCCGCTGGGGATCTTTCTTGGCGGATTGCCGTGCGGCCGTGTTCTCTGTCGGGTATGCTTTGCGGAAGTCGAAGCGGACGAGGGTGCCGAGGTGTCCGAGTCCGATCAGCAGGGTGACGGCCGGCACCAGCGCCCACCACCGCCACCGGATCATCCACACGAGCAACAGGATAAAGTTGCCGAAGAAGAGGAACGGGGCGCCGAGGCCGAAGAAGGCGAAAATCCAGCTCCGCTCCGGGCTGATGCCGGTGCTGAGATAGGCCATCACGAGTGCGCCGGCGAACAGGACGGTCACCAGAACGAGCAGCAGGTGGAGCAGGGTGCGCCACCACCGTTTCGGCTGGCTCTGGTCGATGTAGTAGTAATTGCTTCCGGTGTTGTAACGGTTGGCGCTCATCGGAGGGAGAGGGGGGGTATCAGTAATAAATTTTGCCGGTTCGTTTCCAGATCCGGAGCAGGATGAAGCCGAAGAGCATCCCGCCGACGTGTGCGAAGTGGGCGATGTTCGACCCCTGCTGGGTCACGCCGAGGAAGAGCTCCAGCACGCCGTATGCGACGACGAACCACTTGGCTTTCATCGGAATCGGGGGGATGAGGAGCATGATTCGGTCGTTCGGATGGAACATGCCGAAGGCGAGCAGCACGCCGAACACGGCTCCCGAGGCGCCGATGGTGACGATGCGGTCGGCCCATGCTTGCAATTGGGCGGGCATGGTTTCGGCATAGCCGAGTCCGACGAAATGGTTGTATTCGATCCAGTTGACTCCCAGGTTGCACAGCCCGGCCCCCACGCCGCAGATCAGGTAGTAGGCCAGAAATCGTCCCGACCCCATGTCGTATTCGAGCACGCGGCCGAACATCCAGAGGGCGAACATGTTGAAGAACAGGTGGTCGAATCCTCCGTGGAGAAAGAGGTAGGTGAGGGGTTGCCAGATATGGAAGTCGGCCGATTTCCAGAAGTGGAGTCCGAAGAGGTCGATCATGCGTTCGCCGCCGACTCCTTCGGGCAGTAGGATCTGGGCCAGAAAGACGACGACGGTCAGGATGATGAGGTTCATGACCACGCTGCTGCGGGGCGCTCCGGCGCGTGGGCCGAAGATGTTGCTGTTGTTCATTCGTTTCCGATTTCTTGTATGTGGTGAGGATCGGGCTTATGCGGTTCTTTGTGTCGTTTTTTTTGAGTGGCGGGCGGCTGCTTTGGGGCAGCGACAGTCTCGTTCGGGGTAGTCTCCGGATAGCGGCTGCCATTGGGGTAGACCGGGCCAACGTTGGGGTAGCGGCTGCCGATTAAGGCCGAGGCTGCCAATAAAACACCCTGTGGGTGCCGTTTATTCCGAGAGGCAACGCAACTGAAAACCGTAGCCGCGATTATACGCGTCGCGGGGATTCAGGTACGCCACGTAGAAATGCAAGAGCACGCTGCCAGCCCCATTGACCGTCGATGACCAGTTGTAACTGCCGATGCCGACGCCCCACAACGCTCCTTCGCCACTGCCGCGGTGGCCCGGGGCGGAGCTTGTCGGACCACCGCGTTCGCGTCATGGTGGCCGGCCGTTACTACTCTTTATAGTCTAATGCGCATCTTTATAGTCTAATGCGCACCGCCGCCTTAAAGGGGAATCGTCCAAATACATCTGTGCGTTTTGGCAAGATTCCCCATGGCGCGCGGAAAAATCAAGGCCGAAACCCTGCGGCTC
>ERZ777305.1278-NODE-1278-length-31595-cov-14.762999_pt1 | contig 31595 bp, 28 predicted proteins | sample MGYA00374965_ERZ777305 | MGnify/ENA primary metagenome ERZ777305 (study PRJEB29328, sample SAMD00013331) | mouse gut metagenome | study: EMG produced TPA metagenomics assembly of the Metagenome analysis of fecal microbiota from mouse which was promoted... | reverse complement strand
CAGCTTTCAAAGTTCGCCTTGGCAGAGCCAAGGAGAACTCTTTGAAAGCCGATTTTCCGGGAACCACAACAAAGTATTTACAGCACAAAAATATTGTGCTAGAATTGGAAAAAGCTGGCGAAAAAAGAAACAATCTAACTTTTAATCAGGTTGTCGGGGGTTCGAATCCCCCATATCTCATTTTATAGAGAAAAGCCAGGAAAATCAAATGTTTCCGGCTTTTTTATGTGCGTAAAAAACAGAGAAACCGGAAAAATCAGGTTTCCGGCGGCCGACAAAGGAATCATTTAATGCAGGACAGGAGGAGCGAAAGATGACAGAGACAAGAGGCGAAAGACAGGAGAACAAGATGGGAGTAATGCCGATAAATAAGCTGCTGCTCTCCATGTCCCTGCCCATGATGATAGCCATGCTGGTGCAGGCGTTATACAATATTGTGGACAGTATTTTTGTGTCCCGGATCAATGAGCATGCTCTGCGCGCGGTGTCGCTGGCATTTCCCATCCAGTCTTTGATGATCGCGGTATCTGTGGGTACCGCAGTGGGTATCAATGCCTTTTTGTCCAAGACTTTGGGGCAAAAACAGTACGACAAGGCCAATGTCATAGCTACTAACGGAATCTTTATCGAGGCGGTCAGCGCAGTGGTCTTTGCCCTGGTGGGACTTTTGGCCAGCAGGCCCTTTTTCATGAGCCAGACGGATATCGTCCAGGTGCGGGAGTACGGTATCACGTACCTCACCGTCTGTTGCTGCGCGGGCGGCGGTATCTTTTTACAGACTGCCTTTGAACGCATATTGCAGTCCACCGGTAAGACCTTTTATACCATGATCACCCAGGGAACGGGAGCGGTGGTGAATCTGATCCTGGACCCCATACTGATCTTTGGATATTTTGGGCTGCCGGAAATGGGCGTGGCCGGAGCTGCGGCGGCCACGGTCATCGGACAGATCGTGGCTGCGGTGCTGGCAATTATCTTTAATTTGAAATTCAATAAGGAAATACACCTGTCCTTTAGGAATTTTCGGCCCAATTTGCGGCTGATCGGCCAGATTTATAAGGTGGGCGCGCCTTCCATCGTGGTACAGGCCATCGGTTCAGTGATGACTTACGGCATGAATCTGATTCTGGCAGCTTTCGGCGCTGCCCAGACAGTGTTTGGAGTGTATTTCAAACTGCAGAGCTTTATCTTTATGCCCGTGTTTGGCCTAAACAACGGCATGGTGCCTATCATAGCCTACAATTACGGTGCCGGAAAGCGGGAGAGAGTGATACGGACTATGAAGAGCAGCATACTGTTTGCCGTGGGAATTATGATGGCAGGGCTGGCGACTATGGAACTGTTTCCGGCACAGTTGCTGGGCTTTTTCAACGCTACCGAGGAGTTGCTGGTCATAGGTGTGCCTGCCTTGCGGACGATCTGCCTGAGCTTTTGCTTTGCGGGCTACTGTATCGTGGTGGGCAGCGTGTTCCAGGCGCTGGGCAACGGGATCTACAGTATGGTGGTCTCCATCGCCAGACAGCTCTGTGTGCTGCTGCCGGTGGCTTATCTGCTGTCGTTAAGCGGCAATGTAAACTTGATCTGGTGGGCATTTCCCATAGCGGAACTGATGAGCCTGGGGATGAGTACTTTTTTCTTGATGAAGATAAATCGGAATATCATACAGCATATCGGGATGGAACAGTGACAGGAATCGGGATGGAACAGTGACAGGAATTGTCTTGACAAAACGCCGCCCGACCGATATAATCATATCTGTGCCCGGAGAAACACATATAAGGGCACAGCCACAGGCGGATATGGCGGAATTGGCAGACGCGCCAGATTTAGGTTCTGGTGTCCCCGACGTGCAGGTTCAAGTCCTGTTATCCGCATGTTACGGCGCGGAATCGAACCATAATGGTTTTGATTCTGTGCCGTTTTGCACAGTAAAATGAACGCCCGGAAACAGTGATCTTGTGGATAATTTTTTTAGGCGTTTATCGTTTCTAATGGGCGCTACCCTTCCGTACTATCCATTTTGTCTTTTTTACCGAAATCCTCACATGTCCAGAGACCATTTTTTCGACGAAGTTCCGCCATTTGAGGAGTAAATAAGCTGCGTGACTCTTCTTGTATTCTTTCGAGCTGCTCTTTGTCCTTTCTGGAATTGATAAGTCGCTGTTTAATAATTTCACAATCACCTAACTCACAGCCAATCCATTTGCGATTAAGCAACTGAGCCACCGCATATGTAGTACCACTCCCACCAAAGGGATCAAAAACGATATCTCCTTCGTTAGTAGACATAGAGATTATGCGATTAAGCAGTTTCACTGAAAGCTCATTGTATTTCCTGTTTTTATCGCGTTTATGGCGTACCGGATAAATATCCGTCCATACATCAGATACATTTACTCCCAAAGGATTCATTTTGTTTTTATATCCACCATAGTCTTTTATTTCACTTCCACAATGTCTGCATACTTGTAAAGGTATTCTTTGGTTATTGAAAGTAGTAGCTTTAGTTCCTTTTATGAAGGCTACTAAGCCATAATGTGCGGGATATAATCTATTCTGTATTGGCAAGCCAGACTTCATGTCGACGGCAATCCAAGCCCAAAAGGTAAGACATTCCGCCAAGTGAGTTGCTATATAAATACACCATTTGGGTAAATTATATATGAAAATTCTTCCTCCCGGTTTTAAAATACGAACGCATTCATCAAGCCATTCATATGTCCAGTTGATGTATCTGGAAACTGTTAAATGATCCTCGATTCCTGCATCATAAGATTTTCCGATAGGCAATTGCGAAACTCTTTGAAACAAGTGACGGGACTGGTCAATATATACAAAAACGGGCTCCGATGCGGTGGCAAGTCGCCCTTATTTTGTATATATTGCCCACTCCCTGCTCCACAAAAGGGAGTTTCGCAATTATCTAAAGATTTTCCGAGGTTGAAAGGAGGATCAGCAAAAACAAGATCAACACATGCATCGGGCATACTACGCAAAATCTTGACACAGTCCCCTTTATATAAATGTCCAAGCTTACTTTTGTAATAAGGCAAAAAGTGCGATGTTGTATTATCCTCGGTTTTTGATAGCAGTTGGGCAATCTTTTTGATGTTTCTGAAATATGAATCTCTATATGAAGCGGGAATTCTACCCATTGAAAGTTCTATCTCCAATTCTGTCATCCCTAAATAATCGTATAAAGCTGCTCTAACATTTTTTTCAGTAGGAATAAATGTAGTTTGCTGTAATTCAGCAATCTGGACCTTCTTGACTTTTCGCGCCTTAAAAAAAGTATACATGTCGTCTAGAGTTTGATTATTTTCCTGGATTTTATTTAATAGCAGATCATATACCGAAAAAAACTGCATTCGTAATATCTCCATGCTGGTATTGTCACTTATCGTCTGTAGACTCATAGACATCTAATAGTATGACATACCAACATAACTAAGTCAACAAAGGAGGTGTAGTCATGTCTGATGCCAGATCCCTTCGCCAAGTTCTTGCAGACAATATGAAGGCCCTAAGAGCTAAAGAGAATATTTCTCAAGAAGATTTTGCGGCTCTATGCGACCTACATAGAACATATATATCTGACATTGAACGATGTAATCGGAATATTTCAATTGATAACATTGAAAAAATAGCCGCTGCTTTTAATATAACTGCATCTGATCTACTAAAGGAGGATAGTACGTGTTAATTGTAAAGAAATATGTTTCACCGGAATCCAAAAACTAATCCAAAGCAATCCGTTAGCCCTACGTGCTTACGAAGAAGTAGCTAATTCTATTTTGAGAAACACAATAACTGGGCAGGATGTCTTTATACTTAACAATACTGCAAAGCACTGTAATGGCGTTGTTCCTGTTAAGGAAAGGTGTTACCAAATTTTGGAGGATGAATACGAATGGTACAGAGAGAAACCCCTTTCATATTTTCATGATTATGCCCCAAAAGGCGGTCCCATTGATGTTTACAAAGAGTTTTATCATGAAGGAGAAGTCATCCGCGCTGGCCTTGAATTTGAAACAGGAAATATTTCATCCGCGCATCGCTCTATGAATAAACTCTGTATTGGCATTAAAAAAGTGAAATAGATATCGCTTTCTTGATGATGCCTATAAAAGCAATGTCCGATTATTTGACAGATAGGGTTTCAAATTATGAAGAATTAGAACCATACTTTTTGCTGCTTGAAAATACTCCCTTTGTTGTTTTTGGTTTCGATGCAGACATATATAGGAATAATGTGCCCTTACTTCCCAAAGGAAAAGACGGAATGTCACCTCGTACTATTCGCAAGTGGCAGGACAAATAAAATGTGATTTCATCTGCAAATAATATGTGTAATGTGCTAAAACGAAAAAAGGGCTGTGTAATGTTTTTTTGAGTTTTTGGAGCATATTAAGCGGATATTGAAAATATTGGTACAAGCGCTTGACAGCCCCCGCAAAATGTGTTATTCTTTCCCCAAGTTAAAAGGGAGTAGTTGCAAAGGTGTAATCAACATACCCCGGCACATATAAAGGCCGTGGTTACACGCTTTTACAGTATTGTAGGAGAACAAGACTTTTAGCACATAGGAAATGTGCTGAAAGTCTTAATTTTTTGCAGTGGCATATTTATTTTCATGGCAGTCTTTACCGCTGCCGATCCCGGGATGGAGGTTATTATGCAGATAGTGTTACAGTTTTTGTTGCTTGCGGTTGGATTTATCATGTTGATCAAGGGCGCGGATTGGTTTGTGGACGGTGCATCCAAGATTGCGGACAGGTTTGGAATCCCCCAGCTGGTGATAGGCCTGACCATCGTGGCTATGGGTACCAGTGCCCCGGAAGCGGCAGTGAGCGTCACTTCGGCGCTAAAGGGCAGCGCGGGTATCACGATAGGAAATGTGGTGGGCAGCAATATTATGAATGTGCTGCTGATCTTGGGATTGACGGCGCTGATCCGCTCTATTGCGGTGAAAAAATCAACAATCCGTTATGAGATTCCGTTTACTGTCGGTATCACAGTACTATTGGCGGTATTGGGTCTTACGGATAACACAGTCAGCCGTTTGGACGGCGTGATCCTGTGGGTGCTGATGATCGTGTATCTGGTGTATCTGTTGCGCATGGCCAAAAAGGGACAGGATGTGCTGGAAGATGTGCCTGAACTCACCGGAAAGGACACACTGCCTCGGATGATCCTTTCCATTCTCATCGGCGGCGCGCTTATTGTTTGGGGCGCGGATGTGACCGTGAACGCTGCCACGGAGCTTGCCACCATATTCGGTATGAGTGATCGGCTGATCGGCCTGACTATCGTGGCCTTTGGGACGTCCTTACCTGAGCTCGTGACCAGCGTTACCGCCGCAGTCAAGGGTAAGGCGGATATCGCCGTGGGCAATATCGTGGGCAGCAATATCTTTAATATCCTGTTTGTGGTGGGAACGGCTGCCCTGATTACCCCGGTGGTCTACAGTGCTAATTTCCTGGTGGACAGCGTTGTGGCGGTGGCGACCATGGTTCTGCTGCTAATCTGCGTACTGCCCAAAAAGAAACTGGGGCGGCTCGGCGGTCTGGTGATGTTGGCGGGATATGCCGTATATTTTATCTATCTGATCCGGTAGCTGGCGGCGGGATTACGGACGATAGCGGAACAATATCCATATAGGATGATATGAGACATTAATTCTCGAATTGACTGTCTGGTGTTGAAGATATATGAGGGCCTAAATGAAAAAATTGTTTTTAATACCCCTGTTTTTCAGATATAATGTGGGTATGAAAGAACAATTTTTTCACATAAGCCCCGAAAGAGCATAGATATTAGCTATTTGTGCCTATTGTAGATATAAAATGAATATTTTTATCTATAGGCCCCAAAGAATCATTTATTGACGCAAGAGGAGGCGGTTTTCAGAATATACGAAGTGGAGATCTTCAGCCTGGGAGAAATAGAGACTTTCAGCCTGCGAGAAATAGAGACTTTTAGCCTGCGGGAAATAGGGACCATCAGCCTGGGAGAAATAGAGACTTTCAGACTGCAAGTAATAGAAATCTTCAAATCGCATAAATTTAGAAATATTCGGACCGCAAAAGCAGAAACTTTCAGTCTGCAATAACCCAGGACTTGGGTGCCACGCGGAGCAAAGACTTTCGTGCCAGGAACAGGGCTTATAAACTGTATGGAACAGAGGGTTACATACCGAGTGATACAGTACAATTGATCGCCTTGAAAAACCTGGAAAAACATCTGGAAAAAAATAGAAAAAAGATTTGACAAAGGAAATAATATCTAGTATGATGAGTGAAAAGGAAAACGTTTTCCAAGGCATAATATATGTTGGCGGAAATATGGAAAATGCAAGTAAATTGTAGTGAAATATAATATAGATACGATAACAGTGGCGGGAAGACATAGGACTTCATGTTGACAGGCACAGGCCTGAACAGGGAAAGGAGCGGAAAAAGATGACTTTAGAAGAGAGACTACAGGGGTGGACAAAAAAACTGTACAAAAAGGAGATTGCTGAGTGCAGCAGCCAGGAGCTGTATTACAGCATTCTAAACGTGACCAAAGACCTGATGGCAGAAAAACCTGTCATCAGCGGAGAGAAAAAGGTGTATTACATCTCTGCGGAATTTTTGATTGGCAAGCTGCTCAGCAACAATCTGATCAACCTACAGGTATATGGAGAGATGGAGGAGATACTGGCGGCCAAGGGCAAGAGCCTGGCGGAAATAGAGGAAACCGAGCCGGAGCCTTCTCTGGGAAACGGCGGCCTGGGGCGTCTGGCAGCCTGCTTTTTGGATTCCATCGCCTCTCTGGGACTGCCCGGGGACGGCATTGGCTTAAATTATCATTTTGGCCTGTTTAAGCAGGTGTTTGAGGACAATCTACAGACTGCGGAGAAAAACCAGTGGATCGAGAAACAGTCCTGGCTTACCAAGACCGACACTACCTACACGGTAATGTTTGGCAAAAAGAAAGTGAAGAGCCGTCTGTATGATATTGACGTGGTGGGCTATGAGAACGGCATCAACAAACTGCATCTCTTTGACATCGAGAGCGTGGATGAATCCATCGTGGAGGAGGGTATTGATTTTGACAAGACCAGCATCGACAAGAACCTGACGCTGTTCCTCTACCCGGACGATTCCGATGAGGCGGGTCATCTGCTGCGCATCTACCAGCAGTATTTCATGGTGAGCAATGGAGCGCAGTTGATCCTGGAAGAGCTGGAGTCCAAGGGCTATGATCTGCACCGGATGAACGAACATGCTGTGATCCAGATCAACGACACCCATCCCACCATGGTGATCCCTGAGCTTATCCGTATCCTCACCGAGGATAAAGGCTTTACCATGGATGAGGCTGTCAGCGTGGTCAGCAAGACCTGTGCCTATACGAATCACACGATCCTGGCAGAGGCATTGGAGAAATGGCCCCTGGCCTATCTGGAGAAGGTGGTGCCTCAGTTGGTGCCCATCATTAAGGAACTGGACGTGCGGGTGCGCAAGCTCTATCCCGGCGAGAAGGTGCAGATCATCGACAAAGATAAGAGGGTGCATATGGCCCATATCGATATACACTACGGTTTCTCTGTGAACGGTGTGGCGGCCATTCACACGGAGATATTGAAGGAGACGGAGTTAAATGATTTTTACAAGCTCTATCCCGCCAAGTTCAACAATAAGACCAACGGCATAACTTTCCGCCGCTGGCTGCTATCCTGCAACAAGGAGCTGACAGCCCTGTTGGAGGAAAAGATCGGCAGCGGGTTTAAGAAGGACGCGGCCCAGCTGGAGAAACTTCTGGAGTACAAGGACGATGAAACCACGCTGGACGCCATTGCCGCCATCAAGAGAGGGAAAAAAGAGGAACTTGCCGCTTATATTAAGGAAAAGGAAGGGGTTGAGATCAGTCCCGACTCCATCTTCGACATTCAGGTAAAGAGACTGCATGAATATAAGCGCCAGCAGATGAACGCCTTGTATATCATCCACAAATATCTGGAGATCAAAAAGGGTAAGCTGCCGAAACGTCCCGTCACCTTTATTTTCGGCGCGAAAGCGGCTCCTGCCTATGTGATCGCCCAGGATATCATCCACTTGATCCTGGTGCTGCAGGAAATCGTAAACAACGATCCCGACGTATCTCCCCATATGAAAGTGGTGATGGTGGAGAACTATAATGTGAGTTATGCGGAAAAACTGATTCCCGCCTGCGATATCTCCGAGCAGATATCCCTGGCCAGCAAGGAGGCCAGCGGTACGGGCAATATGAAATTCATGTTGAACGGCGCCGTGACTCTGGGCACCAGCGACGGTGCCAATGTGGAGATCAACGAGTTGGTAGGAGACGACAATATCTATATATTCGGTGAGAAATCGGACGCTGTCATTGCCCATTATGCCAACGGGGACTATAAGTCCAAAAAGTATTATCGAAACAGTAAGGTCATAAGAGAGGCGGTGGACTTTATTGTGGGTGAGCAGGCTATGGCAGTGGGGCACAAGGAAAACCTGGAACGGCTTTACAAGGAGCTGCTTAACAAAGACTGGTTTATGACCCTGCTGGACCTGCGGGATTATATCCGCGTAAAAGACAAAGCCCTCAAGGATTATGAGAGCCGCGGAATGTGGAAACGCATGAGTCTGGTGAATATCGCCAAGGCAGGATTCTTCTCCTCCGACAGAACCATCGCGGAGTATAACGAGGACATCTGGAAACTGCGGTAAGACCGGGAAGTAAATATCCCAATGCCTATTGGTGCAATATCATGGACAGTCTGTGATATTCGGGAGCGAGGTATATATGACGACAACAAAACGAGGTAAAAAAAAGCCTGGGCGGCAGAGCGGTATATTGATGCCCATCTCCAGTATCCCTTCCAGATACGGGATCGGCGGCTTTTCCAAAGAGGCTTATGCCTTTGTGGATTTTCTGGAGGCGGCGGGGCAGAAACTGTGGCAGATTCTGCCCCTGGGCCCCACCAGCTATGGGGACTCCCCTTATCAGTCTTTTTCCACTTTCGCGGGCAATCCGTACTATATTGATCTGGAGGAGTTGATCCGGGCGGGATATCTGACAGAAAAAGAGTGCGGGTCCGTGGATTATGGCAGCAATCCCTCTTATGTGGACTATGAGAAGATCTGGCTGACCAGATTTAAACTTTTGCGTAAAGCCTATGAGAAAGCCGAAAAAGCGGGACTGGCGCATGAGCGGGAGTATATCGACTTTATTGAGGAAAACAAAAGCTGGCTGCCGGATTATGCCCTGTATATGGCTGTGAAGAGCCATTTTAATTTTGTGTGCTGGGTGGAATGGGATGAGGATATCCGGCTGAGAAAACCCGCGGCGCTGAAGAGATACACACAGGAACTGGCGGAAGAGATCGGTTTTTATCAATTTCAACAATATATGTTTGCCAAACAGTGGAAGGCGCTGAAATCCTACGCCAATGAAAAAGGTATCCGCATCGTGGGAGATATCCCTATCTATGTGGCGTTTGACAGCGCGGACACCTGGGCCAATCCCGAACTGTTCCAACTGGATGGGGACAATGTGCCCATAGGCGTGGCGGGTTGTCCGCCGGACGCCTTTTGTGCCACCGGACAGTTGTGGGGCAATCCGCTGTACCGCTGGGAATATCACAGGGAGACCGACTACGCGTGGTGGATCAGCCGTATCGCTTACTGTTTCCGGCTGTATGACGTGGTGCGGATCGACCATTTCCGGGGATTTGAGTCCTATTGGTTCGTGCCCTACGGGGATGATACGGCGCAGTACGGTCATTGGGTTAAGGGACCGGGGTACGATCTGTTCAGAGCCTTGAAGGAGGCGCTGGGGGATATGGATGTGATCGCGGAGGATCTTGGATTTTTGACCAAAGAAGTCATTGCCCTGGTGAAAAAAACCGGATATCCCGGCATGAAGATCCTGCAATTCGGTTTCGGGGATGATGCGGACAATGCCTATCTGCCTCACAACTATCCTACGAACTGTATTGTATACACGGGGACCCATGACAACGAGACCATGCTGGGCTGGTATAAGGGTATAGACGGGAAAACCCGGCGCAGTGTGAAGAAATATCTGGACATACGGGGCAATAAAGATATTCCCTGGTATTTTATCCGGGCGGCTTTTGCCAGCGTGGCGGACACAGCCGTGATCCCTATGCAGGATTATCTGGAGCTGGACAATAGAGCGCGGATCAATACACCCTCCACGCTGGGCGGAAACTGGGAGTGGCGTATGCTGCCGGATGCCGCCACACCGGAGCTCGCGGAGAGGATTCGGGAATTGGCGGGAATATATGGAAGGCTGTAACGGGCAGACTACAGTTAGAAAAGCGGAAGAGTATGGGATTTTCAGTCCATCGCTCTTCCGCTTTTTCCATCGGGTCTATTTTGGCATGAAGTCTTTTAGCTCGTGCATGGCCATATAGGAATTGTGGTATTCTTTACAATAGGTTACATCTTCGTCAAACCAATCCGGCGGCAGAAAAGACTCCGCGGCTTCCGTGCTGCCGAACTCCACTTCGGCCAGTATCAAGGGTGAGAGTTCCCCCTCAAACACATCCAACTCGATGGTCAGACTGTAATCTTTGGGCGGAGTGGGGAATCCGGGTTTAAAGCCGGGATTATCGAGGGGGATCAGATAGCGGGTCTTGGACAGAATGCGCCCGTCCGCTTTATCCCGCAGATGATAGTAGGCCTCCTTGCTGAGCCAGAGATTGTGTTCCTCCCTGGCCATCATGCCGCTGCCCTTGTAAGTCATATAGTATTCGTCGTTTTCCTTGCGCACCCGCACCACAGGATTGGTGGACAGATAGGCCTGCTCTATGTGGAGGCTGGGGTAGCCGTCCAGATTGTGGGGGAGTGATTTCAAGGTAAATTTGCGTTCGATTTCCATAATATTTCCTGTTTCCTAAATATAATATATTCATTCTGCGCCCCAAGGCGCTTGCTGCATGCACAAAAATATAACGCGCAATATTCCGGCCCTTTTCAGAAAAATGCGATACTTTCTATTACCATATCAACAACCGGAAAAAGAATCCATACAAAACTTATGCCCGATTATCGTTCCCGGCACTTCCGTAATCTCCTCAAAGCTCAATTCATAATTCGGAAAAGGGAGTATCCGTACTGTTTTATTATACCGCATTTTCACAAGAAAAAAAAGGGTGACATGCAGAAAAAATAAAGGTATAATATTTTGAAAGTAATCTATGAAAAATTGGATCATGGAGGTAGAGGTATATGAGCAGGATCGCGGTGTTTTTTGCAGAGGGTTATGAGGAGATCGAGGCGCTGACGGTGGTGGATGTATGCCGCAGGGCCGGGATTGAGGTACAGATGGTATCGGTGACCGGGGAAAAGACGGTCACCGGTTCTCATGGGATCGGCGTACAGATGGACCGCTGTTTTGAGGAAACGGATTTTGACAGTTTGGATATGATCGTATTGCCGGGCGGTAAGCAGGGGACAATGGGATTAGAGGCTCATGAAGGATTGATGGCCCAGGTGGACGCTTTTGACCGGGCTGGTCGATATCTGGCCGCTATCTGCGCGGGGCCCAGCATATTGGGCCATAGGGGAATCCTCAAAGGTAAAAGAGCGGGCTGTTATCCCGGATGGGAGCAGCATCTTGAGGGAGCGGAGGTCTCCATGGAGGAGGCCACTGTGGACGGGCATGTGATCACCGGCAGGGGCATGGGTTGTTCCATTTCGTTCTCATTGGCCATCGTGGCCAGACTGCAGGGGCAGGAACAGGCAGACCATATTGCCGAAACAATCGTTTACGACAGTCATTCTTAAGGTGTAAGGTGAATCGAGAGAAAAAGGTGAATCGAACGAAAATGGTGAATTGAGGGAAAATGAGAATCGAGGGAAAAGGTGAATCGAGAGAAAAAGGTGAATCAAGGGAAAAAGGTGAATCGAACGAAAATGGTGAATTGAGGGAAAAAGGTGAATCGAGGGAAAAAGGTGAATCGAGGGAAAAGGGCGAATCGGAGAGAATGCTGAATGGAAGAATGTTGAATTGGAGAACGCAGTATTAGTAAAAAGAACGGGAAACTGAGTAAAGCCGTAAACCGAGAGACACGATATACTGAAGAGAATGCAAACTAAAAGAATGAGTAAATCCGGGTATTAGGGAGATTGAGGGATATGGATAGGAAGACAGAGGAATATTATAACCGGGGGTTGCTGGAATTTATCCGGAACAGCCCAAGTGTATTCCATGTGATAGACAATATGAAAAAAAGGCTGGAGACATCCGGCTTTGTACGGTTGCCGGAGGGCAAGGATTGGGAACTGAAACCGGGTGGAGCGTACTATGTAACCCGCAACGACTCCTCCCTAATTGCGTTTCGGCTGCCTGCTGCCGGGGATGTGGAAGAGGGACGTCCCTTTAAGGGCTATCATATTGCGGCGGCGCACAGCGATTCCCCCGCGTTCAAAATAAAGACGAGGCCGGAGACGGTGACGGAGAATTGCTATGTGCGGCTGAATGTGGAGGCATACGGCGGGATGATCTTGTCCACATGGCTTGACAGGCCTCTGTCCGTGGCGGGCCGGGTGGCGGTGCGCCGGGAAGACGGCGGCGTTGATACGCGTTTGGTGAATCTGGATAGGGATATGCTGGTTATCCCCAACCTGGCGGTGCATATGAACAGGGAGATCAATAATGGTTATAGCTATAATCTCCAGACGGATATGCTGCCTCTGATGGGACTGCTGCCGGAGAAAGGCTCGGAGGGCAAGACAGATCAGAGCGCTGAGGAGAAATTGGCATCCCGGTTTCCCCAGGGACTACTGCGGGAGGAAATCCCGGAGTCTAAGGAACTGCAGACCGCTGATGAGGAACCGGCACGGCAGTCTCCCCAAGGTATGCTGCTGCGGGAGGCCGCGCGGGAACTGGGAATATCTTCGGAGGATATTCTGGACGGCGACCTGTATCTGTATGTGAGGGAAGAGGGCCGGGTGATAGGCCGGGACGGTGAATTGCTGTTAAGTCCCAAGCTGGATGACCTGCAATGCGTATATGCGGGGCTGGAGGGGTTTGCCTCCGCCATACCCGGGCAGTATGCCAATGTACTGGCCGTGTTCGACAACGAGGAGGTGGGCAGCGGCACCAGACAGGGGGCAGACTCCACTTTTCTGGAGGACGTACTGTTGAGAGTGCAGGACAGCTTGGGGTACGGCCCGTCCGTGTACCGGCAATTGGTGGCGGACAGCTTTTTGATCTCCGCGGATAATGCCCACGCGGTGCATCCCGCCCACCCGGAGAAGGCCGATCCCACCAACCGCCCCGTGTTAGGCGGCGGTATCGTGATCAAGTACCACGGGGGACAGAAATATACTTCGGACGCCCTGTCCGCGGCGCAGATGAGGCTTTGGTGCGAGAGGGCGGGGGTTCCCTGCCAGACCTTTGCCAACCGCTCCGATATGATGGGCGGTTCCACGCTGGGAAATATTTCTACCGCCCATGTATCTCTGGCATCGGTGGACATCGGTCTGCCCCAGCTGGCCATGCATTCCGCAGTGGAGACCGGCTGCGGCAGGGCTACGGCCCAGGCGGTGGCGATGTTTGAACAGTTTTGGCGGGAGTGATATGGAGCAGAGGTATTTTCAGAGTGCGCTGTCGGATTTTGTGTACGATATGGCCAGCGGAGGCGCGATCTGCCATCTGACGGATCTGGGTTATACGGTGAAACGGATACAGGAGAGTCTGGATTATCCCACCCCCTATGAGAGGATTCAGAAAACGGTGTGGAAACATCTGCTGGATACGGGGGTGATCGCTCCAAAGGAGCAGGAAGATGTAAGGGAGAAAGTGGAGTATGTGCGGGAGTATGACCGTTATGGCAAGCCGAGCTTTCGCCGTGTCACGGTGCCCGTATCCTCCCCGAAACCCTCCCAGCCCCGGCTCCTCTGCAGTTTTGGCCTGGTGAAACATAAAGACCCGAAACGGTACAGGGAAGTGCTGGAAGCGCTACAGCCCAGGCAGGCGGAATATATCGACGGGCTCCCCTGGGGCGTGGAAAGCGTCTGGCATCGGGCGGACCGGCGTATGCTGGAGATATATCATACGTTGGAGAGAGCGGGGCTGGCCCAGGACGTATGCTTTTTTAAGGCAGGGGAGTAACACCGTAGATTCCCCTAATGCATTGGCCCGACAAAAGAATAGTGTATAATAGGCAACCGTTTAGGTGTTCTTTTGCTGTTAGACAAGTTTTATAAGAGTCGGTACGAAATGTTCCATAGCTGGGCAGCACTCATATGATGTTGCCCTTTTTAGCGTCTTTGTATATATGTTCAAACTGAGTTATACTGTAACCGCAATGTGATGGGGCAGGAAAGACAGCAGGCTTTTTTAGTGTGCCTGAAGATTTGAGAAAGGTTGCAATTTAAAAGATATAAATGAAGGGACTGAGATCTTAAAATGTTGAATGAGCCGTTTGACGAAACAAATACCTCGAGGCGTGATCTGTATCATGTAGGAATATGTGATGATGGGATCAACACCTGCTCCGCTCTGGAAGAGATGATTTTGCTATACGGGGAAAAGAACAGGATAAAAATGGATGTGCAGGTATGGTATACCGGTGAAGAATTTACCCAGTGCGGATTACTGCAGAAATATTACCCAATTACTACAGGGAACGGCACGGTCAAACTTTTTGTGTTATGCTTTTTATGGGGCGGAAAACTTCCTCTGTCAGTGAAAAGGGAGATGCGCAGATACCTGCTATCCATGTATGCGATATGAAAGGAAATAGTCATGAAGATCGTAAACGAAAAGAGGAAATGACGCAGTATCTTATGATGTTTAACGAGGAGGTTTTCATCGACTGGGAGAGGGGGAGTGCTATTTTGACTCGGAATTGTTCAGGGCTGTGCTGGAGTTTGTGAAACGCTTTCCCGATTCGGTGGACGGCGTACAGAGGGAGGTTTCTCTGCCCAGCAAGATTCAAAACGGCGATGTATTATTCGCCATAGCGGATATAAAAGGGGTCAAGGATTTCCAACTCTATGGCGGCATATTTGGCGAAACGGCTGCCGGTGTGGGCTTTCCCACTGCAGACGGCAGAGGGGGTACGCTGATGTTTGCCGACAATGCTTTCGGGATCGTCTCCGGTTCGGAAAACAAAGCCGGCGCCTGGAATTTTATTGAGAGCGTTCTGCAGCGAAAGTACACGGAGGGTATGGATAAAGAGGAAGTCTATGCCGCCTATTATTTTCAGCCACCCTGGCAGTTTCCCGCTATAAAAAAAGCGGTTCTGGCCATAGCGGATTACACGATGGAGAGGGATCTAAACGGCAAGTTTGGAGCAAGGATCTACAGTGACGGATGGAGCTTTGATTTTCATGCCGTAACATGGGATGAGATTAATGCAATACTGGATCTGGTCTCGGACGCGACGCCTTATTTTTCCGTTGAAAACAGTGAGATCATGGATATCATAAACGAGGAGGCGGCAGCTTATTACAGCGGGCAAAAAGGGATAGATGATGCGGTGGGTATCATACAGAACCGTGTGCAGGTATATTTATATGAACAAAGGAAATGACATGTAAGGCCAGGAGGGAAGTAAACGATGGGAGACAATTTTATAAGAATATGTTTTTTGTGCTTGATGTCAATTTGTCTGTTTTCATGCGCCGCGCCGGAAAACGGCGGGACGGCGGCGCGGGAACGGGAAGTACAACACAGATCTGTTATTGCCGGAAAATCATAGAGATTTTGTCATAAAAGTTGAGCTTCGTTTGCCGATATGATATACTGAATTTGATTCGGCTTGATGGCTATGACCGGAGAAAACTTTATGAGGAGGATAACAATATGATATGCGGTAAATGCGGAAGTGAGTTGGATAATAATGCGCTTGTGTGCCCGTTCTGCGGTCAGGCGGTACCGGAGGAGGCACGTATTCAGGAGCAGTACAAGGGTAAACAGATGACTAGGAAGGAATTTTTACAGTTACCTGCGATGAAATCCTGTAAAAGCAATATTAACACCAGCGGTATTTTACTTTATGTCATAGCCGCTATCAATATTGTGATCCAGATTGTCGGTAAAACGTATTCTTTTATAGACGCTGTTCTGCTGCTGCTGTTGGGACTTGGAATACATCTGGGAAAGAGCCGTATTGCGTCTATTCTGTGTCTGGCATACAGTGGGTTTAATTCATTCTATATGATGTATATGACTGGAAGAGTAACAGGTGTGTGGATTGTATTGATTGCTGTTGATGCAGTCATCTACACTTTTAGGTACCACAGCGCATGGGGTAAGTATGTGAAGGACGGTACGCTGCCTCGGGAGAATGACAAGAGGTAATATTTCCCCAGAGCAATGAAATAAGCGCCGTGCTTGCGCGGATATTTAGTATATGAAAACAGGATTCAAGCGGAACACGGATTTTATCGTCGGTGCACCCGGTGGTGGCAGGGCATATTACAAGCGTTCACAGGAGCGTGGAAAAGTCTGTCTCCGCCGGGCAAACAAGGCATATTTTTAAGAAATAGGGCATAATTTTTTAGGAGTAATGGAATCATTCCGGACAGATCCGGACGAAGAGAGGTCTATGAGCCAAAAACTGGAGAATTTATTGAATCTGGCATTGGAGACGCCGGAGGCGGTGCGCCTGCAGACGGACAACCTAAATGTGGGATTTGACAGCGGAAACCGCAGCTGGGAGCTGATCGTAAAGTACCATGGCAGCCTGGACGGGCTACAGACTCTGGGGGTATCGGTGGAATATTTGATAAACAGCTATGCGATTCTGACAGTGCCGGAGCAGCTGGTGGAGGCTGTGAGCAATATTGAAGAGATAGAATATGTGGAAAAGCCCAAGCGGTATTATTATCAAGATATAGGTCCTGCGGCGGATTCCTGTATGACACAGGTGACGCTGCGGGACCCTTTTTTGTCCGGGGAGGGGGTGCTGATGGCGGTGCTGGACTCAGGGGAGCGTGTTATTCTATTGCCAGGTTAGCAAAACCTCAGTAAAATCAAGGGGTTCCGCTGATTTAGTCCTACGAAAAAGTGCCGGATAGAAGGTTATTTTTGTGTGAGGACGGGCCCGTTTCAGCAATAAAAATCAACATTAGCAATTATTTAACAAAAGGCAGATTGATTATACATACTGTCCGGCAGGGTATTTTTGTACCCATTACAACTGAATAATGATTTAAGTGGGACTAAATTAGCTTTCTTTCTTGCAGGCTCCTTTAGTCCCGCTTTTTTCGCCCGGAAAAGGCAGGAAAGGATACTTGCAGGGAAGGGGCTGATTTAGCTGCAACACAGGAAAAAGGAGGTAAGTGACAGTTCTGCGTTTATCCAAGTTAAGTGTAACCAGATAACAGATTCAACAATAGAAAGGAGACAGATGAATGGGCAAGGTTTTAGGAATCGTAAACAGAAAGGGCGGCGTGGGTAAAACCACGACCGCCACAACCCTGTCATATCTGCTGTCTAAGGAAGGCTGCAAGGTGGCATTGATAGACTTTGACGGACAGCGGCATACGACAAAATTATGCGGGGTAACTGCGCCGGAACAGCTTGCAGTGACAATTTATGATATTTTAAAGTGTATTGTGATGAATGAGAAATTGCCGGACAGTGAGGCATATATGATAAGGACAGGGAACGGCATAGACCTGATTCCGGCAAACAATAAGCTGGACAGTTTCGACAAGCTGATGTGCGATACTGATTTTGCGGAGTACAAGCTGAAAGAGTTTGTAGATACCATAAGGGAGCAGTACGATTACATCCTCATCGATGGGATGCCGAAGATGGGGACAGCCATGATAAATGTGATGATATGCTGTGACAGCCTGCTCATTCCGGTGCAGTCGGAGACATTGGCGGTAGAGGGTATGGCGGAGTTCTTAAGGGCATTTCACAGAATCAAGAGTCATGCCAACGCCGGACTGGAGATAGAGGGAATCCTTATTACTATGGATAATGAGCGGACAAGGGTATCCAGACGGGTGAAGGCACAGCTGCAGCAGGCATTGGGGGAAAGGGTGCGTATCGTCACAAACAGCATTCCCCGCTCTGTCAAGGTGCCGGAGGCAGTGGAGTACGGTATGACAATCTGTGAGTACGAGCCGGACAACCCGGCGGCGAGAGCCTATGAAAATCTTGTAAAGGAGTTGATGGAAAATGGCGGCAAGGACACCAAAGATACCGGCAAGGGACACATTGTTTAGTTCCAGCCTAGACGGAATGGATGACCTGTTTGCTTTTAAGACTAAAGATGCAGCAGGACAGCCGTCACGGCAAGGGCAGGGCAAAGAATTGGCGGAAATGGACTTTGATAAGATGGAGCCGTTCCCCAACCATAAATTTAAGCTGTATACCGGCCAGAGGCTTGCGGATATGGTGGAGAGCGTCAAGGAGTATGGCATTCTGGAACCTGTTATCCTATGGAAACATGAGGACAGGCATACCATACTGAGCGGGCATAACCGTGTCAATGCGGCAAAGCTGGCGGGACTTACAAAAGGTCCTGTTATTATTCGGGAAAATCTGACCCACGAGGATGCTGTCCTGATCGTGACGGAGACAAACCTGCGCCAGCGTTCTTTTGATGATTTAAGTCCCTCTGAAAAGGCGCTTTGTCTGAAACAGCACTATGACGCCATCAAGAGCCAGGGAAGGAGAAACGACCTTTTAAGGGAGATTGAGGGGCTCTTAAATCCGCATGAAATCAAGGAAAACCGGACTTTGTCTGAAAACCAGACGAAGTTACGGACAGACAGGAAAATGGGTGAGGAATACGGCTTGGGAAGGGACAAGGTTGCCAAATATATACGCATTGCGGGTATGGCACCGCCGTTGCTACAGTGCCTGGATGAAGGAAAATTCTCTTTTGAGGCCGCCTATGACTTTTCCTTTGTCAGAGAGGAATCTCTACAGCTTGCGATAGCGGATATGATAGGAACTGAAGGGCTGCGGGTTGACACAAAGACAGCAGGGCTTATCCACAGTTATGCGAAAAGCGGGAAACTTACGCTGGAACTGGCGCGGCAGATTCTGGCGGGAGAAAAGACCGGAAAGTCAAAAGGTACGGCGCCTAAGCCGGTGCGTGTGCGGGAGGCGGTGATAAGCAGGTATTTTACAGGCGGACAGAGCAGGAAAGAGATTGAGGAGACGATAGAGAAAGCGCTGGAATGGTACTTTTTACAGAACGGTACGGAAAAGGAGCGGCCAGTTGGATAAAGCGGTAAGCCTTGCGGATTTGTATCGCGGGTCAGTACAGATGCTCACACAAAGCAGGACAGAGTGGATGGGTCTTTTGTCCAGCGCCTCAAAATATTATAAGCTGTCTTTTGATAAAAATGTATTGATTTACCTGCAGAGGCCGGACGCAGGACTGCTTGCAACAAAAGCGGCATGGAAAAAGCAGACGGGGCGCATCCTAAAACCCGGTTCCAAAGGAATCGGCGTGGTGGATATGGACAGTCCCCTTGCCACACTGGCATATTATTTTGACTTTGCGGATACCAGAGGGGACGACGCATCGTTTCACAGGGCAATGGGATTTGTGTGGGAACTGGAAAAGCAGTATCAGCCGGAAATACGCAGGCGGTTTCACGAGCGTTTTGGCACGGACGGGGAGAGTATGGAAAACTGTCTCTGCCAGCTTGCGGAAAGCCATGCTGCGGCATTGTTTGCAGAATATCCTGCCGGTGTGGATACCAGGGGAGTAAGCATGCTGCAGGACCTGCCGCAGGAGGCGGTGAAGGAAGAATTTATCCGCATTGCCACAGACAGCGCAGCTTACATCATTTTCAAAAAATGCGGGATACCAACGGACATCTTTGAGGAGGGGCACACGTTTGAGAACATCAGCCACTTTGGAAACCTTGGGATGTTCATGGAGCTTGGCAGTTATGCCATGGCGGCGGCAAAGCCGGTTCTGACTCAGATACGCCGCCAGATTGAGGAGATTAAAGAAGAGAGGAGCGTGGCATATGGGCAGGGAACCTTTGGTGAAACTGGAATACAGGCAGGGGCAGGACGGGATGCTGTACCCGAACCTTCGGATAGCAGAGGACAGGGAGACGGGCGACGGACAGCCCCGGCTGTTCGGCAGGAAATGGAAGGATTACATGAAGGAATACCATCCCCTGCGCCTGTCCCTGCTGACGGCGGAGGGCAGGATAAACGGGATGATCTGCGAAGTGGACAGGGAGGCGGAGGAAAAGAAGGAAAAAATGATACAGAGTCTTTTGCAGGTACAGCCCATGCCGGAGACGGAGGATATATTGGAGCGGGCGGCACATATGGGGATGATAACCCGCCAGGCGGAGGAAATCATACTGCAGGAGGTGGTTTATCAGTTCCGGTAGAACCGGATATCCATAAAGAACACAGGGAAGAAGAAATGGCAGGGCCCTCGGCGGGAAACAGCGCAGGGGGTTTTTTTTATAGTATTCAGGAGTCTGCGTCGAAGGAGAATGTAAGGGAACTTGCGCAGTGGGATTCCGTACAGGGACTTTTGACGGACACGGAAATATACCCGCCGGAACTGTATGAGCGTATCAGCGGGATTTTCCGCAGCGGCGTATCTTTACAGGAGAGGCAGGATGTAGTCCGCGATGTGTACAGGGACTATGGCTTTAGGAAAAGCGGCGACGGAAAGCGCGGCATTGTGCCCGGAAGGGACGTGGCGGACTTCTTTTTTGAGGAGGACGGGTTTGTGCGCCTGTCCTGGGAGACGATCGTCCATGCGATTGACACGCTGATTGAGGAGGGCAGGTATATTCCTGATGTGTCTGAGAAACCCACAGGGGATTTGGCAGTGGGAGAATTCCTGACTGACGGGAATACAGGTGCGTCCGGCTCACAGGACAGCACGGCAGATACCGGCGCAGGAAATGCAGGCATACAGGAAGAGCCGGACAGCGCCATGCAGCTTGACCTGTTTGAAATACTGGACAGCCCTTTTACAGAGGACGGGGAGCCGGGAGATAACGTGATAACAGAACCGGAGGCTGTGGGAGATAGTGACAGATTCCAGCCGGTGGGAAATTACCGTTTCTCTCCGGAGCACCATCTGTATGACGGTGGACCAAAGGAAAAGTTTCGTAACAATATGGCGGCAATCCGGCTGTTAAAGCAGCTGCAGGAGGAGGGGCGCCCCGCCACGGCAGAGGAGCAGATTGTCCTCGCAAGGTTTGTGGGATGGGGCGGGCTTGCCGATGCGCTGACACCTGAAAAAGCAGGGTGGGAAAAGGAGTACGGGGAACTGAAACAGCTCTTGACAGAGGAGGAAATGCAGGCGGCCGCAGCGTCCACGCTTACAGCCTACTATACCTCTCAGGATATTATCACGCATGTTTACCGGGCACTGGAGCGGTTTGGATTCCGGTCAGGCAATATCTTAGACCCCGCCATGGGAACGGGGAATTTTTATTCCGTGCTGCCGGAGGAGATGAAGGAGTGCCGCCTGTACGGGGTGGAGATCGATCCGGTGGCAGGCGGTATTGCCCAAAAGCTGTACCCTAATGCCAGTATTGCAGTAACGGGATTTGAGGAGGCAGAGTACCCGGACAGTTTTTTTGATGTGGTAATCGGAAATGTACCTTTTGGGAAAATCAGCGTGAACGACAGGCGCTATAGCAGGCATAATTTCAGTATTCACGATTATTTTATTGCCAAGAGCCTGGATAAACTGCGTGCAGGAGGCATTCTGGCGGTGATAACCAGCAGATTTACCATGGACAAGGAAAGTCCTGTCATACGGAAATATATCGCGCAGAGGGCGGAGCTGATAGGCGCCATACGGCTGCCGGAAACTGCTTTTAAGGAAGTGGCAGGGACGCTTGTCACGGCAGATATTCTGTTCTTAAAAAAGCGGATACAGGAAATCGTACCTGACAAGGATAACTGTCTCTGGCTCACTGTGGAAAAAGACGGCGCGGGAGTTCCTTATAACAATTATTTTATCCGACATCCGGAGATGGTGCTTGGAACTATGGAGCAGGGTCCGGGCATGTACGGGAATAGAGAGTTTGCCACTTGTAAGCCTTTGGAGGGAAGGGAGCTCTCAGAACTTCTGCAGGCGGCGGTGGAAAGGCTGCAGGCTTTTTACGAGGAACCTGACAGCGAGTGGGAGGGTGACAGTGAAACGGCTGAGGGAGAGAGTATCCCTGCTGTGCCGGATGTAAAGAATTTTAGCTACACACTGTCCCAAGGGGTGCTTTATTACAGGGAAAACTCCAGAATGTACCGTCAGGAACCAAGCCGGATGAAAGCGGAGAGAATCAAGGGCATGTTAAAGGTGCGGGATGCCCTGCGGGGAGTGATCGACTGCCAGATGCGGGAGGCACCGGACGGGTTATCGTGTGGGGACAGTTTTGAGAGGCATCTGCAGCTTTTGAACGAAACTTACGACAGGTTTGTGGAAAAATACGGATATCTCAATGCCGCCGCCAATGTTGCGGCATTTGCCAAAGACAGCGATGCGCCTCTGATCCGGTCCATAGAAAGCGAGGTAAAGGATGGGCAGGGCAGGAAGATTAAGGGAAAATATGAGAAAACAGCGGTATTTTATAAAGCAACCGTGCGTCCCCGGACGGTTCCGGGACAGGCGGGCAGCGCCGAAGAGGCACTACAGATTTCCCTGAACGTGAAAGGCAGGGTAGACCTTACTTATATGCGGCAGATTTATGGAAGAAAAGGGCAGGAGGCAGGCAGGGAGGCGCTTTTGCAGGAACTTGGCGGGAGAATATACCAGAACCCGGATAAGTGGTGGGAGGCAGAACCTGACAGCGGCTGGGAACTGGCGGAAATCTACCTGAGCGGGCATGTAAAGGAAAAACTGGCAAAGGCAGTCCTTGCGGCGGAGCGGCATCCGGCGCTTTTTGGACGCAATGTGGAGGCGCTTAAACAGGTACAGCCGGAGCCGTTAAAGCCGGAGGATATCAGTTTTGTGCTGGGGTCTACATGGATACCGGAAAAATATTATCAGCAGTTTATGTATGAGACGTTTGCCACCGCCGACTATTTGCGGGAGAGGGGTATGATCCATCTGGAGTTTGCCGAGTGTACGGGAACCTATCATGTGTCCGGCAAAAACGGTGAGCCGTATTCCGTTACGGTCAACAGCACTTATGGGACGGGGCGCATGAACGCATATGAGATTTATGAGGCATCGCTGAACCTGCGGTCCGTGGAGGTGCGGGATAAGGAAGAATATGGGGACCCCGTATCAGGGGAGAAAAAAGAGAGGTATGTGCTGAACCGGAAAGAGACGCTGTTAGCAAGGGAGAAACAGGCACAGATAAAGCTGGCTTTTGAGAACTGGCTGTTTGCGGCGCCGGAGAGGGGAGCTGCCCTGACAGAGCTCTATAACGACCGTTTCAACAATATCCGCCCCTGTGTATTTAACGGAGACGGCTTGATGCTGCCGGGGATAAACAGCGCCATTGCTTTGCGTAAACACCAGCGGGACGTGGTGGCAAAAGGCATCTATGGGGAGGGGAACCTGCTGATAGCCCATGAAGTGGGTGCGGGGAAAACCATAAGCGCCTGCGTTATCGCGCATGAGAGGAAACGGCTGGGGATATGCAACAAGCCTCTGATTGCTGTGCCTAACAATACACCTGTTCCGCCTACCAGCTTTCCAGCCAGCATGGGCGCTACGTCAATCCGTCCTCCAGCAGTTCCGTCAGTCTGGTGGCAAGGGAACTGTTGACAACGGATGAGATACGGCGGGTTTCCAGACCCTATCAGATCGTGGTGTCCCGTTCCCACCCAGCAATGATGGTATCCCCCGACCTGTCAGAGTGGTATTTTAACCGTATGCTGGGGCTGGGAGACAAGGAACATAACAGAAGAGTACGGGAGGAACGGGAGAGAAAGCGCCCCATCCTGACCGAAAACGGCGGGGAAATCCCCCTCTGGAACATATGGGTCTACTACATCAAGGACCTGCAGATGAAGGAGGGTAGACAGGATCAGCCGGAGATGCCGATGCATGCGGCATCCCTGTTTGCGGAGAAATTCATGCGGAGAGGAGTGAAACGAGACAATGAAGAAGATTAAGGGAAAGGAAAAGCACTGGGGAAAAAGCCTGTGGGCGGCGGTACGGACAGTATCTGCCGCCTTTATGTTGTTTATGCTGCGGGCAAACACAGTCTACGCCGCGGGCATAAAGGACAGCAACCTGGCGAAGGGCACAGAAAATCTGGTAAAGGACGCTACCACGTGGCTGATGATCCTGTCGCCGGTGGTGGCAGGCCTGCTCATCATCTACTTCTGCATACGCAGGAGCGCTGCAGATGAAATGGATCAGAAAAAATGGAATAACCGTATCGTGGTGGCGATTGTGTCCTGTATCGGCGCTGTGATTGGCAGCGCTACGCTGAACATCATCATCGGCTACTATCAGTAGGACGGTAAATGCAGGGGCATTTATCATAAAATTCATTTAATGGAGGGAAAAATCTATGAGAAAAATCAACGACACTGTCAACCGTATGTTTGTAACTGCCCGTGTGAAAGGGAACATGGCATTGCGCCGTGTTGTAGGCATACTGGGAAGAAACGAGGGAGAGGGCTTTGTAGACACCGCATTGAAGATACTGATCTCGGTGGTGGTGGGCGCCCTGCTGCTGGCGGGGCTTTACGCGCTGTTTAAGGATACGATATTGCCTACGCTGACACAGAAGGTTACGGGGTTGTTTAATTATCAGGGATAAAAAGAGGTAAAGAGGATATAAAAGAAAAATAACGTTTGGTAAAGGAAAGAGAGTGCTATATAAAGAAACCTTGTTTTATAGCACTCTTTTTTTAGGGAGTAAATTTGAAATAAATGTTGTTTTATATCTCGATTAATATATAATATAACTAGAATGTGTAATGCTTAAATAGAAAGATACATACATGAAGAATTAATTGGTTGCAAGAAATTTATAGGATACAGGGGAATGGGAAAGGAAACATAGGAGAAATGAAAATTGCGGATGTTTTGAGAGGGCTGGGAAAAAGAATTAACATATGGGTTAAAAGAAAATTAAAAATTTTTGATAAGGATACACTGGTACTTCCGGAAACATCATCAATAGCACGTTATAGGGACCTGGCCCCTGTAGATTCTTCGGATATGAATTCGGAATATTTTGCAGCATTGGATTGGGCGTTTAATAACGAAAAAGTACAAAACATAGCCATAGCAGGACCATATGGTTCAGGTAAGAGCAGTGTGATCAGTTCTTATATAAAGCTGCATCCGGAATTGCGCTATATTAATATTTCTTTAGCAGATTTTTTGACTTATGACGATCAGGGAAAAGAAGTGCTGGGAAAATACACAGAGTCTGATTTGGAAGTAGGAATTTTAAAACAATTATTTTATAAGGTCAGTCATAAAAAGATTCCTCAAAGCAGATATAGGAAATTACACACTATCAGCAAAGTTAAAATATTTTGCACTTTCGTGCTTTCTGGTATTTTTTTGGGTTTGATTTCCACATTTGTTTTTAGTGACATAGGAGCGTTTATTGATAAAAGTATTGGAAAGGCGGCCAATAATCTTCAATGTTCGGAGGGAACAGCATATCTTTTATTGTTGTTCATGGTGCTGCTTTTTGCTTTTGGAGTAACACAATTAGTATGGCTTTTTGTTACAAAGATACATATAAAAGAAATAAATATTGCCGATACAACTACCGCAACTACAGAAAAGACACAGGACGAATCCATATTCAACAAAAATATGGATGAGATTGTCTACTTTTTTGAGGCAACGGGATACAATGTGGTTTTTATTGAAGATTTGGATCGCTTTAACAGCATTGGCATTTTTATAAAGCTAAGGGAACTCAACACTATATTAAACGGATATGAGGAGATAAAAGGAAGAATTGTATTTGTGTATGCAGTTCGTGATAATATGTTTACGCAAGAAGACAGAACAAAATTTTTTGAGTTTATTCTGCCAGTGATTCCTATTATTAATTCAACAAATTCAGGGGAAATATTATCAAAACGGATAAAAGAGGATAAGGAAAAGTTTGGTGATATTGATTTGGATGATGAATTTGTGGAGATGGTTTCCCCCTATATCAGTGACAGGCGGATACTGGACAATATCTATAATGAGTTTATTACATATAAAAAGACATTGCAGAAAACAAATAATGCCAATTCTAAAAAACTGAATCTTAAAGATAAAAGGATGATGTCATTGATTATTTTTAAGAATCTGTTTCCCAAAGATTTCGCAGATTTACAGGCGGAAAAAGGAATTGTGAAACAGGCATTTCAGGCAAAAAAGGAGTTTGTGGAAGGGAAAAGGAAAGAGCTGGAAGAGGAGAAAAAGAGTATTTTAGAAAGTATAGAACGAGCAGAAAGAGATGTCCTTAAGAACCAGCGAGAAGTAAAGCTGGCCATGATGTATTTTATGTCAAAGGGAAAAGGACAATTTAAATACATTCAAATAAATTATAATCAATATAGCTTTTTTGATATAATTGCTGACGAGTTTGACTTGATGATTTTGCGTAATAGAGGAACAGTATCTTATACTGATTTGAGCTATGGTAGAAGTGTAGAATTTAACGGGGGTAAAGAATTTGTAGGGGAGAATGACTATATTGAAAGATGCAGATTAGTGAAATTAAAAGGTAGTCAAGAAAAAAACAAATTAAAAAATCAAATAGAAGAGATTAATAATAGAATGGTTTCACTGGGAGTGATGTCATTAAAGGGGCTTATTGATACATTTGGGATTGATGAAATACTTCCTAAAGAAGTACAAGAAAATAGGCTGCTTAAATTTATGCTGCGATATGGATTTATTGATGAAAAATATTCGGATTATATAAATCATTTCCATGAAAACAGTATTACAAGGGATGATATGAATTTTATACTGAGTATTAGAGATAATGAACCTCTTGCTTTTTCTCATTCGCTATCGCAAATCACACAAGTAATTAAAAAATTACGGCTTGAAGATTTTGCGCAAAAAGATATTTTAAATTTTGATCTTGTAGATGAATTGTTAAGAACTGATAATTTTCCAGATAAAAGAAATTGCTTATTTAGGCAGTTGGCAGATGAAACTGAAAAAAGTAAGAAATTTATAGATGAGTATATTGATAAATCTATTAATCCTCAAAAATTTGTTTCCCTGTTAGTGGCTGTCTGGGGAGATATGTGGGACTGGATATATTCAGAAATAAGTATATCGGAGGAACGCAAGGAAAAATATTTATGCTATATATGCGCAGCGGAAAACATAGGTGATATTATTGCCCAAGATAATTTTGGAAATTTAGAGAACTATTTTGTAGAAAAACCCGACATATTAACATGTCTGTATTCTGTTCCAGCGGATAGGGTTATTGAAATAATAGAAAACTGCGGAATTGTATTTGAAGAATTAGGTACAGGGGTATGTAATGAAAAGGTGCTGGATTGGATTATAGAGAATGGATACTATAAGATTAATATGAAAATGCTACAGTGCATTTTTCATAGACATAAACCGGAGGCAGAGAAAAATCTTTTAACGAGAAATTACACAGAGATAATAGAACTGGGTTATGCCCCTTTAATGGACAAATTGGAAGAAAAAACTTCAGAAGAAGATGACACATCATTATATGGCGTATATGTAGATAGAGTTTTTTTGACCCTAGAGCAGAATACAGAGGAGACACTGGAGGCAGTTTTAGAATTGACTTCCAAAGATATTACTACTGAACAGGCACAAAAAATTATCCAAAAGGAGCATGTTGTTTTAGATGATTTAGGGCGTTGTGATTCTAAACGATGGGACTGCTGGATTAAGGAGAGAAAGGTTCAAACGAATTGGGACAATCTGATATTGTATTGGAAAAACTTTGGAATAACATCGACGTTGGTTAAGTTTATAGAATATTCTATTGGCGAATTGGTAAAGGCGGGGTGCCCATCAGATATTGACGCTGCGATGGTTGACGGGGTGATGCAATCAGAGATGGATAAAAGGTGCTTTGAGCAATTTATGTCCTGTATTCCTCAAATAGATTGTAATATAGGGCTTGATTCGATTAATGAATCAAATATGGAAGTTCTCATACAAATTGACTATTTTGAATTTGATGTAGCCTTTGCAAAAAATCTACGAAAAGTGCATCCTGATTTATATGTTCCAGCATTGGTCAGAAACTTTGAAAGAGTTCTAGGAGATATAGGTAATTATCCAATGGATAATAATGATGTGGAACAGATAGTTACTTATGCAGGATTGAGTGATTTGAAGAAAGTCGAGGCTATTAAGGAAAAATCAACAAGTCCATATTCCATGAGAATTGCACAGTACCTTTCCAATGTAAATGTAATGCTGGATAAGGAGACATTTTTAAAGGCATGGGATATTATTCCAAAAGAGAAAAAGCTGGGATTTTTTATTAATCAAATCCCTATATTGGATGGCGGAACTATATCGAATTGTTTTACTGAATTGGGAGGCGAATACAAAAGATTTTCTGACAGGGAAAGGCGTCATGAAGAAAAATTAAGTGATAATGCTGATAACAGAAGACTTGCCGAACAGTTATTAAAGATAGCTTATATTACAAGCTTTGATATCGAAGATAAAAACAAAAAGGGTATGCTTATTCAACAGAGAGGTAAAGAGTCACTGATCAGGTGCAGAATCAAGAAAGAAATTTAATTAGCATTGATTCGGGGATTACTACAAATGTAGAGATAAATATTTTTTGTGGCAATCCCTTTTATGATTTAAAAACAAAGAAAATGTTTGCAGTTTTTTGAAGAATTCCCCCTATAAGTAATTTCTTGGTTACAATCATATCGAAAATTAACAAATTATAAGGATAAGCATAAATATGCGATGCGAGAATCAAATTTATAGTAATCTATGTTGATTTTTGACGATATCTGGTGTATGCTTATTGGATAAGAAGAGATGTAGGGGGGATAAATGAAATGTTTTCACGAAAAACAAAGTGGGAAGCAGATGCTGGAAACCTTTCAGATTTTGGAAATTTTGATACATTTGTTTATCGTAACGGTTCTGTTGATTCGTTTCTTACTGATAGTGGTAAGTCTTTTGTGATAGCGGCTAAAGGAGTTGGCAAGACATTGCTCTTATCATATAAGAGGTATCTACTTGAAAGCAAGTATTCTCAAAGCAATGATACAACGTCTATAACCTTTATACCAAGCAAGCATCCATATATTTCGTTTATAGAAAGTATTAAGACAACGCTATCTAACGAGCAATTAAGCAAGTTACAACAGTGGGAGTATTGCAAGAGATTATGGGTTTTGATTATAGAATTGTGCGTAATTTCGCACTCAAGTATTGATAAAAATGAAATTCTTAATACTTTGCCAGAACGTGCTCAACGCCATGGCTATTTATTGAAGTATTTGATTAGTACTCCTCGTTCTATTGAATATATATTTAATGAAATTATATCACTTAGTGAATCAACAGTGTCAAAAGTTTTAGATGATATTTCAAATCATATTGGGAATTATTTTAATAGTATAAATCAGGGAATGTTTATTTTCCTAGATCGTTTTGATAATGCTCTAGAGACGTCTCACGATGAAATATGGATTCCTATACAAGTAGGATTACTAGAGGCGGCTTGGGATATCATGCGCAGCAATCGTCATATAAAGATTTATTTATCGATTAGGCAAGAAGCTTATGCATCACACCGCTCTCGAAACTTAAATGCAATCTCATCTTCTGTAATAAAAGTTGAGTATTCAAGAATTGAATTAAAGGAATTGGTCAACCATTTAGTTCAATTTTATGAAGGATATTCCACTTTAGAAGATTTTTTGGGATTTGATAGCTTTCCTAATACTGTTACTTTTAGAGATGAAGATGTTTTTGATTTTATGTATAGATATTCAATAGGTCGGCCGCGAGACTTTGTACAAATTTGCGGAGAATTATCTCTTTGCAAAGATAGTTACATTGATTTAGAAATCAAAAGAATGAAACTTAAAGAAAAGGTCAGGGAAGTGTCTTCTGCAACCATTATTAATAGCTTATATGATGAGCTTAGAATGCTACTAAAGTGCTTAAAAACACTTGAATGTTTTGATGCTTTTTTGACTCTTTTAGAACATAATATTTTAACGTACGAAGAATTGATGGATATTTGCAAAAAGTATAATGACGGAAAATGCACGAATGATTGTAAAAATTGTCCATCTATTAGGCATCCATTTTGTGATTTGTATAATATGGGATTATTAGGAGTTGTTGAGAGGCATTCAATCGGTATAGATACGTTTCAAAAATTTAAAACACCATATGAAGATTTTACTAAGGGATTACGTGGAGATGTAGCTTTCTTTTTGATTCATCCGGCGTTACGGGAATATATTAACGTATTACATAAAAGTTCTTCTTTAAATGAAAGATATGAGTTATATGTTGGTATTCTTGTAGGAAACGATTTGCCATGGACTGATAGAGAGACGGAATTATATAAGGTGAATAAACTTATATATGAAATTAAAAATATTGAACTGCATAATTTTTATAAAAACATATTAGAAGAGAATCAAAAAGATTCAAATTGTGTTTTCCCAGTAGAGGCTTATTCTAAGATTAAAAGAAAGACTTATTCAATCTATGAGAAACGCATTGACAATGCACTTAAACATTATTTTTGTGAAAAGGAGCTTATTATGCCTAATCCTATTTCAGTATTTATTAGCTATGCGTATGATAATGAAGAGCATAAAGGAAAAGTAGAGAGTTTTACAGAAATGTTGTTGCAAATGGGATTTGATGCAAAAATGGATTCAATGTTAAAGGCTGATTATCCAGATATTGACCAAATGATGACATATGGACTGCAATGTGATAAAATAATTATTGTATTATCCCCACAATATAAGAAAAAGGCTGATAATAGTATAGGTGGGGTGTGGAAAGAGTTCAAAATGATTGCAGATGATTTGGAGAAAAATCTTAAAAAATATATTTTTGTAAGTTTTGATTTATATAGTGATGATTTGAAACAAAAAATATCACCAATGCGTATAGGAAATAGATGGGTTGTTGATTTGGAAAGGGGGAGAAAGGATAACTTTAATGAACTTATAGCATTTATTAAGGAAGAACGAGAATATCCATTTAGTAAGGTTAATGAAGTTTCGGTTTCAGTAACTCCAAAGACAATAAAACCATTTTGATTATCTATATAGAATGTGTATAATAATGCCTTGAATGATTGTATGATATAAAAAGCAGGAATTCACGAATGGATTCCTGTTTTTTATTTATATAGGAAAAATGCAACTTGATGATACACAATGCAATAATATATAAAGATGACGTATGATGACGTATAATAAGTTTCGCAAATTGATGACGTATAATAAGTTTCGCAAATTAATTTCATAAAAAAATAGACATGGTCTATAGCCGTTTGGTAGAATAAAGTCACCACAACAAAACCTACTAAAGGAGGCGCAAAGACCATGTCTGATAACATTATACAACTAAACGAGGATCTAATAAAGCGATAGTGTCAAGATTTTTTCGCAAATTCAATTTCTGCCATTTGGTATCCGGTAGT
>ERZ777305.1275-NODE-1275-length-31651-cov-4.519433_pt1 | contig 31651 bp, 36 predicted proteins | sample MGYA00374965_ERZ777305 | MGnify/ENA primary metagenome ERZ777305 (study PRJEB29328, sample SAMD00013331) | mouse gut metagenome | study: EMG produced TPA metagenomics assembly of the Metagenome analysis of fecal microbiota from mouse which was promoted... | reverse complement strand
TCGCCTAACTCATGACTAAAGTCACGAGTGTGCGGCGAGTAATTTAATCAAAAATTGCAAAATCAAATCTTAGTTTTAATTCATATCTACAATCATCAAAAGAATATTCTGATAAGTGTGATATTTTATTGTTTTCCAAAAACTTTTCAATTTTTTTCTCTCCCTTACTTGCATTACATTTAGGACACCTTGCCCCTCTAACTAAATGATCAAGACTTCCTTTCCATTGATGATTACAATCTGGACAAATTAAATTGACTTTTTTATTTGAACGAAAGCCTAAAGTTTGAACATCAATACCATCTTCTTTATTCTTTTTATTATCTATATATTCTAATAATTCATTATCGTTATTTTTAGCGTATGTAACAAAATCATTAAATCCAGGTTTTATTTTTTTAGGAGGATTACAACAATAAGGGCAATTATTTTTAATACCAGTCCTATTAGATATTGTTGTTTCCCATTCGTTCCCGCAATTATTACATTTCCACCAAACTTTTTTGTTACTTTGTGTAAGAACTTCATCTGGTTTTAATTCATTATTTTTGTCATAATTCCATTCTTTTGCAATTTCTGGATAGCAAGAAGCCAAATCGTTATATCCTTTTAAAACAGTTCTAGTAGGAATAGAAGAATAAGGATCTCCAATCCCTAATTTTCTATGCCTTATAAGAGCTTTCCATGAAGCTTCAAAAACTTTATCATCTTTAAAAAGAAGTTTTTTCCACCAAACATATTTTGTCCCACCATCAAGACAATCCTCAGGTTTTAAATCACCATTTTTCTCATAGTCCCATTCCTCTAATAAGTCTTTTCTATTATTATGTATGCACCAAGTTTCAAAATCATTAAAACCTTTTAAAACTTTTTTATTTGTCAAATAAGGACACCCTGCATTTTGAATTGTTCTGGTATCTATTCTATCTTCCCATTCCAAAATCCAAATTTTACCATACCTTTCAGCCTCAGTTCTCCACCAAACCTTTTTATTAGAGCCTGCTTTGTAATCCTCTGGCTTTTTAATGTTTCTTTCACAATTCCACTCTTTAGCAATTTCAGGATGAGTTATAGTTAAATCATTTTTTCCAATAATTGATTTTTTACCACCACAATATGGGCATCCTTTTCCTAAAACAAAAACATTATGAGTATTAGCTTTCCATTCATGTCCGTTTTTACAAATAAACCAAGATGGCTTAAGAGAACCCTCAGAGATATTATCTAACAAAACTCCTTCATCCTTATTCTTTTTTTCATTCCATTGAATTTTATTTTCTCCATTAAAAAATTCTGGATATTTAGTTTTTAGATCATTAAAACCAATCAATATTCTTCTTCCTTCACAATATGGACATTTATTTTCTCTATCTTTTCTAAGAATATTCCCAAGGGTAGTTTTAAACTCATGATTACAAGTAGTTCCAATAAACCATAATTCCTCACTATTAGCTAACTCTAATTTCTCTGGATTAACACCATCATTTTTATCATAGCTATATCTAATCTTACTAGTACCATCAAATAACTCAGGTCTCAATTCTTTTAAATTTCTTATCTTACTCAAATATTTCCCTCCTTTTTATTTTTATTTATTATAATAATTATACCACAGAATAAACGATTCCGCTATAATTTTATAAAATAACAATAAAAAGAGACTATTTAACATAGCCTCTTTTTAAAAAACATTAGAAAATAATTTAAATTTTTTATAAACAACTAATAGCTTCACGAATACGTTTCGTTCTTTTTGTAATAAAGTCAACTGTATGTTTATTAGCTTTTATAGCAGCCAAACAGTCCTTTTCAGAAGGATTCTTAATATACATAATATTCATAGGATCAAACTCAATAGCCGCTTTCCTCTCATTCGCTGAAGGTTTTGATTAAATTACTCGCCGCACACTCATGACTAAAGTCACGAGTGTGCGGCGAGTAATTTAATCAATTTACCTGAAACATTGTTTTAAGAGTAATGTAAAAACCTGTAAAATTTAAGAAATAATAAAAAACCACCTTGCAGTGGTAACGGGGGTTCCCATTGCAAGGTGGTAAAGCTATTAACACACTCCCATACAAATGAGAGTGTTCATATAAGGCATCGCCTCTCGACGAGCCTCCTCCTCAGAAAGCCCTTTCTCTTTTATGAGAAAGTCAATCCGAGCTTCCAATAATTCTTTATATCTATTGTTTTCCATAGTTTCTCCTTTCTGCCTAATGGCATTACAACTATTTGTCATGGAAAACAAATAGAGGCACATACATGATCGGCATCCTATGAATTATATGTATTTAGGATATGTATGTGATTCGAATGGGTTTATGGGCTTTCGTCGGATAATACTGTTTATCCTTTATTAGTACCTACTTGCCTTTTACCATTCTTTTTGTAAAAACCGATCTCTATGTTATTTTTTTCGCCTTAAAACTTAAAGTCACAGCAAACTTTAGTTCCTGATAAGGAAAGAAAAATAACTTAATAAAGATATTATAAAACAAATTAAAATAAGAGTCAATATTGCAAAATCTAATTATTTTTACAAGCAAAAAAGTCCAAACACTTTGCTCGGAGGAACGTTTTAAACGTTATCAAAGTGTTGGATTATTTGTTACTCACTACTTAGCAGTGGATGGTATGTACTTTCGAAAAACCCTCCTCTGTTATTGAAAATATTATTCGCTCAAACATCAAGCGAATAATCCTATTAGGTACTTCTTTCCCTGTTAACACCTCTCTTTAAGACTGTTTCAACAGATAACACAAAGAAGAAAGCATCAGTATAGTTGAATAATCCCAAAAAACTGTAAGGCAGTGCCTCTAAAAAGCCCTACCCGAACCTCATCAACGCAAATAATTACCATTATTTAAAACCTTGTATTAAGAAACAAAGTATTATACAATATAACTAAAGATACTTAAACGTAATTTACTACATTTAAATTCTTAATATATGAAGAAAGGAGAACAGCGTCATAACGTAGTTACACAGCTACGCTGTGTACGCTGAAAGAGTTATATGGAATTTATTGGAGCTTTTATTGGAATTATGGCAGTAATCATGATAATTGCCCTTATTATGGCTCTTGCAAGTTATATTGTAAATGGTCTATTTTTAATGGGAATTGCAAAAGAACATAATATAGAAAATCCTTGGATGGCTTGGGTTCCTGTACTTAATAGCTATTATTTTGGCAAAGTAGCAGGAAGTATTACAAATGATAATAATTATGTTAAAAATTATTTAATATCATTTATTGCATATATTGTTCTTGTAACAATTACAGGAGCAACTGAATCAGCTATTTTAGGATTATTAATGGGAATAGCAGCTATTGCATTTATTGTATTTTATTTCATCGGATTAAATAAAATATATAAAGTTTATGTTCCACAGAGTGCAACTGTATTTACAGTTCTGTCTATAATTACTATTGTACAATTTGTTCTTATGATATATTTATTAACTTCAAAAATTGGAAAAGGCCAAGTACAAACTGATTATAATAATTATCAAAATTATAGATAAAAAAAGGCATGCTTTATGCATGCTTTTTTGCTTTTCATTTATCTAATTATAATATATAATGAAATAAAAATAAATTTACGGAAAGGAGAGCCGATATGTATTTGTTAGAAGCTTTTTACTCTTTTTTTAAACATGGATTCAATATTATACCTATTATTATGATATTAATGTATATTATGCAAAGTATATTCCTAGTAAAAGTAGGTAAAAATCAAGACATTAAAACAAGTCCATTAGCATGGATTCCAGGATTAGACTTTTATATCTTTTGTTTAATTATTCAAAGACTAAATGGAAAGAAATTTGCCATAAAATTAATAACAAGTACAATTATATTTGTTTTATTTAAAACTATACTAAATAAATTTATTGGAATAAATGGAAATTTTTTTATTAATATTATCTTTTTAACTGCTACTATTATGATGTTTATCTTATTTGTAAAATCATTAAAGAGAATATTTTAATATTATTTTAATAATAATTTCAATATAATCTTAATAATAATTTCTATCTGGTTAGTCATACCATTAATAATTATTGAAGCAATTATCGCATTTAATAAAGTAAAAAAGCACGAAATAAATAAAAGAAAATAAAATATAGATAAAAATCATACCATAAAAACACAATCAAGTTGCTAAAATAATTATAATATTATATAATGTAGTATAAGTAATGAGAAAGGAGTGATTTTCTATTGAATTTAAGGGAAAAAGACAAAACATGTAAAATAATGACTTTATTTACATTAATTTCTTTTTACATTATATCATTTATTACGATATTCTTTTCTATTAAAAATAAAGATATTTACGCATATACATTTACATCTTATTTATTAACATATGAAAAAGGATTTATTTCTAGAGGACTTATTGGAACTATTTATTCGTTTTTATTTAATGATAATAATTTATTTCAAGGAGTCTTCTATACAACTATTATTTTAAACATAATTTTATTAGGATGGTTTTTATCTAATATAACAAAATTGTTTTTCAAATATATAAACCAACCTTTATTTAATTTTTATGTTGTATTAAGTTTCTGTTCTTTTCCTATTTTTTATTTTTTTAACCCAACATTTTTAGGGAGAATAGAGATATTCTGGTATTTAGGTTTTGTCTTTATTTTATGGTGTTTTAAAGATTTAACAACATTAAAAACTTTTATGATTTTTATACTTTCTGCTATTTGTATTCTCATACATCATGGGTTTCTATTCCTTATAGCTCCTTTTGTATGCATTTTATTTTTAGAACAGAATAAAAAGAAAGAATTTTTATTGTATGGATTTTTTATGATCTTTATATTTTTAATCTGTCAATTTATGGGAAAAGTAGATTATAATATAATGTATAATTATGTTTTTGGCAGAATTGATAATTCTAATATATATTTTTCCAAAACAGATATAAAAGAAATAGAAAGTATGCTAAAATATGAATTTAAATTACCTGTTTGGAAACATTTTAAAATATATAAACCAGCCATACCTCAAACTATTTTTATAACTATTATGTATATGTTTTTTAATATAATTAATATATTTAGTATTAAAAAAATTTTAAATGAATTCTATCATATAAGTAAAAGAACAGTATTTTATATAGGAATAATAATAATTTCTTTAACTATTTTGTTTTATTTTACACTTGATTGGAATAGATGGCTCTTGCTATTTTTATTAAATTTACAATTTTTTTTATTTTTTAAACTAAAAAATGATCCTACTCAATTAGACACAAATTTAAAAAATATTAATAAATCAAATATATTGTTTCTACCTATTATGAATATTTTCTCTATAACATTTTTAATAATAATTGTATTTTATTTTTAAAATTAAATGTATTATCACTACATAATTATTTATATGTATGATTTTGATATACAAGATTACGAACTATAAAAAACTTAAAATATATAATATTAAGAAAGTATAGCAAGTATCATATAGTAAACAAAAAGAGGTGATGTTTTGAACTCAGAAAAAAATTGCAAAATAATAAATTTATTCATCTTAATTTTTTTCTACCTTGTAGCAAGTGTTATTATTGTTATTTCTATTAAAAATAAAGAATTCCATCCTTATACTTTTACATCTTATTTATTAACATACGATAAAGGATTTATTTCTAGAGGTATTATTGGAACTGTTTATAGCTTTTTATTTAATGATGATAATTTAATAAATGGATTTATCTATACAAATATTATTTTTAATATTATTTTATGTGGATGGTTTTTATTTAATATAACTAAATTAATTAAAAATAATAATGAGAACTTATTACTTTCTTTAAGTTTTTGTTCATTCCCTATTTTTTATTTTTGGATTCCTAAGTTTTTTGGAAGAATAGAAATATTTTGGTATTTAGGTTTTATCCTTATTTTATGGTGTTTTAAAGATTTAACAACATTAAAAACTTTTATGATTTTTATACTTTCTGCTATTTGTATTCTCATACATCATGGGTTTCTATTCCTTATAGCTCCTTTTGTATGCATTTTATTTTTAGAACAGAATAAAAAGAAAGAATTTTTATTGTATGGATTTTTTATGATCTTTATATTTTTAATCTGTCAATTTATGGGAAAAGTAGATTATAATATAATGTATAATTATGTTTTTAATAGAATAAATAATTCAAATATAAAATTATATTATACTAGTGAATATAGTCGAAATGAAGCTGATATTATGTTACAATATGAGTTTAAAATCCCAATATGGGAACACATTAAAGTTTTAAAACAAGGAATTGTTGTTATTTCTATATTGGCTATTTCTATTTTATTAACTCATATAATAAATATATCAGCTATACGAAAGATTTTAAGTTCATTTTATTCTATTAATAAAAAAGTTTTATTTTATTTTGTAATGGTTATTTCTTCTTTAGTAGTTTTATGTGGGCTTACTATCGATTGGAATAGATGGGTTATATTATTTATATTAAGTTTACAATTTTTTACTATATTTAAATTAAATACTACTAATGTTGACTTAAAGTGTAAATTTAATAATAACTCAGATACTTATATTTTACCCATTTTAAATATTATACTATTAGTAGCTTTAGCTGCTTTTCATTTTAGATTTATGTTTTATTATTAGAAAGGAGTTAATTTTATGAAAATTTTTTTATTTTATCCCCCAGGAGACATCTTTCAAAGGGGAGAAGATAGATGCCAGTCAAATATAAAAGCATCTACATCTACATCTATGCGAGCATGTAATGATTTGGGATATATGGCAGCTATATTAAAGCAATCTAATCATGAAGTTTTCTTAAAAGATTATCAAACAGAGAAATTAAGTTTTTCAGAACTAATAAATGATATTCAGTCATTTAACCCTGATTTCTTAGCTTTAAGTACAACTAATGCTACTGTTTTTAATGATATAGAAGTTATTAATAAAATTTTTTCTGATACTTCTTTTAGGGGACAAGTTATATTAAAAGGAGCTATATTTTTTGATGCAAGTTTTGGTTTATTAAATTTATTAGACTTATCACATATAGATTTTCTTGTAGGAGGTGAAATTGATTGGATAATTGCAGATATTATAAACAATAAACAAAAATCATCAATTCCAGGTATTCTTTATAAAGACAATAATGAATGGAAAAAAACTAAATTCAATTGCTGGAATCATAATTTAGATGAAATTCCATTTCCAGATCGATCTTTAATGAAAAATGAATTATATATTCGTCCTGATACTGGTGAACCTATGGCTACCATTCAAACATCTAGAGGATGCCCATCTTCTTGTATTTATTGTTTATCTCCGAAAATTTCAGGTAAAGATGTTCGTTTTAGAACACCTCAAAATGTAATGAATGAACTACTAGAATGTTATGACAAATATGAAATCAAAAACTTCTTTTTTAAAGCAGATACCTTTACTATAAATAAAGACTGGGTTCTAGAACTTTGCAATTTAATTAAAAACTCTAAACTTTATGGAAATATTCACTATACTGCAAATTCTCGTGTAAAACCTTTATCAGAAGAAGTTCTTTATACCATGAAAGATACAGGTTGTTTTTCTATTGCATTTGGTTTTGAAACGGGAAATGAAGAAACTATGAAAAAAATAAAAAAAGGTGTAACTATTAGAGATAATTACAAAGCAATAGAAATGGCCAAGAAAGTTGGAATTCCTGTTTTTGGGTTCTATATGATCGGCTTTCCATGGGAAACAAAAAAGCATATAAAAGATACAGAAAAAATGATTTTTGATTTAGATTGTGATTTTATTGAACTTCATATAGCGCTTCCCTATTATGGCTCTGAATTTTATGATTTATGTAAAGAAGAAAAAGTCTTAGAAAAAAATGTTATTGGTGTAGATTATTTTCATTCATCTACAAAAGGAACTAAATATTTATCTAATAAAGAACTTTTAAAAATTCGAAAAAAAATATTATTAAAATATCATTGTAGACCTAAATATATATTTAGGAAATTAAAAGAATGCAAAGGTAATCCTAAAATATTAAAAAACTATTTTAAATATGGAATGCGATTAGTTATTAATATTTTTAAAAAGGAAAATATATGATTTATTTAAAATTAATTAGAATTAAAAATTGGATAAAAAATTTTTTAATATTTATACCTTTTATTTTTTCAGCTAAATTTTTAGATTTTAATACAAATGAATATTTTACCTTATTTTTAGGATTTTTATGCTTTTGCTTTGCTTCTTCAACAATATATATTATCAATGATATTTTAGATGTAGAAGAAGATAAATTAGACCAATATAAAAAAACAAGGCCTATTGCTAGTAATAAAATAAGTATTAATAAAGCAAAATTAATTGCTTTTTTACTATTAATATTAACAATTATTTGCTTGTGTTTTATTAAAAATATTTTTGCATCTTTAATAATTATAATATATATTAGCTTAAATCTTTTATATAGTATAAAATTAAAACATATTCCTATTATTGATATAACCATTTTAAGCTTTTTTTTCTTAATTAGAATATTTTATGGTGGAATATTACTAAACATTCCTGTATCTATTTATTTATATTTAACTGTTTTATCTGTTTCTTATTATTTTGGCATAGGAAAACGAAAAAAAGAACTAGAACAAAATAAAAATGCAAGAAAAGTATTAGAACAATATCCTAAAAATTTTTTAGATAGCTTATTAAATATATTTTTAGGAACAACTATAATTTATTACTCTTTATGGATTATTAATTACTCACAAGTATTAAACCAAGTAATATTAAATATATCTATAATTCTAGTAATTATTATTCTTATTTATTATCATTTTATATTACATATAGAGATAAATGGAAACCCTACAGATATCCTTGTTAAACATAAAGGATTAGTGATTTTAGTTATATGTTACTGCTTGTTAGTTTTTTTAGGCTTTTTTATTTAAAAAAGACATTAAAAAGGCGACTTCCCATTAATATGGAAAAGTCGCCTAAATAATGAAAAATTATCCATTTATAATATGTACTTCGCTAAAGCCCTCACTCTTTGTGGGCGCCGCTAACTCCTTAAACATTCTTTCAATAACCTCAACAGGAACCACTCTATCTCTTTTGTTATTTCGTTCAATAGCAGTTTCAATAGGAATATCAAAAAAATAAGCTTCAGAACTATCGTAAAGACCAGCAAAAGATTTTAAAATACCTTTTCTTGTTTTTGCCGAAATATTTGTTGCATCATAAACAACATCCTTACCTTCTTTAAGAGCCTTCTTTACTCTGTAATTCAATGTTCCAAATACAGAAGCATTACAAAGATGAATCTTTAAAGCAAGAAGTTTTTCATCAGATAAGTCACTTGTATCAATCTTTTTTTGCTTAATCTTTTTTGCAGCATATTCTTCGGTGTACTGAAGATTAGCATCTCCAAAAAGTTCCTCACGAATATTATCAGAACTTAATACAATAGCACCAGGAATAGTAGCTGCTAAAGTAGATTTTCCCGAACCAGGAACACCTACAGGAATAATTAATTTAGACATAAAAACGCCTCCTTTTCTCATGTTTAATATGTAGTTTTCACTTTCATAATAATTATACCAAAATTTAAAAATAATTTCTAGCGGAATATGAGTTTAAAAATTATATTGAATATTTTTATGATATGTTCTATAATTATAGTAACATTTAACGTAATAAAATAGTTATGTTATACGATATTAAACATAAAAAGAAAGGAAAAGAGCGCATACGCTGTAATACACAATATTATTATGAAAAAAAATATGTTTAAAACTTTATTATTATCTATTTTAATACTAAGCCTATATGGATGTGGTATAAAAAATGAGACTCCATCAAAACAAACAAAAGAAAGTCAGACATCACAAAAACAATCAGAAGAACAAATAGAACTACAAAAACTTGATTATAAAATGGCAGAACTTAATACATATAAAGATAATGAAGACTTAAATCACACATGGATAGCAATCGAATTAAATTCAAAAGGATATTTTATTGATACTACAAGATTAGATTTAAAAAATAAAGAACAACTTATTTCTGGCTCAATTAAAGATGGTGGCTATAATGTAATGATTTATGAAGGTTTTATATGTGAAGACGAATCACATAACACAACTCCCCAAATGACAGGTACTTTATATGACTACGATAAATGTATTTATACTATTGAAATTGTAAGCAAAGATTCTATTAATTCAAAAGATATTACTGCTTCATTAAATATTATATATGATTCTAAAGAAATAGAAACTATAGAAGCTAAATGTAATACTAAACCAAGCGAATTAACACTTAGACATAAATATATCCATAGCAATATTCCATTTGAAGTTAACGGTAATTATTATCTTCAAGATACTTCTCTTATCGGAAATGGAGATAACTTTAAAAGTTGGAAAATTATTCCTATAAAAGGAACTTTAGAAAAATTATCAAAAAGTCTTACCAATAATTCTACAAAATTTATTATGGCTGATAAAGAAACTCCTTCTACTTATATGAAAGAAGAATTAAAAGCACCTGATGGATGGAATTTTTTTGCTAGAACAGATAAGTTTAATGAAAACTTAGAAATAGGTTGGGAAAAAGATAATGAGTCTTTAGATTTAGGAATAGTAAAAAAACTTTATAAATCAGTTCTTGAATATACAGATGATGAAGGAACTATGTTTTTTATATTTTAAATATTTAAGAGAGATTTCTCTTAAATATTTATTTTTATTTTTTGATGTGTTATAATTTTGTTATAAAGTTAATTTTAACAAGTACAGAAAGGAGGAAGAATTATGTGCAGTAAGAATAAAGAAGCAAGATTTTTTGAATTAGCGAGGCGGCAGGCTGAAAATGGACAATTCCCGCACAAAATTGGTTGTGTAGTTATATATAAAGGAAGAGTAATCTCAGAGGGGTATAATATTAAAAAAACACATCCCTTGCAATTAAAATATGATAAGGAAAGACCTGACCTTGAAGAAGGAAGCCCTAATATCCACTCTATGCATGCTGAAATAAATGCATTAGTAAAGATAAAGGATATGGATATTGATTGGAGTAAGGTTGAAATTTACATATACAGAATTACAAAAAGGATGCCATTTGGACTGGCTAAGCCTTGTCCTAGCTGCACTGCTTTTATAAAAGACCTTGGAATTAAAAAAATACATTATACCAGTAATGAAAACAGCTACATTACTGAGTATTGGAATTAAAGCTTTTACATACATTTAAAGACCCAGTTTATTGGGTCTTTTTTATTTTTTGCTTCAAAATTTTTACATATTATTGATGTATAACAATTTTATAAAAGACTATTTTTTATATAATTTATCACTTTTTTTGTATTTTTATAGCATAGCTATACGGTAATATTATATTTATCTTAAAAATATATTTGCTTTTATATAGAACATATGATATAATTATTATATAAACATAAGAAATGGAGGACGATTATGGATAAATTTGTAAGCGAAGATAAAATGACGATAAAACTTCCAATACCACTTGGAACAACAGTTTATGGATTTACTTTAAAATGTTGCGACGCATGTCTGTTTCAAAAAACAAAATTTAATAATACTTATCCTCCTTCTAAATATGGTGACAGATGTAATTCAAAAATGCCTTGTCATACAAGATTTGGAAGGGTGACAGCAGTAGAGTTAACATTTGAAAGTATGAAAAATATTTTAAAAGGATGGGGTGTTAGTTTTTTTGAGACAAAAGAAGAAGCGATGGCTAAAGGAGAAGCTATTGCTAATAGACATGCTAACCAGATGAAAAGTATGGGATTTAATTTAGATGAAAATAATTATTGTATAAAAGAAGAAAACAAATCTTCCAGTCCAATTAAAGCATATTGGCATGGAGATTATGATGATGAACTAAAAATTACATAGTTTTTTAGTATCGATATTGACAAAAAGATATTTGTGAAGTATACTTGATTCAGTGGATAAAGTTAAAATCTTATAAATATTAACATTCGTGTTAATTAAAAGATATAAGATATATAAGAATACGTGATCCACTGCTCCTTTTCTCTCAAACCGAGGAAGCCTGTGCGTTGGGCTTCCTCTTTTTCTTTGCATGTATAGTTATTTGACATTATATAAATATTGAATATATAATATATTCAGGAGGAAAAGTACAGTTATGAAAATTACTGTACTTTTTTGTTATAACTAAAAATTAAAGGAGAATAAAATGATAACTTACGAGTTTGTTAAAAGATTAGTTGATATAGTAGTCAGTTTAATTGCACTAATTTTATTATCTCCTCTTTTTCTTATTGTAGCTATTTTTATAAAAATAGATTCTAAAGGAAAAGTTTTTTATACACAAGAAAGAGTAGGACAAAATCAAAAAAAATTTAAAATATATAAATTTAGAAGCATGATAGCTGATGCAGATAAATATTTAGATGGATTAAAAGATAAAAACGAAAAAATAGGTAATAGTTTTAAAATAAAAAATGACCCAAGAATTACAAGAGTAGGAAAATTTATTAGAAAATATAGTATTGACGAATTACCTCAATTTTTAAATGTACTAAAAGGCGACATGTCAATAGTAGGCCCCAGGCCTGCACTCCCAGAAGAAGTAAAAAACTATTCATTAGAAGAAAAAAAACGATTAAACGTACCTCAAGGAATAACCTGCTTATGGCAAATATATGAAAGAGATAATCCTGACTTTAATGTGCAAGTAAAATTAGATAAAGAATACATAAAAAAAAGAAATATATTATTTGATATTAAGCTTATTTTACTAACAATTCCAAATGCATTATCAGGAAAATCAGCTTATTAAATAGAAAGGATAATAATACAGCATAGTGTAGATATACAATAGCAGCACACCGTAGGCGGTGTTATACATAACGCTATGCTGTAAAGTGAAACTTATATGATTGATATATTAATTCCATTATATAATAACGAAAAATATATAGGAAAATGCATAGAAAGTATAAAAGAACAAGATTTTAAGGATTTTAATGTTTATATTATTGATGATGGTTCAACTGACAATTCTCTCCAAAAAGCTATTGATGCTATAAATAAAGATGCTAGATTTTTTATATTATCAAGACAAAATAAAGGAGTTTCTATAACTAGACAAGAACTTATTGAACTTGCAAAAAATAAATATATAACATTTATCGATTCTGATGATTATTTTTATTGTAAGGATGCACTTACAAAACTAATAACAACAATAAAACAAGAAGATTCAGATATTGTTATTTGCAATATTCTAAAAAAAATAAAAAATAAACTCATAGATAATAGATGTTCAAATAAAAAAATAGAAACTGTAGATAATATAAAAGCTTTGGAAGATCTTTTATATATAAAACATAATGGAGCGACTTTTTGTGGAACATTATTTAAAAGAGAGCTTTTCAATAATATAAAATTTAAAAAAGATATGTTATATGAAGATACCGATGTTATTTATAAATTAGTAGATAATGCAAAAAAAATAACATATTATAATACACCTATTTATGTATATAGAATTAAAAAAGAAAATTCTATTATGCGAAGCTCATTTTCTGAAAAAAATATGATTTTAATTGATATTTCAAAAGATATAATAAATTATATTAAAGAGCACCATCCTGAGCTAGAAAATGCAGCTATTTATACTATTAATAATAATTGCCTTGAGTTACTTAAATTAAAAGTTCTTTCTAAAAAAGAATATGATGATAATGAAAAAATAATTAAAGAAATAAGAAAAAATAAAACAATTATAATTAACGATAAGAATTCTAGTAAAGGAAAAATTATTCAAACAAAAATAGCTTCTAAAGGTGAATTTTATTTTAAAATATTAATGTTTACCTATACTAAAATATTACACAAATATTAATAAGGAAATAAAAATGATAAGAATTTTACATGTTGTAAGTCATATGGATAGAGCAGGACTGGAAACTGTCCTTATGAGATATTATAAATATATAGATAAATCAAAAATACAATTTGACTTTTTAGTTAATAAAAATAAAAAAGGTGCATATGATGATGAAATTTTAAAAATGGGAGGGCATATATATAAAACATGTGGACTTAATCCTCTTTATATTAATAAATATAAAAAACAAGTAAAAGAAATACTAAAAAATAATCCTGATATAAAAATAATTCATGGTCAAAATGATGCATCTCAATATCCTGCCATAAAAGCAGCTAGTGAAATAAATTTTCCAATAAGAATATCTCATAGCCATAATACATCTGTTGATATAAATTTAAAATACCCATTAAAAATGCTTTATAAAATGCTAATTCCCAAAATCGCAAATCATTATATGGGATGTGGAAGAGATGCTATTAAATATTTTTTTGGAAAAAAAGTAATCAAAAATAATGATTATATTATCATAAAAAATGCTATTGAAATAGATGAATTTATATATAATGAAGATATCAGACAAGAAATTAGACAAAATTTAAATATAAATGAAAACACTTATTTAATAGGTCATGTTGGAAGATTCTCAAATCAAAAAAACCATAAATTTATTATAAAACTTACAGAAAAATTAAGTCAAACCAATCTTGATTTTAAAATAATACTTATTGGTGAAGGAGAACTTGAAGAAAAAATAAAAAGACAAATAAATAAGAAAAAGTTAGATAAATATTTTATATTTACAGGAAATATTTCAAATGTAAATAAATATTATCAAGCTCTAGATCTTTTTATATTACCATCTAAATATGAAGGACTTCCTTTAGTGGGAATAGAAGCTCAAGCTTCTGGTACTAAATGTTTATTTAGTGAAAAAATCACAAAAGAAGTAAAAATTACAGATTTAGTAACATTTTTACCACTTAATATAAATATTTGGAAAGATAGAATATTAAAAGAATGCAAAAACATAACAACAAAAAAAGACATGACAAAAAAAATAAAAAAAGCAGGATATGATATAAAAACTGAAACCAAAAAATTAGAAGAACTATACATATCTTTAATAGAATAATTAAAAGGAAGGGATTTATATGAAAATTGCAATGATTGGTCATAAACAAATTCCAGGAAGATCTGGAGGAGTAGAAGTTGTGGTTGAAGAACTATCAACACGAATGGCATCTAATAATGAAGTAACTGTTTATAACAGAAAAACCAAAGAAAAACAATTAAAAGAATATAAAAAAGTAAAAATAAATACAACTTTTACAATTTCTAAAAAAAGTCTAGATGCTTTAATTTACTCACTTTTTGCATCAATTAAAGTTTTGTTTAAAAAATTTGATGTAATTCATTATCATGCATTAGGCCCTTCTGTAATGCTTATAATCCCTAAAATCTTTAAAAGAAAAACTAAAATAGTAGTAACAATTCATGGACTGGATTATAAACGTTCTAAATGGGGTGGATTTGGAAGTAAGTATTTAAAATTAGGAGAAAAAATAATTGCAAAATATGCTGATGAAATAATTGTATTATCAAAAAACATGAAACAATATTTTAAAGATAAATACAATAGAGAAACTACATATATCCCAAATGGAATTCCTAAAGGAGAAAAAAGAAAAGCAAACATAATAAAAAACAAATACAATCTTAATAAAGATGGTTATATTCTATTTTTATCAAGATTAGTTCCAGAAAAAGGATTAGATTATTTAATTGATGCTTATAATGAACTTGACACAGATAAAAAGCTAGTAATAGCAGGAAGTAGTAGTAATACAGATAAATATGTAAATAGTATATATGAAAAAACTAAAAATAATCCTAACATAATAATGATTGGATTTGTTTTTGGAGAAGAGCTTTTTGAACTTTATAGTAATGCATATGTATTTGTACTTCCAAGTGAAGTAGAGGGAATGCCCTTAGTTTTGCTTGAAGCATTATCGTATGATATTCCTATTATTACTAGTGATATACCTGAAAATATAGAAGTTGTTGGAAATGAAAATACTTTTAAAAATAAAGATTATAAGGATTTAAAGGAGAAATTAAAAAATCCTAAAAAAGCAACTGTTAATTTAGATAAATATAACTGGGAGAATATTACAAAACAAACGCTAGATTTATATCGTAAATAAATTTTTACAAAACCAAGGAGAATAAAAATGATTAATACAAATAAAATACAACACCTATATTCAGGTATTGGTAGTAATTTATTTGTTGCTATAAAGAAACTGGATATAGATACATTAATATTAAAAACAATATTATTATTTCCAATAAGCACTATTGTACAAGGAATATCAATTTTTAGTCCTATTAATAAAATTTTAATAGGAATATTGGTACTAATGTTACTTTTTTCAAATATAAAAAACATAAATAATAATTTAAAATACTTTTTCTTAAAAATAATTATGTTAACAATTTCTCTTGTAGGAATAATTTTAACAGAAGATTTTAATATAAATATTAATAACTTTTTTTATTATCCTTTATTTGGATTATTCTCGCTTTATATTGCTGAAAATAATAAATCTTTTAAACAAAAAATAACAGAAAACATAAACTTTATAAAACTAATAATATATATTTGGAGTAGTCTTGTATTTGTTTCATTTTTTATAAAATCATCATATAAGTTTATTTGGGATGATTTTTATTTTGTCTCTTTTTCCAACGATATTCCACATAGATTTGCTTCATCTTGTATATTTATATTAATTCTTATTTTTGTGTGGATAAAAGAAGAAAAAAATAAAACAAAGTTTAATAATATTAAAAAATATTTATTTTGTATATTACCATCTATCTCAATACTTTTATCTGGTGCAAGAGTTTATTTACTTGTTTTATGTTTTATTCTTTTTAGTATTTATTATAATGAATGTAAAACTATGAAAATATTTTGGATATCTTTAATTCCAATTGGAATAATATCTTTAGTTTTTATTTTGATATCTCCAATGGGTGAAAAAATTTACACAGTTTTAAATAATAAATATAGTAAAGATATTTTATCAGCATTTACATCAGGACGCTCTGAATTTTGGATATATGACTTAAAATATTTTTTAAAATCCAATATTTATTTTAAACTTTTTGGAAATGGTGTTTCATTTATATTTAATGTAAATCATGCAGCAATAGGAATGAATATATATGCACATAATGATTTTATAAATATTTTACTTTCATATGGATATATAGGACTTACAGTATATTTTTTAATAATTTTTAACACAATAAAAAGTTTTTTTAAGCAAGAAAAAATCAAGAAAAAATTATTTATACTAACATTATTTGGGGCATATTTTTCTTGTGCATTTTTAAATGGATTTTACGTTTATTTATGCACTCTTTTATCATTTCCATTTTTACTGTATTGTAGTTTAGACAAAGAAGAAGGTTGTTATGAATAAAAATAAAATAATAATAAGTATATTAATAGGAGTTTTAATTATATTAAGTGCTATTTTTATGAAAGATACAAATAGAACACAAATTCCTATTAGATTAGAAAATAATTTAGAATTATTTGTAGATAAACTACCAGAAGAATATAAAAATCTACAAATAAAAATGCTTACAAATTATTCTATTCCAAGTTCCCAAATAAATATGACAAAAATTTTAGATAATCAAAAAGAAAAAACAGTAATTGCATTTTGGATATCAGGAATAGATAATATTGGTGATGTATTCGAATCCCTATCGATTTATGAATCAAGAAATGAAAAGAAAAGCTATATAGAAATTTTAAATAAAGATAAAGATAATATTTATGTTATTGCTATATGTGAAGGATATGTTGATTTTGGAACTATGTTTGTAACTATGAATATAAAAGATCCTGTACTTGAAAAAACTTTAACATTAGAAGGAACAGTTTTAAATGAAAAACAAAATAAGAAAAAAGATATTCTTATAGGAGATATTTTTTATGTGATGGATGAAAACTTTTGGTATAGATTAGAAAATGAAGAATTGAAAATTTCAGATAAGAAAAAAGATAAAAAAGGCGTTTTTTATGAATGTGAAAAAACATTAAACTTCTTTACATTTGGATATTACACTAATATTGATACTAAAAAATTACAACTTCAAACAGAGCTTTCTTATAATTATGATATAAATTATAAGATTTATGAGATAAATGAACAAAAACAAGAATACAAAAGACAAAATACAACAGGATATAAACAAATAAGTATTACTTTTAAGATATATACAGATAAATTAACAGAAGATATTATAAAAGATATAGAAAACTCAATTATAAAATACGAAGATAAAAATATTTTTCTTAAAAATTAGAAGGCATTAGCCTTCTTTTTTTATTGCTAAAATTTATGTTATGTTATATAATTATTATATAAGGAGGAAAAGAGCATACAGCGTAGTTGTTCAGTATAGTAAATGCATGTATAGCGTTGCTGAGCAATACTATGTGCAACGTAGTTGTGCTCTGTAACGATGTTATAATGAGAGATAGTGCAAAAAAATCAATACTTAATATATCATTAATATTGCCATTACATATATTGCAAATTTTAATAAATTTTATAGCAAAGACAGTCTTTATAAGAAGCCTAGGACAAGACTACCTTGGAATAAATGTATTATTTGGAGATATCACCAATCTATTATCTCTAACAGAATTAGGTCTTGGTAGTGCAATTATGTTTGCTTTATATAAACCACTAAACACTAAAGATACCAGACAAATATCAGCAATAATAAATTATGCAAAAAATTTATTTAATAAAATAGTAATTGTTATTATCATAATTGGGCTTTTAATAATTCCTAGTCTTAAATATGTGGTTAATAGTAAGATAAATATGGAATCAATAATCTTTTATTATATTCTATATCTAATAACTGTGGCTGTAACATATTTTGCGACTTATAAAACAACTCTTATAACAGCTGACGAAAAAACATATATTGTAAAAGTATACTACACAATAACAAATGTAATGAGAGCAGTAGTACAGATGTTTCTGTTAATAAAAACAAAAAATTTTATGCTCTATTTACTAATGGGAATATTATTTAATTTACTTTATAATTTAATGATAACAATAAAAGTAAATAAAGATTATCCATTCTTAAGCAGTAAGCCAAGACTTAATAAAAAAGAAAAAAAAGAACTATTTATAAATACTAAAGCAGTTTTTAAACATAAAATCGCAACTCTTATTTTAAATAGTACAGATAATATTTTAATATCTAGTATAATATCAACTGCAGTTGTGGGAAAATATTCTGGATATACTACACTTTGTACAACAATGATTGGACTTATGGGAAACTTTTATAGCGGAATTGTTCACACTGTAGGAAAACTAAATGTAAATGATAATGCAAATGAAAAACACAAAGTTTTTAATTATGTTCATATATTTATATATTTATTAGCAGGAATAAGTTCTGTTTGCTTTATATTACTTGCAAATGATTTTATAAATTTATGGATAGGAAGTGAATATATATTAGATGATAAAATACTAATTGCAATAGTGTTAAATTTTTATATTACCATTATTTCTTATCCAGTAAATATATACAATCAAACAACAAAACTTTTTACAAAAACACAAAATATAGTAATACTAACTGCTATATCTAATATAGTACTTTCAATATTTTTAGGGAAAACTTTAGGACTATTTGGTATTTTAATAGCAACAGCAATAGCAAAGTTAATAACATGTTTTTGGACGGATCCTTATATTTTGTTTAAAAAATATTTTGAATGTAAAAATAAAGATTGTATCCTTTATTTCCTAAAGGTCTTTATAGAATTTATATTTGTATCATTAACAGTACTACTTTTATCAAATCCATTATCACAAATAAAAGCAGAAACTTGGAGTGCTTTAATTATAAAAGGAATAATTAGTTTAATATCAACAAGTATTATTTTTGCAACAACAACACTTGTAAATGACGATTATAGAAAAATATTAGTAAAAATAATAAGGAGGAAAAAGAATGGCTGATAAACCTATATATTCTAAGGAATCAACTGAATTAGAGAAACTATATAGTAAACTTATTGGTAGACACAATATGCTATGCAGTATTGAAAAAACATTTGAAGAAAATAAAACACTTTCAAATTTCTTTGAAGAAGCAAAAGAAGAAGTATTAGATTCTGGAAATCAAAGCATAAGTAGTATGTATGTTATTGCACTTAATAATATAGCAAGAAACATAGAAGACAATGAAGACACTCCTAAAGAAGATGAACTTTTATTAAAAGTTTATGCTTTAGAATCAGAAAATAGAAAACTAAAAAGCAAACTCGAGGAAATTAAAAAAATTATCTAAGATTAATCATATGCAATAACCACAAGTTATTAAGCATATGATTTTTTTTGATTTGAATTATCTTAAGTTATGGCCTATAATATAATTAAAGAAAAACACAAGAACAAAATTAAGGAGGATCAAAAATGATAAAAGATAAAAACATTGTAGTAGGAATTAGCGGAGGAATAGCTGCTTACAAAGCAATTGATGTAGTAAATGCCCTTACTAAAGAAGGAGCAAATGTCAATGTGATTATGACTAAACATGCTTTAGAGTTTATTACCCCACTCGCACTTGAAACATTATCTCACAACAAAGTAATCACAGATATGTTTAGTGAAAATAATTCAAAGTTTGTAGGGCATATTTATTATGGACAAAAAAGTGATTTGATAGTAATAGTTCCAGCAACAGCAAATATTATAGGAAAAGTGGCAAATGGTTTAGCAGATGATATGCTTTCTTCTACAATAATTGCAGCTACAGTGCCTATTCTTTTTGCACCAGCCATGAATGAATATATGTACAAAAATCCCATTGTACAAGATAATATAGATAAATTAAAAAGATTTGGATATGAATTTATAGAACCTCAAAGTGGACATCTTGCTTGTGGAACAGAAGGTGTTGGAAAACTTGCAAATACAAAGACAATTATTGAAACTATAGATAAAAAATTAGGTTAAGAAAGGAGAGTGTTGTATGAAAATATTAATGGTAGGAGGAACATGGAATAAGGAAAACGGAAAAGAGTCTGGTCTTATTAATAAAATGTATCAGGAGCTAAAGAAGTTAACTAAAGATATTACCTTTTATAATGGAGGAAAATATGAAAATCTAGAAAAAATTATTGACAGCGCATCTTTATTTGATGTTATTTTCTGGATGGCAAATGTTGATAACTCTCTCCCTAAAGTAAGAGATATCAAAAAAGTAAACCCTTATGCTTTTGTTATTGGCTCTAAAAGAAATGATAATAATAAATACTCTTTTGTAGAAGTATTAGATAGAGCACTTCTAAATAGACATAACCTAACTATTCAGTTTTCAAAGGAAAATACAAATACATTTAAAATGCTTGTTTTTGATCCTCTAGGAACAAATTGGTATGAAGGATATGATTTAAATAAATGTGTAGAAAGTATTTATAAAAGAGTATCTTTTGTTTTGACTACTAAAAGAGATAACACATACCCTACTAATGAAGAAATAGAAATTCCAGATAATGAAGAATTTTTTGAATATGTAAGAGAAGTCTCTGAAATTTTCCATAAAACAATAGAACATGCAACTGGAGTTACAAGATTTCTTGGAAACGCAAGTTTTATGTTAGGTAGTAAAGATTATATATATGTAACAAGAAGAGATGTTGATAAAAGATTCATTGATAAAGACCATTTTGTAGGAGCTTATTTAGGAAAAGACAAAAAAACATATTATAGTGGCCCCTATAAGCCCTCAAAAGATACTATTGTGCAATTACATCTTTATAAAAAACTTTCTAATATAAAATATATTATTCATTCTCATTGTTATGTAGAAGACGCACCATTTACAAGCATTCCAGTACCATGTGGGGCACTTGATGAAATTACTGAGGTAATGGATAGTATTAAAAAAGATTATAACAATAATCTAGAACTTGATTATTATACAATAAATTTAAAAGGACATGGATGCCTTATTATGGGTAGCAACGTCGATATTCTAAAGAAAACAAAATTCTTAACAAGACATTTACCAGAAAAAATAAAGGAGGAGTAAAATATGATTAATGTAGTAATTACATCAGGAGGAACTAGTGAACCAATTGATAGGGTAAGAAAAATTACAAATAGTAGTACAGGTCGTTTAGGAGCAAATATTGCAAATAAATTGATTCAAAGAGAAGATATTGGAAAAATATTTTATATAACTACTAAAAAAGCTATAAAACCACAAATTGGAGTTTTGGTTATTTCAGGGCTTTCTAAAAAGCTAGAAATAATTGAAATAGAAACAACTTTAGAATTAAAGAAAGCTGTAGAAAATGTACTTCTAAATAATAAAGTAGATTATTTTATTCATGCTATGGCTGTATCTGATTATTATGTAGACTATGTTTCTACTAGTAGCAAACTTGCGAATGAATTAAAAGATTCAACTAATTTTGAAGAAACGTTAAAAAATCCTATTAATAAGCTTGAAAAAACAGAAAAAATTTCATCATATGAAGATAATTTAATTGTAGTTTTAAAACAAACTCCCAAAATTATCGGATTAATAAAAGAGATTTCCCCCAATACTCATCTTTTTGGATTTAAGCTTTTAGATAGTGTAAGTGAAGAATACTTAATAGAAGTGGCAAGTAAACTTAGAGATAAAAATAATTGTGATTATGTTATTGCAAATGATCTAGAAAATATAAGAAGCGGAAACCATAGAGCACTCATTATTGATAAATTTGGAAATATTGAGATAGAAGAAAATAAAGATAATATTGCTACTAATATTGCAAATAAAATAAGAGAGGTATAAACCTCTCTTATTTTTATTAATAGCTATAACCTTCATCATCAAGTTCTTTTCTTATATCATAGCCTTTTTGTAAAAGGTGCATTTTCTTACAAGCACTGCTTAAAGATGGCCCACTTGTTAAAAGTGGTCCAACAACTCCTAAACAATACTCATAAACACCCCAAAATTTCTTTCCTTTTTGAACAACGCAAAAATTTTTACTTTTTACAATATTCATATTTCACCCCTTTCTCTAAAAGTTTTTCAAATTTCAATTTTTGAAAAAACATCAGCAATATCTTCCCTAAAAACCAAATCAGCCCACTTATCATAATCAGTTTCAGTTCTATTTATAATAACAAGGCTATCTCCTTCAAAGTAAGAAACTAAACTTGCTGCAGGTTGGACAGTAAGAGATGTACCAGCCACAATAAGCATATCTGCATCCATAATAACATTCATCGCATTATTTAAAGCTTCTTTAGGAAGAGCTTCTCCGTAAAGTGTAACATCTGGTCTGATAAGTCCTCTACAACCTTTACCGCATTTAGGAATGTCATCAGAACAAGTAAAAATATAATCTTTTTCATATTCCTTTTTACATTTTGAACAATAAGTTCTTTGTGTAGTTCCATGAATTTCAAAAACATTTTTACTTCCTGCTTTCTGGTGAAGACCATCAATATTTTGGGTAATAACTCCAAGCATCTTACCTTTAGCTTCAAGCTTTGCAAGCTTTATATGTGCAATATTAGGATGAAACCTCCTTACATCCATAAATTGTCTATAAAATTTATAAAACAACTTAGAATTATTATATAAACAATCTCTAGATAGAAGATATTCAGGTTCCTTATTGCTATAAACTGACTTATCCATATTATATAGACCATCAGCACTTCTAAAATCAGGAATTCCACTAGCAGTAGAAACACCTGCTCCACCAAAAAACACAATCTTTTGATGTGTCTTTATCATTTCATTTAATTTTTGGATTCTTTCATCCATATATAGATCCTCCTCTCTTTGCATTTACTTCTAAAATCATTATACTAAATTTTAAAAAAAGATGGTAGATATACTACCATCTTAAAATAAAATTTTTAGAGTATTTTTATTATTAAAGTAAATCCTTATGATGATATTTCTCACCATCATCACAAGTTACTACAACACTCTTATTAGTTACATCAGTTTCAATGACAGTTTTTATCTCCCCTGTTTTTTTTATTTTTACTTCATCACCAGAATGTAATTTTTCTGCTACATTTTTATTCATAAAATTTTCCTTTCACAAAATCAGGTAATCTAGTTTATTAGTGTTAGTTATATATCTTTCGTAAGCTTCCTTATACTCCTGTCCAAACTTCTTATACAAAAATTCTTGCCAATTTCTATTAATTCCAATTGATTCAAAATCATAAAGTCTAGCATTTATGTTTATTGAACATAGATTATTATTTGCATTTATATGATTTGCCATATTTTCTAAATTTTTGTTTAAGATATTTTTTCTATCAAAAAATAACCGAAGATAAGGTTCTTTAGTACAATTACAAAGATTTACAGAAATAGAATTAAAATCAAGACCATAAACAAATTCTGCAATATCTTTTATTTTTAACCGTTGAATAAACACAAAACTAACCTCCAATATCTTAAATAACATAACCATATAGTATTTACCATATAGCTTCGTAAATTATATAAGGTCTTTTTAATCATGAAAAAGACCAAGAAAAATTTGGTTTGCTGTTCTTGGAGTAAAACCAATAATATCAGCTCCTACATTATAAGAATTTTTAACCTTTCTCATAACTTTACAAGCATCATTTTCGTTATTATGAATATGTCCAAAAAAGTGACAAGCCCCTCTATAAAATCCAGGCCACTCTGCAAGTGGATAATGACAAAGAACAATACTTTTCCCATTATCGGTAATGGTTAATAAATCATTAATAGATTCAAAATATTTTGAAATACCTTTTTGTTTTAACATTCTGTGATCATGATTTCCTACAATAAGATGTTTTTTACCATTTAATTGTTTCAAATAATAATCATAACCTTTAGAAGTTTTAAAAATCAAATCACCAATAATATAAACATCATCAGTATCAGTAATTACACTATTCCATCTATTAATTAAATCATTATCCATTTCATCAACATCCTTATAAGGTCTATTTGATAAACGAATAATATTAGCATGTCCTAGATGAAGATCTGCAATATAGTAATTCATTAAAAATATGCCTCCTTTCTCCAAAACTTCTTATGCTTATTATACCATATAAATAATAAAAAATCAATTAAAATTTTATTTTAAAACTTGACATTATTTTCATGAACATTTATAATTATATATTGAGAAGTCTGAATACATTAAAGTAAATAATGAAAACAAAGATTTTTAAATCAATTTATATAAATTGATTTTATTCTAAATATTTTAGAGAAAGGAGATTACAAATATGAAAAAGACGATGAAGATTACAATGAGTTTAATTATTATGATGATGGTACTTGGAGGACTTGCTGGTTGTGGAAAATCAGAGGAAGAAAAAGCAATGGATGAAATTGCAGAGCATCTAAGAGATGAAGCAGCGGCTGATGGCGTTGACCTTGATAAGATGGTTGAGGAAGAAGCTGAGAAATACAATTCTGAACTTGAAGAAAGAAACAAAGCAGTTAATAATGAATATGAACTCAGAGAGAACCTGAAGAATAATGAAATGGTTCCATTAAGAGAACAGTATGAAATCTATTTAAATGCTACAGATTCAGCTACAGTAAAAAAAGCAGCAGAAGAATTTAATGCAGCGTATGATAAATACCTAGAAGCTTCAATTGGAGTATGCGTATCAAACCAAAGGACTGCTGAGGAACTACTTCGTCAGAACGATATCCACAACATTAAAATAACAGATGCCCAGATTCAAGCAAGAGTAAACTATCTTGATAATTGTTATGGAAAAACTTACGAAAATATAGTATTTTTTGAAGACAATGATAAAAATGGCGAGTTCTGTATCTTAATGTATAATAACAGTTCAGGGATAATGAGCGATTTAAAAATTGTATATCCAGATGGGAGAACAATTACACCAAATCTATCAACAATAGAGTATGAACAACCAACCGCCACTTTTACGATAACAAAAAATAGCCTGATTCTTTCAGATAATGGCTGGGAGCATGGTTATGTATTTACAGTAGACAATCCAGAAGAAAAAAACCTTTTAAATGAAAACGATTATCCAGAAGCAAACTACTATGATTACAAAGCTCTTTGGGAAAACACAATCGAAGATTTTAATCGTGTAATGGAATAAAATACGAATTTGAAAACACGCAACCAAGTTGCTTTATATATACCTCATAATAAAAACTCAAAAAAGAAAATAACAACTAAAGAGAGATCTTTAGTTGTTATTTTTTTACAAAAAAATAAGCCTTACGAATTCCTCCGCAAAGCTAAAACCTATATACGACTAATCAAGATTTAAAAACATTTTTTCCAGGCTAAAAATATTCATTTAATCTTTTTATTAATCTAGATTATTAAGCTGTAAAAATAATCGTTAGCACAATTACTTTTATAGCTTAACAATCCATATAAGTCTGCAATCAACATCCATTGATATCGAACTAAATTATTATCAATAAACTAGGGAACCCCATGATACACAGACTTAAAAAATAAAACACTTTAAACATCTATATTGTATCAATTAATAAAAGAAAAGTAAATAAACGAAATATAATTATAATTAGTAATATATATTGTCAAAAAGTAAAAGTAAGTATATAATTAACCAGAAAGGATAAAGATTTAAATGTTAAAAAATATTATTATAATTATTTCTATATTGTATGTTTCATACAATATAATCACACACACATCATCGCTAAAAGTAAGACTAAATTTAAAAAAAAGTATAAAAAACAAAGAAATTATAAAAATGAATGGACTTACTTTTGATTTTAGAAACACTTTACAAAGGATACAACTTCTACTTGCAGTAAATGAAGGAATATTTAATACAATAGAAATAATAGAAAAAGAACAAACAAATCCCAATATAATTGGACTTAGAAACTGTATGTTAAAAATAGCAACAAAAACACCATTAGATGAAACAGATACTATAAGTTTAAAATATGCTGAAGAAAAAGTTTATAAACAAATTAATAAAGCAATTAGATTTGATTTATTAAAACTTTTAATAAATGGAACATTTGCACTTATTATTTTCTATATTATAATTTCTACAACCTAACATATGTGTTAGGTTGTTTTGTTTTTTATAAAAATACTGTACAATAAATTAAATATGTGTTATAATTATCATATAAAAATAAGAGGAGGGATATATATGGATATCATAAAAACGCATAAAAATTACGAAATAACAATAAAAGAAAATATGTATGACCATGTTACAAATATCTTTGAACAAAAACTTCATGATGAAAAAATAGTTAGAAAAATTAGATTTATATATGGAATTATTTCTGCTATCTTGCTTCTAATTTGTCTTAATATTTTATCAAAAAACAATCTTAATGAATTAAAAGAATCTTTATTTACCATTATTGCATATGTAAGTGGTGCTTCATTAATATATGCTTTTTATGATAATAGAACAAAACTAATAAGAAAAAAATCAAAAGACATATATTCTAAAGAAATAAGAAACGAATTTAATTTTTTTAAGCATATAGAAAATGCTGATATTATAAATATAAAAGAAAGTAAAAAAGAATACGAGATTTCTTTTAAAAATAAAAATAATCACATAGAGAATGCAAAAATTTCTAAAAATAAATTTTATAAAGAAAAACAAAAATATGGTAATGAAAATATAAAAGTATTAGATTTTACAGAATTTGACTGGGAGGCTTATATTGAAAATTATCTAAAAAATTATGGAAAGGGGAACGTATGATTAAAGAGAAATTTAAAGATACAAATTTAAAAATAAAACTATTATACTTTATTCAATACATAAATATATTAATGTTTATAATGGGGGCTGTTTCATTTTCCCATTTAGAAGACTCTTTCTTTGATTTTTTAGTAACCTGCATATCTTTTATTTGCATAATTTTTTCAACAATAGTAATGTTTTGCATATCAAGAGAAAAAAGTTCTGATTTATTAAAAAAATCAAAAATACTTTTTGTAATAATATCAATACTCACAATTGGAATTATAAGACAACTAAATATAAAAGTACATTTATTTGAAAAAATTAATGAAAGCTTTCTAATTTGTTCCTATATCTCAATAATATTAACAATTATAGTGTTTTATATAATATCAACAGAAAAAAGTTTTACATAAAAAATGCAAGCCCAAGGCTTGCATTTTTATTTGTTATAGCATCACAGATTCTTCTTTTATAGAAAAATCTAAAACATCGCATTTAGGAACTTTATAGTAAAATCGATTTAATATGTCTCCTAAATGTGTAGCGAGCAAGTAATCTTTCTTTTTGGGAAAAGCTCTTTTAGAAATAATAAAACAATCTTCAAATTCTTCGCATTTAATATCAGAATTATCAAACCTTTCTTCAACAACAATTTCTTCACCTGTCACCATTTTAGCTACTAATGAATACTTTATATGTGGATATTTTCTTATTTCAGAGGAAATAAGCTTAGAATATGAAGTAAGATAAAGCTCATTATTTCCATAAAATAACTTATACAAACCATCACAAAAGTTAATCCAATCTTCATTTTCTCCAAATTTAGGAAGATAAAAATGCTCTTCTTTATTTGTCTTTGGAATTTCTCCAGTTAGAGAATAATTAAGATACATAGAAAGTATAGTTCTGCTTACATCAGCAACACAGCTACTTGTTTTTCGCTTCTTTTCAATGAGTTTTTCGATATTGCTCTTCAAAAAGCCATAATACATAAAAATAAACTGTGGTTTATAGGTATCTTTCACATTTTCTTTTTTTTCTGCATGTAAAGACTTTGTTACCAGTTCTAGAAGTTGTTCTAATGGAAACATAAACATTGTATTAAAGATATCAGGATTAGTAAAATCATATGGTGAACTTACTAAAGAATCCAAAATATCTCTTGCTGCTTTTCCATTATTTAACTCATTTTCAGTTTCAAGTCCTTTAGAAAGAGCTGATAAAACACTCTTTAATTCTTTTTTTGCATCTTCCACTATGATTTTCCCTCCTTCTTGTCTAAAATGTAATAGATATCTGCAGCCCAACCATTATATCCAGGACCACAAATAGGATCTCTGTTACAATCATGTGGAATACGATGGACTGGCTGAGAAACTAGACCTTCTTTATTAAGTTTGTCTAAAACCTGTTTTACAAAATGAGGCTTGACATGTAAAGAATAAGCAATATCTTCTGCATTAATAAAAGAAATATCTCTTTTCTTTGCATCTTCTATTACACTTCTTACATGAGCTTCGATTTTCTCTGGCTTCATCTTCTTAAAAGAAGGTTTGAGTGTTGCAGTGCTTGGACGTTCTTCTTCAATTCTTTTAATATCACATTTAAGAATAAGAATTTTGTGTTCCAGTCTTGCAATCTCCTCACTGTGATTTTCACCCTTCTTTTCTTTTCTTCTTAACCTGATAATAGAATTTGTAAACCAAAAGATCTCATTTTTCATACTCTTAATCTTTTGATTATTCTTTTGTGGCCTAATAACAGTATCAGTGTGCTTCCCACCAATCCCATCCGCTACATGATAAATATCCCTTTCATCTCTAAACATTTTTTATCCTCCTTTTCTCTTTTTGTGGTAAAAACACTTTATAATATAATTATACATTAAATTTATAAAAATAAAAAGATAAAAATTAACTGGAAATATAATGAAAAAGATTAGAAATACTTGCCAGATTTCTTGACAAAAAAAATTAAGAAATGTATAATACATATAAGAATTAAAAAATATCTATGTAACCAATAAGATATTTTTTATAAAAAACTAAAGAAAATAGAAAGAGTCAAGCGAGTCTCACCTTGCTTGACTCAGATAATTCACAGCCACAACCTGCGTCTTATCACTTTTTCTTTAGATAGTATAACACATATTTTAAATAAAATCAAGATGATTATTAAAATATGTGGTATGAATTTTATATATAAATAAAGCTTATTATATAAGTCATATGTAAAAAGACTATCTAAAGAAATATCCTAAAATAATTACTTTATAGTTATACTATTAGTAATATTAGGTAAACGTGTGAAAGACTAACTGTGAATTATCATGGTTAGTCTTTTTTCTTTGTTTAAAACAAAAATCAAATATAAAAACGTGAAAGGAAAATAGATGAATACATTATACTTTGAAAATAAAACAAGAAAAGGCTCTCATATAAGTGGCCACTTTATAAAAATTAATACAGAAGTAAGAATTACTATTGGTGGAGATATAATTATGATATCTCCCATTAAAGATATCCACAAAATATCCATGTATGCAAGTGTAGTATTATACGCTATTATCTATAATATAGATAAACAAAATGTTTGCAAACTTAGTATAGATGGCCTTAAAAAATACATAAAAAAAATTAAGAAAAAATTTAAAATAGATAAATCTATGTTTCATATGTCTAATATAAAAAGATATTTAGATTCTTTGGTTAAATATAAATTTATTTATATAAATGAAGAAGGGCAAATTATACTTTCTCCTCTATTTGGAACTATAACTAATCCTAGAGAGTTAAAGACTATCAATGAAATGGTTCCAGAAGATATGAGATATATTGGTATTCAGGACACATGTGACGAAGTTGTTCCTAAAAATCCAAATCATCCACTTACTGTTATGAAATGTAAACATTTAAATAAAAAATACACACACGAAGATGAGTCTTATAATGGAACTAGACAAATTAAAGAATATAAAAATGAAGAAGGAGACACTATAAATATAGCTGTTGCCAAATATACATATAGAGATTTTACCCAACTTAACCTAAAAAAAGAAGAGACTGAAGAATTAATAGCTATGGCTATAAAAAAAGAAATTGATCTTAGATTTTTCCTAATTGCTAGTATTAGCTTTTTCGATTATGACAATATTGTTCATATATCTAAATACAGACTTGCTAAAAGGTTTGACTGCTCTATTAGAACAATAGACACTAAAGTTAAACAATTAGTTAATGCGCAAATTTTTAAGAAAGAACAAATGGATAGCGAGAAAAAAAGAGAGAAACTAAAAAAAATAAACAAAAAAAGAAAGAAAAATAAAAAACCTTTATTAAAAAAGATTTGTAATAAAGTTGTGTTATTCTTTAATGCTCATTTAGCAGTAAAAACTAATTTAAAACAAAGAATAAGTTTTTGGGGAAAAAGTCTTACTGATAAAAGCATTGTGTATTCCAGTAAAGAACTTTCTGCATTAATAAAGGGAGATTTGTTTCTTATGAAGCTTGTAGGAAAAGAAGAATACTGTAGACTTAAAGGAATTGAGTATAAACCATATAAAATACTATAAAAATATTTTTTATTTAATAAATAAAAATCAACGTAATTCTAATAATTTTTAAAAAATAAAAGATTTACGTCTTTTTGTGGTACAAAAAATAAAATTAGACTTAAATAAAAAGCTTTGGCTTTTATTTTTTTTGCCTAAAAATAGTTATAAGATAAAAAATTGATAATTAAAATAAATTTTTATATGAATTAAGGCTGAAAAATATTTAACATTGAAATTTTTACAAAGCGCTTTTTAACGCAAAGCCTTAAAAATAAAGGTTCGTAAGAATTTTTCAAAAATTCAATATATGAGGGATCTTAAGATCAAACTTTTTTCTTAATTTTTTAAACTTTTAATCTAAAACTAA
>ERZ777305.1274-NODE-1274-length-31658-cov-13.400721_pt1 | contig 31658 bp, 28 predicted proteins | sample MGYA00374965_ERZ777305 | MGnify/ENA primary metagenome ERZ777305 (study PRJEB29328, sample SAMD00013331) | mouse gut metagenome | study: EMG produced TPA metagenomics assembly of the Metagenome analysis of fecal microbiota from mouse which was promoted... | reverse complement strand
TCAGTTGAGCCTATTTTTTCGGTTCAGTTTTTTCATAGATTACTTGACACTACCTCATTTTTTAAACTTTATGTGCAACGATTGTTCTATATCTGATGAGTAGATACTAACACTTTCTCTTATGTATGTCAATCGTTTAACATATTTTTCGGCATAGTGTTGAAACTAATGCTTGTTTTACTATGAATATATTCTGGTTTTTTGTGGAATATGACTATATATTTTTGAATAAGACAGTTTTTCACATATGTTAAACCATTGTCATATGTTTTACAATACCTCAGAAATAAATAAAAAAATGCCGGAAAATGACTCCGGCAAAATAATGCTTATATCAAAGTTTTATGTGGTCTCCCTCTCCACTAGGCTAACCGGGAGTACCGTCCTCTTGGGAACCAATTTTCCGCCGGCAGCGTCATGGAGCAGGTTCATGGCGATCTCCGCCATCTCCTTGACCGGCTGATGGATCGTTGTCAGCTGGGGGGTCGTGATGGAGGCTATGCTCACATCGTCAAAACCGATGATTTTTAGCTGCTCCGGCACGGAGATGTGTAGTTTGCGGCAGACCTGCAGAGTCTGGGCCGCGATCAGGTCGCTGTTGGCAAACAGGCCGTCAGTCTGTGGGTATTTGCGCAGAGCCTCCTCTATGACCTCGCTGTACCGCAGATCGTTATACTGGGTCTGTTCCGCCATCAGCTCCACAAAAGGAACCTTTCTCTTCTCGCAGACCTCCCGAAATCCTTCCGTGCGCATATCCGCAGGCATGAACACGCCGCCGATATTGCCAAAATGCAGCAGATTCCTGCATCCGCAGGCGATCAGCTTTTCGGCGGCCAACGCTCCGCCCTGCCGGTTGTCGCATTCCACGGACGCCGTGCCGTTGTCCACAAACCGCTCTATGGTGATCACAGGCACTTCGATCTCGTCAAACACTTCCACCGCCACGGAGCCGCTGCACAGGATAATGCCTGCCACCTGATTGCCGGTGCAGATGTCGATATACTCCTTCTCCTTCTCCCGGATGCTCTGGGAGTTGCACAGCAATATCCGGTAGCCTTTTTTGTAGGCCTGGTTCTCCAGATTACTGATCATCTCCGTAAAATAGGGATGCCGGATATGAGGGACGATCAACCCTATGGTATTGGTACTCTTGCGGTGCAGGGACCTCGCCACCTCATTGGGCCGGTAATTCAGCTTTTTCATGGCTTCGTCCACTTTCCTGCGGGCGTCATCGCTGATATAGCCCCTGTTATTAAGCACCCTGGACACCGTCCCCACCGTCAATCCCGATTCTCTCGCCACGTCTTTTAAAGTCGCCATCCTGCTTTCCTCACTCTATCCAAATGTAAATCTCAAAACTTAAACCTCATATACGGCATACTCCGCCGCAGACGCGTCCGGCAGCTCCAGACAGACCTGCCGCTCCCGGAGGATAAAAGTCCCCAGGCAAACGCCGCCGTCAAAAAATATCTCCAATATCCGGTCGTCTACGAGGAACGTCATCTCTCCGTACCTCCGGCCCACCTGGCATTCTTCTCCGTCCACCGCCAACCGCCCGGTGCCCGGATCATAACAAACCCTGCTGCCGTTGATGTCCCATACATACGCCTCCGCCCAGGCATCCGCCGCCCGCATTTCAAACACCAGCGCCTTTCCTTCACCCGGCCTGCAGACAATCTTTCCGTCCCTATGGAGAACCGCGCCGGCCTCCGCTTTCTTGCGCTGCTCAAAAAGCTCCCGCACCGGCCTCTGGGTCAGCACATAGCCCTCCTCGGTCCTCTTACAGCCCAGTTCCACCGGAATCCCGTAAGTTCCGGTAAAGGCTCTGCCGTCATTCTCCATGCGCAGCCAGGGAACGGAGATCACACGATCCGCAACGCCGCAGTAGGTCTGGGCCGCATAGGGAATCTTGTTCACATAGGCCTGCTGCCTGCCGCCATAAGGCCTGAAACGGTACCCGTCAAATTCACCCGGGAAACAGAAACCGTCCGCCGCCCAGAAAAACCAGCAAGACTCCCCGTTGCCGCCGCTCAGGCGCAGAAGGTCGGGGCACTCCCAGGCTCCCTCCAGCGTGAGTCTGTCCGACTGCTCCCAATGGGCCAGATCCCGCGAGCGGAATATTCCGAAATCGTTCTCCTCCAGCCACAGCGCCATCACATATGCCTGTGACTCTTCATGCCAGTATACTTTAGGGTCCCGGTTCTCCCTACAGACCGTGGGCAGACAGGGTTTCTCCATCTTGGATAGCGTCCTGCCCCCGTCCAGGCTGTAAGCTATCTTCTGGGTAAATTCCTCTCCCCTGCTCCACTCGTTGGTGCCCCCTGCCGCCGTGTAAAAAAACAGCAGCGCCTCTTTGGGCAGCCCCAGCAGCCCCCGTTCATTGGGGATGGCGCAGCCGGAGAACATGGTCCCGCTCCCGTCCGGGAAGAGCACCGTCTCCTCCTGTCTCCAGTGGAGCAGATCGCCGCTCACCGCATGGCCCCAGCTCATATTGTTCCAGGATGTGTTAAAGGGATTGTACTGGAAATACAGGTGATATACGCCATTCGCACAGATCAGGCCGTTGGGATCGTTGGTCCAGCCCGTGTCCGCCGTAAAGTGAATCACCGGGCGTTCACCGCCCTCCCCCTGCCGCTTTTCAGACAGGAGGATCGCCTCCTCAAAAGCCCGGGGGAAATCCCCGCTGAGGAGAAGTTTCCGGCCCTGATACTGCCTCACCGGGATCTCGGCATAAAAGTCGCAGGCATACTCCCCTGCGGCGTCCCCGTTCACAGGTACCATGAACTCATATACCTTTTCCGGCGTCTCTCCCTCTTCTCTCAAAAATATCTCCAGCTTTCTCTCCTCCCTGCCCGGGCAGATCGGTATATATAGATATTCTCTTTGAATCACGCAAACTTTTTCCATGGCTGACGATCCTCTTCCTCTCTTAAAATCTTTCCGAAATTATTTTGCGGCGAATCAACGCATAGGGCTACATAACTGTTTTTAGGCTATTTTACGCCATCCGAATTCTGAAGGCCCCTTGTGTTAAACGGTTGACATATCTCTTAAACCCAGCCTATCACAATTCTTTTAATTTGAACAGAGAAAAAATACACAAATAATCACGGGAATTTTGTTCAGCCCTCCTTAAACCCTCTCCAGATGCATCTGATAGGCATGGTATTCGCCCATTTCCACCGGCAACGGAATACCTGTCTCCATCAGCGCGTCGGAGCCGTAGACCATACCGCTCTCCTCCTGCCGGTACAGACAGCCCTCCGGCAATCCCTTCAGGCGCAGGTAGTTCACCGTCATATTTCCATGGATTTCCAACATGACCGCATTGACCAGGATCTCCGACCCGTCCTCCGAGACAAACTCCCAAGCTCCAATCTCCTGGGACAGGGGATCGGATAAGCGGTAATAGAGACCGTTCCCGATCAGAGACGCATGCCGTTTATACCGCCCGATCTGCTCCCGTATAGCCTGTTTCTCTTCCTCAGACAGTTTTCTGGGGTCCAGCTCATAGCCAAAGGTCCCCGCCATGGCCACCACGGCCCTGGTGGATAACGGCGTCACCCTCCCTGTCTGATGATTGGGCACGGCGGACACATGGGCGCCAACCGCAGAGACCGGATACCCAAAGGAAGTCCCATACTGGATGCTCAACCGGTCCAGCGCGTCACTGTTATCGCTGCACCATATCTGGGGCGCATAGTAGAGCATACCCGCGTCAAAGCGTCCCCCGCCCCCGCTGCATCCCTCAAGCAGCAGATTCGGATACCTTTGCAGCAGCCGTTCCAGAAAATCATACAGCCCCAACATATAATCATACTGCACCCGGCCCTGGTCCGGGGTTTGTCTGGAATAGCAGTCTGCCAGACTACGGTTCATATCCCATTTCACATATTCTATATTGCCCTGGTCCAAGATACCACACATTTTCTCATATATATAATCTACCACTTCTCTTCTGGAAAAATCCAGGATCAGCTGGTTTCTGGCCCGCACCGGCCCACGCCCCGGAACAGTGAACGCCCAGTCCGGATGATTTCTGTATAGATCGCTGTCCTCATTGACTGCCTCCGGCTCAAACCAGATACCGAATTTCAGGCCCAGACCGTTGATCTTCTCGATCAGACGGCTCAGGGGCATCCCCAGTTTTTTCTCGTTTACATACCAGTCTCCCAGGCCGCTGTTGTCGTCATCCCGCTTTCCGAACCAACCGTCGTCCAGCACCAGCATCTCCATCCCCAGCTCAGCCGCCTGCTCCGCCAACCGATAGATGGATTCCCCGTCAAAATCAAAGTATGATGCCTCCCAGCTGTTCAGCAGAACAGGCCGGATGCTGTCCCGGTATTTCCCACGGCACAGATGAGATCTGAAACAGATATGCAGATTCTGGGACAGCCTGGCCAGTCCCTGACTGCTGTAACTCAGCACCACTTCCGGGATATGAAACGTCTCTCCCGGTTCCAGAGGGTAGGAAAACAGCTCATCGGAAAGTCCCAGCAGAGCCCGGGTCTGGTTATATTGATCCCTCTCCACCTCCCCCTTAAAACCTCCGCTGTACACAAAGCTCATGGCGTAACAGCTCCCGGCGTCCTCCGTGGTCTCCCTCTGGGCAAGGATCATCATAGGGTTATACTGATGGCTGGAAGTTCCCCTCCGGCTGCTGATAACCTGGGCACCGTGGGCTGCGGCCGTCCTCTGCACAGTGCGCTCCATGGCGTGACGACCGTAAAAACTCATCAGGTCATAGTCCCCCGAAACCCAATCCAGGCAGGCCGCCTGGGCTTTTTCCAGATATATCTTCCCGCTGCCGCCATTTATGACCCTGCCGCTCCTGGTGATGATATCCAGCTGCGGCAGTACTCCATAGAGAAGGGTCACCTGTACGCCGCTGACCTTATCCTCCAGATCGATCTCCAGGGTCTGGGCCTCCTCCCCGTCGCCGTACACCGCGGGCAGCCCCGGTATGCAGTACTTCCCTTCCAGGATGCGATACCCCCGGTAGCGGAAATCACAACCGTAAGAACCGTCTCCGTTTTTCACGATGACAGCCGGACTCCTGTAATCTCCCGTTCCCTGGCTGGGCAGTTCCTGGGGCAGCACGTCCATGGAGTAGGCGCGTTCCTGCCCCGCGTCATAAGGGTTGCCGGAAAATCCCCTGTCCGCAAAAGTCAGCAGATACTCCATACAGCCCTCTGTCCTGCGCCCATAGTAGAGATGCAGCAGAAACCCGAACCGGTCCACCTGCATCTGGTAAGTACTTCCCTTGGTGTGCAGAGTAAAAGTCTTTTTCACTTCGTCAAAAATTATGCTCATTTTTTCCTCCTACCGTTTCAGGCTATCAACTATACCACATCCAAAGCCGGGCCGATTTTTCCCAGCATGGCTCTGACAAACTCCGCGCTGATGCGGGATGCTTTCTCGCAGTTTTGCTCAAATTGCGCTTTCCCTCTGCGGTCCGGCGTGTCGGTGATGGAGCGCACAGAGATGAACGGAATCCTGTTTACATAGCACACATGGGCCACGGCCGCCGTCTCCATGTCCACGCACAGCGGCGCATACTTTCTGCGGATCGCCTCCCGCCCGTCGTCCTCGATAAATGTTTCCCCTGTCAACATCCTTCCGAACACTGCCCGGTACCGCTGCCCAAGTTCCTCCGCCGTCTCCTTGGCTGCCGCCAGCAGTCTGTCATCGGCTTTAAAATAGATGGAATCCATCCAGGGGTGGAAATCTGTCAAAATATCCTCCGCCACATCATGATATGCGGTCTCCGCGGATATCACTATATCAAATATCCCAAGCTCCTCCGTCATTCCTCCCGCGGTTCCGGCATTGATCACGGCCGTGCATCCAAAGGTGTCGATCAGGATCTGCGCCGCAATGGCGGCGTTTACTTTACAGACTCCCGAAAACAACGTGACTGTCTGAACTCCGCTTATCGTCCCCTGGTAAAACCTCAGCATCGCTTTTTCGGTAATTCTGCATTCCTGTGTCATATCGATAAACGGTTCCGCCTCCGTATCGCCTGTGCATAAGATTCCTATTTTCATCCCCTTATTCTCCCTTCTGTTATCCGGCAAACTGTTTTTTGTATCTGCCATAAAGCAGCGCACCCAGCAGATCGGCCAGCCCCCAGCCTATGGGGATGGCCCACCAGATACCCTCCACGCCCACGGACGGGATGGCCGCCAGACTGTAAGCCAGCGCCACACGGGTCCCCAGAGATACCACTGTGAGCACCACCGATATCCCGGGCTTTCCGATGGCACGGTACAGCCCGTAAAGCAGAAACAGACAGCCGATCCCGCAGTAAAAGGGGCCTACCGTATGCAGATACCGCACCCCCTCCTCCAGGATAGCGGTCTCCTCAGGGGCAATAAAGATCAGCATCAAAGGCTTTGCCAGAAACCAGAGCACCAGGGAGACCGCCAGGCAATAGACCACCGTGGTCAACACGCCGCAGCGCACGCCCCTGCGGATACGCTCCCCTTTTCCCGCCCCCATGTTCTGGGCGATAAAGGTGGAGAAGGCATTGCCGTATTCCTGGGCGGGCATATAGGCAAAAGCGTCCACCTTTACCGCAGCTGCAAACGCCGCCATGACAGTGGTTCCGAAACTGTTGACCAGCCCCTGCACCATCAATATTCCCAGATTCATCACCGACTGCTGTATACAGGTCAGCACAGAATATCCTGCGATCTCCCCCAGGCTTTCCCTGCTCACCCAAAACCGTGAAAAGGCCTCCCTCACCGTTTTGCCGGTGGCCAGCGCATACACGCCGATGCCCAGACCCGATATGTACTGTGAGAGGATTGTTGCCGCCGCCGCTCCGGCGGTGCCCTGCTGCCAGAGAGCTACAAAGAGAAGATCCAGCCCGATGTTCAGCGCAGTGGATATCCCCAAGAATACCAGCGGGGTCACGGAATTGCCCACTGCTCTCAGATAAGCGCCGAAAAAGTTGTACATTGCCACGGCGGGAATCCCCCAGAAGATCAGTACCAGATAGTCCTTTGTAATATCCTTTATCTCCCGGGGAATGCGCATCCAGACCAGAATCGGCTCGGTGGCACACAGCGCAAGGGCCGTGAGCAGCGCCGCCACAGCCGCCACCAGCAATGCCGAGGCACAGATTGCCTTTTTGAGTCTTTCCTCATCCTGTTTCCCAAAGCACAGGGAAAACACCACCCCGCTGCCCATGCACAGCCCCAGCAGCACCGAGGTCAAAAAGGTCATCAGCGCAAATGCCGCTCCCACAGCCGCCAGCGCGTTAGAACCGGCGTAGCGTCCCACCACCCAGGTATCCACGATATTATATCCCTGCTGCAGCATATTTCCCAGTATCATGGGCAAGGCAAAAAAGCCCAAAGTGGGGAACACGGCCCCTCTGGTCAGATCTTTTCGCGTCATAGACAGTACCTTCCTCCAAAAAGGCCCTATCTTTTTCCGCGACAGGGCCTCTGTAAAACCGTATTTAAGAGATTTTATGGATCGGAACCGCGGTCAGCGCGTCCCCCTCCATCTGAATGCGGATGGTATCTCCCTGCTCCACCTGGTCTGACAGTATCAGCCGTGCCGAAAGGGTTTCCACATGTTTTTGAATATAGCGCTTTAGCGGGCGGGCGCCGTAAACCGGGTCGTATGCCTGATCGATGATAAAGCTCTCCGCCTCCGGGGTCAGGCTGATGGTCAGATCCCGGTCTGCCAGACGCCGGTTCAGCCCCTGGACGATCAGCTTGATGATACCGCCGATATTCTCCTTTGTCAAAGGCTTAAACAGGATCGTCTCATCCAGCCGGTTTAAAAACTCCGGCCTGAAATGCGCCCGCAGCTCATTCATGACCAGCTCCTCCGCCTCCTGGGAGATGCTGCCGTTATCCTGTATGCCGTCCAGCAGATAAGACGCGCCGATATTGGATGTCATGATCAGTATGGTATTCTTAAAGTCCACCGTACGTCCCTGGGAGTCCGTGATCCGTCCGTCGTCCAGCACCTGCAACAGTACATTGAACACGTCCGGATGGGCTTTTTCCACTTCGTCAAACAGCACCACTGAGTAGGGTTTTCTTCTGACCGCCTCCGTCAGCTGTCCCCCCTCCTCATAGCCCACATATCCGGGAGGCGCACCGATCAGGCGGGATACGGAGTATTTCTCCATATACTCGCTCATATCGATACGCACCATATTGTTCTCGTCGTCAAACAGCGCCGCCGCCAGAGACTTGGCAAGCTCCGTCTTGCCCACGCCGGTAGGACCCAGGAACAGGAAGGAACCGATGGGTTTGCCGGGGTCCTTGATGCCCGCCTTGGAGCGAATGATCGCCTCGCTGACCTTGGTCACGCCCTCATCCTGTCCTATCACCCTTTTATGCAGTTCTTCGTCCAGATGCAGGGTCTTGTTGCGCTCGCTCTCCGTCAGCTTTGCCACCGGAATTCCCGTCCAGCGGGAGATGATCTTGGCGATCTCCTCGTCGGAGACTTTTTCATGCACCAGAGACATATCTCGGGCATTGACTTTCTCCTCCTCGATCTCCAGCTGCTTTTTCAGAGCGGGCATGGTTCCGTAGCTGAGTTCCGCGGCTTTCTCCAGATCCCCGTCTCTCTGGGCGATCTGAATCTGGCTGTTGACCTCGTCGATCCGCTCCCGCAGCTTTGACAGCTCTTCCACGGACTTTTTCTCATTGTCCCACTGGGCCTTGCGCCCTGCGAACTCCTCCTTCAGCTCCGCCAGCTCCCGCTGCAGGTCTGCCAGACGTTCCTGACTTAAGCGGTCGTCCTCCTTTTTCAAGGCCGCCTCCTCAATCTCCATCTGCATCACCTTGCGCTGCAGCTCATCCAGCTCCGTGGGCAGGCTGTCCAGCTCTGTCTTGATCAGAGCGCAGGCCTCGTCCACCAGATCGATGGCCTTATCCGGCAGGAAACGGTCCGAGATATAGCGGCTGGACAGAGTGGCGGCGCTGACCAGGGCATTGTCCATGATCTTTACGCCGTGGTACACCTCATAGCGCTCCTTCAGTCCCCGCAGGATGGATATGGTGTCCTCCACTGTTGGCTCATCCACCATCACCGGCTGGAAACGCCGGGCCAGAGCGGGATCTTTTTCGATATACTGGCGGTATTCATCCAGCGTCGTGGCACCGATACAGTGCAGTTCTCCCCGGGCCAGCATGGGCTTTAACATATTGCCCGCATCCATGGCACCGTCTGTTTTTCCGGCTCCCACAATGGTATGCAGCTCATCGATAAATAAGATGATCTGTCCGTCGGACTGTTTTACGTCCTCCAGCACCGCTTTCAAGCGCTCCTCAAACTCGCCCCGGTATTTGGCTCCCGCCACCAGAGCGCCCATATCCAGCGAAAAGAGTTTCTTATCCTTAAGCCCCTGGGGCACGTCCCCACGGACAATACGCTGGGCCAGCCCTTCCACCACGGCGGTCTTGCCCACGCCAGGCTCGCCGATGAGCACCGGATTGTTCTTGGTCTTACGGGAGAGAATGCGGATCACATTGCGGATCTCGCCGTCCCGTCCGATCACCGGGTCCAGTTTCTGATTGCGGGCCCGCTCCACCAGCTCCTGTCCGTATTTCTCCAGGGTATCATAGGTGGCCTCGGGATTGTCACTGGTCACACGCTGATTGCCCCGCACTGTGGACAGGGCCTGCAAAAAGCGTTCTCTGGTGATGCCATACTCCTTCCAGATGGCCTCAATCTCCCGGCTGGGAAAACGCAGCATGGCCAGAAACAGATGCTCCACGGACACGTACTCGTCCCCCAATTGTTTGGCCTCGTCCTCGGCGGAGATCAGCGCCTTGTTCAGATGCTGGCCCATATAGACCTGACCGCCCTGCACCTTGACCCGCTTTTGCAGAGCCTGCTCCACACGGCTGACAAAATGTTCCTTCTGGATCTCCATCTTCTCGATGAGTTTCAAGATCAAGCTGTCATCGATGGTCAACAGACTGTACAGCAGATGTTCCTGCTCGATCTCCTGGTTGCCGTATTCGTAGGCCAGCTTTTCACAGTCCTGCACTGCCTGCATGGACTTCTGGGTAAATTTGGATATATTCATAGAGGTCACTCCTTTCAACATGTGTCTTTGTTTTCTGTTCTACAACAAATATAACACACATATCATGAAATGCAATACCCTGTTTCTAAATTTTTTATTAAGCATTTTCCACGCCGGGCAAGGCCGTGCATGGAGTCCATGCCGCAGATCGGCTTAAGCGCTTTTAGATTGCCTCAAACACAAAGTAGTCCACCGCCAAGCTGCCGCATGGGCCGTCCCCCTCATGGATGGCCGTGAGACCGGCCTTAACGCCCACCCAGCGGCCGGGAGTGGCCTCAACGGTTTCTCCCGCAGGGCTGTATGTTCCTTCCTCGGTCAAGCTATATTGGTAAGATACCTCCGTACCCTGCTTTACCAGCATCCGCAGATACAATACTTTTGTTCCCTCCGGCAGCGCTGCCACGTCCTTGCGCGTCTCATCGTCCCCGGTCCAGTTGCCGGTGCGCTGCTGCAGCACCGGCTTTCCACCCTTTTTCCGTACCAGGAGGCCCGTATAGTGACCGCATTGGGAAACCATGCCCGCCGCGTCTCCCTCCAGTAGATTCTCCAAGTGGATGCAGGCCGTAATCCGGAACTCCGGAGCAGGCCACTTTTGGAGCAGCAGATTGGGCACATCGCACAACTGTGTCTTCTCATCGCTCTTCTGGGCGTATAAAGTCAGCTGTGCTCCGCCCAGGCTGTACCAGTTATCCTTGTAATTGGCGTTCCACTGCCACTGAAGGCCCAGTTTTTCCCCCTCAAAGAAGTCGCTGTCCTCCGGGGCGTCGATCGGATATGTAGCGCCCACCGCAGGCTTTTCATATTGCATTACGGGCTCTCCACAGCCGTGTTCGTCGGGATTGATCCCTATCACAGGCCAGTCGTCCACCCAGCGCATGGGCTGCAGATGCACGATACGCCCCGCGTTACCAACATCCTGAAAGTGCAAAAACCAGTCCTGGCCGTCCGGCGTATCCACCCAGGCTCCCTGATGAGGGCCGTTTACCGGCGAATTTCCCTGGTGCAACACGACCTTTTCCTCATAAGGTCCGTAGATGTTCCGGGAGCGCAGCACGGTCTGCCAACCGGGCTTTACGCCGCCCGCAGGAGCAAAAATATAATAGTATCCGTTTCTCTTATACAGCTTGGGACCCTCGATGGTGGGCTGGGTGGCGTGACCGTCATATACAAACTGACCGTCGTCCAGCACCCCCGAACAATCCGGCTCTATGGGAGACATGTATAGAAAGCTCTTGAAACCGATACGGCTCCTGGCAAAGGCAGTCACCATATACGCCTTGCCGTCGTCGTCCCAGAGAGGACAGGGATCGATCCAGCCTGTCACTTTGCGCACAAAGGACGGTTGGGACCATTTCCCCCAGGGGTCCGTGGTCTTGCTCATCATGATGCCCTCGTCCGGCATGGGCACAAACACATAGTAAGTCCCCTGATGATAGCGTATGGACGGGGCCCATGCGCCGCATCCGTGCATGGGCCTGTCATAGGTGTCAAAGGGCATTTTATCCCATATATAGTTGATGACTTTCCAGTTTACCAGATCACGGGAATGCAGCAGCGGAACCGCAGGGGCATTGCAAAAACTGGATGCGATCATAAAATAGTCCTCGCCCACACGGATAGCGTCAGGGTCGGAATAGTCCGTGTACAGGATCGGGTTCTTATACGTGCCGTCTCCCTGGTCGGCAATCCACATCTTTTTGATCTTACTCTTGTCCATAGTTTCCTCCTTATTTATGGGGCCGCACAAAAACATGCTGTTTTATTGTCCTAAACTATGGAAGAGTATACCATATATTTTATTAATCTACAACACCCACAGGCAATCCTGACCGCTTTTTACCCACATGGAACCGGTAACCGACAGATCATAACTGTTCTCATTTTCCTCTACGGTCATGCACACATGGGTGTCATAGCCGTCCCGGGCCAAGGCCTCCCTGTCGTATTCCAGCAGCAGCTTTCCCTTGCCCACAAACTCGTTCTGCACCACTCTGGGCCGAAAATAATCCCGGGTCATCTCCGCATCCCTCTCCCCGGCTTGCAGCCGCAGGACTACGCCGCTGTCTGTCCGCAGCAAAAACTCATTGCCTCTGGGATACAGGCGGATGATCTTACCCGACGCGGGAGCATAAACTCTGTTGTCCTCGGGAGTAAGCCGTATTCCTCTGCGCCCCTGGCCTTCCAGTACATCCACCTGTCCCGCCACAGGGCTGGCAATGGGATGCCCCGCGGGTCTCGCCTGCTGCTCCCTGTGAGCCCGGCTGTGATATCTGCGCGGGGTGCGGGTTTTCTGCCACTCTCCGGTCTGTCCATGACCGTCCTCGCTGTCCTGCGCCTGCTGCCTTGCCGCGTATGCCCTCTCCGCTCGAAACCGCGCCTGTTTCTGCCGCAGATCCGCTCTGTCAGGCCACGCTGCCCCGCTCCGCCCTGTCCTTTGGGACTGCACGGGCCTCTCCTGCAGATCCGCACTGTCTGCCCATGCCGTCTCTCCCTGGCCGGTCCTACCGGACTGCGCAGACGACTCACGCAGTCCCGGTCTGTCCGCCCATGCCGCCTCTCCCGGCTCCGCGTCAGCACCATCCGCGCCCTCCGTCGCCAGTACCCGCCCCATGGTCCTGCTCATCAGGTATCCCATGATATAGGCCACGCCAATGATCCCAGAGAAAACCCACACATTCAATGTAATTCCCATTTTCACCAACTCCTTTCGCTACTGTTGCGGTAGACAACTAAAGTCATTACTTTAAGATGTATTTTCTGTAAGTAGCGGTAAAATATACAAAATTTTTGCCATTATTTATTGACAAAAAACATACAATGGGATATGATAAGAAAACATTTACAGAGACGATGAGGGAGTAGTTTGCAGCCCCGGCTGCGGCAATGTCAACACAATGACGGCCTGCCGTCTGGCATTGCCTAAACATGCAGATGTGAAAACGAGACTCATGGACAATCCGCGCAAGGGATGCGCCTGTTGTCTATGGGCCTCTTTTTTCGTAAAGCACCGTTCTTAAAGGAGTAGAAATCATGACACAGTTGAATCTGTTTCTGATCGCCGTAGGACTGTCCATGGACGCATTCGCCGTGTCCGTCTGCAAAGGGCTGGCCATGGAAAAGGCTCCGCTGAAAAAAGCCGCCACCGCCGGGGCCTGGTTCGGCAGTTTCCAAGCGCTGATGCCACTGTTGGGCTATCTGCTGGGCAGCCGTTTCGAGAGTTACATAACCCATATAGATCACTGGATCGCTTTTATACTCCTGGCGCTGATCGGCGGCAACATGGTCAAGGGATCTTTTTCCAAAGAGGAAGAAAAAACCAGCGGAACCATGTACTTTAAAGAGATGCTCCTGCTGGCGGTAGCTACCAGCATCGACGCCCTGGCAGTAGGTATCACTTTCGCCTTTCTGCGGGTGGATATCCTGCCCGCAGTGGGCTTTATCGGAGTCACCACCTTTGTGCTGTCCGCAGTGGGCATCAAGGTGGGGAATATCTTTGGCAGTAGGTACAAATCCAAGGCTGAACTGGCAGGCGGTATTCTCCTGATCCTCATGGGGACCAAGATCCTGCTGGAACATTTGGGCGTTCTATAGTCGCTCTCGGACCCATGTACCGATAGGATACGTCAGTCCTCCAGGCGGCGCAGCTCTGTGTAAGCCAACAGCAGCGGCCCCACTCCCTTGGCATCATCCTCCACCACAGGTTCCGACATATAGTAGGCAAAGCTGCCGTCTCGGCGCAGATTGTCCGCGGGTCCCAGACCTGCCACCAGGCAGATGCCGCCCAGGCTCAGATGCCCGTCCTTCTCCTTCAGATATGTATCGCACACACCCCGGAAAGATCTCAAGCCGTATTCCCGGTAGCTCTCCGGCAGGATTCCCAGCCGTACGCCCTTCAGAAGGCAATACGCCATGATGGAGCTGCCGCTGGTCTCCAGATAATTGGGGTCCTTACCGCCCAGCGCGGGCAGCTGATACCAGAGTCCGCTCTCATCCTGAAAACTAAGCATGGAATCCACCAGATCAATAAACACCTTTTTCAGTTCGTCATATTCCGCCCTATACTCCTGTCCCGGCTCACACTTGTTCAGCGTATCCAGCAAAGCCATGGAATACCATCCCAGCGCTCTCAGCCAGAAATTCTGAGACAATCCTGTCTCCTTATCGCACCAGAAAACCTCCCGGCTGGCATCATAGCCGTGATAATACAGTCCTGTCTCCTGATCCCGCATATTTTTCACCACATTGGCAAACTGACGGAAGATATCGGCATAATGCTCCCTCTTGTTGAACTTGGTCTCGTACTCCATATAAAAGGGCTGTCCCATATACATACCGTCCAGCCATACCTGGTTGGGATAGATCTTCTTGTGCCAGAAATTGCCCTCTGCCGTTCTGGGCTGAGTCTGTATCTGTGAGTAGATCAAATCTATGGCCTTGCGGTACTTTTCCTTGCCACCGATCTCATACAGGGCAAAGAGCGTTTTTCCCGCATTTACATTGTCGATATTATATTCGTCCACCCGGTATCCGTCTATGCTGCCGTCCTCCCGCACCCGGTGATCGATAAATGCGTCTGCAAAATCATAGTACTTTCTCTCGCCGGTGGCCTGATAGATCTCCAGCAGCGCCAGGATCATACAGCCGTCTATGTAATTCCATCCGGCTTTAAGACCTTCCTTACTCTTTTCAATATTCCAGGCCGGAACATCCAGCGTACTCTTTTCCAGCAATTCGTCAATGTATTTTTCAAAAATCGGCATCTGCATTTTTGTTTCCCCCAATTCTCAAGTGTCCTCTCCTTATCAGTGTAACGTAAAACTCCAGGTGCGTCAACGGGTAATCCGTCATCACTTTTTGAATCTCACCTTATGAACTTTTTGAATATCATCTATGCTCCAAAATATCAAACTCTACTCACACTGCCGGGATGTTACCCAGTCCCATATACACACAGATCAAATACAGGATCAGAAGATGCAGCGGGTAAAACAGATAAAACACATATTTAAGCCGCAGCCCCCTTCGTCCGTTATAAAAAGCGATGGGAAAAAAGGCGATGGGTGCCCATATCTCCCAGGAAAAGGCAAGGCAGCCTCCCAGAATCTGTATCCATCTGACCCGGCGCAGCGCATACAGCACCATAATGCACATGATCCCCAGATATCCGTAATCTGTGTTCATCAGTTCCGCCGCCCCCGCTCCTGCCGCGATCACCGCGGCCGCGCCCAGTATCAGCAGTATCCTGTTCCTGACATATCGCTCCAGCAGGGACACCCCCCACATGGTAAACACGCCGATCAGCAGCGTCAGCATCACGCTCTGATGGCTCAGCGCCAATGCACGGGAAGTCAGAGCCAGGTCAAAGGGCACTTCCGCTATCAGAGCGAAAACTCCCAACCTGAGTATATACCTTTTCAGATCATGGGTTCTCTGAAAGCCCTCCACCAATAAAAAACAGTAAATGGGGAAAGCGATCCGCCCGATCCCCCGCAATACTCTGTACAGTGTCACCAACTGATTAAACTGTTCTATATCGGGCACACCGCTCTGCATACGCAAAATATACCTCAACAGCACCACTGCGCCGATATGGTCTATCAGCATAGTCACCATGGCAATGATCTTAAGGGTACTTCCACTCAGCCCCAAACGCCTGCGCCCTATTGTTTGTTCTTTCGTCTGTACCATAGCTCTCTCCTCTGTATCAAACCTATCAGAGTCCGCTGAGAACCCTGAATACGCAATACATTAATAATACCATTGCCAATGGTACATTTCAATAGCTCTTTCCTGCCTGCCACCTGCTTCTCACCAGGCGATCCTGCCGTTCTTCTTACAATATTGCTCAAAGTGCTGTTTTAAATGTAAAAAATTCTTTTTCTGATCGGAGAAATATTTGTTATACTTTTGGGCATATTCAGACATCCAATCGTCCAGATCTTTATCCTCCTTATACGAGTAAACCATCATGGCCAACAGAGAAATCCTGTTTTCCGGGTTCCGTAGTTTGGAGTCTACTTTAACCGTGTTTTCCAACAACACATTTAGCGACTGTTCATAAAAATCCATGTCCGCTCGTACGGACTCTATATCCATATCGAGATTTTGGGCTATAAATGTTTCAGGACTGCCCTGAGATAAATCGCCCTCACCAGGCTTTAAAAAATCCATCATCATGCTCTCAAGCATACCTAATTTGTCAGCGATAACCTGTCTATCCTTGGTACTCAGATCTCTGTCTATCTCATCAAACAACAGCCCCTTTTCATTTCTCCTGACAAGTCTCAGTTCCTTCATAAAATGTCTTAGGAACTCCGCAAATTTGCCATCGTCGATTCCCAGTCCTGTAAATCTGTCAAACAGCGTCAAAAAGATAAAGGAATCTTTTTTATTAAATACGCCTTTGATATCTTCTGTGACAATATCCTCAAGCCTGCGCAGATTACCGGAAAGTCTCTTAAACTCCTCTTCCGTTGCATGATCGTTAAGATATTTACAGGCTGCCTTTGCCTGGGATTTCCAATTATCAAAATGATTCATACACATCAGAGTTTCTACGACCATTCTCTCAATAACGCCTTTGGTCTTATCTTTCTCCGAATAGTTGTTGCATTCCACAAAAAATCTGCTGTCCATGATCTTACGGATATGACCCGCGAATTTATCAATGTACGTAAATGCCTTCTGGTCGGTATTCATAGCCACATGGTTGTTATACCTCTTGATATATCTTGAAATCTTGAGACTGTCGCATGACTCATGAATAACCGTTTCAATCTGATACTCGTCAAACTTTTCCTTAAGTTCTTCCGGGAGTTTTTCATATGTCTTATTCTTAATATCAAATACGGCATCCACATATGTAATATTCCCCTTTTTATCTGTAATCCTCTTTTTATAAGGAATAAGAGGATTCTCTATGGCGGAGGTTATCTTGTAATTCATCTCTCTGAATTTTCTCAGTGCCGCCGTTCTGCACCCGCCGTCCACAATATGTAATTTTGAATTTTCTTCCTCGCCAAGAATAATAGGAGGGATATAATCGTCCGTAAGTACCGTGACGATCAATTCATTAATCTGCTCGTTATTCCACACGAAATTTCTTTGAACATCCGCATTGTTGTCAATATCGCCTTTTCTGTTCTTTTTCAGATACATGTCCAAAGTGTAAGTTTGCTTTCTCGGTCTTGCCACTTCAATTCCTCCCCTTCTTGAGAATTTCCTCTGAACTTCCACTGCATATGCCCCCTGATTGCAGGTAATCAGCTAAGCAGCACGGAAACATTTCTGTATGAGTGAATTGCCGCCCAGCAATCCGTATATTGTCTCTCACTGATATGCAATTCCCTGCGGATCTCTCCAGGGAAAAAACCTGCCGCGTCAAGCCTTAACACATCTTTTTGCAGGTTTGAAAGTCTCCCCAGATACATAAGCATTCTCTTACTATACCCTTCTTCTCTCTCAAAGAGCTCCCTCTCGATCGTATTGCCGTCAGCGATCACATCCCTTAGAGTGGATTCTTCCTCATCGCCAATGGGCGTATCGAGCGAGACGCACATTCGATCAATTCTACGTTTTTCCCGATTTCTTCGCGTCATTTCCGTCTTAAACTTATTTGACAGACAGGAGTATAAAAACACATCAAAGGACTGTGAATGGTCATAGCGTCTCATAGCATCTACAAACACTTCATTGGCAAGGGAATAAAAATCATCCGTATCTTTTTCTGACAGGCCGCCATATTTCACTAATATCTTATCAACTGTTTTATGAAGCTTTCTTGCATTGTCCATGTAGTATGCGTTTAATATCTTTTCCATAATAAATACACCTCTTAAATAGTCTAACGCGCATTTTGCTCACACATTTCTCCAGCTTTATCAAATTGAATTCATCTTATCCCTCCTTATATACCCTGTCCTGTCTTATAAGGCTGGCACGCCGTATAAGAATAAGGGGAACGTATTTCACTGACATAAATAAGTATAGAACATACGTTTGTCATTGTCAATACAAATATCGAACATTTGTTCGTCTTATTTTGATGCTACCCCTTCTCTCCTCTATGTCTTCATCATTGTATCGCTTTTACTGTCCCAAAAACAGGACCAGAAAATATATGAAATTCTTAACTTTTTCTGTTTTCAAATGGAGAATATAAAAATAGCTGGAAATATTTTCCATACCTTGATCACCTAATTAGACAACTGCGAAACTCTTTGAAACAAGTGACGGGAGTTTCGCAATTACCTATGATCACCTAATCACAGAAAGGAGAAGTTTTACTAACCGATGACAGAGCAAACGGAATCACAAAGACCCTACAAGGTCGATCACACCCAATTTGGAGGGATCGTCTATCCCTCTGACTTTAACCCAAATAACAGAAAACAAAGCGGCAAAAACGGGTCCGCCATAGCAAGGCGTATCGCCTGCGATCATCAATTTGACAGACAGTGCAGAAGTAAAGCGGAAAACAGAAAATTATTGGAGGAAATGAAAAATGATCAGAGAAATAATGAAACCAAGATGTAAAGGCCAGACTGTTGAGATCGAACTGTCCAGATGGGGATACCAGGATTACTATGTCCAGTGCGCATACCACTTTGATAAGCGCGAAGGCAAATACATGCTTTCCATGTGGCTGTGTCGCAGCGATATAGAGGACCGGATGCTGCTTTCTTCTAAAAAAACGGACGCGCAGTATCTGTCCGGAACCAGAGACACTATCGTGGAAAATATATGCAGAGTCGTTCACTATGCCGCCACTGTCGCCACAGACGGCAAAACCAGATATTTTGACCGCTATGTAGAGAGATATGAGTACGAACTGGCATGTTTCCAGCGAGGCAATGAACTGTTCGAGCAGGAGAACGCCGCCAGATCCAATGATTAAAAAAACACACTCACAGAAAGGGGTGCATTTTCATCAGCGAATTCGGTATTAAGATCAAAAATATCAGTGCAGGTATGCTCTATGAAGTAGGCTTGGGTATCAGAGAGTACTTTACATACACAGACGCAATGTTAAGCAACAGCCTTTTCAGCCGCTTTTTACAGCAAAACGGCCTGGATATTTACAGAGGCGCCAGAAATAGCTCTAATAAGGAAAGCACTCGTGACATCGTTTGTCTTGATTTTGACTTTGGCAGCCGGTCTTATGACGACGAAGCGGACCGGCTCACCAAATTATTGGACAGAGACTTGACGGATGACGCAAGGGAACGTATCGAAAGAGCCATCGAGAAGGCAAACGCGAAAAAGGATCTGTTCTGCGAGAGGAAACGTGGCGAGATCAGAGATCTATTCTATAACGAGGGCGTGGATATTACTTATAAAACAAAAAATAAGGACGGCACTGTCAAAAGCGAAGAAACGATCCACTATAAAATGTTATATAGAACCAGCGCCAAGGCAAAGTTAGGACAGGTAATCTTTATCAATGAAAAGCTATATGACAAGGCATACGACTGGCTGACCATGGGACTTGGGAAAAAAATGCCTTACGACAACGCGAAAATTGTGGAACTGTCTGCCTACACACCTCTGACCACAAGTACGATCATCGACAGTATACATATTCCCGCTACGGATATCCTGATCCTGCAAGACCAGGACTCCTATTTTAAAACCTTCGCAAATGTTGTGAAGGCTCAGCCCTACACAGATAAAAACGGAAACAGCAGAAAAAAATGCATTGTAGTTCAGGAAGAAACAAACGTCAAAAATACCATTTGGGACGGAATGGGGATCATCGAATCCGATCTCCTCCCCAAATGGGTCAACGGCATGGCGCTGCTGAGAAATCATCTGTTTAAAATGTGTGGGATCAGGGGACATATCCAGTTATTTTTCAGGGATTGGTGCAAAGAAAACGGCCACGATTATGAGACTTATCAGGTACGGGACATGTTCGGAAACCTGCACTATCTGAAAGATATTAAGATGATAACCACCCACAACGCGATCAAATGGACCAAATTTATGGATCTGATGGGAGGTACGCCGAAGTCCGCCTATTCCTATTGGTGTGACCGCGTCCATAGGGACGGGGACATCTGGGGAATCGTGAAGACGGACCATCCCAGCAAATTGGGTCAGTATCAACAACTGAGCTATCAGATGCTCAATACTCTTCCCTGCACCAGAGAAGATGTGCAAAAGATCGCCCGGACCAGCATCGATTATGTGGAGTCCCTTAAAAACGATAACGATGTATTTGAAAAGTTTCTGAGAAAAAACGCCAACGAGGTCAACCACTATGAAATGCTTGCGGATCTGTACCGGCAAAATAACGATTTTGGCAACTGCAAATGGTTCAGAGAGGAAAAGCGAAAGATCATCTCCCACTATGTCTCTCATCTGAGAAAAGGAAAGATATTTGTTAGCGGGGACAATCTCACCGTGTTTGGCAATCCCTACGCTCTGCTATTGTACTCTGTGGGGGATGACTGGAAAAAAGATTCCACATTAAATAAGGAAGAGGGGGCCGTTCAGTGTTACACAAACAGGTTTTCCCACGGAGAATATCTGGCAGCCTTCAGAAATCCCCACAACTCCCCCAACAATATCTGCTATATGCATAACGTCTACAGCAGCGAGCTGCAAAGATATTTCGTATTCAGCAGAAATATCGTGGCGATCAACTGCATAGAAACGGATATACAGGACAGGGCAAACGGAATGGACGAAGATTCGGATTTCATGCTCTTCACCGATCACTCTGTCATCGTGGACTGCGCAAAGAGATGTTATAGAGAATATCCCACCATCGTGAACGCCTTGCGGGAGAGCGGGATCACATACCGCAACACCATGACGGATTATGCCAATATGGACAATAAGTTTTCCGGTTCCAAGATGGGGATCGGCTGGTCCAGTAACCTGGCACAGCTGGCCATGACATACTACTGGACCGAGATGGCAAAGGACAATCCCGACAGGGAGAAACTACAGGAACTGTATAACAATTTTATCATTCTGTCCGTGTTGGCACAGGTGATTATTGACGGCTGTAAGCGCGAATATGAGATAAACGGCGAGGAGGAGATAAAGAGGATCAGCAGGCTCCGCTGCATGTCTTTCACAAGAGAGACGGAGGAAAGTGCCAAAAGCGGAAAACCCAAAACCATAAAATGTGATTTTCCCAGATTTATGAAATACACCAGGGAGATCAAGTACACCAAGGACGGAAAGGAATTACCCTATGAGGAAATCAGTGAAAAAAGGGAGAAACTGGACAGCCGGATAAACGCCGATCTTCAATGTCCTATGAACTGGCTGGAAGAATGGCTGGATAAAATACAGAATATCTCCAGCACCAACTGCGAGCCCATGGAAAAATACTTTATTAAAATGAAAGGATATGGAAACAACCGCCAGATCACTCAAATCCGAAAACTCATAGAGGAATACGATGGCTTTATCAAGCATGGCAAGATCGTTACAGAGGACACCGAGGATTTCACAGTGGAAATGGTCAACAGATCAAATGAACTCCTGGAAAAACTGTCCAAAATAAAAATAGGCAATGTGGTCACGATAAACCGCCTGATCGAAACCTCCCTGGGGCTGGAACAGAATAATAATAAGTCCCTCAGTTATAAGAAGGGACAAAAATATACCAGGAAGATGCTGAACATATTATATAAGATGAACAGAAAAAACTTTCTGATGAACTTTATCAGCGCCCCGGAAACGGAATCTGCTTAGTAGAATTATTAAAAACCCTTATTTTTCAACACTTTCGCCCCCAAAAATTCGTCCCTAATATGGAGGAAGAACCGGGGAAAGAACTCGCCTTATCTCTCATTTCAACACAGGTGGCGGTACTGCCGTTCTGGCGGTATCGCCGCTTGTCTTGTGTCAAATACCACAATAAAAAGGGGGACGCTGAAATCACAGTGAAAGAAAACAGAAAAAGTCTTTTAAAACTGTCTTCGATAGACATTTTACCCAATTTATCCATCCGGGTACCCACCGTGGGGGAAATATTGGAGGATGAACAGCAATATTACAGCCTGATCTCTTCCTTGACCGCCACTCCCTTTCAATACATGGTGCAGCTTGACGATATAGGCGTGGATTTCACTAAGATTACCGACTATGAGTTGTTTATGATGCTGTTTCCCAATTTTGCCCATACCGATATGAGCATACTGTTCGGGGAAACCGACCTCTCCGATATCTCGGTTTGCAAAAATAACCGGAATGGCACATTTGTCCTGTACAGCCCCCAAAACGATATTGTTATAGATGAGGCGGTTTACGGAAAAATTGTCAACTGCATCCGGGAGATCAATCGTCTGGAGAAAGAGACCCGTATGCCGGGCAATGAACAGGCCAGGGAGTTCCGTATTAAACTGGAACGCAAAAAGCAAAAGAGAAACGCTAAAAAGCCCTATGAACCCTATCTGGAAAAAATGGTCGTAGCTCTGGTCAACAGACCTGAATTCAAATATAACTACGAGCAGACGCAGCATCTGTCTATCTATCAGTTCAACCGTAGCTTTGAACAGATAAATATAAGTATTAATTTCGATAATACCATGATCGGCGTATACGCAGGGACAGTGGATACCTCCAAGATCAAGGACAGATCCTGTCTGTCCTGGCTCCCCGTCAAATAACCCGGCAACTCCCCCACAGATAAACGGTTAAGAAAAGGCTTGTAATGAGCCTTTTTTAACATAAATAATCAAATACAAGGAGGAACAAAAAATGGCAGTAGATGTAAGTAAGTTAGTTATCACAGAGGTCGCCCAGATCACCGCTTTCAATAACGCGGGAGAGCTGGAGTTTATTATGGATGAGGTTCAGAACGGCTCTATCAGCAACACCCAGGAGAAAGCTGACATCACCGGCAGAAACGGCCGGAAGATCGCTTCCTTAAAGAGAAACAAGGCCGTGACGGTTACCGCCACAAACGGTTTGCTGGTGGGCGGCGCTTTGGCCGCGCAGACAGGTACTGAGGTTGAAAACGGTACCTTTAACGTCCGCGTTACGGATGTTATGGTTGTGAAGGACAATACCTGTAAGACTTCCAAGATCGCTGTGGGCGCAGCCGGCGATGAGATCGGAACCATCTATGTAAAGAATGCCAACGGCTCCCTTGGGGCTAAGATCGAGCAGGACGCAGCTGCCGCGGACGGCAAGTTCAAGTATGATCCCGCCACCCAGGAGATCACGGTTTCCGGAATCGCTGACGGCACGGAGCTGGTGGCCTTCTACGATGTAGAAGTCGAGGCGGCAAAGATCTCCAATGAGTCCGACAAGTACAGCAAGGTGCTGAAACTCTATATCGATGTGATCCTTCGCGACACCTGCGACATGGAGTACGCGGGCCAGGTGATCATTCAGAGAGCCGACGTGTCCGGTGAGTTTGAGCTGTCTCTGGGCGGCGAGAACTTCGCGCATTCGTTTACCGCGGAATCCCTTGCCGGCGGCTGCTCCGGTTCTACCAATCTCTGGGATCTGATCGTTTACGGCGTCAACTGATATATGAGCGGAGGGCGCGTAACGCGCTCTCCCATATAGAGTTACGGATTTCCCCTGCCGGCACACAGAACGCCAAGTCAGATACGGCCGCTTAGGTGTCCCTGTCTGAACCGGCGCGGCGTCCGGGGAGATGCTTGTATAAGGAGACTCCGAATGACAGAAAAAATACAGAAACCATGTAAGACCTGCGGAAAACTGTTTACTCCCTGTGGGGATTGTGAAAACGACAAGACAATGTTTCGCTGGAGAAGAGTCGCCTGTTCGCCAAAATGTGCGAAGGATTATTTTACAAAGATCGAGATATCAAGGCGGCACTAAAAGCCCCAAAAAGAGAGTATAAACAGGAAAGGTGAGCGGATTGGTCAGAGAGATGGGATATATCGGATTTTCTATCAATTTGCTGATTGATTTTCGGATATATCCCATTTTTTTACGATCAACAATAATATATGAATAAGAAAAGCAAATGGGATAAAGAGTATCAGACATCCTTTATAGATGAAGTTGTATTCCTCAAAGCAAAAGGTATCCGGTATACCTGGGTATACACAAATGACGACGGGATTTCCGTCTGGAAATATAAAAAAGAGAAAAGACTATGGCTGGCCCTGGCTGAGATGTACGCCAATACCAAGTATGAAGTCTAGACGGAGGAACCGCCATGAACATATACCTGGATAACGCGGCAACTACAGAGCTGACCGATTCGATGAAACAGTATCTTATTTCCCTGCTGGACCAATGGGGGAATCCAAGTTCACTCTATGCAATGGGTGAAAAAGCCGGGCGGATACTGTCCGGCGCGCGGCAATCCGTGGCCGCGTTCATAAACGCCAGTCCAGATGATATTTATTTTACTTCGTCCGGTTCGGCGGCAAACACTTTGGCGATTCGCGGGTATTGCAGCAGACATACATGTACTGTTCTGTATTCGCCCATTGCGCATAAATCCATCTTGAAGTGTGTGGAGAGTATTAAAGGCTCCTATCCGCTGAAAGTGGATAAGGATGGATTTATCGATCTTGAGGATTTAGGGAACAAGCTTGATGCCTGCAGCGCAGATCCGTTTGTGGTGACCGACTACGCCAATTCCGAGATTGGGACCGTACAGAATGTGGAAAAACTGATTGAACTGACGCATTTTTATAACGGCGTGATCTATCTTGACTGCACAGGCAGCATACCCTCCATTCCTGTTGACGTCAGGAAATTAAACGCGGATATGATAGGGTTTTCCGCGCACAAGCTTGGGGGACTGAAAGGCTGCGGCGCGCTGTATAAGAAATCCTCCGTTACGCTCACGCCCCTGATATACGGCACCCAGGAGGGCGGTCTGGCTGCAGGGACGGAAAATATACTGGGAATCGCCTCTCTGGGCAAAGCGGCCACGGATCATGACTACTCTTCTGTCTCCCCCGCTAACAGAGATTATGTCTATAACCACATCCTCCGCAATATTCCCAATCAATACTTAGTGGGCGCGTCCGTCCAATCCGGAAATCGGCTGCCCCACAATCTATATATATGTTTCAGAGGGGTGGAGGGGGAATCCCTGCTGTTTCTGTTGGATGCATACGGCATTCAGGTTTCCACCGGCTCCGCCTGTAACAGTAAAAATATGTCCGCCTCCGCCGCTCTGTCCGCTATCGGTATGCCTCCGGAAGATATCCATAGCTGTATACGGATGACTTTCAGCGGAAAGGAGACCAAAAAACAGCTGGACTATGTATGCGCTGCGTTAAACCGGTGTGTTGCCGGTTTAAGAGACTTACCTCCGGCTTTCATATAAATATAATTACCCTGCGGCCTTCGCCAATATACCCGGGGAATGTCCGGAGGCCCCGCAAACACGGCGTCCGGCTCACGAGCCGCAGGAATAAAGGAGTGATCTAAAATAACAAATTATACGCCTTTTTCTAAAAAGAACGTACTGTATGCCAGACTGGAAGCCTATATTTTCAGCCTTATTTTAATTGTAATGGTATCTCTTGACAAAGATGTGTCGGCAATTGCCGTCCTGTTATCACTGGCCTGGGCCGGGTATAAGGGCCTGCAGTGTTTTTATATCTGGATGTGCAAGCATGAACATCTGATGGACAAAAAAATAGAATACAAAAGACTTGGTTTGGATGCAAACCGTCTAAATACAGAGATCGATGGACTGCAATATGAAGATCCGGAGAGTGAGGAGTATTGATGGACAACCAATTATTTAATATCATTTTAGCGCTCATTCCTGTTTTGGGCGCGGTCATTACTTACTTCATCGTGCCATACATCAGAACCAATATAGACGCCGCCAAGCTTGCCCAATACAAAGAGTGGGCAGGGCTGGCCGTGAAGACGGCAGAAATGCTCTGGAGAGAGACGGGACATGGGGAAGATAAAAAGACTTATGTGGTCAATTTCCTCACGGATATGTTTAACTCCAAAAAAATCGTCATCACCGAAGAGCAGATGAACGTTCTGATCGAGTCGGCCGTGAAGGAAATGAAAGAAATCACAAGCACATAGGAGGAAACTATGGTCAGACCCATTAGTTATCTACAGACAGATCCCCGTTGGAAAAATCATGATTATTCCGCCAAGGGAGAGAAAAAGACCATCGGCAGCGCTGGCTGCGGCCCCACTGCCGCGGCCATGGCGATCGCCACCCTAAAGGACAAACATGTCACCCCGGTCACTACGGCGCAGTGGTCCATGGCCCATTCTTATAAGGCGCTGAATCAGGGCACTTATTATTCCTATTTCGTCCCACAGATGTCTGCTTACGGCATCGCCTGTAAACGTTTGAATACATCCAATCTGTATGGCAAGTCCTCTTCCGCCGCGCATACGGAGGCCCAAAACGCGCTGAAAAACGGCGATTGGGTGATCGCCTGTATGGGAAAAGGAAACTGGACTAGCTCCGGCCATTTTATCCTGCTATACGGATATGAGAACGGCTATGTGTATATCAACGATCCCGCGTCAACCAAAGCGGCACGGGTTAAAAATACATGGGCGCTGTTTGCCCGGCAGGTAAAATATATGTGGACGGTCCGTGTGCCGGACGTCTATAAAAATCCCGGTTCCTCTTCTTCTGCCGTTACCCCTTCTACCGGCTCCTCTTCTACTGACTCCTCAGCTATCGGCTCCTCAAATGTTGTAGGATACGACAGGACCCAATTCATCAAGGATGTACAGGTATCCATAGGGGCAAAGGTTGATGGAATAGCCGGACCCGAGACACTGGCTAAAACGGTCACGGTATCAAGGAGAAAAAATAGCCGGCATACTGTTGTAAAGCCTTTGCAGCGCTATCTCAGCGCCCAGGGCTATCCCGTCGGAAACGCCGACGGCATCGCGGGCCCCAAATTCGACGCGGCAGTCAGGGCGTACCAGAAAGCCCACGGATGTATCGCGGACGGCGAGATCACGGCAGGGAAAAACACCTGGAAGTCTCTTTTGGGGTTGAGATAGGAAGGCGGATCACGGGATGGAAAATATAACCGAGTTAATGAACATTAATTTTTCCTATGTCCTCATCTCCGTCTTCGTCATACTCATAGGGATCAAATCCGTCACTTCCGCCTTGGAGTGGGGGATCGAGAAACTCGGCCTTGAGACCAAATGGATGAGAAAGAGACGCGAGGAACACAATCTGTTGATCCAGACCTCCCATAACCTGCTCGCCCTGCAACAGCAGCGCGAGCAGGACGTTGCCCGTTCCGACAGGCGGGATGAGGAGATCGCCAACGATATCAGGAATCTCACGCAAATGTTTGTGGATAAAGAGATCGACGACATGCGCTGGGAAATCAATAATTTCGCGACAAAGGTATCTGAGGGAAAGCCCTGTAACAAGGACAGTTTCAAACACTGCATCCATGTCTACGAGAAATATGAAAAAATATTGGAAGAAAACGGACTGGAAAACGGCGAAGTTGAGATATCCATGGAGATCATCAACGATGCATACAGACAAAAACTAAAAGAAGGATTTTAGTAGTAAGGGACGGTTTCATTGCGAGATGGCTCTTTTCATTTAGAAAAAACGAGCAGAACGAAAAAGAAATAAGAATTAGACCTTGGACTGAAGATCAAAAGAATAAGGAGCGCATTAGAATTGGAACTCAAATTAAAAGTTAATGAAGTGATAGGACTCAATAACACTTTAAAATCCATCATTGATAACGGTAACATTGAAATAAATATAGTTTTAAAATATCGGTTTCTAGGGATAATGCAATCCATAAAATCTCATATTACAAATTTTGAAATTATAAAAAATGAGAAAATTGTTGAGTATGGTGAAGAAACCGAAAAAGGGACTTATCAAATTTCAAACGATAAACCAGAGGTAATAGAAAATTTTAAAAGGGATATTGAGCAAGTACTAAATAGCGAAGTAACTATTAATATTAATATGTTAAAGCCAGACGAAGTATTTGACCAAGGATTAACATCTGATTATTTAATAGATCTGTATCCTATAATTGAAGAATAAAATTTTAAAGGAGATTGTGAATATGTTTACATACTTAAAAATGAAGAAGAACGAATGGAAAGTAAAGGCAATGTTTTATGGTACTATCGCCACTCTCATTGACAACCAGAACGAGATATTGGCGGTGCTGCAGAAATTGTATCTTGCTTTGAAGGATGTTTCTGCTGATGAGCTACAAAAAGAGTTTATAAATAAACTGGCAGAAATTATTCATGAAGAAGGTAAAGATAAAAACAAATAAGCTCAGAATTTTATGATATATTTGAACCTGACTACTATAAACGCACATATATACCACTCACCTAATCTATCTGGGAGAGTTACTTTATTGCTCAAAAAGCAGAAGGGAGAATATAATACATGGATGAATTTTTGATATTGCTCCAAGCAAAATTAGATGAAGCAAAGTCAAAAAGAAATGTCAATGCAGATATTAAAAAATTACAAAGCCAACTTGATAAATTAAAGGTTCAAGTCAAACTTGATCCAAAATCGCTTTCAGCTATCACAAAGCAATTAGAGTCTGCACTTGGTCAAAAGATTAAGATACCTAATATTGCTGTTGATTCAAAAATTGGACAGCAAGCCGGATCAAATATAAGTCAAAATATTGCAGAAGGTATTAATAAGTCAAGCGGAAAAGTAAATACAGAAGTACAAAAAATTGCTAATAAAATCAATAATATTCAGCTTTCAATGACTGACAAATCAGAACCAAAAGATAATTACAATTTACAGATTGAAAAACAAATTGCCCAACTTAAGTCTTTAGGTTTAACTGATGATGAAGTAACTGCAAAAACAAAAGTTTTAACTGATGCGCACGCAGAGTTAAAACAAGTTATTGAAAGTACAAATTACAACTCTGTCAATGATAAAAACCAAGCAATTTTATCGGCAGATGAAAAAAGAACCGCTGCTCTCAGGCAAGTAAAAAATGCTTATGAACAAACAAAAATTGCTTATGACAAATATTTGCAACCTGTTCCAAACGAAAAGGCAACATCACTAATTAATGGGATAAATAGCTTTCTTAAAAAAAACACAACTATTACTGATGAAGCAAAAGTTGCATTACAAGGATATGCTGATGAATTAGGCAGAGGTGTTAACCTTAGTAGATGGAATGAGATTAACGGAATACTTAAAAAGACCGAAAATTCTATGCGTGGACTTGGTCGCCTCGGTGCTTTTTTTAAAGGACAGATGTCACTAGCCGCTCAGAGTTTTACACAGTGGTTATCTGTGAGTTCCGCTGTTATGCTTGTAGTATCACAACTAAAAAAAATGCCAAAAGCAGTTTATGAAATTGACACTGCTATGACTAATCTTTATAAGGTAACTGATGAAACTGATAAGAAATACATAAATTATTTATCGTCTGCCAGTAAATCAGCACATGAGCTTGGACGTTCTATATCTAGTTTAGTTAACCAAACGGCGAACTGGGCAAAATTAGGATTTTCACTTGACGAAGCAGAATACCTTGCAAAAATAAGTTCTATTTATGCTAATGTTAGTGAAGTAGATAACGAAACTGCTGTTTCTGACATGATGGCGGTAATGAAAGCCTTTAATATTGAGGCGTCAAATTCCATTACCATTGTTGATAAACTTAACAAATTAGGAAATGAGTACGCATCTTCTGCCGCCACATTAGGAGAAGGTCTTTCTAGATCTGCTTCAGCCTTGGCAACTGCAGGAACAGACATTAATAAATCACTTGCTATGCTGACAGGTGGTGCTGAAATAACTCAAAATGCTTCTGAGTTTGGTAACTTCCTAAAAATTGGCAGTATGAGAATTAGGGGCATGAAGGGCGCGCTAGAAGAATTAGGCGAAGAAGTTGATGAAACTGTAGATTCAATCAGTAAAGTTCAAACACAGGTTTTAAATCGCACTAATGGAAAAGTAAATATCTTCGATAACATGGGTAATCTTAGAGACTACTATGATATTATGGAAGACATTTCAAAAGTCTATAATGACTTAAGCGACACCAACAAAGCTGATTTAACAGAAATACTTTTTGGTAAGCAAAGAGGAAACCAGGGTGCTGCATTAATCCAGGCATTCCAGTCTGGACAAATCCAAAAAGCACTAGAAACCACTCTAAGTGCTGAAGGTTCTGCTATGCAAGAGCAAGAACGTTGGATGGAATCTTTAGAAACAAAAATACAACAATTTGAAACTGCATTTCAATCATTATCAAATACAGTTGTTGATAGCGATATGCTTAAGTCAATTGTAGATCTTGGTACCACAGGTGTATCTTCTCTTGAAGGTATTGTCAAAGTATTAGAATATATAAACTCCTTTGGAGGAAATATAAAAAGTTTCTTTGGTACATTAGGTGCTGTTAGTGGCCTTCTAATGAACAAAATGGGTATTGGTGAACGTACAATAGTGTTCCAGTGGTAAATTGTACTGCGCCCACCTCTCTAAAATTACATAATAACGCCATGTAATTAACGGACAGGAGCATCAGCCACTTTAAATAAGATGGATACCTATAATTGAAAAATTATAAAAAACCGAATATGCTGGGAACCCTAAAGGTCATATACACTCCAAAACGGAATTGGAAACAATATACGGAAATGGTGTCGAAAGGCGGAAAAAAACGTATATGACATTCATATGGCGAGAGCCTAAGTGTAATTTATGCTTTTATTCTTACATGGTTTCTGACTTTATCATTTTGTTGATAACTTCCATGAAGAATTAAAAGGAATGGGCGGTCTATAGGTAGACATGAAATGTCACTTTCATGTTGAAAGCAGGGAGATGGCTAAGTTGAGTTATAATTCAATATGTCATTACCCCCAGAGACTGACAAGGTTTGGCTATATCCAGGCGTAATTGTATATAGCTATGAAATACAGTCCAACCCTCATGAAAATGAGATTTATTAGGATGTGATTTATGATTTAATCTACCATGTACATTTGCATTTTATGCACTTGTAACTTTTGTTTATCTTCTTACTAAAGATACCAAGTCCAATAACAGACGCTGCTCTTTCAGCTCCAGTAATTTTTTTAATGTTTGTACTACCACAAGTTGGGCAATGAGGGCGATTGCTTCCCCTCTCTTGCTCATTTATGGCTTCATGTTGTTCCTGCTGTATTTTAAATTGGTTAAGTTTTAGCTGATATTCAATTAAGTCCTTATCATGAAGTCCCATCATCAAATCTAGTATTTGCCTGTTCCAGTCGGTTGACTTACCAATGAGATGAAAATCTTCAACTGGTAATCCTGTGTCTATTAATTTATTATTGCAAAACGGGCATATCAATTGGTCAATTTTTTCGTTATAATCTATTGGTGCATCTAATCCAATATGAGTACCAATAAAACCTTTACAATATTCTGCTCGTTTACCACGTATTATTGAGCGCAGATTCATTTCTCCTAATTTATAACTCGGATCACAATTTGTACATTTTAAAACTGTTTTGCTGTTTCTAATCATATATAAAAATACCTTTTCTGATTTTATTAATTCCATTTTATCATCTGTCAGAAGCAGATGCAAGATAAAGTTTATGTTGTTAGGCAGTCGAAAATTGAAATTTTAAATTCCACCTTTAGACTGTTCAGTGGAAT
>ERZ777305.1273-NODE-1273-length-31659-cov-3.563600_pt1 | contig 31659 bp, 29 predicted proteins | sample MGYA00374965_ERZ777305 | MGnify/ENA primary metagenome ERZ777305 (study PRJEB29328, sample SAMD00013331) | mouse gut metagenome | study: EMG produced TPA metagenomics assembly of the Metagenome analysis of fecal microbiota from mouse which was promoted... | reverse complement strand
GTGCTTTCGAGAGAGTTAGCGAAAACGGACTGGTATCGCTTTCAAACAGAAAAATGCCAGAGGTCGGCGAGTCTCCGAATAGTGCGGTCAGAAAATGGTGGGCTGGATATTTGGGATACAAAGGCCTATACTCTGCTTCATGTTGTGTGGTGCCCTGTACCGAAAGGAGAATTCTCATTTAAAGGGAAAAGAATAGAGAAGGATGATTCCCTTTACGCTTATGAAGATAACATATCTTTGGATTTCGATTTTTATGGCTTGGACGCCAAGAATTATCTCTCTGTCAATCGTCAAGAATTCAAGGCTGACAAGAAGGATGAGATAGAGAAACAAGTTTGTGTCATAACAAAAGAGGTCGTAGACTATTTGCTAACTTTGGATGATATATGCGAACCTCTTGAAGATAAGCTCTATTTCCCTCTCGGCGGCAGTGATATATTCGATTTCTATTTAAACCTCTGGCAGATTGCTGATGAAAATCAAGAGAAACTGATGATGGGAAGCCCGAAAAAACACCTTGAACCAATGAGCACAAAGGTCAAAACATTATGCTGGTCACAGGGGAAACAGTATGAATTGAAAGAAACTAAGGTGGGAGAAATAATAGAAAACTATAAAAACTTCAATTATATGTACCATGATTTTAACCGCGGCTTTTCTGATATAGCATATGCTTATTGTTGTAAAATTGCCAATACCATAGCGAAGGAAGTTAATTTCCAAGAACTTGTGCTTTTTGGCCATCATAGTGACATAAATATACCAGGGACCTACATCTCCCAAATATGGCTGTTCCCAAAAGCAGATGGTATCCTTGCTTATTCCCTTGACAACGCCCCGGCTGAATATTTCGAGATGAGCGAAGAATCAAAAGCGCGTTACCTAAAAGCCCTGTATTATGGCCAAAATCTTGGTGGCACCAACGGCTTTCCCCGCCGGTACGCTATACCCGCCTTAAAAGATTATTCCGAACTTACATTGAGAAGTAGCGATGTCCCTGTGGGTTTCCTGATTAACGATACAAGAATTGACGCCTGGACCATCTCCCCCCTCCTGTCCATGGACAAGTCAGTAGGTAACTGCCAGAAACCGGAATTTATCGTCCGGGTGACTCAAAGCGCGGAATTCGACAAGCTGGCCGACTATGTCCTCGAACACCGCGCCGACCCCACTCCCTGCACCAAAGAGAAGATTGTCGAAGCTTACAAGCGCCTCCTTTCCGACTACTATGACGTTATGCACGAGGACGAGGCTTTGAAAGAAGACGGCGAGGAGGAATAGCCTGGAGGGCGGTATCCTCCACCATGGTACGGCCGTCTGCCACAACCTGGCTGCCGCTTTACCGGCCGGTGGAGCTGCCGGCTGATTTCAGTATGACAGTGCCATGGCTGTCTAAAAGATTTAAAATCCCAAAAGTCAAAATTCTCCCGCAGAAACTTATCTTTTACCTAATACCCTTGACATTATATGTTCCAATATGATATAATTTGAAAAACAAATTTCGACAAATGCGGAAAGGTTTTTATTGTGGCCCTTTATCGAATCAGGCCGCCCAGGTCCCAGGTGGTACTGGCGCTGCTTATGTTCGCCCTGTACTGCGTATTGCTCCTGTTGCAGGCGCCCTGTGTTTTTCGCTATTTTTTCCACCTTCCCTGTCCGGGGTGTGGGATGCGGGACGCACTCTGGGCCCTTCTGCATTTTGATTTTGCGCTGGCCTTTTACAGCCACCCAATGGTCTGGTCCCTGCCTCTGCTGCCCCTGCTGGTGCTGACCGGCGGCAGGCCTACCCGGAGCAGGCGTGTAAACGGCCTGATACTTGGGATAGTTCTGTTTGGTTTCCTTTTGTCCTATATATACCGTCTTATAGTTTATTTCGGCCCATAAGCTCTGCCCTATGATAATTTATGAGCCGTGTAAAAATATATGATATGTATGAAGGAGAGATAAGTTATGTTCTGTAGAAACTGCGCCAATCCCCTGGACCCCAACGCAGCCGTATGTGTAAAGTGCGGCGTGCCCGTGGGTAGCGGAGTCAACTACTGTCCTAACTGCGGCAACCCTACCGATCCCGCCGCTGCGGTCTGCGTCAAGTGCGGCGTCGCACTTGCTCGCCCTATCCCCCAAGGCGAGCAGAAATCCAAGATGACCGCCGGCCTTTTGGGTATCTTCCTGGGCGGCCTTGGCATCCACAATTTCTACCTTGGCTATACCGGCAAAGCTATCGCTCAGATCGTGCTGTCTCTCTGCTTCGGCCTGGGCGCTATCTGGGGCCTTGTTGAGGGCATTATGATCCTGTGCGGCAGCATTAAGACCGACGCACAGGGCATACCCCTAAAGGACTAAGGGCTTCGCCCACGGAGCCGAATCGGTGAGCTGTACTTAGAGAAATAAATGAAGCGCCGCCTATTTACAAGGCGGCGCTTCTATTCAATTTGTGCCGAAGTAATTATACCCTCCGGGATAAAAAGCGCACTGTCTATTAAAACTTTTGTTTAAATTGGGACTTTTCAAACAGGGCGTTTTGATGTATACTATAAAAGCACAAGCAGTTTTGCATAAAAATGTAAGGAGCTGATTAAAATGGATTTCTGTTTCTCCAAAACCTCGCCCGTCGTTGAGACCGCCAAAGGCAAGCTTCGGGGCTTCCACTTCAAGGGCGTGGACCATTTCTACGGCATACGCTACGCCAAGGCAAAGCGCTTCCAGATGCCCGAGCCCGTGGCCCCTTGGGAGGGCGTGAAGGACGCCGGCAGCTACGGCATGAACTGCCCGGTGCTTTCCGAGCCCCAGCCCATGGGCGAGGTGATGATCGCCCACCGCTTCTGGCCCAGCTCTGAACACTGCCAGTACCTGAACCTGTGGACCTCTAGCTGCGACCCGGCGGCAAAGAAGCCCGTGATGTTCTGGATACACGGCGGCGGCTACTCGGCGGGGTCCGGCATAGAGCAGGTCTGCTACGACGGCTATAACCTTGCAAAGAAGGACGATGTGGTAGTGGTCACCGTAAACCATAGGCTCAACGCCTTCGGCTATCTCGACATGTCCGCCTTCGGCGAGAAATACAAGAACTCCGTGAACGTGGGCATGGCCGACCTGGTGGAGGCCCTGCGCTGGGTGCGAGACAATATAGCGAACTTCGGCGGCGACCCTCAGAACGTCACCATCTTCGGCCAGTCCGGCGGCGGCGCCAAGGTTACCGTGCTGGGCCAGATACCCGAGGCCGACGGTCTCTTCCACAAGGCCATCGTCATGTCCGGGGTCATGGGTCCCGGCCGGGACAAGAACGCCGTTAAGGGCCGGGAGCTGGTGCTGGAGATACTCAAGCACCTGAACATACCTGAGAGTGAAGCCCAGCGCCTTGAAAAGGTGCCCACGGCCCAGTTCATCTGGGCGGTGAACAGGGCAGTTAAAAGCCTGTACAAGCAGGGCAAGCATGTAAACTGGGGGCCGGTGCCCAACGACTATTATGTGTGCGACCCGCTGGAGAAGGACTTTACAGAGAGCTCCCTGCGGGTGCCCACCATGGTGGGCTCGGTCATAGCGGAGTTTGCCTTTGGGCCGGGCAAGGACATAAAGAACATGACCAAAGAGGACAGCGAGAAGCTGGTAAAGGAGTTCTATGGCCCGGAGGGCGGAGAGAAGATCCTAAAGGAGTTTGGGCGCATCTACCCGGAGACCAACGCGGCCTTTGCCGTGGACGCGGACGATATGTTCCTGGCCCCAACGGTGGACTACGTGAAGAAGAAGGGCAGAGAGGCCAGCGCGCCGGTATATAACTACCTGTTCGCCAAGGTCTTCGACTATGACGGCGGCAAGGCCGCCTGGCACTGCTCTGACATACCATACTTCTTCGGCAACGGCGAAATGGTGCCCGTCTGCCACCAGGAGAACTGGGAGCAGCTGCAAAAGGTCATGCGCGGGGCCTTTGTAAACTTTGCCCGCACCGGCGACCCCAACACAGAGGGCCTGCCCAAGTGGGAGAAGTGCGCCGACGGCGGCATGGTCACCATGGTCTTTGACGACCGCTGCCGCACCGAGGTGAATATGCAGGACGAGCTTTTACGGCTCTTGGCGGAGTATAAGCCCAAGTTCAATTTTGAATTCGGCGCCCCCGCTGACGACGAGGACGAGGAGGGCGGCAGCGCCTGGATATTCTAGGGGCGGTCCTGAAGTAAATTGGGGGGACTTCACGAATGAAGTCCCCCCTCTGCTTCTTTTGTTCCCTCACTCCTGGTCCTTGGCGTCGGCAATGGTGTCAAGCCAGCGGCACAGCTCCTCCTTTGTGAAGGTCTCCTTGTCGCCATTGCTAATAGTTAACACAGTTCAAAAGAGGAAAATGCCTCTTTTGAACTGTGTTAACTATACAGCCGCCGGAGGTCGTAGATAGTGGCCTTCTGGATGTCCTTGCGTTCTTTTTCAGTTGGCATGTCTATAAGCCCCCTTTCTTTGCTTTTATCATAACAGAAATCAAAGGGAAAATCAAGCCCGCCGATGAAAAACCCGCTAAATAGCGCGCAAACTACCGCCCTTAACATAATGTTGGGGCTTGCTATTTGCCTTGGTATGTAATATAATAATACATAAGATTCTTTGCGCGAAAGGGGCTTATACCGGGATGGATGGCAAGAAGCGCAGGCAGAAGATACTTATTGTGGACGATTCAGAGATGAACCGCTCCATTTTAGTCGATATGCTTGGTGACGAATATGAAACCATAGAGGTGGAAAACGGCCTGATGGCCGTAAACGAGCTGCAAAAGCGGGCGGCGGAGATATCCCTGATGATGCTGGACATTGTCATGCCGCTTATGGATGGCCTTGAGGTGCTGGAGGTTATGAACAGGCGGCGCTGGATAGAGACGGTGCCGGTGATAATGATCTCCGCGGAGACCAGCTCCGACAGGATATCCCAGGCTCTGGAGATGGGGGTCACGGACTTTATAAGCCGGCCCTTTGACGCGAAGATAGTCCAAAGGAGGGTACTAAACACCCTTTTAAGCTCCGCCAAGCAGACGGAGCTTGAGAACCTTGTGGCCGAGCAGATATATGAAAAAGAGCAGAACAGCCTTTTGATGATAGACATCCTCAGCCATATCGTAGAGTTCAGAAACGGCGAGAGCGGACTGCACGTGGTCCATGTGCGCAGGCTCACAGAGGTGCTTCTGCGGCAGCTGGCCTCAAAACGGCCGGACTATGAGCTGACCGCGGCGAAGATCGCCCTTATAAGCGAGGCCTCGGCGCTGCATGACATCGGCAAGATAGCCATAGACGAGAAGATACTTAATAAGCCCGGGCGGCTCACCGACGAGGAATTCAAGATAATGAAGCAGCACTCCTCCATCGGGGCCCAGATGCTGGACGGTCTCTCTGTCCACCAGGGAGAGCCACTGGTAAAGATAGCCTATCAGATATGCCGCTGGCACCACGAGCGCTGGGACGGCCGGGGCTACCCGGACGGCCTTAAGGGGGACGAGATACCCATCGCCGCCCAGGTGGTGGCCATGGCCGACGTGTACGACGCCCTTACCAGCGAGCGGGTCTATAAGGCGGCTTTCTCCCATGAGCAGGCCATAGAAATGATATGCAACAACGAGTGCGGCAGCTTCAACCCGTTGCTTTTGGAATGCCTGATGGAGGTCTCCGACACCATGCAGGACGACCTGAGCTCCACCGATGGGAACGAGGCCCCCGAGGAGTCCATCAGCAGCATCGTGGAGAAGATGTCCTCCCACAGCGAGCTCTCCGCCAGCAACCGCACCTTGCAGCTTTTGGAGCACGAGCGAATGAAGTACAGCTTCTTTGCGGCCATGAGCAAGGAGATACAGTTCGAGTACACCCTTTCGCCATCCATGGTCTCCCTGAACGCCTGGGGAGCCAGGAACCTGGGATTGGACGAGGTGGTGATGGACCCCCTGGAGAACCAAAAGGTCAAGGGTTACCTAAACGAGGACCTTCGCGCCCAGCTACACCAGGTGCTGGAGTCCGCCACTCCTGAGGAGCCCATTGTGACCCTTGAGGGCAAGGTGGAGAAGGACGGCGTTAAGAAGTGGTATAGGTTCGTTATGCAGGCCCTCTGGTCCGAGGACGAGCCGCCTGAGCTAAGGGGGGCCATAGGCAAGGCAGTGGATATACACAGCTCCCGAAGCTACCTTGAGAAGCTGGAGCGCCGGGCCTCTATGGACCAGCTGACGGGGCTTTTGAACCTTACCAGCGCCCAGACCCAGGCGGAGGCGAGGCTCAAGGAGAACCCCGAGGCAAAGTATGCCCTGGCCTTCTTCGACTGCGACTTTTTTAAGGACGCCAACAACACCTACGGGCACCTTTTCGGCAACCGCCTGCTGATACACATCGCCGAAAGGCTTAGGCAGGTCACAAGAAGCGGCGACATTGTCTCCCGGGCGGGGGGCGACGAGTATATCATATTCATCCAGTACCACCAGGAGCTGGAGCCCACCATACAGCGTATATACGGCGCGCTGCACGGCGAGGATTTCGGGGGCTTCAGCATCTCCATAAGCATGGGGGTGGCCACCACCGGCCAGGTGGGTCCGGACTTCACCGCCCTTATGGGCGCGGCGGATAAGGCCCTTTACGCCGTGAAGCAGGCAGGCAAGGGGCAGTACAAGTTCTATGACGGCAGGGAGACCTCTCTGACCGAGGCCAGAGGGGAAAGCGTATACACCAACCAGTCGGAGATCATCAACTATGAGCCGGAAAACGGCGGCCAATCAAAAGGGGGAGAAGACAAATGACCTTGCAGGAATGTTACGAAAAACTGGGCGGGGACTATGGCGCGGTGAGCTCACGGCTGCCAAGCGAGAAGTTCATCCAGAAGTACGTCTTAAAGTTTGCAGAGGACAAGACCATGGAGCTTTTGGAATCCTCCTTTGAAGGGGGCAATTTTGACGAGGCCTTTCGGGCGGCCCACACCATCAAGGGTATGTGCCAGAATCTGAGTTTTGCAAGACTGGAGAAATCCAGTTCCGCCCTTACGGAGGCTCTGCGCGGCGGGAGGTCGCCGGAGGCGCCCGAACTGCTTCAAAGGGTGCGCGAGGACTATGAGCTTACCGCAGACACTATCAAGGAGTATAAATCCGGGCTTTGAGAGGTTTCAACGTGAAAGAAAAAAATGAAAAAAGGAAGAGCCGCCCCAGCCGGTTCCTTATAGGGAGTTTCCTCTCCATCATCGCCCTGACCCTCGCGGTGTTCGTGCTGTTGTCCCAATTTTTGGACAATAAGAGCGCGGACACCATAAGCCGGGTAGGAGAGGTGTACATGAAGAACCTCTCCCAGCAGATCGCCCTGCACTTCCAGACCACAATAGACCTGCGGCTTGACCAGGTGCAGACCATTGTCAACGACGTGCGCCCGGAATTCGAGCGGGATAACGTCACAAGGGAACAGGTATTGGAGGAGCTGGAGGCCAGCAGCAGGGCCAGGGGATTTGTGCAGCTGGGGCTCCTGTCCTATGACGGCGAGTTCGAGATGATATACGGCGACCCGCTGCTTATCACCGACCTAAAGCCGTTTATACAGTCTCTCACCGAGGGGAAGTCCAAAGTCGCAGTGGGTAAAAACCCCCGGGCGGAGGACAAGAACATGGTTCTGCTGGGGGCCCCGGCGGACTATCTTCTGAAGGACGGCTCCCCGTGTCTGGCGCTGGTCGCCACCGTTGACACGGACTATATAAGAGAGACCCTGTCCCTGGATGCCAACGACTCGATGGTGTATTCCTTTATCATCCGGGGGGACGGCAGCTTTGTCATACGCACCAGCGGCGCCTTCAGGCATAGCTACTTTGACCGGGTCCGCAACATCTATGAGGATGTAGACGGAATGACCGGCGAGCAGTACATAGTAGAGATAAGCGCGGCCATTAAAGAGGGACGGGACTACTCCTCGGAATTTACCATAGAGGGCGAGCGCCGGCGCATTTACGGCACTCCTCTCGCCTACTCCGAATGGTACCTTTTAACCTTCATGCCCTACGGCGACATAAACAGCATCATCGACCACCTTGGGCAGATGTTCCTGCTGGCGTCCTTCGTCTGCTGCGCTGTGATATTCGCGGCTTTCGGGCTGGTGTTCCTCCTATACCTGCGGATAAACCACAGGCAGCTGGCCAATCTGGAGGAGGCCAGAGAGGCCGCGGAAAACGCCCTGACCCTGGCTGTGGACGCAAGAAGGGAGGCCGAGCGCGCCCAGCAGAACGCCGAGCGGGCCACCAAGGCCAAGAGCGAGTTCCTCTCTAACATGAGCCACGACATCCGCACGCCCATGAACGCCATAGTTGGTATGACGGCCATAGCCACGGCCAATATAAACAACCCGCAGCAGGTACAGAACTGCCTGCACAAGATAACCACCTCCAGCCGGCACCTGCTGGGGCTGATAAATGATGTGCTGGATATGTCCAAGATAGAAAGCGGCAAGATGACCTTAAACTTTGACCGGGTGTCCCTTCGGGAGATGATGGAGAGCATCGTCAGCATTGTGCAGCCCCAGGTGAAGGCCAAGCACCAGGACTTTGGGGTGTCCATCATGGATATCTCCGCGGAAAACGTGCTGACCGACAGTGTGCGGCTGAACCAGGTGCTCTTGAACCTTCTGTCGAACGCTGTGAAGTTCACGCCGGAAGAGGGCACTATCCGGGTTACCATGAAGCAGGAGCCCTCCCCCAAGGGAGAGGACCATGTCCGGGTGCTGCTCTGCGTCCAGGACAACGGCATAGGTATGTCCCCGGAATTTATCGAGCACATCTTCGACTCCTTCGCCCGTGAGGACAGCGCCCGGGTCCACAGGACCGAGGGCACAGGGCTCGGCATGGCCATTACCAAGTACATAGTAGACGCCATGGGCGGCGATATGCAGGTGAAGTCAAAGCAGGGCGAGGGCACGGAGTTCCTCCTGACTCTGGACATGGAAATTGCCGACGCCCCGGAGGCTGATATGGTGCTTCCCCCCTGGAATATGCTGGTGGTGGACGATGACAAGCTGCTCTGCGAGAGCACTGTAAAGGCTCTCGGCTCTATCGGCATCAGCGCTGACTGGACCCTTTCCGGGGAATCCGCCATTCAGATGGTGGAAGAGCGCCATAAAAAGCGCGAGGACTACCATATTATCCTGCTGGACTGGAAGCTGCCGGACATGGACGGCATCGCCACGGCAAGGGAACTGCGCCGCAGGCTTGGGGGCAATAATATACCCATCCTAATAATCTCGGCCTACGACTGGAGCGATATCGAGAAGGAGGCCAAGGCCGCCGGAGTGAGCGGGTTCATAAGCAAGCCCCTGTTTAAGTCCACCCTGTTCTACGGCCTTCGCGGCTATGCCGGAATGGACATGAGCCAGGAGGTCATGAAGGAGGACGGAAAGGAGAACTTCTCCTTTGACGGCATCAGGGTGCTGGTGGCCGAGGACAACGAGCTCAACTGGGAGATCGCCAGCGAGCTGCTGGGCGAATTCGACTTACAGCTGGACTGGGCGGAGAACGGGCAGATCTGTGTGGACATGGTAGAAGCCTCCCAGCCCGGGACCTATAAGGCGGTGCTGATGGATATCCGTATGCCGGTGATGAACGGGTTTGAAGCCACAAAGGTCATTAGGAAAATGGACCGTCCCGATAAGGATATGCCCATTATCGCCATGACGGCGGACGCGTTCTCAGAGGACGTGCAGAAGTGCATGGAGGCCGGCATGAACGCCCATGTGGCAAAGCCCATCGATGTACGTGAGGTGTGCAGGCTTTTGAAGAAGTACCTGGAGTTGTAGGGCAAAAAATCAACCCGCCGGGGAGCGCTCTGTCTCCCGGCGGGCAAGCAGCCGGAGCCTGGTGGGGACATTCCTCGGAACTGCTTTAGGTGAACTTGGTTCAGCATAAATGCAGGCTCCGGCCCTTTTGGGCGATATCCTTTCCAGGCACGCAAACGCTTCCGTGCCGCTATCCCTATTGTAACCATACCGCCCAAACCTATTCACCCCCAGGGAAAAATTTTTAAAATTTTCTCAAATCGCCCTATAGGACTTGCAAAAACACTTATGACATGGTATTATATGTGTTGTGACTAAGCAGCCTGCTGCTGCAAGGAGGAATTAAGAATGACAGCTTTTGAGATCATATTCGCCATTGCCCTCTTGATTTTCTCAGTGGCGATAATCCTGGTGGTGCTCTTACAGGAGGGCAACCAGAAGAACATGGGCGCTATCACCGGCGCCGCCGATACCTTCCTGTCAAAGAACAAGGCCCGCTCTGTGGACGCTTTCCTGTCCCGCTGGACAAAGGTCATCGCCGTGGGCTTCTTCGTGCTGGTCATCGTGGCCAACGCCGTGATGTACTTCGTGAAGTGAGAACCTGTATCATAGAAAGACGCCTCGCCGCAAGCGGGGCTTTTTCGTTGTGTATCGGGAGGGACCGGATATGATAAGGCTTGTAAGCGGCCCCCGGGAACGGGCGGAGTTTATGGATATATGCAAGGGCGGCGCCTTTGGCTGCAAGCTTCGCTCAGTGGCCTTGGCCTATGGCTTTGAGCGGGACTTCGCCCGGTTCTGGACGGACGGCGGCGCATCCTACTGCCTGCTGGACGGCGGACTGTCCATAGCTGGAAGACCCTGGAATATAGAGGAGTCCCGAGAATTTCTGGACGTACTGGGCCCCGGCAGCGTCTTCTGCGAGAGGGGGCTGGCCGGAGAGCTGAAACTGGAGGTCTCCACAGAGGGCGCGGTGATGGCAAAGGACCTGCCGGCGGGAGAACCGCGGAGTCTCCCGCCCCCCGGTCTCAGGGAAACCCATGCCCTTTTGACAGCTGCCGGGATGCCTATGGACTTCGAGCCCTTCTACCTGGATATGTCCCACCGAATACGGCACGGGATCGCCTTGGCCCTGGGGGAGTACATCTCCGGGGAGTTAGCCGGAGTCGCGGTGATCTCCGCTGTGGCCGGGGGTGAGGCTGTGCTCTCCGCATTAGCCGTTCGGGAGGACTGCCGGGGGCGGGGCCTTGGTACAAAGCTTATGGGAGCCGTGGAGCGGGCGCTGCCCGGGCATAGGCTGTACCTTTTCAGGGAGAGCGGCAGGAACCGGGAATTTTACAAAAAGCTGGGCTTCGCGGAGGTTGGCCGCTGGAGCCAGCAGGATATTACAGAAAGGTGATTTATATGGAAAACTATCCGTCTTTTCAGTTTGGCGAGAAATTGCTGAAGCTTGCACAGCGGGCCGAGGAGCGGGCCGCCGGACAGTTCCGGCGCATAGAGGAGACAGCCCGCTGGAACTCCCAGAAGATGCTGGCGGCCTTCCAGCGGGCCCGGGTCAGCGAGAGCAGCTTTGTGGGCAGCACCGGCTACGGCTACGGCGACAGGGGCCGGGACCAGCTGGACGAGGTCTACGCCTATGCCCTTGGGGCAGAGGACGCTCTGGTGCGGTATAACTTTGTCAGCGGCACCCACGCCCTGACGGTGGCCCTCTTTGGAGTGCTCCGCCCAGGGGACACAGTGCTCTCGGCCACAGGCACCCCCTATGACACCATACAGGGCGTCTTCGGACTGCCCGGGCGTGAGGAGCCAGGGAGCCTTAGGGACTTCGGCATAGTCTATGAGCAGATAGACCTGCTGCCGGACGGCGGCATAGACTATGAGGAGCTGGGGCGGGAGCTTGCTAAAGACTGCCGTATGGTATATGTCCAGCGGTCCAGGGGGTATACCCTGCGCCCTTCTTTAAGCGTCGCGGAGATAGAGCGGCTGGCGGGATTTGTGAAGGAGCGGGCCCCGGGGTGCCTCGTGATGGTGGACAACTGCTACGGCGAGTTCGTGGAGCGGGAGGAACCCACCTCCCACGGGGCGGACCTGATGGCGGGGTCCCTGATAAAGAATCCCGGCGGCGGCATAGCCCCAACGGGGGGCTATATTGCCGGGCGGAGGGACCTGGTGGAGCTGTGCTCCTACAGACTTACCACCCCGGGCACAGGCCGGGAGCTGGGCTGTACCCTTGGACACAGTCGGGAGCTGTTTATGGGCGCGTTCCATGCGCCCACTGTCACCGGCGAGGCCTTGAAGACGGCGGTGTTCTGCTCGGCGCTCTTTGATGAGCTGGGGTATGAGGTCACGCCAGGGCCGGAGGAGGCCAGGGCCGATATCATCCAGGCGGTGAAGCTTCGGGAGCGGGAGGCCCTCATAGCCTTCTGCCGTGGGGTGCAGAGCGCCTCGCCGGTGGACGCCTTTGTTGTGCCGGAGCCGAGCCCCATGCCGGGGTATGACAGCGACGTGATAATGGCGGCGGGGGCGTTTACGCTGGGATCGTCGATAGAAATGTCGGCGGACGCGCCGTTGAGAGAGCCCTATGCCGTGTGGATGCAGGGGGGGCTGAACTATGCCGTGGGGCAGCTGGGGGTGCTGACGGCAGCACAGGAGGTGCTGAAGCTAAAATAGTGCGAGGTTAAAAGTTTCGTCAACCTTTTCAAAGGTTGCAGGGTTTGGGGCAGAGCCCCAAGGTCCGGGCTTGGGGCTTGCCGCAGGCAAGAAAAACGGTTGCAAACTCAACTAAAAACAACTATAATAAAAGAAAAACCAAGGAGGACCAGCATATGTGGAACAACTTTCAAACCGACGCCTATGAGGGCCTGATCGCCGAAACCATCAGCGTTACCGGCCACGGCGGCAAACCCGTCCGCGCCTATTACTCCCGGCCCCTAGGGGAGGGCCCCTTCCCGGGCATACTCCTTATCCACCACATGCCCGGCTGGGACCAGTTCACCCGGGAGACTGCCCGCCGCTTTGCCGCCCAGGGCTACAGCGTCATATCCCCCAACCTCTATGAGGACTTTGGCCACGGCACCCCAGAGGAGGTGGCGGAACGGGCCCGGGAACAGGGCGGCATGGTGGACAAGGACGTGATGGAGGACTGTGACGGCGCCTTGAGCTTCCTGCGCAGCCAGCCAAACGCCAGCGGCAGGGTTGGCGTTATCGGGATGTGCTCCGGGGGTAGGCATACCTTTTTGGCCGCCTGCACGCTAGAGGGCATCGACTGCGCCGTGGACTGCTGGGGCGGCGGAGTGGTCTGCCCGCCGGAGCAGCTTACTCCTCAGCGGCCGGTGCAGCCTTTGGACTACGCGGAGAAGCTCATCTGCCCGCTGCTGGGCATCTTCGGCAACGAGGACTGGAGCCCCACTAAGGAGGACGTGGACGTTCTGGAGGCGCGGCTTAAAGAGCTAGGCAAGGACTATGAGTTCCACAGATACGACGGCGCGGCCCACGGTTTCTGGTACTACCACCGGCCCATGTACAAGCACGAGCAGGCCATGGACTCCCTCGAGAAGGTGCTGGCCTTCTTTGAAAAGCACCTGAAATGAGCGGGGAAAAGCGGCCCTTTGTGGTGATGGCAAAGCCAGTGGGGTCACGGTGCAATATGCTCTGCTCCTACTGCTACTACCTGGAGAAGGGCAAATATTCCTCGCACAGAAAGCAGGGCCGCATGAGCAATGCCCTGCTGGAGCAGCTTATAGAGCAGGCAATAGCCGCAAGCCCCGGCCCGGAGGTCTCCTTTGTCTGGCACGGGGGCGAACCCACCCTGGCGGGGCTTGGCTTCTACCGGCGGGCGGTGGAGCTGCAAAAGAAGCACCTGCCAAAGGGCTGGCAGGCCTGGAACAATTTGCAGACCAATGGCCTGCTGCTGAATAAGGAGTGGTGCCGGTTTCTGAGGGAGAACCGCTTTGACGTGGGCCTGAGTATTGACGGCGGCGAAACCGTCCACGACGCTAACCGCCGAGACCTTGGGGGCAGGCCAACATACGAACGAGTCCGCCAGGCGGTGCGGCTGCTGCATGATGCGGGCATACAGCCCGATTTATTGTGCACGGTGAACGCCGCCACGGCGGCGGACCCGGAGGGGACCTACAGGGCGCTGGAGGAACTGGGCTGCGTGTGGGTGCAGTTCATACCCATCGTGGTAAAGCTCCCTGAGGGGCGCTTCTCTGCGGAGTCGGTCACGCCCGAGGGGTACGGGGACTTTCTCTGCCGGGTATTTGACCTGTGGGTACATAGCGGCCTTGGGAAGCTTGACATACAGCTTTTTGCCGAGACGTCCAGGATACTGGCGGGAGGACAGGCCAGCCTTTGCTGGATGGCCCCACAGTGCGGCAGGGCCCCGGTGGTGGAGGAGGACGGAGGTGTTTACGCCTGCGACCACTTCGTTGACCCGGAGCACCGGCTGGGCACACTGGACGGCAAGGAGCTTTCGGACCTGCTGGGCTGCTCCGCCATGGAGGACTTCGGCAGGGCAAAGCGCGAAAATCTACCTGCCGAGTGCACAGAGTGTCCTTGGTATAGATTCTGCGGTGGCGGATGCCCGAAGGACAGGTTTAAGGGCTCGTCCTATTACCTGTGCGGGGGACTGAAGCGGCTGTTTGCCCACAGTGTGCCGGTGCTGGAGCGCCTTATGGAGCTGAGCCGCCAAGGACTTGGGCCGGGGGCCATCATGAAGCGAATCTCTGATGGAAACTTAATTATAGAAAGGGGAAAGCACAATGATTAAAGCGGCATTTTTCGATATCGACGGCACCCTCCTGGACCATTCCAGGGATAAAAGTATATTCCACGATTCCGCCGCAGCGGCTCTGGCTGCTCTACAGCGCAAGGGCATAAAGGTGTTCGTATCCACCGGCCGGGGACCCGCGCTTCTGGGGGAGATACGAGAAATGTTCCCCTTTGACGGCTTTGTTACCTTTAACGGCCAGCTGGTGCTGGAGAGGGACGGTACTATACTGCACCGCCTTGGCCACAGCCCAGAGGAGGCGCGAACCCTAGTTGAGCTGGCCCGGAGGGCTGGCCTTCCCGGGATGGTGATGGGCGAAGGAGAGTCCTGGCCTCTGATTGACGCCCCACAGGTGCGCGGACTCTATAAGTGGCTGGGCCAGGAGTTCCCGCCGCTGTACGACACGAAGCTGGCGGAGGAGAAGCCCGTTATACAGCTTACCCTCTATGAATCCCAGGAGACGGCTGGTAAGGCCCTCTCCCCAGTGAAGGGGGCCGAGGTGGTGGCCTGTGGGCCGGGAATGGTAGACGTGATACCCAAGGGCGGCGGCAAGGAGGCTGGGCTGGAGGCGGTCATCAGACATTACGGCTTTAAGCGTGAGGAGACAGCGGCCTTTGGAGACGGCATGAACGACCTGGGGATGATAAGATGGGCCGGGACTGGGGTGGCCATGGGCAACGCCGAGCCCGAGGTAAAGGCCGTGGCGGACTATGTCACCACGCCTGTCTGGGAGGACGGCGTTAAGAACGCGCTGCTCCACCTGGGCATACTGACAGACGGGGATTTCCAGTAAATAGAGAAACCAGGGGCCCATAAGGGTCCCTGGCCTTTTTTTACCGTCTTCCGGCTCCGCCGCCATGAGAGCCTCCGCCCCCATGGAAACCGCCGCCACCGCCGAAGCCCCGGCCGGCTCCGCCGCCGTGGGAGCGTCCACCGCCGCTGAAGCCTCCCCGGGAGCCTCCACCAAAGCCGCCGAAACCTCCGAATCCGCCGGGCCTATGCCCTCCGGGCGGCGGGGGCGGGCCCCAATAGGTCCTGCGGCGGCCGTTCAGCATACTGCCAAGCCACATACCCCGCCAGAAGCCTCCGCCACCGCCACCACCTCTGGGCCCGCTGCCGCCGGAGCCCCTGAACAGGCTGAACACGAACAGTAGGACCGCCACGATGACCACCACCCGGACAAGGGCAAAAGCAATCGTCTTCAGCTCCCGAAGCCCGCTGAAACCCCAGTCCTCGTCCCAGTCCTCATCGCTGTAGTCATACTCCTGCCCGGGGGCGGGGGCCTCCTCCCTGCCGGGGCCACTGTCATAATAGGAGCGCAGCTCTGAAATAAGCGCGTCAAAGGTCTTCTTAACCCCCGCGTCATAGTCCCCGGCGGCAAAGTCCGGCTCCAACTGTTCCTCCAAAATATCACTTAGAAAGAGGGCATCGAAATAGTCCTCTATGCCATAGCCCGCCTGGATATAGTAGTTCTCCTCGCCTATAGCCAACACCAGAAGTATGCCATTATTGCGCTCCTGGGAGCCTACACCCCAGGAGTTAAACATCTTGTAGGTATAGTCCTCGATGTCCTGCCCGCCCAGGAAGTCCACCGCCACCACCACGATCTCCCCGCCGCACTCCTCGAAAAGCTCCTGGTTCTCGGCAATTATTCTGCGCTCGGTGCCCTCGGAGAGCACTCTGGCGGTATCAAGCACGTATTTATTGTCCGGCCGGTCGGGCACGGCGGCAAGAGCCGCCGGGGATAGCCAGATAACCATAACAAGTGCTAAAACTACGCTGCACCTTCTGCAAATGGCACGGTTTTTCATCACGCCAAAGGTTTCCTTTCTCAGTTAAAAATACCGTCCAGCACGCCGTCTACAAACCCCTCTACGCCGCTCTCGACCCCGTCGGAGAAATCGTCGGCCCACTGGTCCACCCGCTGCTCAAAATCGTCTATATCCGGGGCCCCCGGCGCTTCCGGCGGGGCGGGAATATCCTCCACCACCGTCTCGGCGGCCTCCGCCGCAGCCACAGGAGCAGAATCCTTCGCCGCCGTGGCAGAGCTGAAGTCCGCCATGGGCTTCACCAGCGCCATGGGCGCAAGGCTCTTCACCTTGGCGTTAAAGGCACGGGCCTCCTCGTTATAGCTGCTGCGGTTTATCTTGTCCTGCTCTGACTTCATCTGCTTTATCATTTGTGTCGGGTATTTCCTGTCCTGCTCGCTGAGCTCCATACTATCAAGGGCCTCGGCCAGGGCCTGGGCGGGGGCGTCCAGGGCAGCGTTGGCGCCGGCCTCCTGGATATAGGTATAGTCGTCCGACCAGGCGTTCTCAGAGGCCTTCACACAGTAGTCCAGGGAATCTATAAGCCCCTCCAGCTCCGGGTTCTTGTCCTTATAGCGTCCCGCCAGGGTGATGAGGTTATTTGCGGCCTCCCGCCGCTTCTCTAGGCCGTCATATATGGAGTACCCGGCCTGGTCGTAGTAAAACGTGCCGCTTACGTCCTCGCGCACGCGAGACAGGGAACGGTTTATGCCCAGGGGTATTGAGGCGGCAATAGCCACCCCCATAAATATACCCGCCATCAGATTCCTTTTATTCATAGTCCAAAAGCCCCCGCTTTCAAAATTTTATCAGGTGTGTATGTCAAGAAGCTTCTGCTTCAGCTCGCCCTCAAGCCGGCCTATCTCGGCTTCGGCGGCGCGGCGCTTGGCCCTGCCCTCGTCCTGTATTTTCACCACCTCGTCCAGGGTCTGGATAAGGGAGAGGTTGGTGTGGCGCAGGGTCTCCATGTCCACAACGCCCCGCTCGGTCTCCCGGGCGGTTTCAATGGTGCTCATCTTCAGCTTGTCGGCGTTTTTGCGAAGGAGCTCGTTGGTCATGTCGGTGACCTCCTTCTGGGCCCGCACGGCCTGCTCTGAGTGGGCAAGGCCCAAAGCCAGCACCATCTGGCTCTTCCAAAGTGGGATGGTGTTTACAAGGGTGGACTGTATCTTGTCGCTCATGAGCTTGTCATTATTCTGCACCAAGCGTATCTGTGGGGACATCTGCACGCTCACCATCCGAGTCAGCTCCAGGTCGTGGAGCTTCTTCTCGAAGCTGTCGCACTGCTGGGCAAAGTCGTTGGCCGCCTGGGCGTCCTCGGCAAGACCGGTCTGTTTCGCCTTCTGCTTCATCTGCTCAAGGGTAGTGGCCCGCTCCTGCTGAAGCTTCTTCTTGCCCGCTATGATATACATGGTCAGCTCCTTGTGGTAATTGAGGTTCATGGAGTAGAGCTGGTCCAGCATCACCACGTCCTTCATCAGCTGTACCTGGTGCTTCTCAAGGGCCGCGGCTATCTTGTTCACGTTGGTCTCGGCGCTGTCGTAACGGGACTTCATGGCGATTATCTTGTTGCCGGTGTTCTTAAAGCGCCCGAAAAAGCCCCTCCTCTCCTCCTCGTCGATGTCAAAGCCCTTGAGCTCCACCACAAGGTTGGATATCTGGTCGCCCACCTCCCCCAGGTCCTTGGTGCGCACATTGTTGAGGGCCGTGTCGGAGAAGTTGGCTATCTTCCGCTGGGCTGCAGAGCCGTACTGCATGACCATGGTGCTGTTTTGCAGATTGATCTTCTGGGAGAAGTCGTCCACCATCTTCTGCTCCTCGGGGCTTAAAATACTCTCGTCCAGGGTGGTGGGCTTCGCCCCCTCCTGGGCCTGGGGCTCCTCGGGCTCCGCTCCCTCCAGGGTCAGGGTAGGGGCCGCCGGGGCCTCCTGCTCAAGGGTAAGCTTTATCTCGTTTTCCATCGTTTACACTCCTCTTTCTGTAAGTTTATTTTAATCCGGGCATTTTACATATCATATTACAAATTCTTAATAATTTATAAAATCTACCCCAGCTTCGTCCCCTTTTTCTCCTCCACGAACCCCTCCTGCTTGAGCATGGTCTCAAACACTGTAATATCCGCCGAGATATCCATAGCCTCGTCGGTAAACAGGGAGTCCAGCTGCTTCTCGAAAGCGTCGGCCACGGTGTGCATCATGCCGGCGATATTGAACATGGTGGAGGTGATGTTCTCCCCCTTCACGGACTGCTTTGAAAGCTGCTCATAGCTGTTAAGGAGCTTTAACGTGGTGGGCAGATAGTAGCTCATGAACTTGCGTATCTGCGGGGCCTTCTGCGGGTGCTTTGCGATATAGTTGAAGATGTCCGCCGAAGCCCGCTCCATGCGGTCGATGTCGGCGGAGAGGGCCTCGTCGGGGATGGCGTCGTTAGCTGCCCGCAGCTGCCTTAAGTAGCCGTGGCCCTCGTCGATTATCTTATCCACTTCGGGGTTGCCGGTCTGGGACTTCTTCTCGGGCTCGGGCTCCTTCTTGGCTTCGGGCTCGGGCTTGGGCTCCGGGACAGGCTTCGGTGTTTCTATGGGCACAAACTCCTTTTTTCCTCTGAACAAGGTCCCGGACAGAAAAAAGATAAGCGCCATCACCAGGGCGAACACCGCCCACTGCGGTATCTCCATCATTTGGAAGTTCATAGCGTATATAATAGCCGCCACGCCCGTAATATAGTATTTTGCCGGGCTACCCCTGCGCACCACCTTCATGGGGACGTTCCCGCCCGGCTGGAAGCCGCGTCCTGCCTGGGGCATCTTAGGCGGCGGGGCGGGAGTCACCCCCTTTGGGGGGTGTACGTTGTTGTTCCAGCCCCAGCCGGGCTGGCCTGGGCGCAGGGGCTGCTGCTGTCCCGGCTGTGGGTGGTGGTTCTGGGGCGGGTTAGCCTGGGGCGGCTTGGTCTGTGTGGTCGCCCCGCCTGAGGGCGCGGCCTTCCCCTGATAGCGGTAAGTATAGTGATAGCTGCCGTCGTTTTCACCGGGCCGCTGTGCCTGTTGGGCTTGCTGGGCCTGGCTCTGGGCCTGCCGCACGCTCTGGGCGGCGGACTTCACCGCCGGGGCAACCGTGTTCAGCGCGTTGTCCAGCCCCGCCGCAGCCTTGCCCAGGCCCTCGGCCAGCTTGTCAGCGGCGGGTATCCCGGCGCCTGTCAGGGTCTTATACATCTGTGAGGAGCGGTACTCTTTTTCTACAGGTCTCTGGTTCTGGTTCATCCCGGTCTCCTTTCGGTTTGGAAACGCATCTCTTGAATATGGCTCCATTACTATTTTACGTTTTCTTTGGCTCTATGTCAACTTAATTTTCTATTAAGAAATGCCGCCTATATAGCGTCTCCACCTGCTCCCCCTGCGCAATGCCCTCGGAGAACGCCGTGGCCGCCCCCGCGCATACAGCCCAGTCCAGGGCCTTGTCCATGTCCCGCTCCTTAATATAGCCGTACAGAAAGCCCGCCACGAAGGAATCCCCCGCGCCCACGGAGGAGACCTCCCGCCCCGGCAGCGCGGCCCGCTCAAGGAGCCTGCCCTCCTCTGTCAGCAGCAGGGCTCCGCCGCCGCCCAGGGTGACGGCCACATTCCGGGCTCCGAGCTCTTGCAGCCGCCGGGCGTGGGCTATTGCCGCCTCCGTGCCCTCCAGCCTTTCCCCAAAGACCTCCCCCAGTTCCTCCAGGTTGGGCTTTATTAGGAACGGTCCCTTTCGGACGGCCTCTATGAGCGCCGGGCCCGAGGTGTCCACCACCGTTTCCACTCCCCTCGGCGCGGCCCCCATAAGCCGGGCGTAAACCTCCTCCGGCAGAGAGCCCGGCACGCTGCCCGCAAGCACCAGGAGGTCACCCTTTTGAAGGCGGGCCAGCCTGTCCTCCAGCGGTCGGAGATCCCCAAGGGCAATCTCCGGCCCGCCTCCGTTCAGGGCCGTCTCGGGCCGGCCCTTTGGCAGTATCTTTATATTCACCCGGGTCAGACCCTTATGAAGCTCCATAAAGTCCGCCGGACAGCCCGCTCTCCCCAGCAGAGCTGTAAGCTCCCGGCCGGTAAAGCCCGCCGCTATGCCGGCGGCCACGGTCTCTGCTCCCAGGCTTTTAAGCAGCAGCGACACGTTCACGCCCTTTCCCCCGGGCAGGAACCGAGCGCTGTCATACCGGCACACCCCGCCGGGTAAAAACTCATCAGGCCGCACAAAGCAATCCAGGGCCGGGTTCAAGGTAACGGTATATATCAAGCTTTTTGCCCCCTTACGGCGTTTTTAGTTATTTAGCCGTTACTATTTTATCACGTAAAAAATCTTTTTGCAATCCATGTATTTTCCACGTATTCCCGTGCCACACTAAAGGCGAAACAAAACCTTACGGAAGAAAGGGATAATTTATGAAAACAAAGCGCTTTTTTATTTTTGCAGCCTGCTGCCTTCTCTGCCTGACCCTGACCGGCTGCGGCGACGGCAAGGTGCAGAGCACAGTTTCGCGGATAGGCGACGACGTAAGTAATGCTGTCAGCCGTGTGGAATCGGCGCTGGACCCTGATGATGATACCTCCAGCGGAGTCCCCACCGAGAGCGAGCAGAGCGGTATGCCCGGCTATACCAGCAGCCAGAGCGGCGATGTGAGCAACAGGGACGATGATGACGACGAGAGCGGCGCCGGAAGCGATACAATGAGCGACGGCCAGGTGAGCAGCGACGTGAACAGTGACCTTGAGAGCGAGGCCAGCGAGGACACGAAGGATCTATAAATTGGAGGGGCGCGGCGTGCGCCCCTCTATTTTTTGTCCCGATTTTACTCGTTGCAATCCCGGGCGGGAACTGCTATACTAAGGCTAAAACCTCTGAAAGGTGTGTATGAGATGAAAAAGTATGTACTGGCCTATTCCATGAATCCCGGCCTTACCGTATTCACTCCCGAAGACCTTCAGGCCCTGACCCATATCAACCTGGCCTTCGGGCTCGTTAAGGAGGGCAGGCTCGACATAGGGCAGCTTACCAATATCGGCCTATGCGAAAAATTCAGGGACTGGAACCCGGATATAAAAATCATTCTGTCCGTGGGCGGCTGGGGAGCCGGGGGCTTCTCCACCATGGCCATGACCGCAGAGGGCCGCAGGACCTTCGCCCGGTCCTGCCAGGAGGCCGTAGAGAAATATGGCCTTGACGGTATAGACATAGACTGGGAGTACCCTTGCAGCGATCAGGCCGGCATCGACTCCGACCCCCGGGACCGGGAAAATTTCACACTGCTGCTAAGTGAGCTTCGGGAGGTCCTGGACCCGCGCAGCCTGTCCATAGCCGCCGGGGCCGGGGAGTATTTCATAGAGGGCACCGAGATGGACAAGGTGGCTGGTCTTGTGGACTATGTGCAGATAATGACCTACGACCTGCGAAACGGCTTCACCCGCGAAGCCGGGCACCACGCCGCCCTGCGGGCGGGCAGGGGCGACCATAGCGGGCTGAATACCGTTGACATGGTGGAGATGTTCCACAAGGCCGGGGTGCCCATGGAAAAACTGGTGATAGGCGCAGCCTTCTACTCCCGGCGATGGACAGGGGTCAAAAACGAGAACCATGGCCTTTTACAGCCCGCAGAAAGCACCGGCCAGGACGGCCCGGACTACAGCGACATTACCGAGGAATTTATCAGAGAGAACGGCTTTACGAAATACTGGGATCAGGAGGCGGGCGCGGCCTACCTCTTTAACGGCAGCGAGTTTATAAGCTATGAGAGTCCCGAGGCCATAGCCCTCAAGTGCCGGTATGTTAAGGAGGCCGGGCTTTTGGGGCTGATGTACTGGGAGCAGGGCTGTGATACGACCCACGAGCTGCTGGGCGTTATCGGAAAGGAGCTGGGGTAATGGAGAACAGCAGAGAGCTTGACAAGCGTTTAACGGCGGTGCGGCCCAGCCCCAGGCAGCTTGCCCACCAGCGGCTGGAATTTTATGGCTTCGCCCACTTCACCGTAAACACCTTTACCGGCCGGGAATGGGGCGACGGCACCGAGGACCCGGCCATCTTTAACCCCACTGAGTTCGACGCGGCCCAATGGGTCTCTGCCTTAAGGTCCGCCGGGATGCGGGGGCTGATACTGACCTGTAAGCACCACGACGGCTTCTGCCTCTGGCCCAGCAGGTACACCCGCCATTCAGTGGCAGCCAGCCCCTTCCGCGGCGGGCGCGGCGATATCGTCCGGGAGGTCTCCGATGCCTGCCGGGAGGGCGGGATAAAATTTGGCGTGTACCTCTCCCCCTGGGACCGCAACTGTTCCTGCTATGGGGCTGGCCGGGAGTACGACGACTATTTTGTCGCCCAGCTTACGGAGCTCCTTACCGGCTACGGTGATATCTTCGCCGTCTGGTTCGACGGGGCCTGCGGCGAGGGGCCGAACGGCAAACGCCAGGTATACGACTGGGAGCGGTACTATGAGACCGTGCGGAGGTACCAGCCCGGGGCCTGTATAAGCGTCTGCGGGCCGGATATCCGCTGGTGCGGCAACGAGGCCGGGAGCACCCGGGAATCCGAGTGGAGCGTGGTGCCAAGGCGTATGAGGGACACCGAGAAGATAGCCGCCAAAAGCCAGCAGTCCGACAACGAGGAATTCAGGCAGCGGGAGATAAGCGCCTCTGACATGGATCTTGGCAGCAGAGAGATACTTAAAAACGAGCGGGACCTTATCTGGTACCCCGCCGAGGTGAACACCTCCCTTCGCCCCGGATGGTTCTACCACCCGGAGGAGGACGATAAAGTTAAAAGCGCAGAGACCCTGTTCGATACCTATCTTCGCTCCGTGGGCGGGAACGCCACCCTCCTTCTGAACGTCCCGCCCACGCCGGAGGGACTCTTTCATCAGAACGACGCGGAAAGGCTCCGGGAGCTTGGGGACCGCATACGCCGGGCCTTCGCCGTGGACCTGGCCCAGGACGCGGCTGTCTCCGGAGACAGCCGGCGCAGAACCATAACCTTCCCCCGGGAGACCGAGGTAAAGTACGTCGTGCTCCAAGAGGACATAACCAAGAGCCAGCGGATAGAGCGTTTCCATATTTCCGACGCTGCGGGCCGGGCCCTCTACAGCGGCACCACCGTGGGGTATAAAAAGATCGTGCGCCTTGAAAATCCCGTGCGCACGACCTCACTGCAAATACATATTGACAACTCCAGGCTCGAGCCTGTTCTCTCCTTCATAGGGGTATACTAAAAAGCTACCCTCCCAGCACGGGGTACAGCAGCACGCCCAGCGCCCCGGCCCCGGCCATGACGTGTATCGGGTTCACCCTCCATTTGCGCAGGACGAAAAGCCCCGCCGCGAATATGATTACGGATATCCAGCTAAAGCCGCCCAAATCCTCAGGCAGGGTCCTCTGACCGTAAAAGGACAGCACTATAAGCGACAGCCCCGCCGAGGCTATCAGGGCCACCACCGCCGGGCGCAGCCCGCCCAGCACCCCCTGGACCAGCTTCAGGCCCCTGTACTTGTAGTACACATAGCCTAGGGCCATCACTATAACGCAGGAGGGCAGCACACACCCCAGGGTCGCCACTATTGCCCCGGGTATTCCCGCCACCTGTATGCCCACGAAGGTGGCCGCGTTTATGGCTATGGGGCCGGGGGTCATTTCCGCTATTGCCATCACGTCCGCAAACTGTGACATAGTAAGCCAGGGGTGAGCGTCCACCACCTGGTGCTGGATAAGGGGCATGGCGGCGTAGCCGCCCCCAATGCTGAATAGTCCTATCTGGACAAAGCTCCAGAGCAGCTCCAGGTAGATCATGCCCTCCTCCCCGCCCGCTCCTGATACAGCGTGTCCATAGCCCCTATCACGCCGCAGGCAAATATCACCAGGATTATGTTCACGCTGAAAAATCGCACCGCTATGAACGACCCCAGCAGCACCAGTACCGGCAGCACGCGCTTCTTCTGAAACACGGCTTTACCCATATTTATCACCACATCACATATCACCGCCGCCACCCCTGCCAGCATACCCGTCATGGCCATGCCGACTATGGCGTTGTCCCGAAAGGCCGTGTAGAACATGGAGATCGCGGAGATTATCACCAGCGGCGGCAGCACCGTCCCTATGATGCTCAAAAGGGCCCCCATCACCCCGGCCACGTGATAACCCACCAATATGGAAGCGTTCACAGCGATGGCCCCGGGCGAGGACTGGGCAAGGGCGGTAAGGTCCAGCATCTCCTGCTCCTCTATCCAGTGAAGCTCCTCCACAAAACGCTTGCGCATAAGGGGTATAATGACGAAGCCCCCGCCAAAGGTGAAGGCGCTGAGCTTTAATGCAGACAGGAACAGGGTACGGTATCTGGTAAGCTTTTCCTTCATGGTCTCCTTCATAAGTACGGCTCCATGCAGATGTCCAGGTCCACCGTGGTCTCGATGCCCGGTATATTCCCTGCGTCGGTGTACTGCCAGGTGCGGAAGTTATAGACCGTCGAGGGCAGCGGATTATACTCGGCGTACCAGAAATCGTATTCCTTCAGCTTCTCTAAATCATAGAAATTATAGGCCTGGTGCTTATTGAAGTATACGCAGGGTATGTACCCGCCCTCTTTAACGCGCTCGCAGAAGGCCGCCGCACATTTCGTCACATCCTCTCCCGTGCACCCATGGGCCCTCAGGCTGTCCTCGGGCAGGTCCTCGCTGGGGGCCGGGGGCTCCCAGTCGAATACGATGGGATATTCAAGCTTTGCGCCCTCCAGCTTTTCAAGGACAAATTCAGCCTCGGCAACTGCCTCCTGCTCGGTCACAGCCTGGGAGAAGAAGTAGACGCCGCGCTTCAGCCCGGCGCTGCCGGAGTTCCGAAAGTTCTCCGCAAAGCGGCTGTCCTCGGTCAAAAGGCCTTGGGTCATGCCCCTATAGCCAACACGGATAATGGCAAACTCAGCCCCCGCAGCCTTAACTGCGTACCAGTCCACCTCTCCCTGGAACTCGGACACGTCGACGCCCATTACGGCGTCCTTATACCTGGTGACGCCGTCTTCGCCGGTGGAAAAGCCCTCCCGGTCGTATTTAAGCTCAGGTATGTCAAAGTCGGGGATTATAATCTCCCCGGCATATATATCGTCCACAAGCCGCATACCCTCCGGGATAACCAGGGAGGGCTCGGCGCCGCTCCCCGGTCCCTCCTCCGAGGGGTCCCGGGTGACAAGCACAATGATAACAACAAACAGCGCCACAGCGGCGCATATGAGAGAAAGCTTCCTTATCTGTTCTTTATTCAAGAGATACCTCCGCTATATGCTAATTTCCATAGCTTTTAAGTGATATACTGACAGTCACGGGCTCTGGGATGCCTGGCACCCTGCCCTCCTTTGTATACTGCCATATTTTGAAGTCGTAGAAAAAGCTGGGAGAGGGGCGGTATTCGCCGTACCACAGGTCATAGCCGGAGAGTCGGGAGAGGTCCAGCCGGTTATAGGCCATACCCTTCTCGGCAAAGTAGCAGGGGGTAAAGCCGGCCACGCTAATTATCTTGCAGAAGGTGTCAATGTACCCGGTGACCTGATCCCCGTTGCGCTGCACCGTGCGGGAGGTCTCGTCCTGGCTGCCGTCCTCCTTTAGGTCGTACTCCCAGAAGATGCCGATGGGATAGGTGACAGTATAGTCCCTTATCTTCTCAAGCACAAAGGTGGCCTCCTCCTTGGCCTCGGCGTCCTCCACGGCCTTAGAGTAGAAATACACCCCTACAGGGAGACCCGCGTCAGTAGCTCCCTTGATATTGTCCTCAAACTTCTGGTCTATGCGGATCCGTCCCTTTATCTTCTCCCGAAGACCCACGCGTATCATCACAAAGTCGATGTTTCCGCTGTCCGCCACCTGCTGCCAGTCGATATCCCCCTTTTTCTCGTTTACGGAGATACCCACATAGGACTTCCCGCTGCCCACATAGGTGACCGCGTCGTTCTCCGACGAGAAGTCGTCGGGACCATAGTTACTAAGGCCCACATTCTCATAGTAGGGTATGGACATCTTGCCCTCCCACAGATCGTCCACCTCGGCGGTAGAACCGTTCCTGGCGATAAGCTTCACGGAGCTTGTGCGGGGTTCCTGGGCCAGGGTCAGGGCGGATATAGCCACTATTACTGCCACCAGAAGCACGGTAACAGTTACAAATAGAGGTCGTTTAGCGTTCATGGCAGTCCTTCCTTCCGGATAGTAATAACCCGCGTCAACTATAGCTGCGAAGCGGTATACATTTTTATTATACAGGAAAATTGTCGAAAAGGCAAGCTCCAGCTTGCTTTCTCTAAAATTTCCATGGGAGCGCCTTGCCCAAAAGCAAATTTTCTGCTACAATAAAGAGGATATCAACCTTTTGAAAGGATAAAAGCTTTATGTATCTTAGGACCCTTGGCACAGAAGAAATGCACCGGCTTTACGACCCCTGCCTGAAGAGGGACTTCCCGCCGGAGGAGCTTATGCCCTGGAAGTGGATGAAACCGCTTATAGAACAGGGCTGCCAGCGCTCCGTGGGTTTTTATGACGATAACGGCCTTGCGGCCTACGCCTTGTTTATTGCCAGGGACAATAGACCAAAAACGGCCCTCTTGAATTATTTTGCCGTACAGCCAGAACGCAGGGGGCAGGGGACGGGCAGCCTGTGTCTTGGGCTTATGCGCGAGGCTCTGAAGGATACAGGCTGCCGGATAATATTTGAGGTGGAGGACCCTGAAACTGCCCCGGACCGGGAGGCCGCACGGCGGCGGATAGATTTCTACCTGCGTGGCGGGGCCCGGGCCACAGAGGTGCGCTCTACCCTGTTCGGGGTGGAATACCGTATAATGGTGCTGGAGGAGGAAGGAGAGGGTTCACCGATAAGCGACGAGCAGCTTGCCGGGGAATTGGAGGCCCTGTACCATATTACCGTTGCCAAGAAGCATAAGTTTGAGGAGGTCTGCCGGGTCCGGCTCGCCGCCCCCAGGGAGACCGGCAGTTTCAGCCGTGACCTGGGCCGCACCCTTACGTACCTTTTGCGCAGCCGCAAGCGCTTTATGGGGGAAAAGCTAAAAGAGTACGGCTTCTCCGGGGGGATGTATATGATAGTCCTCCACGTGGACCGCAACCCCGGACTCAGCCAAGACGCGGTGGCCGGGCACCTCTACCTGGATAAGTGCAGCGTGGCCAGGAAGGTGAAGAAACTGGAGGAGCTGGGCTGTTTGTACCGGGAGACGGACCAGAACGACCGGCGGCAGAATAAACTGTTTCTGACGGAAAAGGGCCGGGAGCTGGCGCCCGCTATCCGGGAGTATCTGGGCCAGTGGGGTGACGAGGTGACCTCCGGGCTTACGGAGAGCGAGAAGGAGACCCTTATCACCCTATTGATGAAGACCATAAAGAAATAGAGAAAGCGTCCGGCCCGGTTTTTGCAGGGGGCCGGACGCTTTGTTATAAATTTAGTTCTCCCCCAGCACGTCCCAGGGGGTCAGCATTCCCAGAAGGGGCTGGTCGGGCTTGCCGTCCCGGGTGATGAAGATCACCGAGACCCGCTTGTTCCTGGCGCGCACCTGCTCAAAGCGGCTGCGCACGTATATGTAGGCGGCGTTTGCGGGGACGAACTCATAGTTCTCCACGTGTTCCTCTACCGCGAGATACCCTCTCAGCTCCTTTATGGTGGTATCCGGGTTCAGCCCCCGGCCCCGGTTCTTTAAGAGGTAACGCATAACGGAGCCCGAGCTGAACACACCGTAGAACCTGTCGTCCTTCATCACCGGCACATGGGAGTAGCCGTTCTTCTCCATGAGCTCCATCACCCGCAGGACCTTCTGATTGGGCCCCACCTTTAAGACCCGGTCCCCCCGGGTGGCGTAGTCGATGGCAAGGGGCGGCTTCTTCACAAAGTCCAGCACCTCCCTTAGTGCGTCCACCACCGGCTGGGAGGGCACCACCACCGGCTCGCCGTCCATATTGGCGCTGTGGGCCATAAGGTTGCGGATATGGCGGCAGATATCCAGCTTATCCCGCACCGGAGCGCTCTCATAGTCCTTTATGAACTCGTACACCGCGCTGGAGTAGTGGCGGCGGGAGTTTCTGAATTTATCCTCCAGCTCGTCCTCCACCTGCTTATAGAGGTCCAGAAACAGCTGGGACCTGTCCTGACCCTCCCGGTCCCGCTCCTTCGCGCCGGACAGGGCCACACAGAGTCGCTCAAGGGAGGCCACGTCCTCGGCGATATACTCGGCCCCGGCGCTTTCCAGCTCCCCGGGCCGGGCATAGCCATAGGCCGCCCCTATGCTCTCTATGCCGCAGTATTTGGCCCCTTCTATGTCATAGCTCCTGTCCCCAATCATCACCACCTCTGAGATGGGCGGGTCCCCCAGGTCCCTGAGGGCCTTGTCTATGACGTGGGCTTTCGTGGGCCGGGTGCCGTCGTCGCCCACCACGACGGTAAAATACTTTTCTATGCCCCTAAGCCCCAGTATTTTCCTGGCCCCCTCCTCCCGCTTTGAGGTGGCCACGCATAGGGTGGCGCAGGAGCTGAGTCTTGAGAGGAGCCTGTCTATGTTGGGGTATAGGGGGCTTTTATAGAGCCCCGCCGCGTTATAGCGCTCCCGGTACAGCTTTATGGCCCTGGCCGCCGTACTCTCGTCCATACCGCAGAAGTCCCGGAAGGAGTTCATAAGGGGCGGGCCCACGAACTGCCGCAGGAAATCCTCCTTCTGAGGCCTCCAGCCCATTTCAGCGAGGGCATACTGCACACTCTCTGTAATGCCCGGCCCGGTGTCGCAGAGGGTGCCGTCCAGGTCAAAGAGGAAGTATTTTTTCATGGGGTATCTTCTCCTTCCAGGTTTTTCAATAAATCAAAAAGCTCCCGCCGGGTATAAAGGGCGTTTAAAGCCTGCAAAAACCCGTTGGCCGACAACCGCTCCGGCAGCTTTAGCCGCCTTTGCAGGGCCCGGCGCCTTTCCGCCGAGCCGTCTCCCCCGGAGAGCCCCAGCTCGAAAAGGTCCGCCTTGGTAAGCTCCGGGGGCCTGGTTTCACCTGGGATATCCTCTATAGTAGCCCCGGCCCTTATAAGGCAGTCCCGAAGGGTCTCAAGGGTCATCCCCTCCACCCCCAGCTTGCCCTCCTTGGAGGGCTTCGCCTTTCTGCGCTCCTTGCCGTATATATCCGGGATATAGGCGTGCTTCACCTGCTCCGGGGGCAGGCAGGAGCAAAGCTTACTGCGTATCAGAAAGCCCGCGCCGTCGCTGTCCGTGAGGATTATCACCCCCCGCGCCGCCGCCAGCCGCCGGATAAGCTCCATTTTATCCCGGTCGTTAAATATGGCAAAGCCTCCGGTCTCAACTATCGTGCCGTCAATAAGAGCGCTGAGCTTGGCCCTGTCGCAGCGCCCCTCCACCACGACGGCCTCCTTTACCCGCATCATCCCTGCACCGCCAGCAGCAGCCGGGAGATGAGTCCCTCCAGCACAAGCCTTGGCTCCATCTTGGAGCCCTTTAGGGACAGGTCGGCCTCCAGCAGCAGATCAAGGCACCTCCTAAGGCCCGATAGGGTCAGCTTTTTCGAGGAACGTTCGGCATTTTGCAGCCGAAAGCCGCCCCGGCCCTTATACTCGGAGGCGTACTCGGCGGGGGCGGAGCCGGTGAGCCCGCTCTCAAGGGCGGCCTTTACCCGGTACATATCAATATATGACGCGGCCATGGCCCCAAGTATGGCTATAGGCTCTTCTCCGCGGTAAAACAGCAGGTCCAGCTGGTTATAGGCCTCCTCATAGCGCCCGGAGGTCAGGGCCCTGACCATGATGAACACAGTAGTTTCGGTGCTCTTTGGGGTAAGCTCCTCCACCATGGCGGGAGTTATCTCCTTCTGTCCAAGGCCCAGGGCGTAGGCGCAGAGCTTTTCTGTCTCGGAGCGCAGTGTATGCAGGTCGCTGCCGGCATAGCTTAGAAGCTTCTCCCAGCTTTTGGGGGCAAGCTCGCAGCCCTGGCGCTCGGCCTCCTTTTTTATCAGCCGCCGCAGGTCCGCCCCATTAAGGCGCGGGAAATCCACCGTATACCCGGCCTTGCCCGCCGCTTCAAGAAATTTTCTCCACTTTGGTGACCTCTTTGCGGGGATATCCAGGGTGGGATACCAGAACACCAGGGTGGTGGTGTCGGGAAGGTCCTCCATAAGGGATAAGAGCCGCTCAAGGTCCTCGGAGGACTTTGAGTCAGGGTCAAAGTCGGATACGGCGGCGCATTTGTGCTCCGCCATAAAGGGAAGGGCCTCCACGGCGGCGGCGACGCCCTCCATGTCGGAGTCATTTGTAAAAATGCTGCGGTTAAACTCAGGGAAGCCCTCGCCCGAGGACTTCTCTATAAGTTTGCGGGCGGCACGTTTTAAGGTCAGCTTCTCGTCGCCGGAAAGGAGGTACAGGGGCCCGAAGCCCCGGGCGGCGATGTGCTTGTTAAGGTCCTGCTCGGTGATAGTGGGCATAGCCTTAACCTTCGCTCATGGTGATGATATGTCGGGGGCAGGCCTCGGCGCATTTGCCGCAGCCGGTGCACTTCTCCGGGTCCACAAGGGCCAGGCCGTTCCGCACGGTTATGGCCCCATATTCGCAGGTCTTCTGGCACTTCATACAGCCTATGCAGCCCACCTTGCAGCTCTGCATGGTGTCCTTGCCCTTGTCGCAGCTGGAGCAGCGCACCACGGCCATAGCCCTCACGGGGGCCAGCCTTATGAGCCCCTTGGGACAGGCCTTCTCGCACTTGCCGCAGGCCACGCACTTCTCCGGGTCGATGACCGCCACGCCGTTGCAAAGCTCAAGGGCCCCATAGTCGCACACAGCCCTGCAGTCCCCCAGCCCTAAACAGCCGAACCGGCAGCTGGAGCCGCCGCCGTTTAAGAGGGAGGCTGCCGTGCAGCTCTCAAGGCCGTCGTACTCCATCTTCTCGGTGGTGTTGTCGGCGCTGCCCATGCAGCGCACAAAGGCGGCCCTGCGCTCCATCTCCACATCGCCGGAGCCCAGTATCTCCCCGCACTTCTTGGCCACGTCCGCGCCGCCGGGAGAACAAAGCCCCGGCACGGCCTCGCCCTTGGCCATAGCGGCGGCATAGCCCGGACAGCCCGAGTACCCACAGGCCCCGCAGTTTGCCCCGGGCAGAATGGCCTCCAGGGCCTCGGCCCGCTCGTCCTTGGGCACGGCCATGACCACCGAGGCCACCGCCAGCACTATTCCGGCCAGAAGGCCGATGATCCCTACAATCATAATGGGTGTAAGCATTTCCATTGTTGTCACGATCCTTTCTGGGGCAGAGCCCCGGGGAAAATTATATAATCGACTAGCTTTCGGCCAGCATCATATTCATGCGCATAT
>ERZ777305.1272-NODE-1272-length-31694-cov-14.835772_pt1 | contig 31694 bp, 28 predicted proteins | sample MGYA00374965_ERZ777305 | MGnify/ENA primary metagenome ERZ777305 (study PRJEB29328, sample SAMD00013331) | mouse gut metagenome | study: EMG produced TPA metagenomics assembly of the Metagenome analysis of fecal microbiota from mouse which was promoted... | reverse complement strand
GCAAGGATTTCCGCAGGGACGACCGCAAGGATTTCCGCAGGGACGACCGCAAGGACTTCCACAGGGACGACCGCAAGGATTTCCGCAGGGACGACCGCAAGGATTTCCGCAGGGACGACCGCAAGGACTTCCGCAGGGACGACCGCAGGGACGACCGCAGGGACGACCGCAAGGACTTCCGCCGCGAATACAAGCCAAGATTCGGGGACGGCCGTCAGGAGACGGAGCAGAGGCATAAAGCCCCTCGCCGCGACGAGACAGGGACTTACAAAATCTTCAACAACGGCCCGACGCTTCCGGAATCGTCGGCCACGGTATTCTCAGCCGTGCCAATAAGGTCGCGCCGCTCGTTCCTCCAGAAAATACGCGACAAGCACGCCGGGGAAAACGAAATCAAAGAACAGGAAGGCTAAAAAACTCCAGACAACCTCTTACATCACAATAAATGAAACAGAACTTGAGAATCCTCCTCCTCGGTTCAGGCGGACGCGAAGCCGCCATGGCATGGAAGATATTGCAGAGTCCGCGCACCGAGAAGCTTTTCGTGGCTCCGGGCAACGCCGGGACTGCCGACCACAACGTCTCTCTCGACCCGATGGACTTCGATGCCGTGGAACAGTTCGTGGAGCAGAATTCCGTCGATATGGTGGTAGTAGGCCCCGAACAGCCGCTCGTGGCCGGAATAGCCGACCGTTTCGCAGGCTCGGGCGTGAAGGTGATCGGCCCGGAAGCCAAGGGGGCCATGCTCGAGGGAAGCAAGGAATTCGCCAAGGAATTCATGTTCAGCCACGGGATACCCACGGCACGGTTCATGACCGTCACCACCGACACGGTGGACGAGGGCTACAATTTCCTCGAATCGCTCAAACCGCCTTACGTGCTCAAGGCCGACGGACTCGCCGCCGGCAAAGGGGTGATAATACTGCAGTCGCTGGCCGACGCCAAAGACACGCTGGCCGACATGCTTGAAGGCATGTTCGGGCAGGCATCATCCACCGTCGTGATAGAGGAGTTCCTCAGCGGCATCGAATGCTCTGTCTTCGTGGCCACCGACGGGGAAGAATACAGAATCCTTCCCGTGGCCAAAGACTACAAACGGATAGGCGAGGGGGACACCGGGCCAAACACCGGCGGAATGGGAGCCGTATCGCCGGTGCCGTTCGCCGACGGCGAATTCATGGACAGGGTGGAACGCAGCATCGTCCAGCCGACACTCGAAGGGCTAAGGGCCGACGGAATTCCCTACAGCGGTTTCCTCTTCATCGGACTCATGAACGTGGACGGCTACCCGATGGTGATAGAGTACAACGTGCGCATGGGCGACCCGGAGACGGAAGTCGTCATGCCTCGCATCAAAAGCGACCTCGTGGACATATTCGAGGGGATAGCCGACAAGACGCTTGCGCTCAAGAAGCTCGAGACCGACCCTCGGGCATGCGTAACCGTGATGACAGTCAGCGGCGGCTATCCGGATGCATACGAGAAAGGAAAGGAAATCAGCGGCATAGAGAAAGCGGAAGGGGAGGAGTGCATTCTTTTCCACGCCGGGACGCGTGCCGACCAGCTGGGGCGCGTGCTCACTTCGGGAGGACGCGTGCTGGCATGCTCCGCCTTCGGAGCCGACATTTCCGAAGCCGCCGGAAAGGCATTGCGCGGAGCCGAGGCGATAGAATTCGAAGGCAAGTATTTCCGCCGCGACATATCGGCCGACCTGAAGTAGGGCGTACCGGCAACGAAGCTGAAAGCATCAAAGGCGCACAGGTGTGAGACAGACAGTCGTAGGCAAATCAGGGCTTTCCGTCGCCGTGGCAGCATTTCTGGCCATGGCTGCGGCGGCGTTCCTGGTCGTGCCAGGCAGCGGTTTTGCCGAAGCCCCCGGCACTTGTCTCCCGCCACCCTCGGAATGGCCTCTGCCGCCTTTGCTTTCCTGGCTCGCCAACCTCGGGACGCTCCTCCTGAGCGCCGCCGGGCTGGCCGTGCTCAACCGCAGGTTCAGCTTCGTGGCCGGAACCGACACCCTGCTGCCTGCGGCATTCATGGTGCTGGCAGCCTCCTGCCCGTGCGACGTCCAGAGGCTCTCTGCCGGATCGGTGCTCGCCGTGGCCAACGTCGCAGCCCTCTCCCTTCTGTTCGGATGCTCCGAAAGCCGCAACAACACCCAGAAGCTCTTCACGGCCGCTTCGCTGTTCTCGCTCGGCTCGGCATTCCAGACGGCGTTCCTGACCTTCATACCGGCCTACATCGCCGCCGCGATAACGGTCAAGGCCATGCGTGCAAGGGAGGCTTTCGCGTTCCTGCTGGGACTCGCAGCCCCTTACGCGACCCTCTTCGGCCTCGGGCTGGCCGACCCCCGGGCGTTCCGCATAGGATGGTTCTCGCCCGTGTTCACGGCGCAGATACCCGCCGGAGACTTCGCCATGACGCTCGGTGTGGCCTTTACCGCGCTCTGGACCGTGCTGGCCGGATGCAGCAACGCGTTCAGGCTGCTGAAGGCCAACGGCGAGACGCGACGCTTCAATTCCGTGATCTCCATAGTCGGCATCGCCGCCATTGCGGGATGCTGCCTCGACTTCTCAGGATTCACGTCATACCTCCCCACGCTCTTCATGGTCTCAGCCACGCAGCTTGCCAACGCATTCGCCCTTTACCCGGGCAAGGCCTCCGGGGCGTTGCCTTTCGCGATGCTCGTGGCCTACATCGCCCTCTTCATCTCATCATCAGGCATCTTATGAAAAAAAGACCCAGAATAATAGTCGACGACAACATCCCTTTCATCAAAGGCCGTCTCGAACCGTTTGCAGACACCGTTTACGCCGACCAGTTCGGATTCACGCCTGAACTCGTCCGCGACGCGGACGCGATGGTGATACGCACACGCACGCGGTGCGACGAGAACCTGCTCAAGGGAAGCAAGGTGAAAATAATCGCCACGGCCACGATCGGCATGGACCAGTTCGACCTCGGATGGTGCAGGGACAACGGCATAACATGCCGCAACTCACCGGGATGCAACGCCCCCGGGGTGGCGCAATACGTCTGGTCGGCTTTGCTCCGGTCGGGCTTCGACCCCGAAAGGCACACGCTCGGAGTGGTGGGATGCGGCAACGTCGGCTCGATAGTGGCCGACTGGGGACGCAGGCTCGGCGCCGACGTGCTGGTCAACGACCCTCCGAAAGCGGCCGCAGGAGCGTCTTTGCCGGGACTCGTCGAGCTTCCGGAGCTTCTGCGCGAAGCCGATGCAGTAACGCTCCACACGCCGCTCACGCGCGACGGGGAATGGCCGTCGTTCCACCTGATAGGCGAGGCCGCCCTTGCCTTGATGAAGCCGGGCGCGCTGCTCGTCAACGCCGCCCGCGGGCCTGTGGCCGACAACGCCGCGCTGCGCAGGGCCGTGGCCTCAGGCCACATACGCGCGGTGATAGACACGTGGGAGGGCGAACCCAAGCTCGACAAGGAGCTGCTCTCGCTGCTGAAATACGGCACTTTCCACATAGCCGGATATTCCCTCGAAGGCAAGCAGCGCGCCACGCGGATGGTGCTTGAGGCGATAGGGGAGCACTTCGGATTCGCCCCCGACCTCAGCGGCCTCGAAGGCCCTTACAAGGCTCCTGCCCGCATCTCGGCAAAGGCCATACTCGACTCGTACAATCCCATCAGCGACACGTTGCAGCTGAAGGCCGACCCCGACGCTTTCGACACGCTCCGCGCAAACTACAGCTTCCGCAGGGAGCCGAGGTTCATTTAGGCCATGGGCAAGACCAAGAAGAAATATTATGTGGTCTGGGCCGGACGCGAACCGGGCGTATACGACGACTGGGACGACGCGCGCGAGCAGATCGAGGGGTTCCCCGGCGCACGCTACAAGGGCTTCGAGTCGCCTGCGGCCGCCGCGGAGGCTTTCCGCCTCGGAAGCGACGCCAAGCCGGGCAGCCTCGGCTCGTTGCTGATAAACGCACGCGCCAAGACCAAAGCCGGCACGGAGGCCGACCGCCTCCTTACCCTCGACGAGCAGAAACGCCGTTTCCCGGAAATCGACCCGGACGCATGGGCGGTGGACGCTTCCTGCCTCGGCAACCCCGGAAAGATGGAATACCAGTGCATAGACCTGGCCACGGGGCGGCGCGTGTTCCACTACGGCCCCGTATTCCCCTCGACCAACAACATCGGGGAATTCCTGGCCATAGTCCACGCCCTCGCCCTCATGGAGCAGCGCGGCGAGCGGCACGTGGTCTATTCGGATTCACGCACGGCGATGAGCTGGGTGCGGAAGAAGACGGCCAACACCAAGCTCACCGGCGACAAGGGCAACCCGCAGGTGTCGGAGCTGATACGACGCGCCGAAACATGGCTGCGCACCCACAACGTCCGCACCGTGATACGCAAATGGCAGACCGAGATATGGGGCGAGATTCCCGCAGACTTCGGCAGGAAATGACGCATTTCAAGGACGTCCGAAACCGCAAACGATGGATTCCTCCGCAGAAGAGACGAAACGCCGCCTGACGGCCTCCATACGCGCCACCGGGGCAATCGCCGTCGGATACGCGGAAGCGGCACCTGTAAGCCATGAGGAAAGCGACGGTTTCGGCCGCTGGCTCGACGGCGGCAACCACGCCTCCATGGAATGGCTCGCCCGCCACGAAGAGCTGCGCCGCGACCCGCGCCTGCTCCTCGACGGCGCAAAGACAGTGGTAAGCATAGCCTATCCCTTCTTCCAGCCGGAAAGACGCGGCGCGGCCCTGCCTCAGATATCAATGTACGCCTACGGCAAGGACTACCACGACGTGCTGCGCAAGAAGCTCAGGCCCGTATGCCGCGGGCTTTCGGAAACGACCGGCTGCGCCACGCGCATATGCGTAGACTCCGCCCCGGTCGCCGAGCGTTACTGGGCCCTGAAGGCCGGGATAGGGAGGCGCGGCGACAACGGCGCGGTGATAATCGACGGATACGGCAGCTTCGTCTTCCTCTGCGAGCTGCTCACCTCGCTCGAGCTGCCCCCCGACGAGCCTTCAGGCAAAGAATGCCTCCATTGCGGACGTTGCCGAGGCGCATGCCCCGGAAAAGCCATCCTCCCCGGAGGCAGGATCCGTGCGCAGCGATGCCTTTCCTACCTCACCGTCGAACACCGCGAAGCCTTCCCCGGAGAAGGGGAAAGCGCGGACGCGCTGAATTCACCCGCAGGGCAAAGAACCCTATACGGCTGCGACATGTGCCAGCTCGTCTGCCCCTGCAACGCCGGGGCAGACGCAAGCCTGGCGCTGCCCGAGTTCCTGCCACGCAACGGGGAGATGCTGACCCTCGGCGCACCCGAAGCCATGGCCATGACCGACGATGAATGGACGGCCTTCACCGCCTCCTCCGCGATGCGCCGCGCGCGCCCGGCCATCCTGCGCCGCAACGCCCTCCGCCTCAAATAATCAAAGGGCCAAATGAGGGAAACCGTTAATTCTGCATTGCGTCATGAATCAGTTCAACATATACGACAGTCTTATTGACTTCTCGGCGATCAAGGATTTCTGCCGGGAAAACGGGAGGCTGTGCCATTACCCCAAAGAGGCTGTCTTCGTTGAGCAGGGTTCAATCGGCAAGCACTTCGGAATCGTTGAATCCGGATATTTCAAATACACCACGCTGACATCATCGGGCAACGAGGCAGTCGTAGGGTTTGCCTTTGAGAGTGAAATCGTAGCGGATTTCCACAACTCTTATAATCGCCGCCCATCTGCAATTACAATAAAAGCCGGAGCCGATGCCTCAGTGTCGCAAATCCGCATGTCAAAGGCAAAGGGCTTGCTTGATGCAACGTTCGAGGGTAACCTTTCGTCTATCAATGGCATCCTTTTCAGCGAAATCTATTCGCGCTATCTTGAACTGCATCGAAAGACACCCACAGAGCGTTATCTTGACTTGATCGGCAAATGCCCTCAGATCTTAGACATCGTTTCTTTGCGTGATATAGCCTCATATCTCCTCATTACTCCGGTCTATCTGAGCCGAATCCGAAAGAATCTCGCAAAAAAATCCGGCGAATAAAACTTTTTTTATCCCGAAACAAGTTTTTTTGCCTAACTTTGCCTGTAAAAAAACGGCAAATGGAGAATCACATCATCAAATCAATCTTATGCCTGATGTTTGCCATGCCTTTCATGGCATCCGCACATACAAGCATCAGGAATCTTTCTGGCAAAAGTGAAATTGCCCTCACCCCTAAATTGATTGAAGAGCACTGCTCGTCTGATAGTTTCCATATTCAGGAATTTGAGTTGTGCCGTAAACAGAAAGCATCCGGCAGAAACCCGGAAGACAATCAATATGCCCATGCGGTTTTGTCGGAAAGCGGCACACTCGCTTCTGTGTTGGGCGACAGGATATTCGAGATAGATTCCATTTCGGTTGAAGGCCCTATCAATGAGGCCGATTTCAACACTCTATGGGAATCATCGTTCAATGGCCGGCTGAAAATCATCAACCTTGAGAAAGCAGCGGTAGAAAACGGCATTGTTCCTGAAGAGGCCCTGTTCCACAAGGATGAACAAGTCAACTGGGAAACAATGGAGATAACCACAATATGGCTTGAGAAGCTGTTCTTGCCGGAAGGTGTAACTGAAATAGGCGACTTTGCAGTGGCATACGCAACCACACTCCATGAAATCAGATTTCCCAACACATTGCAGACCATAGGCAAATCGGCCTTCACCGACTGCATAAGGTTGACCGCCGAACAATTGACGTTCCCGGAAAGCCTGAGAGTGATTGGCGAACAGGCTTTCTATCAATGTCGCGGACTGACAGGCAAAATAACGCTGCCAGAGGCCCTGAAAGCGATTGTCTGCGGAGCGTTCTACTCTTGCAAAATATCCGAAATCAGTTTTCCTCAATCGCTGGAATATCTCGGCTGCATGGCGTTCGCCAACGCTGCATTTGAAAAGGCGGTTTTACCGGACAATTGCCAGCTATGTCCACAGGGAGGACAGTTCTACAATAACTGGGTACTCGCCGAAGCGCATTTGCCGGACAATTCGGCTCTCGTCCCGGCCGATGTTTTTTCAGGTTGTTTTTCTTTGAAAAAAGTGAACATCCCTTCCAAGGCCATCACCATCGGCGAGTTCGCATTCGACCAAGTCAAAATGTCAGACATAGATTTCCCGGAAACACTGGAATCAATCGGACAAAACGCTTTTCAGAGTTGCAACAAGCTCACAACCGTGGTTTTCCCGGCTTCGCTCAAAAGCCTCGGCGACCGGGCTTTTGCCTTATGCGGCAGTCTGACAAGCATCTGGTGCAAGGCAACGGTTCCTCCGGAATGTATCCAGGCATCAGGATATGAATCAGACGGTACGCCTTTCACAAGTGTGAACCCCTCAACACCTGTCTACATTCCTGTCGGCACGAAGCAACAATACATTGCGGCTCCAGGCTGGGATTACATGACCAATTTCATTGAAACCGACAACTTCCCGTCGGCCGGAATTGTCTGCGTGGAAGCCGAAGAAAAAGAACAGGACAACAATATTTATGATTTATCCGGGAGAAAGGCTGAAACTCCCGTTCCCGGGAACATCTATATCCAGAACGGCAAAAAGTTCGTCCATCCCGAATGAAGCCATAACATCAGAAGCCGCAGAATCGCAAATGAATGCAGGGCCGCCGCATCGAACAACGCCCCATAGTCAAGATGCCGACGACGGCACATATGTTCAGGGCTGGCGGTCGGGAGGGAGGCAGAGGCGGCGGTGGGCTTCGGCAGCGGAGGTTACGCCTGCCTGAGCGGCCTTGCCGTACCAAAAGGCGGCGTCCATGCCGCCGCGGCCGCTCTCCGGGCTGTCAAGGAGGCCGGTCAGCGCGTCGGGGAACACGTCGAGCGTCTCGGCAATGATGAACTGTGCCGAAGGATTGCCCATCTCCGCGGCCTTGCAGAAGTTAAGCAGCGATTCCTTGTGGTCGTATTCAGTCCCTTTCCCCAAAGCATACGCCTCGCCGAGAAGGGCATATGCCTGCGCCGAGCCTTTACCGGCGGCTATCCGGAAAAGCCCTACTGCCGATTCGGGCGCGTTGCCCCGGGTAAAAAAGCTTAATCCGAGGCCGACCGCCTCAGTGGCCTCCAGGGCCTGCCATCTGCTTCGCATCAGACGCAAGAGGGACGCGTCGGCATCAGCCACGCCTTTCCTCGCAGCCTCCGAAAGAAGACCGGAAGCCTTGAGCGTGTCGGGGGCGACGGGCGGCAGTCCTTCGGCATATATCGCGGCGAGCTGCATCATGGCCACCGGAAGCCCTGCGTCGGCGGCTTTTCCGAGCCAATAGACGGCTTTCTCCGGATCCCGCTCCACGCCTTCACCTGCCGCAAGAAGCCAGCCGAGGTTGGCCGCGCCTTTGGCATCGCCCTGCATCGCCGCCTTCTCTATCAGGTCAAGGCCCCGGATGCGGTCCCGCTCCACGCCCTCACCGTTGAAAAGCCTGTAGCCGAGATAGTTCTGCGCAGGCGCATATCCGGCCTCCGCAGATTTCCCATAAAGCAGCAAGGAGCGCAGGGAGTCCGGCTCCACAGGGCCGTAGCCGAGCTCATAGACGTAGGCGAGGTCGTAGAGGGCTTTCGGGTCGCCGCTGTCGGCACGGCATTCAAGCCTCCTGAGCGAAGCATAAAGGGCCGAATCCTGCCCCGAGACCTCAGGCGCACGTCTCCCCGCGTTCCCCCGGAAAGGAAACGCAGCCAGCAGCAACATCAGCATAACGACCGTCCTCATCCCTTATGGCCGAAACCGGCAACCGTCAGATTCACTTCGGAGAAAGCGTTACGAGCGGCACAAGCATCTCCTGCAAGGATATGCCGCCGTGCTGGAACGTGCCGGTGTAATACTGCACGTAGTAGTTGTAATTGTTCGGATAGGAGAAGAAATCCTGGTTGCAGGCATAGATGTAGGTCGAAGAGACGTTGGGGCAGGGCAGGCCGAACTTCTTAGGGTTGTGCATCTCATAGACCTGCCTGGGGTTGTAGTTCAGGTTCTTGCCCACCTTATAGCGAAGGTTGGTGTTGGTGTTGCGGTCGCCCACCACCTTTATCGGGTCGTCCACCTTGATCGTGCCGTGGTCGGTGGTTACGATCACCTTGAATCCCATCTCGGCTATGCGCCGGAATATGTCGAGGGTCGAGGAATGGCGGAACCACGACTCCGTCAGCGACCGGTAGGCGGCATCGGAGCTTGCCAGCTCACGGATCATCTTCGACTCCGTGCGGGCATGCGAAAGCATGTCGATGAAGTTGAGCACCACCACGTTGAGCTGGTTGTTCTTCAGCGAATTCATCGAACGCAGGAACTTCTCGCCCGCCCCCGAATCGTTGAGCTTGGAATAGGAGAACTTCTCCTTGCGGCGGAAACGCTTCAGCTGCGTGTCGATAAGCTCGGCCTCGTGGATGTTGAGCCCCTCGTCCTCGTCTTCGTCCACCCACAGGTCGGGGAACATCTGCTCTATCTGGAGCGGCATGAGGCCTGCGAAGATGGCGTTGCGGGCATATTGGGTCGATGTAGGCAGGATGGTGGTGTAAAGCTCCTCCTGCACGTTGAAGAATTCCGACACGAGCGGCTGCACCACCCGCCATTGGTCGAGACGGAAATTGTCTATCAGCACGACAAACACCTTCTCGCCCCGGTCAAGCACCGGGAAGACGCGCCGCTTGAAGATCTCGTGGCTCATGAGCGGATGCTCGTCGGTCGTGACCCATTTCTCATAGCTGCGCTTGACGAACTTGCAGAAATTCGAGTTCGCGTCGCGCTTCTGCATCAGAAGCATCTCGTCCATCGAACTGTCGGCTCCGGCAAGCTTCAGCTCCCAGAAGACGAGCTGGCGGTAGACCTCCATCCAGTCTTCGACGGAAGCCGCGTCGTTGATGAGCATCGATATGTTGCGGAATTCCTGCTGGTAGCCGCTCGTGGTCTGCTGGGCCACGAGGCGTCCGCTGTTGAGGTTCTTGTTGATGGAGAACCATATCTGGTTGGGGTTCACGGGCTTTATCAGATAATCGGCTATCTGGTTGCCGATTGCCTGGGTCATGATGTTCTCCTCCTCGCTCTTGGTGATCATTATCACCGGAATCTCCGGATGCGACTGGTTGATGCGCGAAAGCGTCTCCAGACCGGTCAGCCCCGGCATGTTCTCGTCGAGAAGGATGAGCGAGAACGGCTCGCTCTCGAGCATGTCGAGCGCGTCGGGGCCGTTGTTGGCGGTCGCCACTTCGTAGCCCTTCGTCTTTAGGAAAAGTATATGCGGCTTGAGGAGATCTACTTCATCGTCCACCCACAGAATCTTGTTCATTCTCAGTATTATTTTCTGCAAAGATACTAATCCGGCACGGAAATCCCAAATCTCGTGCCGGATAAATGTTCACTGAAGGCTCAAATTACCCGGAATCAGGTATCAGCGGAGCCTCATTCCGCCAAGGCCTCGAAATAACAGTCGGCGACGGTGAGCCATTCCTCCAGGCTTCCCTGAAGCGTGAAGCCCTCCACGCCCTCTGGATTTGATGTTTCAGTCTGAATGGTGCCTTTTCCGCTAATCCGCATTCAATCGTCGGTCACATATCCCGATATGCTCCCTCCCCATAAAGTGCGCCTTAACAAAAAATCCACCACTCTGCGTTTAACAATGATTTTTAAACAGCCTCTAATCAAAACACTGTAAAAGTAAGAGTGTGTTTCAGCCATAAAAGTTCAAGGCAGCATGGATTTTTGCCAGAAGTCGCGTAGTGAAGTCCAGGGGACGATGGGCGAAGCGGCGGCGGGAAGCGGCGCAATCTGCCGCCCGTTGAGCAACGCCTGAACATAGGCCTTCCCCGACGGAGCGGCGTAGAAGACGAGGATCAGGTTCGCGCCGAGAGGCGAGACGAAGGAATCGTTCCAGCAGTCGGCAAGCGTCTGCGGCGTGGCATCCTGAGGCACCGTGCATCCGGGCAGCCCCATCAGCGAGAAGAGGGGCATCAGAGTCTCGGCATGCGCGAACCGGAACACGCCTCGTATGAGCCTCCGGGCCTCTGCGGCGCCGACAATCACCTCCGACGAGTCTATGATTTCACGAAGAAGGCCTTCGGCGGCCTTGCCGGGAAGGTCGGAGAAACGCGTGTCAGTCCGTTGAAGGGCGTGCTTCAGGTTGTCGGCAAGATAGCACGCTCGGTACTCCTCCGGAGTCATGAACCGGGAGATTCCGGCATTGATGCCCGCGGCAGGCAGCGACTGGAGCACGGCATAGACGCGCATCGTGATGTCCTGAAGCTCCTCCTTCGGCCGTCCGCCGCCGACAAGCCTTATGGCAGGAGCCACAGGCACGTTGGCGGCCGAATATCCGTCATACGTCTTTCTCCAGCCGCCGTGCCTGATATAGTCGGCATAACGCCTGTCAGTGTCGAAGAAACGCAGGAGCGAATCGTATTCACGGCCGGAAGACGCCGTCATCTGCAAGTCGGGGTTCAGGCTTCCGAGCTGATGGCAGAAACCGTACATCGAAGCCACGGCACGGGGAACGAACGTGGATATGGCGATTATGCTCCCCTGCGAGAAAAAGCCCGGCAGCATAGCGTCAAGGCGCGAGGCGATGCCTCGCTGTTCGGCCTCGCCCAGCGAGTCGAGCTGCCCCCAACGCCCGTCGGTCTTCTCCCTGACGGTCTGCAGAAGGGCCGCCATTTCCTCACCGGCCCGGGTAAGGCTCCCACGCGTACGCGCCGCCTCGAGCGACGACAGCAGGTCGCCCACCTTCTTCTCCGACGAAAGGAAACGCGCCCCGTGGCGGCCTATGTGGTTGACGAAAACAGGAGTGAGCGAATCCGGCGCGGCAGGGAACTCCTCCGGCAGACGGATGGGCATCATGGTCCCGCCGAGCGACGGAGGGAAAGGGGGATCCATCCCCACAGGCAACTGCGCGCCGGCCGCCAAAGCCGCCGACACGCACAAAACCAAAGCGGCAATCTTCTTCATAAGCCTCTCAATTCATTGTTTCAATATCAGAAACGCACCCAGTCGGCCTAAGGTTCTTAGAATGTGGTTAGAATCATCGCAGAATAAATACGGACACCAACATCAAGTTAAATTATCTTAAAAAGGAACTTCGTATGGCTACACATTAGAAATTTTAGGATTAAATTTGCATCAAATTATTTACGAGTGCCGTACAAAATGTACGGCACTCTATGAACCCACGTGAGAAATGGCATCAATTCAAATCAAAAACATAGGTCCTTTAAAAGATACTGGAGTGCTTGATTTCAGTACCGTCAACCTGTTAATCGGCAAACAAAGCACAGGAAAAAGCACTTTGCTGAAGATTCTTTCCTTCTGCCATTGGATTGAAAAAGCCGTAATCAGCGGAAAAAAAATCAAAGGACAGACGGCTAAATACGCATATTCACATTATTACCGGTTCTCGCAGGAACTTATGCAGTTTCATCGGTTGCCGGAATTTTTCTTCAGCCCTGACAGCGAAATCCATTATAACGGAACGGCAATATCCATCGACTTCAAGGGACGACACCGCAACAATGCACGTATCGAAGACAAAGGATCTGCCAATTGCGGAAATGTCAAAGTAAGCTTCATCCCTTCTGAACGCAATCTGGTATCGGCCATCCAAAACGTCGAGACGGACTACAAGCAACGCGTATACGACATGATGCTCAACTTCGTCAGGGAATGGGACGAAATGCGCCAAGCCTATACCATAGACCGCCCTCTTCATCTGACAGTGGTGCCGGATATGGAATATTTCTACGACCCAAGCAAGGGAGACCTCATCAGGCAAAACGGAATCAAAGAACCCTTTTCACCATTTTACGCATCAAGCGGCGTCCAGTCGTCTCTGCCTCTGGAAGTGATTGTGAAAGGAGTTACCGACAAAGTGGGAACTACTGTCAACGTCAGCACCATAGATATAAACGAACTTCTGAATTCAATAGCAGAAGGAACTGAAAACGCATTGAGCGGACTGAAAGCTAAGAAGTTGAGATATGAATCTTCAGCCCTGTTCATCGAGGAAATAGAACAAAACCTTTTCCCCGACGCACAATCGGCCCTTCTGCGCGAAACAGTGGCACAGGTGAAACGCGCCCAAGACAAGATGCCGGGATGCCACAACATTCTTGCCATGACAAGCCACAGCCCTTACATATTGTCTGAACTGAACGTGCTTATGGCTGCCTCCGAAGCTGCAGAAACCGATTCTGAGGCAACGGCCAAGACCGTCCCGCCAGAGTGCATACTGCCGAAAAACAGCTTCAGGGCATACCTCGTAACAGATGACGGCTACGTAAGGAACATCATTGACAACGGAATATACATGATTAACGGAAATGACCTCGACGCTCTTTCCGGCTACGTAGAAGACAGGCTTGACACACTCAACGAAATAATCTACAGCCATGAATGAAGCGTGCCGTTCGCTGAATGAAAAACTCGAGAAGCTCGGACACAAGCCCTGCAAACCATTGATGGCCAGGAAAGACATCTCGGTGAAAGATTCAGGCAGGGTATACAGGCTCGAATTTACAGATGCACGGGCATCCGTCGCCTATCAGATTGACGGAGACATAGTGAGAGAGGGCTCAAAATGCGATTACCTGATTCTCGCGGAACACGAAAAAGACAAAGACGGCAGTGTCCGTTCATGGAAAGAGATTTTTGTCGAACTGAAAGGCAAAGACGTGGTACACGCAATCGAACAGCTCGACAGCACCGTCAGCATGCAGATTTTCAGACATCCGACCAACAAAGAACTGCATGCGCGGCTTATAGCCAAAGCAATACCTTCAACCAGCCTTAACCCCGAATACAGGAAAGCCAAAATGAAATTCGAGCGAGACCATAAAAACATAAAACTGAAAACTTTGAAGTCTCTGCAACCAGACAGACTTTGAGGAGTTTTTTTATGGAAAAAAATATGCTGTTCGGAAAAAAAGATGTAACTTTGCCAAAAATAACCTTATACAAGACATTTGTAAAAAAGCAACCGTTACCATGAACGAAGAATTCCGTGTAGAAAGCGACCTCATCGGCTCGCGCGAAATTCCCGCCTGCGCCCTCTACGGCGTGCAGACGCTCCGGGGAATCGAGAATTTTGAAATCAGCAAATTCCACCTCAACGAATACCCCCTCTTCATAAATGGCTTGGCAATCACGAAGATGGCAGCTGCAGAAGCCAACTTCCAGCTCGGCCTGCTCACTCCCGAACAGCACAAGGGCATCGTAGAGGCCTGCAAGGAAATCCTCGACGGCAAGCACCACGACCAGTTCCCCGTCGACATGATCCAGGGCGGCGCCGGAACCACCACCAATATGAACGCCAACGAGGTGATTGCCAACCGCGCCCTCGAAATAATGGGCCACGAGCGCGGCGAATACAAGTTCTGCTCGCCCAACGACCATGTGAACTGCGCGCAGTCGACCAACGACGCATATCCAACCGCAATCCACATCGGAATGTGGTATTCCCACGAGAAGCTGCTCAAGCATTTCAAGGAGCTGATCGCCTCTTTCCGCCGCAAGGCCGAAGAGTTCAAGAACATCATCAAGATGGGACGCACCCAGCTCGAAGACGCAGTGCCCATGACGCTCGGGCAGACGTTCAGCGGGTTCGCAAGCATACTTGAAGACGAAATCAAGCACCTCGACGAGGCGGCCGCCGACTTCCTGACCGTCAACATGGGAGCCACCGCAATCGGCACGGGCATCTGCGCCGAGCCGGGCTACGCCGAGAAGTGCGTCAAGGCCCTCTGCGACATCACAGGCCTCGGGTTCAAGCTCACCTCCGACATGGTAGGCGCGACTTCCGACACATCCTGCCTCGTGGGCTACGCAGCGGCCATGAAGCGCGTCGCCGTCAAGATGAACAAGATATGCAACGACCTGCGCCTCCTCGCTTCCGGCCCGCGCTGCGGCCTCGGAGAGTTCAACCTCCCCGCCATGCAGCCCGGAAGCTCGATAATGCCCGGCAAGGTGAACCCCGTAATCCCTGAGGTGATGAACCAGATATGCTACAAGGTGATCGGCAACGAGCTCTGCGTAACGATGTCGGGGGAAGCCGCACAGATGGAGCTGAACGCCATGGAGCCGGTGATGGCACAGTGCGACTTCGAGTCGGTAGACCTTCTGTGCAACGGCTTCGACACGCTGCGCACACGATGCGTGGACGGCATCGTGGCCAACGAGGACAAATGCCGCCAGCACGTGCACAACTCCATCGGCGTAGTGACGGCCCTCAATCCAGTGATCGGCTACAAGAACTCCACCAAGATAGCCAAAGAGGCCCTGGAGACCGGCCGCAGCGTCTACGACCTCGTGCTCGAACACGACATCCTCAGCAAGGAAGACCTCGACACCATCCTCAGCCCCGAAAACATGATCAAGCCCGTGAAGCTCGACATCAAGCCCAGACACTGACCCTTCACATCCGGGCCACACGTCCCGGAAACAAACAACATAACAGAGGCCATGCCGTAATCAGGATTTACGGCATGGCCTCTGTTCATTGCCTTCAGGCATTATTGCTGCGAAATCACGGACGACATGTGCATGTGGGTCCGCATGCAGCGACCTCCCAGCGAAAAACACACGACACTGCCTGATTGATTCGGTTTATCGGACAGCGATATGTTTTACCATCTGTTTATCCCTGCGTATGCCCGCAAAAAAAGACCCTGATTCACATCGGGCCTTTCTTTAGCATCCCGCCAGGGGAAAGCCTCTTTCCGACAACCGTCAGTCCGGATTCCCGTGGCAATGAGATTCTGTTGTACCATTATTCAACCAAACATACAAACCGGAGACAAGACGTTGCGTCTCCGGATAGCGTCTCAATATTGCTTCGCGCACAAATAAGCCGCCGAGTTCTTTTGAATCACCTTCAAGAAGATTCCGGACCACAGCCGGCAAGCCGGGCGGAACGGTCTCCTTGTCATTCCATATGGCAAAGTTACAATTTACATTTTATATTTCCAAACATTTTTCAAGAAATTTTTTCTTAAAATTTCTGTTTTTTCTGCCACTTTGGCAAATTGCCAGAAAAACACCCCTGCAACAGCGGTTGCAGACCCTTCGTGCTTGCATTTTGCCATTTGCCGGAAGCCTGCGCAACGGCGGGGACGCCACGACGCAAAGCGGGGACGCGATTGATTGCGCCCCCTGCCTTGGAATGTGTTTAAGAGGCTGTTTAAAAATCATTGTTAAACAGCCTCTAAGGATTTTTACGCCGTCGGGAATCAGCGCAGGAAGAGGCACGCGTCGCCGTAGGAAAGGAAACGGTAGCCGCCGTCGAGCGCGTGGGCGTATATCCTGCGCCATGCGCCGGCATCGCCGTCGCGCATCAGGAAGGAGCTGACCAGAAGGAGGAGCGTGGACCTGGGCTGGTGGAAATTGGTAACCATCGCGTCCACTACGCTCCACCGGAAGCCCGGCGCGATCATGATGGCCGTCGAGGCTGTCAGCGCGGGCAGCCCCTTCGAGTCGAGCCAGCGCAGAAGCCCTTCGAGCCTTGCGGCCACGTCCCCGCCGTCCCCGTGGGAATATGCCCTCCACTGGTCGAGATGGAGCGGCGCGTCCGGGTCAGAGGCCACTATGTCGGCAAGCAGCGGCAGCGTCTCGAGCGTGCGCACCGAAGTGGTGCCGACCGCCGCCACCGGCCTGCCGGAACGCTTGGCCTCGATGAGGCCAACAAGCGCGTCGCGGCCCACGGTGAAGACCTCCGTATGCATCGGATGGCCGCCTATGCGGTCGGCCTTCACGGGCTTGAAAGTCCCGGCCCCGACATGCAGCGTAACCGGCACGCGTCGTATGCCGTTGTCCTTCAGTGCCGAAAGCAGCCCGGGCGTGAAATGCAGCCCGGCCGTCGGCGCGGCCACCGAGCCTTCCACGCGCGAATAGACCGTCTGGTAGTCGTCAGTGTCGGAATCCTCCGCGTCGCGGCGCAGATACGGCGGGATGGGGATGTAGCCCGCCGCTTCCGCCACGGTGGCGAAAGGCACGTCGGCCGGCGTCCACTCAAGCCCCACGCGGCGTTCGCCGCCTTCGAGCGGCTCGCCGAGCGACGCGTGCAGCACAAGCACGCGTCCGTCGGGCAAGGCCACGCGCTTCTCCAGCCGTCCCCCCTTCCAACGCTTCACGTTGCCCACCAGCGCGGCCCACGAAGCCGAGCCGGTGGCCGCGAACGCACGTTCGTAGTCGGCGGGGTCGAGCGGCTCGAGAAGGAAAATCTCAATCGCCGCCCCCGTCTCCTTGCGGAACTTCATCCGCGCGTTGATCACACGCGTGTCGTTGCAGACAAGCAGCGCGCCGGGCGGCAGAAGCCCCGGAAGCTCGCGGAACACGCGGTCTTCAGGCTCCATGCCGGGGCGCGCCACAAGAAGGCGGCACGCGTCCCTGTCGGCGAGCGGATGGGAGGCTATCCTTTCGTCGGGAAGCGGATAGTCGAAATCCGCTATGCTTATCTCCTTTACGTCCATTGTCATTGGTCTTTGTTCCGAGGCCTGCGCCCGGGCGTGTCAGTATCCGGTGTAGGACGCAGGCGTAAGCCCCTTGAGCTGGGCCTTCACGTTGTCGTCGAGGTCAAGGTTCTCGATGAAGTCCGCGATCGTCTGCTGCGTGATCTCGCTGTTTGTGCGCGTCAGCTGCTTGAGCAGCTCATACGGACGGTCGAAGCCCTCGCGGCGCAGCACGGTCTGTATGGCCTCGGCCAGCACGGCCCAATGCCCGTTGAGGTCGGCGTCGATCGCCTCCTTGTTGAGGAGCAGCTTGCCCAGCCCCTTGAGAGTGGAATGGAAGGCTATCACGGCGTGGGCCATGGGCACGCCCACGTTGCGCAGCACCGTGGAGTCGGTGAGGTCGCGCTGCAGGCGCGAGACGGGGAGCTTCGATGCCAGATGCTCCAGCAAGGCGTTGGCCATCCCGAGGTTCCCCTCCGAATTCTCGTAGTCGATAGGGTTCACCTTGTGGGGCATCGCCGAGCTTCCCACTTCCCCCTCCTTGATCTTCTGCTTGAAATAGTTCATCGATATGTACTGCCAGAAGTCGCGGTCGAGGTCTATGACTATGGTGTTTATGCGGCGCATGGCGTCGAAGAGGGCCGCGAGGTTGTCATAGTTGGAGATCTGGGTGGTGCATTCCTCGCGCTCTATGCCGAGGGCCGACGCCAGGAACGAACATCCGAACGAAGGCCAGTCGATTTCGGGATAAGCCAGACGGTGGGCGTTGAAGTTGCCCGTCGCCCCGCCGAACTTGCCCGACACAGGCACCCTCCTCATAGCCTCGAGCTGCTTCTCAAGCCGGTAGGCGAACACGCGGATCTCCTTTCCGAGACGCGTCGGCGAGGCCGGCTGGCCGTGGGTCTTGGCAAGCATCGCCACGAAACGCCACTCGTTGGCGAGCGCGTTGAGCGCAGAGATGAGGTTTTCCAGAAGCGGATAGTACACGTCGCGCAGGGCCTCGGCAATGGAGAGCGGCACGGCGGTGTTGTTGATGTCCTGGGAAGTCAGGCCGAAATGGATGAACTCCTTGTACTTCGTCAGGCCCAGGCGGTCGAAACGCTCCTTTATGAAGTATTCCACGGCCTTCACGTCATGGTTGGTAGTGGCCTCGATGCGCTTCACCTCTGCCGCGTCCTCGAGCGAGAAGTCGCGGTAGATGTCGCGCAGACGCTCGAACACGGCGCCGCGCACCGCGCTGAGGTTGGGGAGAGGGATGGCGCAGAGCGAGATGAAGTATTCTATCTCCACCCTCACGCGGTAACGGATGAGGGCGAACTCAGAGAAATAATTGTCGAGCGCAGCGCATTTCGAGCGGTAGCGGCCATCGACGGGCGAAATTGCCGTAAGCGGGGATAATTCCATAATTTATTGATTTGCAGATTGATGAAGGAGAGCGAAAAGAAAGAGAGAAAAATTTTCCACAAAATTACTAAAAAATATTTGGACAGGACGAAAATAGTTCGTAACTTTGCACTCGCAATCGGGCGATTAGCTCAGCTGGTTTAGAGCGTCTGCCTTACAAGCAGAGGGTCTGCGGTTCGAATCCGTAATCGCCCACCTAAAGAACAAGGACAAATAACTCATTTCACGTTGCAGCTGGTTCGCGAGAATCGGCTGCAGCTATTTTTATCCGGCATTAAAAAGCCTTACCCCGCCTTAATCATTACTCGGCCTTACCCCGCCTTAATTTATCCGGCCTTAAAAAGCATTACCCAGCCTTAAAGCCATTAAGCTGCCTTAATTCAGCCTTAACCAGCACTAAAAGCAAAGAATCCCGCAAAGATTGCTGAAGTTCGGAAAATAATGACTAACTTTGGCTCATATTTTATTTTATCACCAAATTTCATTTTTGTCATGAAGAATATCTACACCTTCATCTCAATGGCACTCGTGGCTTCGGGGGCTTTCGCCTTCAAGACCGCGCCTTTCAACGGGGAGTCCGTCAGGACGGCAAACCCCGACCAGGCATTCCCGGCAATGGCCAAGATGCAACGCGTAACGTCAAGCAACCTCCCGAACAACTTCTGGGGCTACAACTGCGACATCTCCTCATGGGGCGGCTTCGGCAAGCAGACCGTAACCGGATTCCAGATGGCGACCGAATACGACTCGTCGCTCGTCAAGATGCTCGCCGGAAAGAAAATCTCCAAACTGGCCGTAGTGTCTCCGGCAATGAAGAGCGGCTCCATCAAAATGACCATGTTCCTCACCTACGACCTTGACGGCGAACGCACGGTGGAAGTGCCATTCACCTCTACAGGCTGCCCGATGACCGACCAGGGCATCTCGGCGCTTAAATACGACATCGTGGATCTTCCCGAGCCGATCGTGATCGAGGCCGACAAGCCTTTCTTCATCGGTGTCAGCGCAGATGAAGTGAAAGCCGAGGTTTATCCCATGGTATACGACGGAATGCCATACGACGGCAAAGGGATCCTCTACACGTTCAACGGCATAAACGGCTGGCAGAACGCCTCTTCCAGCAACGGCTCTCTGTGCATGTACCTCGGACTTGACGAAAATCCCGAGAACATAGCCCGAATCGTCGGCCACAGCGTCGGCCTGCAGGAGAACCCCGGCAAAACAAACAGCTTGGAGGTGCAGGTGATGAACCTGTGCCAAAAGCCCCTGTCGTCGCTCGAGGCGCAGTTCGTGGTAGGCTCACAGGCAGTCCAGACGTTCACCGCCTCCTCTTCCGACAAGACGCTCTACTACTTCGCCAACCAGCAATGGACTCCCGGCAGCATACCGGCACGCTCATTCGGACTCGCCATCTGCAACGGCCTGGAGATAACCCAGACGGGCAGGATGGCCATCAACGCGTCCGCCACCAAAGTGAACGGGAACGAAAACCCGTGGGTTATCCCCTATACGTCCTCCCTCATAGTGGTGCCTGAAGGACAGGGCTACAAGCGCAACGTCGTGGTCGAGGAAGGCACAGGCACATGGTGCCCGTGGTGCGTGCGTGGAATAGTAGGCATGGAATACATGACCGAAAAATACACCGACGGCTCATACATCGGCATAGCTGTCCATGCAAACGACCGCATGCAGGCCACCTCCTACGCACCGATGATTCAATCCTACTACTCGAACTTCCCCACAGCTATCGTGAACCGCGACGCAAGCATCGACCCCAACTCGCAGGAAATGGAACAAGCCTACCAGTATTATTCAGCCATACGCGGCGCAGGCCAGGTGGAACTCGACATCGAAAAGATAAACGGAACCACCGACGCCGACGTGAAGGCAACGGCTGAATTCGCCGTCCCCGGCAAATACGCAATCGCCTACGTGGTCAAGGAGAACGGCGTCGGCCCATATCAGCAGCAGAACGCATACGCCGGAGGCCGCTACGGCGCGATGGGCGGATTCGAGAAGAAAGGCAACCCATGCTCAGTGGTATTCAACGACGTGGCAATCAACATATTCGACGCTTTCGGCATTGAAGGCTCGCTCCCCGAAAACGTGGAGACCGGCAAGCAGTACACCGACTCCTACTCCGTATCGCTCAAGGGCGTGAAAGACATCGCCAATACAAGCATCGTGGCAATGATCATCGACCAGGAGACAGGCCTGATCATCAACGCCACGGAAAAGAAACTGAAAACGGTGGGCATCTCCGGCGTGGAAGCTGAAGACGCCCGGCAGATCGAAGTCGAAGACGGCATGATAAGCGTCAACGGCAACGAAGGCGCCGAAGTCTACACCATCGACGGCCGCCGCGTGGCAAGCATCTCCGCAGGCAACGGCGCAAGCGTGGACGCAGGCATCTACATCGTACGCGTAGGCGGCAAGTCCGTCAAAGTGTTCGTGAAGTAAACACGCCAGACACACGTCGGAAGCGGCAACCGCCTCCAACGTGTCCCCATACATAAAAGCTCCCGGAGCTTTGCTTTGAACGAAAGGCTGCGTCGTAACCACCAAGGTTTACGGCGCAGCCTCATTATGTGTTTCAGGTTTGCAGGATTACCGGCGCATCTCTTTGGAAGAGGTGCGTGAGCCGTCGGAGCGCGTCTCCACCTTGATGTAGAGTCCCTTCCCTGGTTCTGCCACGCGTTGTCCGGCGAGGTCGTAGTAGACGGTCTCAACAGTCTCCGCCGGGTCTGCGGCCACGTCGCCGATTCCTGCCGTAGGAATCGGACGCGACGAGTTGCAGTTGATCACCTTTCCCTTATTGGCGTCGATGACGATGCCTATGGCTCTGAGCGTGGCTTCGCCGCGGATGATCGGCTTGCCGTTGACGTTGAGGGCTTTCGAGATGTCGAAAGTGCAGGAGTGCGACATAGGAGTGTTGGCCTCTATCTTTCCGGGAAGCGACCCTGCCTCGCCGGAATTGTGGGAACTGGCTATCACCACATGTTTCCGGCCTTTCAACCGTTTTATGGCCCGCTATGCGCCTCGTTCCAAGCCTCTCTGGGGAAACCGGCCGGAAAACCGGAATAGTGATTTGGACACACCATCAGACTTGACTTTCCTGATTGTTCGTGAGAAACAACGGCTGGCGGCACCGGTCATATCAGGATGAGGAGGATGGCGCAGGCGGCGAGGACCACTGAGGCAATCACTGTTGCGGCGACTTTGCGCCGGCTTCCGGATTTGACGGCCTCCCGCAGGGCTATGGCAATCGCCACGGCGCAGAGAACCGTGGCGAGGATACGGAGAATGAGGCTTACGGTGGATGCGTGCATAGATGGTCTGTTTTATCGGTGTGTTTTAAGCCTGTCCTTGGAGGGAGGCTTGTGCATATATCTGTTGCACATATATCTGTTGCATACGTGTCAACTATATGTGTGTAAACACGGAAAGCGTCGGCATCGTTCATCTGCTGAACGGTGCCGACGCATATATGCCGGGTCAGGCGCGGATTGCCGCGGCTGGCTGCAGTCAGTGTCAGTCCTGGTTGAGGTTCACGCGGCGGAACTCAGCCACGGTAAGCCCTTTCTCGGTCTGCTCGAGGTATTGGCCCACGGTGAGTTTTGCGTCGCGGTGGTATTCCTGCTCCACGAGGACGTTCTCCTTGTAGTATTTGTTGATGCGGCCGTTGACGATGTTGTCGATCATGGCCTGGGGCATGTTTGCGGCCTTCTTCTCGGCAGCTTCCTTCATGATGGCGCGGCCCTTCTCGGCAGCTTCCTCAGTGAGCCAGCCCTTGGCGACGTTGGAGGCTATGTGGTCTTCGCTGTCGAAGTGGTTGGGGTTGAGTCCGGCCTTGCGGAGAGCGGCCTCGGCGGCCTTCTGCACCTGCTCCGCCTTGGTCTTCTCGATGGCCACGTTCTTCTCCTCCTCGATGAGGGATGCGGGCACCTGCCCGCGGGTCGCGGCCACGGGGTTCATGGCGGCTACCTGCATTGCCACTTCCTTGCCGACGTAGGGGTCGATGCCTTCGGCGGTGAGGCCGATGATGGTGGCGAGCTTGTTGCCGAGGTGTTCGTATGCGGCCACGGTCGGGGCCTCTATCCATTCGTATGCGCCCAGCTCCATCTTCTCGCCGGTCTTGCCGATTTCATCGGTGATGAGCTCTTCAACAGTGCGGCCGTCCACCTTGAGCGCCTTCACTTCGTCGAGGCTCTTGGCCGAAGCGGCCACGGCTGCGTCGAGGATGGTCTTGGTGAGGGCGCGGAACGACTCGTTCTTGGCCACGAAGTCGGTCTCGCACTTGAGGGCTGCGATTGCGCCGAAACCGGGCTTGGTCTCAGCGAGCACGCATCCTTCGGCTGCGTCGCGGTCTTCACGCTTGGCGGCCACTGCCTGGCCTTTCTTACGTATGATTTCGATGGCGCCCTGGATGTCGCCGTCGGTCTCTGCAAGGGCGTTCTTGCAGTCCATCATGCCGGCTCCGGTCATCTTGCGGAGCTTCTTGATGTCTTCTATTGATACTGCCATTGTAATCTTTTGTTTGTTTTGGGGCCTGCGCAGGTCATTGCCGGCCCCGGGTGTTTCAGGAATGCCCGGGAAGGCCGGGATTTGGATCACTCGGCTGCGGGAGCCTCTGCCTCAACGGGAGCCTCTGCCTGCGCTTCTGCTGCGGGAGCGGGCTTCTCGGAGTCGTTGCGGCGCACGCGGCGGCGTTTGCCGGGAGCCGGGGCGTCTTCAGCCTTGGCTTCCTCGTCGAGTCTCTCCACCTTGCGCTCCTCGAGGCCTTCGGCCATGGCTGCGCATACTGCGTCGAGGATCACCTCGATGCTCTTGGATGCGTCGTCGTTGGCCGGAATCACGAAGTCGATGCCTTCAGGGTTGGAGTTGGTGTCAACCATGCCGAATACGGGGATTCCGAGGCGGTTGGCCTCAGCCACGGCGATGTGCTCCTTCATGACGTCTACCACGAAGAGGGCCGACGGGAGGCGGGAGAGGTCGGCGATGGAGCCGAGGTTCTTCTCGAGCTTGGCGCGCTGACGGGTGATCTGGAGCTTCTCGCGCTTCGACAGGTTGTCGAACGTGCCGTCCTTGGCCATCTTGTCGATGGTGGTCATCTTCTTCACGGCCTTGCGGATCGTGGGGAAGTTGGTGAGCATGCCGCCCGGCCAGCGTTCGATCACGAAAGGCATGCCGAGTGCGCCGGCCTTTTCGGCTATGGCCTCGTGGGCCTGCTTCTTGGTGCCGACGAAGAGCACTTTCTTGCCGCTCTTGGCCATCTGGCGGAGTGCGTTGGCGGCCTCTTCAACTTTGGCTACGGTCTTGTAGAGGTCGATGATGTGGATTCCGTTGCGCTCCATGAAGATGTAGGGAGCCATTGCGGGGTTCCATTTGCGTTTGAGGTGGCCGAAGTGGCATCCGGCCTGGAGAAGCTGTTCAAATGTCGGTGTTGCCATTTGTCTTGTCTGTTTTTTTGTGTTTACGTTCTTTGGTTTTTGGAAAACAACCCGAGGGTAGGGAACGTGTCCATCCCGCAGGTTTCGATACTAAACTCATGCGCGCTTTCCGGGGAGTGCCGCCGGGGCCCCCGGGCGCGGCGTGCATCGCGCCTTTTCAACGACCGAGCCGAAAGCCACGGCTTCGGGGGCCGAGGCTTCCGGTCGGAATGCATATCTTGGTGTCTCCTTCACGCGGAGGCCTGCAGATTCCCGCAAAAGGGGCGGCCTGCCGACCGCAAAGGAAACCGTCGGTCAACGCTTGGAGAACTGGAAGCGTTTGCGGGCTTTCGGCTGACCCGGCTTCTTGCGCTCCACGGCGCGGGGGTCGCGGGTCATGAAGCCTTCGGCGCGGAGGGCCGGCTTGTCTTCGGGGTTGATCTTCACGAGGGCGCGGGAGATGGCCAGGCGCATAGCTTCTGCCTGACCCTTGTAGCCGCCGCCGTCGAGGTGGGCCATGATGTCATACTTGTCTGCCACGCCGAGGAGGTTGAGCGGCTGGAGGACGACATAACGGAGGATCGATGACGGAAAATATACGTCGATCGGACGACGGTCAATCGTAATCTTGCCCGTGCCTTCCGTCAGATACACGCGTGCTACGGCGGCCTTTCTGCGGCCAATTGCATTTACCTTTTCCATCTCTTCTTACTTCAGTTTGTTTATGTCGATCACTTTGGCGTCAACGTCCTGGAAGGGATGCTCTGCCGAATTGTAAACATACATGTTGTTGAGCAGCCGGGCGCCGAGGGGGCCTTTCGGAAGCATGCCCTTCACCACCTTGATGAAGAGGGGGTGCTTGCCGGGCTTGATGGTCTTCAGCTTGGACTTCGCCATCAGGTCGGCCGGGGTGTACGAACGCTGTCCGCCGGGATAGCCCGTGTAGCGGAGGTATTCGCGGGTGTTGAACTTGTCTGCGGTCATCACCACCTTGTCGGCGTTGACGATGATCACGTTGTCGCCGCAGTCGAGGTTGGGCGTGAAGCCCGGTTTGTATTTGCCGCGAAGAATCTTTGCGACCTTCGAGCAGAGACGGCCCAGAACCTGGTCCGTGGCATCGATGACCACCCATTCCTTCTTTATCGTCTCAGGAGTGAGTGAAAGCGTCTTGTAGCTTAAGCTGTCCACTTTTGTTGGTTTTTTGTCTTGTTGTTAGTTTTTCTATGTTTCCACAATCTTTTGACTCCCAACCGCTTAAAAGGCCAATAATAAGCGGCGGCAGCCAATCGAAGCACTAACTGGAAATAATCGGCCTGCAAAATTACTAATAATCACCCGACTGGCCAAAAAATCGGGGCGGAAAAATTCCCGGACGCGGAAAACCGCCGCCCCACGGAAACATTTTCTTTCGGAAATTGTTTCATAACGGAAAACAATTGCTAACTTTGCGGAAGAAAACATTAAGAGGCTGTTTAAAAATCATTGTTAAACGCAGAGTGGTGGATTTTTTGTTAAGGCGCACTTTATGAGGAGGGAGCATATCGGGATATGTGACCGACGATTAAATGCGGATTAACGGAAAAGGCACCATTCAGACTGAAGCATTAAATTCTTTTAAAGAGGCTTTGTGGTAATGCCTGCCGTCATTCCGGAATCTTTGCGCGTCTTTATCCCTTCGGCTCAGTCCCATAGCCCGCTATGCTCCTTCGCTGCAGGGATAAATGCATCACAAATCTTCCGGCTCTGCGTCAACAAGCATTTTTAAACAGCCTCTAAACAGGACAGACAAAATATGAAGTACGTCATAGTGGGCGGAGTGGCGGGAGGCGCCACTGCCGCAGCCAGAATCAGGAGAATCTCTGAGGATTCGGAAATCGTGCTCTTCGAGAAGGGCGCCCACATCTCATATGCCAACTGCGGCCTGCCGTATTACATAGGCGGGGTGATCGAGGACAGGAACAGGCTTTTCGTGCAGACCCCGGAGGCGTTCGGCCGCCGGTTCGGCATAGACGTGAGGGTGAAGTCGGAGGTTGTGGGCATAGACCGCGCCGCGAAGAGGGTCGTGGTCGCAGGCCCCGACGGTGAACGGTATCACGAGAGTTATGACCGCCTGCTCCTTTCCACGGGAGCGTCGCCCGTCAGGCCGCCGCTGCCGGGAATCGGCCTGGACGGCATCTTCACTTTGCGCGACGTGGCCGACACGGACGCAATAAAAGGCCACGTGAAGACACGTGGCGTGAAGCGTGCCGTGATAGTCGGCGCGGGATTCATCGGCCTGGAGATGGCCGAGAACCTTAGCCATGCCGGGGCAGAGGTGGCCGTGGTGGAGATGTCGGACCAGGTGATGGCCCCGATCGACTTCTCCATGGCCGCCATGGTGCATCAGCACCTGATACAGAAAGGGGTAAGGCTTTACCTCGGGGCCGCCGTGGCCGCTTTCGAGCGCGGAGAGAAGGGCATCGACGTGGTTCTGGGCAACGGGGACAGGATTCAGGCCGACATGGCGGTGCTTTCCATCGGCGTTCGCCCGAACTCGACGCTTGCCGCCGAGGCGGGGCTGGAGACGGGCGAGACGCGCGGGATAAAGGTGAACGAGTACATGCAGACATCCGACGATGACATATATGCCGTCGGCGATGCGGTCGAGTATCCCCATCCGCTCACCGGCCGGCCGTGGCTCAGTTTGCTCGCAGGCCCGGCCAACAGGCAGGCGCGCATCGTGGCCGACAACATGGTCAGGGGCAACGTGGAGAGGTACGAAGGTTCCGTCGGGACTTCGATAGCAAAAGTGTTCGACCTCACCGTGGCCGCTACGGGCATCGCCGCGAAACGCCTGAAGGCCGACGGAGTCGACTTCCGGTCGGCCACCGTCCACCCCTCATCACATGCCGGGTATTACCCCGGCGCGCTCCCGATGTCGATCAAGGTGGTGTTCTCTCCGGCCGACGGCCGCCTGCTCGGCGCGCAGATCGTGGGCTACGACGGGGTGGACAAGCGCATCGACGTCTTTTCGCAGGCAATCAAGCGCGGCGGCACCGTCTACGACCTTGCGGCGATTGAACAGGCCTACGCGCCGCCGTTCTCTTCGGCCAAGGATCCGGTGGCGGTGGCCGGATACGTGGCGGCCAACATCCTCGAGGGCCGTATGGCCCCGGTGTACTGGCGTGAACTCAGGGACATGGACAGAGGCGGAATCGCGCTCATCGACGTGAGGACTCCCGACGAGTTTGCAGTGGGCGCGCTCGAGGGCGCGGTGAACATACCGCTCGACGAGATGCGCGGACGGCTCGGCGAGATTCCCGTGGACAAGCCAGTGGTGCTTTACTGCGGAGTGGGTCTGAGGGGATATCTTGCGTCAAACATACTGCGCGGCAACGGTTTCGCGGATGTCAGGAATCTTATAGGCGGCCTGAAGACCTACCGAGCCGCGACAGCGGCCTTGCCCGCTCCCGAGCCGTTCGGCGGCTGCCAGCCTGCCGCTGTGGCCGTCAACGGGGACGTGCCGCCGCCCTCTTCCTGCGACGTGGTGAGGGTGGACGCCTGCGGCCTTTCCTGCCCCGGCCCGATAATGAAGATGAAGAACGCCGTGGAGGCTATGGAAGAGGGCGGACGGCTGGAAATAACCGCCACCGACCCGGGATTCGCCCGTGATGCCGAGGCCTGGTGCGCATCCACCGGCAACAGGTTCGTCTCCTGTGCCTCATCTGCCGGAAGGCACCGCGTAACGGTGGAGAAAGGGGCGGCGCGGGCCGTGCCTGAGAATGCCGTAAGCGGCGGAAAAGGGAAGACATTCATCCTTTTCAGCGACGACCTCGACAAGGCCCTCGCCACTTTCGTGCTTGCCAACGGGGCGGCGGCCGCAGGCGGCAAGGTTACGATATTCTTCACCTTCTGGGGTCTCAACGCCATAAAGAAGGAGCGCACGCCAAAGGTGGAGAAAGACCTGTTCGGGAAGATGTTCGGCATGATGCTGCCGTCCGGCTCCAAGAAGCTCAGGCTCTCGAAAATGAACATGGCCGGGCTGGGCAGCCGCATGATGCGCCACATAATGAAGAAGAAGAACGTGGAGTCGCTGGAGTCGCTCCGCGACGAGGCCGTCAGAAACGGCGTGGAGTTCATAGCCTGCCAGATGTCGATGGACGTGATGGGCGTGAGCCGCGAGGAACTGCTCGACAACGTTACGGTGGGAGGCGTGGCCACCTACATGAACCGTGCAGACGGCGCAAATGTCAACCTTTTCATCTGAAATACACACCCTGAATTATGGAAAAGATAAAGTCAGTATGCGTGATGCGCGACCTGGTGAAGGCCGTCGCGGAGCTTCAGGACACGCTCCAGGAGCGGCTGGGCATTTCGCTCAACGAGGCCATGGTGCTGTGCAGCATCGGCGAAGGCACCGCGACCGCCGGTGAAATATCGCGAAGCACAGGGTTCAAGGCGCCGCAGACGTCCAAGGTGATACGGGCGGTGGAAGGCAAAAGGCTGATAGAGAGGCAATGCGGCAATGAGGACCATCGGCGCATGGAGTTCACCCTGTCGGAAGACGGGCGCAGACTGCTCCTGCGCCTGAAGACGGAAGAGATTCCTCTCCCCCCGTTTCTCCGTCCCCTGTTCTGACAGCGGGTATGAATCCTCACAAAGAGGCCGTAACCATCCACAACGTTTGCCCGTAAGCCGCAATCCGATGAGGCTGTGTCGTAATCAGAGTTTACGGCGCAGCCTCTTGCATATATTTCTCAACGGTTGACTATGCATTCTTTTTTAACGGCCGCTTATGTGAAAAAGATGTTGTCTGGCCTGCGTGTTGCAGGCATGGCAGTATGCCGCCCGCCGACGGGCGGGAATAACCATTGACAACAATCTGAATCATGAGGAAATTGGTTTTTATCGCGGCTGCGGCCGCCGTGGCCTGCGGGTGCACGAAGAGGGTCTATGTGCCTTTGGAGCGCGTGAACGTAGTGAGGGACACGTTTCATTCATCGTCGAGGCTGGCGGACACGCTGATCCTGCGCGACAGCGTGGTGCTGGACCGCAGCGGCGACACTGTGCGTGAGCGCACTGTACGCGAGCGTTGGCGGCTCAGGTCGGTGCATGACACGGTGAGGAGCACGGTGCGCGACACGGTGGTGGAGCCGCGCATAGTCGAGGTGGAGAAAGAGAAGCCCCGCAGCCTGCGCGGACGTGTATCCGAGGCTGCGGGGTGGATGTCGGTCGGGGTGTTGTTGGGAGCCGTGCTGCTCAGTGCCTTCCGAGTATCTGCGCGAAAGGGGCGTTGAGGCTGATGCGGCGGTTTGCGCGTCCGTCGCGCACCTCGTTCAGCAGCTCGTGCTCTATTTCCTGAAGGGAACGGTCGTTGAGCGCGGGATAGTCCGCATAGCGGTCGCGGTGGCCGGAGCATACCTCAGTGGCGCGTGCCGACGTGTAATACGTGAAGTCGTTTGCCTCAGGCAGGTGCCTTTCGAGGTATGCCCTCAGGGCCGCCTCGATGTGGGCGAAGGGGTTGGGTTTGCGGAGCTGGTCGGCGTGGGCCGGCACGGTGTATTCCATCAGGTATTTGCGTGAGTTGCCGAAACTGACAACGTATAGCTTCTTCTTTTCCATAATAAGCATCTTTTAAGCAGAAACGCTCCGGAGCGGCGCAATGTTCACCGCGCGGCCTGAAGACGGCAGCTTTTACGGCGGTCCCGAGGCCTCCGTGCCTGCAAGCCGCCTTTCGGCCTCCGCCATCCATCGGTTTCCGGAATGGATTGCTGGGGGGGGAAGATGCATGCCCGCATATGCGTACAGACGTGCATATACGACCGAAAGGCCCTCTTCTCTCGAAGAAGACCTTTCGTAGTCACAAGTGGTAAATAACTCTTCTGCCCCAAAGGGGCAGAGCATTTGCCTTTACAATTTATTCAGTGCAAAGTTAGTCTTTTTGTCCGTAACGGCAAAGGCAAACCGGGACAAAAGAATCCCGGTTTTGCGGTTTTGCGGCGTTGCGAAGATTCGGCCAACAATGTCCTTAAAAGAACAACCTTCTGTCATGACTTGTCGCGCATGAAGATGGAGACGGGCGTGCCGTGGAAGTCCCAGTGCTCGCGTATCTTGTTCTCCAGGAAGCGGCGGTACGGCTCCTTGACCCATTGCGGGAGGTTGCAGAAGAAGACGAACGTCGGGATGACCGATTCCTTGAGCATCGTAACGTATTTTATCTTCACGAACTTGCCCTTGTTGCTCGGCGGCGGCGTCAGGGCTATCTGCTCGAGCATGTAGGTGTTGAGCTGCGAGGTGGGGATGATGCGGCGGCGGTTCTTGTAGACCGAGATGGCCGTCTCGAGCACCTTGTAGATGCGCTGCTTGGTGACTGCCGAGGTGAAGATGATCGGGAAGTCGGTGAAGGGCGCGAACTTGCCGCGTATCGCCTGCTCGAAGCGTTTCTGGGCCTCGAGCGAGCGGTCTTCGGCGATGTCCCATTTGTTGACGCAGACCACCAGCCCCTTCTTGTTGCGCTGGACGAGGCTGAAGATGTTGGCGTCCTGCGCCTCGATGCCGCGCGTGGCGTCGATCATGAGGATGCATACGTCGGAGGCCTCTATGGCGCGGATGGACCGTATGACGGAGTAGTACTCGATGTCTTCGTTCACCTTCTGCTTCTTGCGTATCCCGGCGGTGTCGACGAGGTAGAAGTCGAAGCCGAACTTGTCGTATCGGTGGTAGATGGAGTCGCGCGTGGTTCCGGCGATGTCGGTCACGATGTGGCGTTCCTCGCCGATGAACGCGTTTATGAGGCTTGACTTTCCGGCGTTGGGGCGGCCTACGATCGCGAATTTGGGCACGTCGTCTTCCGGGCTGTCCTCCTCCTTGGGTTCAGGCATGTCCTTGACGATCTCGTCGAGCAGCTCGCCGGTGCCCGACCCGTTGGCCGACGACACCTCGAACGGGTCGCCGAGGCCGAGGGAGTAGAACTCCGGGATGTTGAAGCGCGCGTTGCCCACGTCCTCCTTGTTGGCCACCACTATCACGGGCTTGCGTGAGCGGCGCAGGATGGAGGCCACGTGGTCGTCGAGGTCGGTTACGCCCGTGGTGGAGTCCACCACGAAGAGGATCACGTCGGCCTCCTCGATGGCTATCTGCACCTGCTTGTTGATTTCCTCCTCGAATATGTCTTCTGAATTGACCACCCAGCCGCCGGTGTCTACGATAGAGAATTCCTGGCCGCACCAGTCTACTTTCCCGTACTGGCGGTCGCGGGTGGTGCCGGCCGTGTCGTCCACGATGGCCGAGCGTGTCTGCGTCAGGCGGTTGAACAGCGTCGATTTGCCGACGTTGGGACGCCCTACTATTGCTACTAATCTGCCCATTCGTTATAATGATAAGAGGCTGTTTAAAAATCATTGTTAAACGCAGAGTGGTGGATTTTTTGTTAA
>ERZ777305.1264-NODE-1264-length-31909-cov-3.718936_pt1 | contig 31909 bp, 31 predicted proteins | sample MGYA00374965_ERZ777305 | MGnify/ENA primary metagenome ERZ777305 (study PRJEB29328, sample SAMD00013331) | mouse gut metagenome | study: EMG produced TPA metagenomics assembly of the Metagenome analysis of fecal microbiota from mouse which was promoted... | reverse complement strand
CGAAAAAGCCTTAAAATCCAAGACTTATCGCCATTTGCCGAGATATGAAAAGATAGGTTGAAAATTTGCTTGAGGTTTATATTAACAATTAAAAGCTGCTAAACCCATTCCCTGCCATACGCAGAAGCCCTCCGGCGCGAAGCCGGGGGCTTTTCTGCATTATACCGGGGTGGGCGGGCATATATTTATACCATCCTATCACCTATCTGCAAGGAGTGTATATTTATGAAAAAGACCGTCGCTTTTATGCTGGCGCTGCTGCTGGCCGCGCTGTACCTGCCGGGGTTTGCCGCCCGGGGAGAGGGCGTGGAGGTGTCCGCTCCCGCCGCCGTGCTCATGGAGGCCGGGACCGGGCGGGTGCTCTTTGAAAAGAACGCCCACGAGGTGCGGCCCTGCGCGTCCATCACAAAGGTCATGACCCTGTGCCTGACCTTTGACGCGCTGGAGAGCGGCCAGCTCTCTCTCTCTGACCAGCTGTCGGCTTCGGCCCACGCGGCCTCCATGGGGGGCTCGGACATCTGGCTTAAAGAGGGGGAGCTCATGAGCGTGGACGACCTGATAAAGGCCACGGTGATAATGAGCGCCAACGACGCGGCCGTGGTGCTGGCGGAGAACGTGGCCGGGAGCGAGGAGGCCTTTGTGGCCCGCATGAACGAGAGGGCCGGGGAGCTGGGCATGGAGGAGACTGTCTTTAAGAACTGCAACGGCCTGGACGAGGAGGGGCACGTGACCAGCGCCTATGACGTGGCCCTTATGAGCCGGGAGCTTATTAGGCACGAGAAGATAACGGACTATACCCTCACCTGGATAGACTACGTGCGGGACGGGGCCACCCAGCTGGTGAACACCAATAAGCTCATAAGAAGCTATAAGGGCATAACAGGGCTAAAGACCGGGACCACCTCACAGGCGGGGAGCTGTATCACCGCCACGGCAGAGAGGAACGGTCTGCGGCTTATAGCGGTCGTTCTGGGGGCGGGGAGCACCGACGACAGGTTCAAGGACGCGGCGGCCCTTCTGGACTATGGCTTTGGGGGCTGGTCGGTGACGGTGCCGGAGAGCCCGCAGCTGCCGGACGTGCCGGTGAAGGGGGGCATGGAGGAAACCGTGGGGGCAGTGGCCGGGGAGAGCCCGGAGATACTCATGGAGTCGGCGGCTATGGGGGAGATAGAGGAGAGCGTATCCATAAACCCGGATATAAAGGCCCCGGTGAAGAAGGGGGACGTTATCGGCAGGATAACCTAGTCCGCCGGGGGCGAGACGGTGGCCCAGGTGGATATTACCGCCGCCGGGGACGTGGAAAAGATAAGCTTTTCCTCGGCGTTCACCTATCTTCTTCACAGCTTTCTGGGGCTTTAAGAGAGGGACATAAAAAGTTTTTATTTAATCTCTGAAACTTGCCTTGCAAAATGCTTCGGTTTATTGTACAATAGAAGCAGAAAAAAGTTTCCGCCCTGTCCGGGCGGGCAAAGGAGTTTTGAAAATGCCGCTAAAACTGGACGACAGGTATTTAAAAGGCTTTATTTCACAACACGAGTATGAGGGTATAGCCCCCGCTGTCAAGTGCGCCGCCGGGCAGCTTATGTCCCAGAAGGGCCAGGGCAGCGACTTCCTTGGCTGGGTCACCCTGCCGGAGGACTATGATAAGGAGGAGTTCGCGCGGATAAAGGCCGCGGCCGAGCGCGTGAAGAAGAACTCCCAGGTATTTATTGTCATTGGCATCGGCGGCTCCTATCTCGGGGCCAGGGCCGCTATCGAGTTTTTGAAGTCGGATAAGTATAACGACCTGCCGAAGGATACCCCGGACATCTATTTTACCGGGAACTCCATCAGCTCCACGGCCTTGCAGGAGTTGGTGACTATCTGCGAGGGCAGGGACGTTTCCATCAACATGATCTCAAAGTCCGGCACCACCACGGAGCCCGCCATAGCTTTCCGGGTGTTCAGGGAGCTGCTGGAGAAGAAGTACGGCAAGGAGGGCGCGAGGCAGCGCATCTTCTGCACCACCGACAAGGCGAAGGGCACCTTAAAGCAGCTGGCCGACAAGGAGGGCTTTGAGACCTTCGTGGTGCCCGACAACGTGGGCGGGCGTTTCTCGGTGCTGACGGCGGTGGGTCTGCTGCCCATAGCCGTGGCCGGGTGCGACATTGACGCCCTTATGAACGGGGCCAGAAGGGCCATGAAGGCCTATACCAGCACGGAGCTGGACGAGAATGACTGCTATAAGTACGCGGCCATACGGAATATCCTCTACAATAAGGGCAAGTCCGTGGAGGTCATGGTGAGCTATGAGCCCTGCTATGCCATGATGAACGAGTGGTGGAAGCAGCTTTACGGCGAGAGCGAGGGCAAGGACCAGAAGGGCCTGTTCCCGGCCTCTGTGGTGTTCTCCACCGACCTGCACTCCCTGGGCCAGTATATCCAGGACGGCCGGCGGCAGCTCTTTGAGACGGTGGTGCTCATAGACCAGCCGAAGCACCAGGTGACTCTTGGAAAGGACCCCGAGGATGTGGACGGACTTAACTACCTTGAGGGACGCAGCATGGCCTTTATAAATGAAAAGGCCTTTGAGGGCACGGCGCTTGCCCATAACGACGGCGGGGTGCCCAACGTGGTGATACACGCCAGCGACTTCTCCGAGGATACCCTTGGACAGATAATATATTTCTTTGAGAAGGCCTGCGCCATCTCCGGCTATATGCTGGGCGTGAACCCCTTTAACCAGCCTGGTGTGGAGAGCTATAAGAAGAATATGTTTGCCCTTTTGGGCAAGCCCGGGTACGAGGACCAGAAGGCAGCGCTGGAGGAGCGCATAAAGGGCTGATAAACGCGACCCTTTCAGCCCGGGCTTTTGGGCTGAGGAAAATATAAAACACAAAGGAGAGTTAAACATGGTTACTCTTTTAACAGGAAAGAAAGGCTCCGGCAAGACAAAGAAGCTCATTGAGCTGGTGAACGTGGCTCTGGAGAAGTCCAACGGCAATGTGGTGGTTATCGAGAAGGGCAAGCAGATGACCTATAACATCCCCTATGCCGCAAGGCTTGTGGACTCCGACGCATATGACATCAAGGGCGCCCAGAATCTTCAAGGCTTTATCTGCGGCATCTGCGCAGGCAACTACGACGTGACGGATATTTTTGTGGATTCAACTCTGAAGATAACCGGCACAGGCGCGGGGGAGATAGAAGCCCTGGTGGAGGAGCTCAAAAAGCTGAGCCAGTCCGCGGACACAAACATAGTGCTGTCCGTCTCTGCCGCCGAGGAGGATATCCCTGCGGGCATAATGGACTGCGTGCTGAAATAAGTCTTGACAAATCCCAAGAGGGAAACTATAATATACTGAGGTATGGCGCGAAATGGAAATTGATCTTAGGAAGCTTTTTCAGGGGGAGGACGGTTTTGACCGTAACTCCAACGGCGTAATCGAGCGTCAGTATGAGCTGGACCTTTCCGGGGTGGAATTGGGCGGTGCCAAGCCGTTTTGTGCGCCCGTAAGGGTCAGGGCCAGGCTGAGGGGCTTTGCGGGGTCGGTTGAGCTTTTTGCCCGGGTGGAGTATACAATGAGTATGCCCTGCGACCGGTGTGCGGAGCCTGTGACGCGCGAATATACCAAGGAGTTCTCCCACACCTTAGTCAGGGAGAGCCGTGAGGACACGGGGGAGTTTATCACTGTGCCCGACGAGCGGCTGGACCTTGATGCGCTGGTGCTGGAGGACCTGCTGATGGACATGCCCGGACAGTACCTTTGCAGGGAGGACTGCAAGGGGCTCTGTCCCAGCTGCGGCAAAAACTGGAACGAAGGCCCCTGTAAGTGCGGGGCGCCCCAGGTGGACCCAAGGCTGGAGGTCCTAAGGCAGCTATTGTAAAATTGTTAAGGATCTATCCATTATAGATTAAGGAGGTGCTGAAAATGGCGGTACCCAAGAGAAAATTGTCCAGCGCCCGCAAGAACAAGCGGCGCTCCAACGTGTGGAAGCTTCAGGCCCCCGCGCTGATGAAGTGCCCCCAGTGCGGCGAGTATAAGTCTCCCCACCGTGTCTGCTCACACTGCGGTTTCTATAACAGCCGAAAAGTGGTCGAAGTAAAAGGCGCGTAAGGGACCTTGAGTAACGACGAGAAGGGAACGCCGGGTGTTCTGGGCGCTCCCTTTTTTGTTTGAAGGGTGAAACTTTATAGGAGGTGCGGCGCGTGATCATAGACAGCCATATTGTGGAGGAGTACCTGGCCGGGGGGCCGACAGGCAGGTTTAGGGACGAGTGGTGTTTTGGAGGAGGGCACCCTCCATATGCGGAGCCGGAGGGCTCGGAGCGGGAGAGGGTCAGGGAGGTGTACCTTCAGGTGCTGGACTGTGCCGGGGACTTCTCCCCGGTGAACAGGGCCGCATGGGATCTGATGTTCCCCGAATGGCGGGAGCAGACCGCCGGGGTGGAGCTGCTGCTGATAGTGGGCTATCCCGAGCCCTATGACGCGGTAAGCACCAAGGACCCACAGGGGGGCGAGGCCATCATACTGGATATGCTCCGCTGGACGGCGTACCTGGGGCATATCAAAGAGGCCGCGGAGAATATGCTGACCCATGAGCTGACTCACGCGCTTATAGCCCTGAGGGCGCCGGAGGTGGTGAAGGACGGCGGAAGGGCGGACTATATAAAGCGGCTGGATGCCCTTGCGTTTAACGAGGGCTTTGCCCATCTGCTCTCCTTTAAGGGCCTGGATCTGGACCGGGTAGACTGGAGCCTGCCGGAATACGCGGCGGTGTGGCAGCGGAGCCGCAGGCGGCTGAAAGAGGCTCTGGACTGCCGGGACCCCGGGGAGCAGGAGCGGCTAATATCCGAGGGCACGGCAGGGCGGTATTTTGACAAGTTCCTCTGCATGGCCGGGATGTTCTATCTTGAGGAGATTTGGGCCCGGGAGGGCATGGAGGGCCTTGAGAGGGAGTTCGCCCGGGGACATAGTGGCTTTGCAAAGAGATGCGCGGGGTGCGAGTGATATGGTGCGGATAAAAGGAGTAGAAGCGGGCAGCCGCGCTTTTCGGGCGGGAATACGCTCCGGGGACCGGCTCATAAGCATAAACGGCCATGAGATCGGGGATATTTTAGACTACCGCTTCTTTGAGACCGAGCGGGAGCTGAAGCTCCTTCTGGAGCGGGACGGCAGGGAGTACCGGCTGGAGCTCAGAAAGCCCCGGTACGCGGAGCTGGGGCTGGAGTTTGAGAGCTATTTGATGGACCGGGAACGGTCCTGCCGGAATAAGTGCGTGTTCTGCTTCATTGACCAGCTTCCGAAGGGCATGAGGGAGACGCTGTACTTTAAGGACGACGACGACAGACTGAGCTTTCTGTTCGGGAACTATATCACTCTGACGAATATTGACGACCGAGAGGTGGACAGGATTCTGCAAATGCACATCAGCCCCATAAACGTTTCCGTTCACACCATGGACCGGGAGCTTCGGTGCAGGATGATGAACAACCGCTTTGCCGGGGAGTCGCTGCGGCACCTGTACAGGCTGGCACAGGGGGACATAAAGCTCAACTGCCAGATAGTGCTCTGCCCGGGGCTGAACGACGGCGAGGCGCTGGAGTTCACCTTAAGGGAGCTCTACGGCCTTGGCGGGAGCCTTCAGAGCGTGGCCTGTGTGCCGGTGGGGCTGACGAGATACCGGGAGGGGCTTTACCCTCTTATCCCCTTTGACCGGGAGACGGCGGGCGCCGCACTGGATATTATCGAGGGCTGGGGGGATAAAGGCAAGGCCCAAAGAGGAGCACGGACCGTGTATGCCTCGGACGAGCTGTATATCCTGGCCGGGCGGGAACTGCCGCCTTTGGAATTCTATGAGGACTTCCCCCAGATAGAGAACGGCGTGGGTATGCTCAGAGACCTGGAGGATAGCTTTATGTGGGCGCTGGAGGAGGCCGGGGAGTTAGAGCTGAGCAGCCCCAGGCACGTGACCATACCTACCGGTGAGTGTGGATATGCTTTTTTGAATAAAATGCTTGACGTGCTGCGGGATAGGTGCCATAATTTATGTATAGACCTGGTGCCTATAACGAATGATTTTTTCGGTGGAACGGTGAACGTTACTGGGCTTTTGACCGGGGGGGACATATGCAAACAGCTTGCCGGGAGAGAGCTGGGGGATCAAGTGCTGATCGCCAACAATATGCTGAGGGCCGGGGAGGACGTGTTCCTGGACGACATGACCCTTTCGGGACTTTCGGAGCAGCTGGGAGTGCCGGCGGTGAGAGTGGGCGGCTCCGGGGAGGAGCTGTTTGCAGCTGTTATGGGCTTTGAGCAAAGCGGCGAGGCCGGGCACGACCCGTATGAGTATAAGAGCTGGGAGGTATAATATGTCAAAACCGATAGTCGCCATTGTGGGCAGGCCAAATGTGGGCAAGTCCACCCTTTTCAACAAGATAGTGGGCCGCAGGCTGTCCATAGTGGAGGACACCCCCGGGGTCACCAGGGACCGTATTTTCGGGGACGCGGAGTGGTGCGGGCGGCAGTTCTCCCTGGTGGACACGGGGGGACTGGAGCCCGCCAGCCGGGACGTGCTCCTGACACAGATGCGGGAGCAGGCCCAGATAGCCATAGACTCCGCCAGCGCCATAATCTTCGTCACGGACCTGCGCACGGGGGTCACCGCCACGGACCAGGAGGTGGCCGACCTGCTTCTAAAAAGCGGCAGGCCGGTGGTGCTCTGCGTCAATAAATGCGACAGCGTAGGCCAGCCGCCGGTGGAGTTCTACGAGTTCTACAACCTGGGACTGGGGGACCCGGTGATGGTGTCCTCGGTCCACGGCCACGGCACCGGGGACCTGTTGGACAGGGTGATGGAATCCCTGCCGGAGCAGCAGGAGGAGGAGCCCGACGGGGAGATAATAAAGGTGGCGGTTATAGGCAAGCCCAACGTGGGCAAGTCCTCTCTGGTGAACCGGGTGGCCGGGGAGAATCGCTGTATCGTTTCCGACATGGCGGGGACCACCAGGGATGCGGTGGACATGACCATAGAGAACCGGCACGGCACCTTTACCTTTATAGATACCGCCGGGCTCAGGAGGAGGTCCAAGGTGGAGGACTCGGTGGAGTATTACAGCAATCTTCGGGCTGAGATGGCCGTGGAGCGGGCGGACGTGTGCCTGATTTTGATAGACGGCACCGTGGGCTTTACAGACCAGGACTCCAAGGTGGCGGGCATCGCCCACGAGGCCGGGAAGGGCTGCATAGTCTGTGTGAACAAGTGGGACGCGGTGGAGAAGGACGACAAGACCATGGACCAGATGCGCCTGAAGCTCAGTGAGGACTTCTCCTTTATGAGCTACGCGCCTATCATCTTTATCTCCGCCAAGACCGGCCAGCGGCTTGACAGAATGTTCGAGCTCATTAAAATGGCGGCCATGAGCAACGCCATGCGGGTGACCACCGGGGCTTTAAACGACGTGCTGGCCCAGGCGGTAAACCGGGTGCAGCCGCCCACGGACAAGGGACGCAGGCTTAAGATATACTATATGACCCAGGCCAGCACAAAGCCGCCCACCTTCGTGTGCTTTGTGAACGACCACGAGCTTTTCCACTACTCCTACCAGCGGTACATTATAAACCGTATAAGGGAGACCTTCGGGCTGGACTGCACGCCGGTGCGGCTGATGATAAGGGATAAGAAGGACGAAAAAGAGTAAAACAGGGGGGCATGAATATGCAGGCGAAGGCAGTCATTATACTTGCGCTGGTTATTTCGGCGGTGATAGGTTATCTGCTGGGCGGGGTGAACTGGGCAATAATCCTGACGCGCATAGTCCAGCGAAAGGACATCCGGGACCAGGGCAGCGGCAACGCGGGCATGACGAACGTGCTCAGAAGTGTGGGCAAGCTGCCGGCCCTTCTGACCTTTGCGGGGGACTTTCTGAAGTGTGTCATAGCGGTGCTTTTGAGCCAGCTGATAATGAACTGGATGTTCATGAGCCCGGACGTGCTGCTGTCCCCGGACTACGCCCCCACAGCCGAACTGCTGCGGTGCGCCCGGTATGCCGCCGGGGCGGCCTGCGTGGTGGGGCATATCTTCCCGGTATACTACGGCTTCCGGGGCGGTAAAGGTATAGTGGCCGCGGCGGCCATGATAGCCCTTACGGACTGGCGGGTGTTTCTGGCTGTTATTGCTACCTTTGGCCTACTGTTCCTGTGGAGAAAAATAATCTCCCTGGCCTCTGTGACCTGCGCGGCTCTGTACCCGGTGTACACGTTCCTGATAGTGTTCCTGGTGGACTTTCAGAGATGGGGGCGCCCTGTCTGGTACTTACTGACGGCCGTTGGAGTGAGCCTGTTTGTGGGGGCGCTGGTGCTCATAAAGCATAGGGCTAATATTGGCAGGCTCTTGAGGGGCGAGGAGAAGCCCATAGTGGGGAGGAAGTAGGAGGTGTGTTATGGACTGCAATTTTATAACGGCGGAGGGCCGGTTCAATTTCCGGGCAGCGGCGGTGATACCCCACGGCGGCAGGCTGCTGGGGATGCGCGATGAGGCAGACAGCGACCATTTCCACTACCTGCCAGGCGGGCGTGTGCACTTGAACGAGACAATGGCGGAGGCTTTGCAGAGGGAGATTTGGGAGGAGCTGGGCGTGTCCTCAAGGGTGGTACGGCCACTATGGCTTCGGGAAAGCATTGACGGCCGTACTGAGCCGCCATATCATGGGCTGGAGGTATACTTCCTAGTGGAGCTGGACTGGGGCGCTCTGCCAAGCCTGGAGGGGCATTTTAACCGGGTGGATACCGACGGCTGCCGGCACTTCTTTCAGTGGCTGGAGCTTGGGGACTCGCCGGACTATATTCACCCGGACTTTGTCCAGCAGAGCTTTCCGAACCTGCCGGAGCGGTTTACTTTGATCACGGAAAATAGCGCTGTCCCTCCCGGCGGCGACGTTAAATTTCCCACATCTGAGGGTCTTTTCAATTTCCGCACAGCAGGGATATTTGTGCATAACGGACTGCTCCTTGCCATGAAGGAGCCAAATATTGACCACTACTACCTGCCAGGGGGCCGGGTACGCATGAACGAGACCATGGAGGAGGGCCTGTGCCGGGAGATAGGCGAGGAGCTGGGTCTGAGCGCCCGGAGCGTCAGGCCCCTTTGGCTGTGCGAGAGCTTTTTTGTTTTGGGGGAGCGGCCGGTCCATGAGATAGCCATGTACTATCTTGCGGAGATGGACTGGTGCGGGCTCCCGTCACTTCGGGAAGAGTTTACTTTGGCCGACAGTGACGGCGAGGAGCATAACTACCGCTGGTTGACTGTGGAGGAGGTGCGCTCAGCGCGGATTTACCCCGTCCCCATGCAGAAGCACTGGCCGGAGCTGCCCGGGGAATTTACTTTTTTCAGCGACGTGCGGGACCGTCGAAGCTTGTAAAAATTCACAGAAAATTCACATTTACACATATGTTGCGTTCCAGGGATTGACTTTTGACGCGAAATGTATTATTATTAACATGAACTCCAATAATATTTGCAGATGAAAAATTCCGGGCGGGGGCCAGAATTGTGGCCTTGACGGCCCCATAGGAAGTGGAAATTTGGATAAATATGTGATTCATGGCGGTCGCCGCCTTTGCGGCGAGGTCGTAATAAACGGCGCTAAAAATGCCGCAGTGGCCATACTGCCGGCGGTGATCCTGTCCGACTCCCCCTGCCGTATCGAGAACCTGCCGGATATTTCCGACGTTAAAAACGCCGCATATATCCTGGAGGAGATGGGGGCTGCGGTGAGCTACCCGGACCGGCACACAATAGAGATTGATCCTAGGCCTATTGACACCCATGTTGTCAGCGCCGAGGTGGCCCGGCGTATGCGGGGCTCCTACTACTTTATCGGCGCGCTTCTGGGCCGGTGCAGACGGGCTTTGGTGCCCCTGCCGGGTGGCTGCGACTTCGGGGTGCGGCCCATTGACCAGCATTTGAAGGGCTTCGAGGCTCTGGGCTGCGAGCACAGCCTTGATAACGGCGGTATGATCTCCGTGGTGGCTCCCAATGATCTTTTTGGGGCGCATATCTACCTGGACATGGTGTCTGTGGGAGCAACGATCAATATCATGCTCACGGCGGTAAAGGCCCGTGGGGTGACGGTAATTGAGAACGCCGCAAGGGAACCCCATGTGGTGGATCTTGCGAACTTTTTGAACACCATGGGCGCGGACGTGCGGGGCGCGGGCACCGATACCATAAAGATACACGGCGTGCAGCAGCTCCGCGGCGTGACCTATGCCATAATCCCCGACCAGATCGAGGCGGGCACCTATATGATGGCGGCCGCCGCCACCCAGGGGGATATAACCGTAAAGAATGTGACGCCACAGCACCTGGCGTCTATCTCCGCGAAGCTGGTGGAGATGGGCGTGCGGGTGGAGGAGGGGGACGACACTGTGCGGGTCACCTGCGACAGGCAGCTTAGAAAGTGCAACGTGAAGACCCTTCCACACCCGGGCTTTCCTACGGATATGCAGCCCCAGATAACCACCCTGCTCTGCGGGGCGGGGGGTATCAGTATGGTAACGGAGAGTATCTTCAGCGGCGGGCGCTTCAAGTATGTGGACGAGCTCAGGAAGATGGGGGCCGTTATCACTGTTGAAGGCAGTCTCGCCGTGGTGGAGGGCGTACCCAGGCTCAAGGGGGCGCCGGTGCGTGCCCTGGACCTTCGGGCCGGGGTAGCCATGGTGTTGGCCGGGCTCATGTGCGACGGGGTTACCCAGGTGGAGAACATCAAGTATATCGAGCGCGGCTATGAGAATATAGTGGACAAGCTGGCAAGCCTTGGGGCGGATATCTACCTGGAGAAGGACCCGGGGCGGGCCGTGTATCAGGTGGGATGAAAGGTGGCGTGCCGGCTGCACAGAGTGGGCGGCCGGTATCCAGTCCCCTATGAAAAGATAAAAACAAACTTTACCCTGCCACGGCGGCGGGGTGATTTTATGAGGAGGGCATTTATGGCCAGATTCTGCCCGCTGTTCTCGGGAAGCTCCGGGAACAGCTCGTATCTCGGCTCCCGCAGCGCGGGGGTGCTCATCGACGCGGGGGTAAGCGCCCGCAGGCTTGAGGGGCGCATGAAGCTCTGCGGCATAGACCCGCTGGCGGTGGGGGGGATACTGGTCACCCACGAGCACAGCGACCATATCAGCGGCCTTAGGGTGTTCGCAAAGAGGTACGGCCTGCCGGTGTACGGCTCTGAGGGGACAATAAGGGCCATATCAGGGTCTTTGGAGGGTGTGGAGCTTATCGACATAAAGTCAGGGGCGGAGATTTCCGGGATGGAGGTCAGACCCTTTCCCATCTCCCACGACTGCCTGCAGCCCACGGGCTACCGGGTACATACCAGCGACGGCAGGGACTTCTGCTTGGCGACGGACCTGGGCTATCTCTCCCTTGAAGTGAAGGAGAACCTTTTGGGCTGTGACCTGGTGGTGCTGGAATCAAACCACGATATCGAGATGCTGCGGAACGGCCCCTACCCCTATCACCTGAAGCGGCGTATACTCTCCGATCGGGGACACCTTTCAAACGCCGCCTGCGCAGGGTTTTTGCCGGAGCTTTTGAAGAGCGGGGTGCGCCGGTATATGCTGGCCCATCTCAGCGACACCAACAATACTCCAAGGCTGGCCCTTGAGACCTCACTGTCGGTCCTGGTGCAGGCGGGGTTCGTCCGGGACGTGGACTTTATTTTGCAGGTGGCGGCGCCCGAGAACACCGAGAGCAAGACCGTGATATTTTAGGGGGCGGTTGGTTATGCTGGGGGTGAAGATAGTCTGTGTGGGGAAGCTGAAGGAGGAATTCTGGCGGGCGGCGGTGAGGGAGTATGAGAAGCGGCTGTCCTCCCTCTGCCGGTTTGAGATAGTGGAGCTGCCCGAGGCGAAGCTGCCGGGCTCGCCCACGGCGGGGGAGATATCGGCGGCGCTGGAAAAGGAGGGGGAAGCGATAACCCCAAGGCTCTCCGGGCTCATAGTCCCCATGTGCATAGAGGGGCGGCAGCTGGACTCGGAGGGCTTCAGCAGACTGCTCTCAGGGGCCATGCAGAGCCCGGGGGCGGTGAGCTTTGTGATTGGCAGCTCCTATGGGCTTGCGGACCAGGTGAAGGGCCTGGGGCGGGGGATATCCATGTCGCCCATGACATTTCCCCATCAGCTGGCCCGGGTGATGCTCTGTGAGCAGATTTACAGGGGGCTTCAGATTTTGCGGGGAGCGCCGTACCATAAATAAAATGCCGCCTTTGGGTGGCTTTCTTTCTTTGTGCAATATTACAGATAGAAAAATGCCCGCTTCCATGTTATAATACCCATATATAAGGGGCACAGGGAGTGAGGGTATGTACGGGGCCATACTTGGGGATATCGCCGGGTCGCGCTTTGAGTTTACCAGGCCGGAGAAATTCGACTGGAGGAGCGAGGAGCTTTTTGGCGCCATGAGCAAATACACCGACGACACCGTGCTGACCGTGGCCACAAAGTACGCGGTGATAACCGGCGTGCCCTATTTCCGGGCGTACCAGCGCTTCGGGCGGCGGTATATGCAGGCGGGCTATGGGCCCATGTTTAAGAGCTGGCTGCACAGCCGCTCTGAGAAGGGCTATAACAGCTATGGAAACGGCTCGGCCATGCGGGTAAGCTACATAGGAGGACATTTTGACACCCTTGAGGAGGTGGAGAGGGAGGCGGGGCTCAGCTCCATGTGTACCCATAACCACCCCGAGGGGGTCAGGGCCGCAAAGGCCACGGCGGCGGCGGTGTTTATGGCGCGCACCGGGGCCAGCAAGGCGGAGATCGCATATTATATGCGCAGAAGGTATAAGTATACCGTTGCGCGCCCGCTGTTCCTGTACCGGCCCTTTGGTAAGTTTGATGTGACCGCCATGGGCACTATGCCCCTGGCCCTCCGATGCTTTTTAGAGTCTGAGGACTGGGAGAGCTGCATTAGGAACGTCTACAGCGTGCGCTGCGACACGGACACGGTGGGCTGTATTGCTGGGGGTATAGCCGACGCGTTCTACGGCGGCACCGGCCAGGACGAGGACGCGCTTTTGCGGCGGTTCCTGATACGCCCAAACCGGGTGGGCGTGTTCGACACGTACCTATACGAGTGGGCGGTGAAAACGCCGGAGGAATACTTGAGAGAGAAAAAGGAAAAAGAGGAGAAAGGGGAGACCTGATATGATCCTGCAAACCTACCAGTCCAAGGTGGTGCTGCGTACCCTGAAAAACGGGGAGGTCTACCGGGCCAAGCCGAACCTGTCCCTGCGCCGGGAGTATGACGCGCTTATAGATATGCTGGGGCTGCACTGCGAGTGCCCGGTGTTCGCGGTGGTGAAGGGAAAGAAGCAGAACACCGGCGGGAAGGTTTCCGGCTCTGTGCGGCTGACTCTGGACGTGCCGGAGGAGTTCGTGCACATAACCGAGTACGGCGTTTGGGCGGACTTCATCTATGCCCTCAAGTTCTCAAAGCCCGGCAACTACAAGGCTCTGCGCCCGGACTGCGAGGAGATAAGCGTCCGGCGCTATAACGAGCTGATGGAGGATCTGAAGGACCAGCGCAAGCTCAGCGCCTATCAGACCCCACAGGTGGTGCTGGAGCGGATAGAGCCCGGGTGGCTCAAGAGCGTGAAGATATTCGGGAAGTCGGGGCTTTTGGGGAAGCTTATACGTAAGTGAGAGACGGCCGGGGCTTGCATTTTCCCGCGACTTGTGCTATGATATGCCAGTACAAACAGTTTACAAGGCGAAAGGAGGAGATCCTATGTCCCCAAGAATGGTAGAATTACATGATATCGACGTGCCGTCCTTTTTGCAGGTGCTGGACAGCTGCGAGGGCGAGGTCTACCTGATGACGCGCGACGGCAACCGGCTGAACCTGAAGAGCAAGCTCTGCCAGCTGGTGGGCCTTACGACCCTTATCGAGGGCGGAAAGATCGCCGAGGCCTTCGTGATGTGCGAGAAGGAGTCGGACGAATCCAAGCTGTTCCGCTTTAACCTGTACAAAGCGAGAAACGCGGAGGACGACTGAGCAAAGAAGGGCTTCCCGCCGGGGAGGCCTTTTTCATCTTTTTTGTTAGGAGTGACGGCTTTTGAAGGAGTTTATTAAATCAATTCGGGATACCCTTGGCAGCCTGTCCCGTCGGTTCGGCCTAGCGAGTCTGCCGCTGTTTTTCACGGCGCTGGTGTTTTTGGACTACGCTTTCAGATGGGTATACGCGGGGGCGGCGGGGGGCACAAGGCTCCTTAGCCTGAAGCCCATGGCCTTCACCGGCTGCTGGGCGCTGCTGATTACCTGTCTTATAGCTCTGCTGCCAAGACTCGGGCGGCGCATAGCTATGGGGGCGCTGGGGGTGTTCTTCGCGTTTTTAGTGGTGCTGCACGGCGTGATGTACAACGTCTTCGGCCATTTTTTCAGCTTTGCGGACATGAACTTCGCCGGAGACGGGGCCAAATTCTTCAGCTGGACCTACTTCCGGCTGCCGAAGAAGATGTACTTTTTTGTGCTCGTGTTCCTGCTGATGGTGGCGGCGGCCATGGTGCTGGCGCAAAAGCCCAAGGCCGCCGGGAGGAGGCTCTGGATAAGGCGGGGCTGCGCGCTGGCCCTGGTGCCCCTCTGCCTTTTGGGGCTGGGCTTTACCCACCAGCGGCTTATGCCAGAGGAGAGCTATGTGATGACCTGGGATGCGTCCGTGGACCAGGACGCGCTGGTATACAGGAGCTTCACAGATACCAACCGCAGTATGAAGCTCACCGGCCTTTACCAGTATACTGCCCGTAACTTCGCCGTCTCCTTCGGTATAGGCACGGACGCCCGCAGCGCGGAGGAGCTTACGGAGGTCTTCGAGAGCAGGGTACTGCCCGCGGCCAATGAGTTCAGTGGGAGCCTTAGGGGCAAGAACCTGATGCTGGTAATGCTTGAGAGCATAGACACCTGGATGGCGAGGCCGGAGTATATGCCAAATTTCTGTAGGCTTATGGACGAGGGTGTGGAGTTCACCGATTTCTACACCCCGCTGTTCCTCTCGGCCGGGACCTTCAACACGGAGATAATAACCCAGACCGGGCTGGTGCCCCCGGCGGTGGGTATGCCCAACAGCGGCTACTCCACCAACGCCTTCCCGCTGAGTCTTGCGAACCTCTTTAAGGGCGAGGGCTATAGGGTAAACTCCTTCCATCCGGCCAGCCCCGGCATATACAGCAGGGGCAGCATACACGAGAACCTGGGCTTTGAGGAGTACCACTCCTATACGGACATGGGCATGGACGACTATCAGCTGGACTCTCAGATGCTTAGGGATTTCGACAGCATGACGGCGGGGGACAGCTTTTACACCTATATCATCACCTATTCGGGCCATGGCCCCTATACCGAGGAGATGGGCAATATCGCCGCGCCCCACCTTGAGAAGGCGCGCCGGGCGGTGGAGGAGAGCGGCGTTACAAGCACGCCGGAGAATATGGAGGAGTATACTCGGGCCGTGGCCCACGCCATGGAGACCGACCAGTTTATTGGCGGGCTGATGGACAGGCTTGAGGAGAGCGAGCTCCTGAAGGATACCGCCCTGCTATTTTATGCCGACCACTATGGGAAGTATATGAGCGATAAGGAGTTTATAGCCCAGCTTAAGGGGGTAAGGGCCGGGACGCCGGAGCTTTACCACACGCCCTGCGTGCTGGTGGGGGCGGGGCTGGAGCCGGTGAAGGTGGACAAGACCGTCTGTTCCCTGGACGTGGTGCCCACCATAGCGGACCTCTTTGGCCTTGACGCGCCTCTCAACTACTACGCCGGGGAGAGCGTATTCTCCCCGGGGGAGGGGCTTGTGCCCTTTCCCAATGGCGGCTGGTATGACGGCGAGACCTATTTTACCGGCGGCGAGGGTACGCAGACAGGAGAAGACCACCGTGCGGCGGAGCTGATACAGCGGGTGGAGACCTCGATGGAGGCTGTGCGCACGGACTATTTCAGATCCTGGGGCAAATAGAAAGGAGCCAGGCTTATAAAGCCTGGCTCAATGTTTTGGTTATGTTCAGCCCCAGGTCCCGATTTTGTTCCTATCCCAAATCTGCCGGTTGCCGGTCTGTATGTTATAGAGAGTGCGGGTAAGGTTGGTCAGCTCCTCCCGGGTCAGCTGGGCGAAGAGTACACCATAACGGTAGCGGTTATCCTTGTGCTCCGCGCCGCGGATTATCTGGCCCTTAAAGGTCATAGTCGGGTAGTCGTCCAGCTTAAAGCGCAGAAGAACCACCTCCTCCTCGGCGTGGACATACTCGCTCTCTATACAGGCGCCGCCTATGCTGAGATCCACCAGGAGACACTGCTCGGGCCGGGAAAAGCGCTCGTCGTCCTCTCTGAAGATAGAAGCCGTGCCGTTTATGGGCAGACGGAAGTTCTTGCGCAGGTTCGGTGTGTACTCAACCACCATGTCCGCGACCTTCATAACTATACGGCTGCTCTCCACAACAGTGGCCCTTAGGTTAAAGCTCTGCATACGCCGGTTATACCCGCGCACAAACACTGTGGAGCCCGCAGGACAGGTATCGAAGGAGAGCCAGCCGGGCAGCCGCTCCAACGTTAGGCTGGTCTCTGAATGTTCGGACACCTGGCCGGTAAGCAGTTCAACGCCGTCTTCGGTGAAAATGTCCAGGGACATACCCTCGATGAACTCCGGCAGTGGGGCCGGGGGCGGGGGCGCCGGGGTGGAGGCCGGCTGGGAGCTTTCAGTATTTTTCTTATTTGAGAATAGATTTTTAAAAATGCTCATGGAATATCACCCACAATATTATATACGATTGGGATAAGATAGTCAAGCAGGAAAACCCGGATTTATCCGCGCTGCGGAATCAGCAGGGGCCCGTTGGGGTCGTGGAGGCGGGCAGCCTCCTCAAGGGCCTTTTTGCTGTGGTTCGCATAGCAGTACACACAGCGGTTTTGGCAGGTGCTGTACATACCGATATCCACGCTATGGGCGCAGCCGCAGTCCGGGCGCTGGGCGGAGGCCTTTTTGGCTTTAACGGGCCGTCCGGCTATACGGGAGAGAAGCTCCGGGTCGATGCACCGGGCGTGGCCTATGCCCAGCTCCTCAAGCCGGAGAGGTTCGGCACAGGTCTCAAGGGGCAGGCCGTACTGCCCGGCTATGCCGGCCAGCTCCCGGGCCATGCCGAACTGCCGGTCGGGGGAGGGGTACCAGACCCCCAGCTCACGGACGGCCCTGGCCATACAGCGGTAGCTGTCCAAAAAGCTGAAGATGCATTTCTCCGTATAGGGCGAGAGCCTTTTCGCCAGCCGGTCAAAGGCACTCAGGTGGAAGTCCCAACTGTACTTCGGAGACAGCAGTATGGGGTCGTAACGCCATATGACCCTGTGGCGGCCCAGGCTCTCAGAGAGTTTTATGAAGCCCTCTATAAGCTCCGGTTTCTCAGGCAGGCCCGGCTCTATATCCCTGCCATAGGGGGTGAGAGTAAACTGGAGGTAGTAGGGATAACGGTCAAGCCTGTGGAACTCAGGGAGCATAGGCAGCGGATTCTTTGTCCAGAGCACCAGCCCGTCCACTCCTTCTGGAGACAGGTCTACCCGGCTTACCTGCCGGGGGTTCATGGGGTTTTGAACCAGGGTATAGCCCTCCTTGAGCCGGTTAAAGAGCCAGGGGGAGAAGCGGGCGGGGATATCTGTGCGGCGGCTGGCGCTGACTATCACGAGGAGACCTCCTTTAATGGGTGCTGGGGAATATTCTACCACAGCGGGGGCGCGTGCGCAAGGAGGGACAGGGTAAAAAAGTGTAAAATACCCCTTGACCTGGACTTAGCTCAAGATAGTATAATGGTCGAAAGAGGTGAAAAGCATGACGATAAAAGAAGTAAGCGAGACCTATGGACTCAGCCAGGACACCCTGCGGTATTACGAGCGTGTGGGGATGATACCCCGCGTGACCCGGTCCCAGAGCGGGCACAGGGACTATCAGGAGAAGGACCTGGGCTGGGTGGAGCTGGCCAAGTGCCTTAGAAACGCCGGGCTGACGGTAGAGGCCATCGTGGAGTATGTGAGGCTCTCCCTTGAGGGGGACTCCACCATACGCCAGAGGTACGAGCTTTTAAAGCGGCAGCGGGAGGAGCTTGTGGTGCAGCGGCAGCGTATGGACGAGGCCATCGGACGGCTGGAGCATAAGATAGACGTATACGCCCAAAAATTGAATTGACACTTGAAAACCCCCGGGTTCCGTGATATAATTTGCAGGAATCAGATAAGGGGGGAGAGAAGTGAAAAAGCTTGCCACGTTTATAAGCGCGGTTTTAGCCGGGGCGGCCATCTCCATTGGCGGCGCGGTGTTCCTGTGTACCGAGAGCCGCACGGCGGGAGCCGCCCTTTTTTCGGTGGGACTGTTCGCGGTCTGCACCTTGGGCCTGGACCTGTTTACAGGAAAGGTCTGCTACATATTCCAGAACCCCCCGGCCTATACGGTCCGCTGCGGGCTCATATGGCTGGGGAACTTAACGGGGACGCTGCTGATGGGGACCCTGCTGCGCCTGACCCGGCTGGACGTGATAGAAAAAGCCCAGGGCATATGTGAGGGAAAGCTGTCGGACGGGCTTTTAAGCGTGTTTCTCCTGGCGGTATTCTGCAACATACTCATATACCTTTCGGTGGAGAGCTATAGGGAGAATCCCCATGAGCTGGGGAAGTACCTGGGGCTGTTCCTGGGTGTGGTGGTCTTTGTCCAGGCAGGCTTTGAGCACTGCGTGGCCAATATGTTCTACTTCACCGTGGCCGGGGCCTGGAGCGGTAAAACGGTGCTGTATCTTGTGGTGATGACCCTGGGCAACGCGGCGGGCGGGGTACTGTTCCCTCTGGGAAAGAAGCTGCGGGCAAGGGCGGAAGGTTAAGGAGGGCTGCTATATGGTTTGGTTAGTTTTGGTGTTGGCTTTACTTCTTGTGCTCTTTATTCTCTGGCTCTGGCTTATAGGGCCGCAGATGAACAAGAAGCCGGACTTCGGGGCCTTTGCGGGCTTTGACTATGCCCATAGAGGTCTGCATGAGCTCTCGGACGGCGTTCCTGAGAACAGCCTTGCGGGCTTCAGGCTGGCCGAGGAGAAGGGCTATGGCATGGAGTTCGATTTGCAGCTTACCAAAGACAAGCAGGTGGTGGTGCACCACGACCCCACCCTAAAGCGCAGCTGTGGCGAGGAGGTGACCATAGCGGATCTGACCTATGAGCAGCTCCGGAAATACAGGCTTTTCGGCACATCTGAGCATATCCCCCTGTTCAGAGAGGTGCTGGGGGCACTAAAAGGCCGCACGCCGCTTATTATTGAACTCAAGGGCTATAACGACCCGGCGGAGCTCTGCGGGCTTGCCATGAAGGAGCTGGAGGGCTATAAGGGCCCTTACTGTGTTGAGAGCTTCGACCCGCGGATAGTGGCGTGGTTTAGGGAGAACAGGCCGGAGATTGTGCGGGGCCAGCTTATGTGCAGGTTTAAAAAGGGCGACGAGGGCATGGACGCCTTCAAGGCCTTCTGCGCCACACATATGCTGACAAACTTCCACACCCGCCCCAACTTCGAGGCCTATGATATCCACACCAGGGATATTCCGTCTATGGGGTTTTCCAAAGGGCTTTTGGGGATGCAGGAGGTCAGTTGGACGATTAGAAACGAGGACGAGTATAGTAGGGCGAAGAAGCTTAATAGCTTGGTGATTTTTGAACATATTCGGCCGTAAAAGAAGAAACCCCTTTTCCTTTAGGAAAAGGGGCTTTGCTTTCTTACTCCACAAGATGCTGCTCTGTCCACTCAAAAGTTGCCGTACATACGTCCTTGACGCAGCCTTCGTCGATGGGCGAGCGCATATTAACGGAGTGGGCCAGGCCGATAAAGGTCTTGGTGCCGCCCAAACGGACAAAGTCCATATACTTTTTCCAGGCCTCGTCACGGTCCTTTAGGGACAGGGCGAAAAATTGCAGGCTCATCACTTGGGCCAGGCAGTAATCGATATAGTAGAAGGGGCTCTGGTAAATGTGCATCTGCCGCTGCCAGCCCGCGCCCCGGCCGTAGAAGGGGAGACCCTCAAAGTCAAGATATGGGCGGTACATTTTGTCAAGCCGCGCCCAGGTCTCGTTGCGCTCCTGTGGGGTCATCTCCGGGTGGCTGTAGACCTCGTACTGGAAGTGATCCACAAGGCAGCCGTATGGGATAAAGCTTAAAGCGTCCTCGGCGTGGGAGAGCTCGTATTTTTGGGTCTGCTCCCCGAAGAACAGGTGGTGCCAGGGGGCGGTGAGAAACTCCATGCTCATGGAGTGGGTCTCGCAGCCCTCCATGCTGGGCCAGCGGTTGTCGGGGACAGGTATGGTGCGGTCGGCGATGAAGTTTGCGAAGGCGTGGCCCGCCTCGTGGGTGAGCACGTCCACGTCCCCGGAGGTGCCGTTGAAGTTGGAGAAGATAAAGGGGTACTTATAGTCGGGCAGGCTGGTGCAGTACCCGCCCGGGGCCTTACCCTCCTTGGCCAGCACGTCAAAGAGCTCGTTCTCCAGCATAAGGTCGATAAATTCCCCGGTCTCCTCTGAGAGCTCATGGTACATCCTTCTGCCGGCGGCCATTATTTCCTCGGGGGTGCCCTGGGGCTTGGCGGAGCCGCCCTTGAACATAAAGGTGTTGTCGTAGAACTTGAAGTCGTCTATTCCAAGGCGCTTGGCCTGACGGGCCTTGACCTTGACGGTCAGGGGCACCAGGTCCCGGACCACCTGGCTGCGGAAGCTGCTAAGGTCCTCGGGGGTATAGCAGTTGCGGCCCATGCGGATAAAGCCCAGGGGCACGTAGTTTTCAAAGCCCAGCTTTTTAGCCTGTTCTGTGCGGTTTTTCACCAGCTTATCGTACAGCTCGTCAAGCTCCTGCCTGTGCTGGTCAAAGAAGCCGCCCTCGGCCTCTATTGCCGCCTTGCGCACCGTGCGGTCCGGGTCTTGCTTATAGGGCCCCAGCTGGGCGATGGTGACGGTCTTGCCCATAAACTCGATGCGGGCGCTGGCGTACAGCTTCTGATACTCAGTGCTAAGCCGGTTTTCCTCCTGCAGGAGAGGGACAATTTCCGGGGAAAAGGACTTGAGCTCCAGCTCTATATTCGTAAACAGCAGCGCTCCCAGCTTCTCCTCAAGCTCCCTGCGGAAGGGAGAGGTCACCAGAACCTTGTTAAAGGCCTGCACCTTTTCGGAAACCAGCGGGTACTGTCCGTCGAGATACTCCTGCTCCTCCTCATAGAACTTATCCCGGGTGTCCACGGTATTGCGGATGGAACAGATGCTGGAAAGGGTGTTAAAACGGGACATCAGCTTATCCTTCGCGTCGAAGATTTCCAGCTGGGCCTGGGCGTCGGGGGCGTCCTGTAGCTGGGCGGTCAGGTTGTCCAGCTGTTTAAAGAGACTGTCCATATCCGGGCGGGCATAGGGCATTTCAGAAAATTTCATAGTTTGGCTCCTTTCAGAACGGTATATTGGAGAGTGTAAAGAAACAGATTAAACATATATAAATTCTACAACAAAAGGAGCTGAAGGTCAAGAGAAAAAGGCAAATAGATTAAAAGCCCCCGGCACTGGGCCGGGGGCTTTCTGTCGCGGTAAACTATTTCCTGAACCTGTTCCCGGTATTGCACCAGACCGCCGTGAACACGCCCAGCCCTATTACGGCAAGGGAGTACACCCACGTCAGCCAGGGGATCTCAAAAAGGCACATGAGTGGCATGAGCACCAGGGTCAGCAGGCCGATTATCAGCAGGATCCTCCCGGTGAACTTGGCCAAGGCCGGCACGTCCCAGGTCTCGCGCTCCTCCTTGGTCATGGTGCTGTACCCGGCGATGAGTCCGGCGCACCTGCCCATGAGCAGCGGCACAGAGAGCCCGATAAGTCCAAGTCCCACTATAATCGTGATAACCAGTCCGATAATATCGGAGGTTTCCATCTCAGAGGGCCTCCTTTCAAAGAGCAGGAAATTATCTTACTTTATAATGCTCTCTCCGGTCATCTCGGCGGGCTGGGGGAGCCCCAATACCTTGAGCATGGTGGGGGCGATGTCCGCCAGCCTGCCGCCGGAGCGGAGTTCACAGGGGTGGTTTATGACGCAGAAGGGCACCGGATTGGTGGTGTGGGCGGTGAAGGGGGTGCCGTCGTCGTCCACCATGCGGTCGGCGTTGCCGTGGTCGGCGGTCAGGAGTATGCAGCCGCCCATCTCCTTCACGGCGGCCTCCACCCGGCCTATGCAGGTATCCACGGCCTCCACGGCCTTGACGGCGGCCTCGAACACGCCGGTATGGCCCACCATGTCGCAGTTGGCGTAGTTAAGGATAAGCGCATCGTATTTGCCGGACTTCACGGCCTCCACCATTTTGTCCGTGACCTCATAGGCGCTCATCTCAGGCTGGAGGTCATAGGTGGCCACGGCGGGGGACTTTACCAGTATGCGGTCCTCGCCGGGGTACTGTTTCTCCACGCCGCCGTTGAAGAAGAAGGTCACGTGGGCGTACTTCTCGGTCTCGGCTATGCGCAGCTGGGTCAAATCATTCTTGGAGAGGTACTCGCCGAAGGTGTTCTCAAGGCTCTCGGGCTTATAGGCCACGTCCACGTTGGGCATGGTGGCGTCGTACTGGGTCATGCACACGTAGGTGAGGGGGAAGAAACCTCCCCTCCTTTCGAAGCCCGCAAAGTCCGGGTCGACCAGGGTGCGGGTTATCTCCCTTGCCCGGTCGGGGCGGAAGTTGTAGAAGATAACGGAGTCGCCGCTCTCGATAGGCTCTGCGCCCTCCACCACCGTGGGCACCACAAACTCGTCGGTGACGTTCTCGTCATAGGAGTGCTGCACAGCGCATACCGGGCATTCGGCCTTCTGGCCCTCGCCGTAGACCATGGCGGCATAGGCCTTTTCGACGCGCTCCCAGCGGTTATCACGGTCCATGGCGTAGTAGCGGCCCATGACCGTGGCCACCTTGCCCACGCCGATTTCCTGGAGTTTTTCCATGAGCTCCTTCACATAGTCCTTGCCGCTGGAGGGGGGCACGTCCCGGCCGTCCAGGAAGCAGTGGACGAACACCTTCTCAAGGCCAGTCTTTTTCGCCATTTTCAGAAGGGCATACAGGTGGGTGTTATGGCTGTGCACGCCGCCGTCGGATAAGAGGCCCATAAAGTGGAGGGCCTTGCCGTTTTCCTTAGCGGACTGCATGGCGTGGACCAGGGCGGGGTTCTTCTCCATATCCCCCTCTTCCGCGGACTTTGTGATGCGGGTGAGCTCCTGGTACACTATCCGGCCAGCGCCGATGTTGGTGTGGCCCACTTCGGAGTTGCCCATCTGCCCGTCAGGAAGGCCCACGTCAAGGCCAGAGGCCCCTATTTTGGTGACGGGGTTCTCCTTTAAAATGCGGTCCAGGTTGGGGGTGCTGGCGGCGACTATGGCGTTGCCCTCTTTGGGGGCGATGCCGAAGCCGTCAAGTATCATCAGAACAAGAGGCTTTTTCATTGTATAACCGTGTTCCTTTCGTTTGTATCTTATTTGTCTTTATTATTTTTGCGGTTGCGGATAGTAATGGCCAGATCCGTGCAGGTCAGCAGCAGCGCGCCGAAAAGGCAGAGCAGTGACATGGCCGGCAGGAAGGGACCCTGGACCTCCAGGGCCTGCTCATAGGTGCCCTTATCCCCCAGAGCCCCGGCGCACATGATAGAGGCGCAGAGGTATCTGGTGCAGGTGAAAACGATGGACGCGATCCATAGGAGGAGGCGGAATCCGTAATCCTTTTTCATGATTTAACCTTTTGTGGCGGCTTCGACGATGGCGGCAAAGTCCTGGGGCTTCAGAGACGCGCCGCCGATAAGGCCGCCGTCCACGTCGGGCTGGGCCAGCAGCTCGGCGGCGTTCCCGGCGTTCATGGAGCCGCCGTACTGGAGGGTGATGCCGTCGCCGGCGGCGCAGCCGTAGAGCTCCTTGACGGTCTCGCGGATAGCGGCGCAGACCTCGTTGGCCTGTTCGGCGGTGGCGGTTTTGCCGGTGCCGATGGCCCATACGGGCTCGTAGGCGATTATTATGCGCTTCAGCTCCTCCTCGGACACGCCGCCCAGTGCTATTTTGGTCTGCATGGCGCAGAGCTCGTTGGTGATGCCCTGCTCCCTCTGCTCAAGGGTCTCGCCCACGCAGAGAATGACGGTGAGCCCCGCGTCCAGGGCGGCCCGGGTGCGGTCATGGACGGTCACGTCGGTCTCGCCGAAGTACTGGCGGCGCTCGCTGTGGCCGATAATGACGATCTTCACGCCCATGGCGCTGAGCATCTCGGCGGAGACCTCGCCGGTGAAGGCCCCGGACTTGGCCCAGTGGCAGTTCTCTGCGCCTATCTGGAGGTTGGTGCCCTCTGCGGCCTCCTGGGCGGCAGAGAGGTCCACGAAGGGGGTGCAGGCCACAACGTCAACTGTCGCGTCCTTCACTAAGGGCGCGATGGCGGCGATGAGCTCCTTGGCCTCGGCGGGGGTCTTGTTCATCTTCCAGTTGCCGGCGATTACGGCTTTTCTAAGCTGTTTGTTCATTTTAATCAATCCTCCGGATTTTTTAGTATATTTATGGCCTTTGGCAAGATCGTGGGGCGCTGCCCCACACCCTGCCACCTTTGAAAAGGTGGACGAAACTTTTAACTATTAAAGAGGGCGGGGCCAACCCCCGCCCACCTTAAGGCAAATTACTTCTCGTTCAGGCAGGCAATGCCGGGCAGCTCCTTGCCCTCCAGGAACTCGAGGGAGGCGCCGCCGCCGGTGGAGATATGGGTCATCTTCTCGGCAAAGCCCAGCTTCTCAACGGCCGCCGCAGAGTCGCCGCCGCCGATGATGGAGATGGAGCCGCTGTCAGCCACAGCACTGGCCACGCCGATGGTGCCCTTTGCGAAGTTGTCCCACTCGGAAACGCCCATGGGGCCGTTCCAGACCACGGTGCCCGCGCCCTTGATGGCATCGCTGAAAAGCTCTATGGTCTTGGGCCCGATGTCAAGGCCCATCCAGCCGTCGGGTATCTCGCTGGAGTCCACCACCTGGCTCTCGGTGTCGGGGTCGAACTCCTTGCCAACCTTGGTGTCAACGGGCAGCAGGAACTTCACGCCGGCCTTCTCGGCCTTCTCCAGTGTGGCCTTGGCCAGGTCCAGCTTGTCCTCCTCGCACAGGGAGGTGCCAATGGAGTAGCCCTGGGCCTTGAAGAAGGTATAGGCCATGCCGCCGCCGATGATCAGGGTGTCAACTTTCGTGAGCAGGTTGTCAATAACGCCTATCTTGTCGGAGACCTTCGCGCCGCCCAGGATTGCCACGAAGGGGCGCTTGGGCTCGGTGAGGGCGCCGCCCATGACGGTGATCTCCTTCTGGATAAGGTAGCCGCAGACGGCGGGCAGGTAGTGGGACACGCCCTCAGTTGAAGCGTGAGCCCTGTGGGCGGTACCGAAAGCGTCGTTCACATAGATTTCAGCCATAGAGGCCAGCTCCTTGGCGAACTCGGGGTCGTTCTTGGTCTCCTCGGAGTGGAAACGGATATTCTCGATTATCATCACATCGCCGTCCTTGAGGGCAGCGGCCTTGGCCTTGGCGTCGGGGCCGATAACGTCCTTGGCCATAATGACCTCTTTGCCCAGAAGCTTGCCCAGCTCTGCGGCCACGGGGGCCAGGGAGAACTTTGTAACGTCGCCCTTGGCGGCCTCAAGGCACTTTGCGGTGGCCTCGGCCTGCTCGCTTTCGGGCATGGCGTCGATCTTCTTCTTCTCCTTCTTGTCCAGCTTCACGGTGTCGTTGAAGATGTTGTGGGGCCTGCCCATATGGGAGCAGAGTATTACCTTGGCGCCGTGGTCGGAGAGGTACTTGACGGTGGGCAGAGCGCCGACAATGCGCTTGGTGTCGGTGATAGCGCCGTCCTTCATGGGGACGTTGAAGTCGCAGCGTACCAGTACGCGCTTGCCAGCAACGTCGATGTCCTCAACGGTCTTCTTGTTCAGATAGTTCATTTTCAGTGCACTCCTTCTTTTAATGGAAATAACGGACTCTACGCATAAAGCCCAGAGCTTACTACCAAATATTGTATAACAAAACGCGCCTGTTTGCAAGTAGAACTTTGCAAAAACAGGCGCGCTTGCTATATTTTTCTTCTACCCGGCACTATAGGGGGACAACGTACACGTCGGCCCCGGCGCCCTCATGGGAAAAGCTCCGCTCATACACCCCGCCCCAGCCCTTTATTACCCGCACAGAGGGGGCGTTATCCCGTTCCACGGAGATGTGAAGCTCTGAAAGCCCCGCCGCTTTCGCCCTGACTGTCAAAAGCCCCAGCATCTGTGAGCCGTATCCATGGCACCTTTTGGCGGGCCGCACACTGTACCCGCAGTTGCCAAGGTCCTTTAAAAAGCCGTTGAGCTCATGGCGCAGGTCTATTATGCCCACAATGTCGTCCCTGCCGTCCAGGGCGAAGTATGTGTCCGTCAGCACCCAGTTCGGGTCTACGGTCTTTGGGTCGGTATTTCTTGTAACTGATTCCAGCCACTTATCATAGCTTTCGGTTTTGTCAAGAAGTTCGCTGCCGAAGATAGTGGGCTCGCCGTGGGCAAAGAACTCCTCCCGGAACTCCAGCGCCCGCTCCTTATGCTCCGGCCTGGGCCGCTCAAGCCTTATCATCTCCGGCCCCAGCAGCAGCCTTCGCACCTGTCCCAGCATCCTGCCGGGAGTGCCTTTTGGCAGCTCCATCAGCCTGCCCCAAAGCCGTGCCCCCTGATAGGCGAACACAACCAGGTCAAACATCCCCCGAGGGTCCGGGCAGGAGAACTCCCCGGTATCAAGGCCGTACCTGATAAGCTCCTCCCACCCGGCGCGGGAGGACTCGTACCAGTCCAATATTGGCGGTGCGTTTACAGAATCTGAACCGCTGTAGAACTCGCAGACGGCAAGGCTCAGGGAACTGCCGCTGTCGGGTATTTCATATTCATAGCGGCAGAGGAGCTCCTCTAAAATGAGACTGGCTGGTACGCCGCGCCCTATCTGCTCGTGTATCCCCCGGTTCTGTGCGCCGCCGAAACCCTCCAGTATGGCGGAAAAAATCTGCCCGGTGCTGTCGAAATGCCTGTAGAGCCCGCCCCGGCTGAGGCCTGTGGCCTTGCAGATATCCTGCATGGCGACCCCCTTGAAGCCCCGCTTGCAGAACAGCTCCCGTGCCTTTTCGCATATTGCCTGTCTTGTGCTTTCGCCCTTGCTTTGCATATGGTTGCCTCCTTGCGGCATTGGTGTCGCTTTTATTATACGACACTGGTGTCGCTTTGTCAAGGGCAAAAATAAGGGGCCGTTTATGCAGCCCCTTAAAACTCAATTCTCATATTCCGGCACGTCCCGCCGCAGCTTCTCCATAATGCCGTCAAAAACAGTTTCCCTGTCCCTGGCGGTTTCAAAATAGGGCAGGCCCAAATGCTCGCACTGCTCCCGCAGGAGCCCTGACTGCTCCACCAGGTACCCGCAGCCCTCCAGCCGCTCCTGGTCGGAGAGCTCATAGGTGTAGTCCTCAGGCGTATCAAATTCCTTCTGTATCCGGCAGCGCTCCTCGGGGGTCACGTCCCCGGTGAGCAGGTAGATTATCCCGCAGATATCGGGGTCCAGGTACTTCGCGTAGTCCTCGGGCAGAAGCTGGTACATATCTATCACCATGGGACCGTTCTTCCGGTCATACTCCTCCGGGTCCGTCATGGCCCGCAGGAAGGGGCCTATCTTTCCGCTGATGATATGCAGTATCTCCATGGAGCTCTTATTTTTGTTCACGGAGAGGCCGGTGTCTATGCCGGTTTCCGGGAAGCACCGCTCGAAACCGGCGATTATCGCGTCCATGCTTACGTGCTGCCAGCCCAGGGCTTTCGCTACCCGCCTGGACAGGGTGCTCTTGCCGGACCGGGGGACCCCGGCGATTATCAGGTGTTTCATGCTGTTTACCTCACTCGGGAGCCTTCATGCTCTCGACCATACTTATTTTTGCAAGCTTTCTGTACATGACCAGATTGACAAGGACGCTGAACAGCACCGTCAGCACCGCAGAGAAGATATAGCTGGGCGCGTATATGGACCGTCCGAACATCACCATGTCTATCTCCGCCGTGCGTATGACGAACTGGTGCAGGACAACCCCCAGCAGGAGCCCCACTGCCGTGCCTATGACCGTCAGCGCCGCCGTCTCCCTGTACACGTACGCCGCCACTTCGGACTCGTAAAAGCCCAACACCTTTATGGTCGCCAGCTCCTTTACCCGCTCGGTGATATTGATATTGGTAAGATTATACACCACCACAAAGGCCAGAGCGCCCGCCGATATTATCAGCACCACCACGATATAGTTTATACTGCTTATGCTGTTGTTAAAGCTTCTGGAGAGCTCCTCGGTGGAGGTGGCAAGAGCCACCTCGTCGCACTCCAGCAGCCGGGTGGTCAGAGCGTCCGCACCGCCCTTTGGGCCCTCCTCCGGCAGCAGGCACAACAGGGAGTTCATCTCGGGCTTCGCGCCGAAGCCCTCCTCATAAGCGGCGGGGGAGATGTACAGCAGGTGCTGTACATAATTTTCGCAGATGTCGGTGACGGTAAAGCTGGCCTCAGTCTCGTCCTGGTTCCTGACGGTTATAGTGTCGCCCACCTTCAGGTGCTGCCGCTCTGAGAGCTTCTCCGTGACTATGACGGAATTTTCGCCGTACTCGACGGGCCTATTATCCCCACGATGCCTGAAATGGAAGAAATCCGGCAGACGCTCTGTATCGGAGGGCACAAAGATGGTGATATCGTCGGCGGGGCCACCGCCGTTGGGCACTACAGAGCCCGCGTCCTGGAGCACAGCCAAAGAGTTCGCCACACGGCTTTCGTCCTCAAGTATCTCCATAAGCTCCGGGTCTGTCAGAGCCTCCTCGCTTTTTAGTCCCACTATCAGGTTATAATTGCACAGCTCTCCATACTGTATGCCCACGATATCGGAGATGGAGTCCCTTATCCCGAACCCGGTCACAAGCAGCGCCGTGCACCCGGCTATGCCGAGAACGGTCATGAAAAAGCGCTTTTTATAGCGTATCAGGTTTCGGGCCGTGACCTTCTGGGTGAATTTCAGCCGACTCCAAAGGGGGGTGACCCGCTCCAGCAGTATGCGCTTTCCGGCCTTGGGGGCCTTGGGCAGCATAAGACAAGCGGGGGACTCCCTTAGGGCGTTCCAGCAGGCGCTCAGCGTGGCCGCCAGGGTACACAGAGTGGCGGTGACGGCCGAGAATATGGCAAGGGGCCAGCTAAAGGGCGTGAGCACCTTTGGCAGGTCGTACATAATATTATAGGCGTTTATGATGACCGTGGGGAACAGCCACATGCCACCAGTTATACCAAACACGCAGCCAAAAAGGCTTGCCGCGGCGGCGTACAGCAGGTACTTCCCGGCAATGCGCACCGGCGAGTATCCCAGGGCCTTCATGACCCCTATCTGCCCGCGTTCCTCCTCCACCATGCGGGTCATGGTGGTTAGTGCCACCAGAGCCGCCACCAGGAAGAAGAACACCGGGAACACCGTGGCAATGGCCGCTATCTTATCGGCGTTGGAGGCATAGCTGGAAAAGCCGGCGTTGTCGTCCCTGGTGAAAACGTACCATTCGCCCTGCTCAAGGCCGTCGATGTCCGCCCGTGCGTCCAGCAGCTTCTGCTCCGCGTCCGCCAGTTCCTCCTCGGCCTCCCGCTTGCCTTGGTAGTAATCCTCCCAGCCCTCTTTAAGCTCCTTTTCGCCGTCCTCAAGCTCCGCAAGGCCGTCCTCATATTCCAAGCGCCCCTCGTCCAGCTCCTGCTGGGCGTCCTGAAGCTTCTTCTCCGTGTCGGCCTTGGTTGTATTAAGCGTGTTCTCCGCGCTGTAAAGCTTGCCCTTCTGGGCGTCCAGCTCTGCCTGCTGATTCCTAAGCTCGGAAAGCTGGGTGTTCAGCTTCCGCTGGTTTTGGTCAAGCCGCGTCCGCGCGTCCTGCGCCTGCTTTTTGCCCTGCTCATATTCGGCGAGCCCCTTTTCCAGCGCCGCATTGGCCGCCGCAGAGTCCGTCCCCTGGGCGGCCAGGGACTCAAGGCCCGTCTTAAGCTGCGCAAACTGTGCCCCGGCTTCGGGGGAAACTTGTTCCAGCATGATGATGGTCTCTATGGCCCACGCGTCCGAGCCGTCCCCCTGGGGCAGTCCCAGCTGCGCCGCCAGTCCCGCCAGCGCGGCCTTGCCCTCCGCCAGTCCGTTCAGCTGGACCTTAGTTGCATCCAGCTGGGCCTTGGCCGCAGCCAGCTGCCCCTCGGAGCTCTCCAACTCCTTATATCCGGCGGTTATCTGCTTCTGGGCCGCGCTTATCTCAGTGAAGCCGCTGTCCAGCTGGGCCTGATAGCCGTCTATCTGTGCCCAGCCGTTGTCTATCTCCTTCTGGGCATTTGCGATTTCCGCGCGGTACTCGGCCCAGCCGCCGTCTATCTCCTTCTGACCGTCCTCCAGTTCCTTTTTGGCCTCCTCCAGCTCCTGCCTGCCGTGGTCGAGCTCCTTCTCCGCGTCCTCCAGCTCCTTAAGTGCGTCGGAAAGCTCCCGGTCAGCGTCGGCTTTGGCGTCGTCATACTCCTTCTGCGCATCTGAAAGCTCGGCGTTGGCCTCGTCAATAATCTCGTTATAGCGGACAACCGCCCGCTCCTCGCCCAGCTCCTCGAGCCTGGCGGACATATCGTCTATAAGCGCGTCATACTCGCCGTTAAAAGAGTTCAGCTCCGTGCTGCCGTCTACCGTGATGTACGCGGCGGTGTAGTAATCCTGGTCGAAGCTCTCCGGCGGGGTGTACAGCTTCAGGTCGATGGAGCCGGTGCCCGCCTGGGTGCGCTCGTTCTCAAGGGAGATGTACAGGGCGCTGCGCACCGTGCCCACCACGGTGAACTCCCGGACCATATTCTCGTTCTCCTCGCCGGGGTCCACACGGAGCTTTTTGCCCAGCCAGTCGCTGTCACCTGTGAAGGTCTTTGTCAGTATCACCGCGCACTCGCCGGCGCTCTCGGGATACCGGCCCTCCAGCAGCTCCGGGTGGTACCTTCCGGAAGAGGGAAGGGTGTGTATGCGGGCGGTATGGGAGTCGCCCGTCTCCGAAATCAGCACTGTATCCGTGTCATAGGCCGGGCCGGCGGACAGCACGCCTTCAAGCTTCCGAAGCTCCTCGATATCGCCGTCGGTAAGCCCCTGAGTGGACACAACGCGCAGGTCGTACATATCCGACCGGTCCATATAGCTGTCGGCGCTTATGCGCATGTCCAGCGGCGAGGCCAGCACCCCCGCCAAAAAGCCCGAGCCCAGGGCCACAATGGCGAATATGGCCAGGAACCTGGACATACTCCCTCGGGCGGTGCGCAGGATATTCTTCCAGTATGGACGGTTTACCATTCTATATCCTCCACCGGCAGGGGGTTTTGGTTCACCTCGTTGGAGACGGCCTTGCCGCTCCTTATGCGTATGACCCGGTCCGCCATAGCCGTGAGGGCCCCGTTATGGGTGATGACCAGCACGGTTTGCCCAGTCCTGCGGCAGGTGTCCTGCAAGAGGCCCAGCACCGCCTTGCCGGTGTTGTAGTCGAGAGCGCCGGTGGGCTCGTCGCAGAGGAGTATCTTGGGGTTCTTGGCAAGAGCCCGGGCGATGGCCACCCTCTGCTGCTCTCCACCGGAGAGCTGGGCCGGGAAGTTATTAAGCCTGTCCCCAAGCCCTACGCCCATAAGAGTCTTCTTTGGGTCCAGCGGGTTGGGGCAGATTTCGCTTGCGAGCTCCACGTTTTCAAGGGCGGTAAGGTTCTGCACCAGGTTATAGAACTGGAACACAAAGCCCACCTCCAGCCGCCGGTAGGTGGTAAGCTGCCGGGCGTTGTAGCCGCTGATTTTTACG
>ERZ777305.1263-NODE-1263-length-31933-cov-24.716670_pt1 | contig 31933 bp, 44 predicted proteins | sample MGYA00374965_ERZ777305 | MGnify/ENA primary metagenome ERZ777305 (study PRJEB29328, sample SAMD00013331) | mouse gut metagenome | study: EMG produced TPA metagenomics assembly of the Metagenome analysis of fecal microbiota from mouse which was promoted... | reverse complement strand
AAGTCTTTCAATGTCCTCGTGCTTTGTTTCTCAAAAGCGAGTGCAAAGTTATAGCCTTTTTTGTTACCACGCAATACCGAGGACATTCATTTAACTATAAATTAACTAATAGCGCTTATAATTCACATATATTCACATATACACAAAGTAGCACTCTGCGCCACGAAATAATCTATATTACTAGCATTCAAATATTTAAATAAATAAATTGCAAATATGGGTTGTTGTGACTAATTTTGTGTAAAATAAACATCAACACAGAGCTTATGTCTATAAAATCTGCAATATCTGCCTTAGGATTTATTCTCCTTATTAATATAAGTGCCGTCGCCGTGACCCCTTCGCAAGTAAAATTCGGAGACATTGCAAACGACACAACCGAAATAACAAAGATACTGATTGAAAATTACAATCGAGAAGGTCACAAGCCGGGCGAACTTATGGTGAAACTTGGCGAAAACTTTATTGATGTGCCATACGAAGCCGGAACTCTGGACGGCATCCCCGAGGAGCTTACAGTAAACCTCCAGGGAATGGACTGCATGTCGTTTGTAGAAAATGTAATGGCTCTGGCAATTACTCTGAACGAACGCCGCTCGTCATGGATTGACTTTGTTTACAACCTCGAAAACATACGTTATCGCAACGGGAATCTTAACGGATACTCAAGCAGACTGCACTATTTCAGCGACTGGGTTGTGGACAACAGCCACAGAGGGCACATTGCAGATGTTACAGCGCGCATCGCCAATCCGTCGTATCAGGTAAAGACCCTCGAATTCATGACTGCCAACAGAGACAAATACCCCGCCCTGTCTGACAGCATTGAATTTGAAAAAATCAAGGATGCGCAGGTCGGATACAGGTCTCACCGCTACCCTTATATAAAATCCACCAATGTTGAGAGCGCCGGCATACAGCCGGGAGACATCATTGCCGTTACCACAAAAATTCCGGGGCTGGACGTGAGCCATGTTGGCATAGCGGTAAAAGTGAAAGGAAAAATACACTTGCTTCACGCGTCTTCAAAAGAGGGAAAGGTGTGCGTGTCTTCTTTGCCGCTGACGGAGTATTTACGCCGCAACCGCAACGCCACAGGCATCAGGGTCATCAGACTGACCGAATGACACATTAATATATATATAAAAGAAGCAGGTCGCCCCAAATGGAGCGACCTGTTCCTTTTATCAGCTTTAACGCTATTATGCCTGGGGCATTTTTGTGCGCTTGCCATAGCCGTACTGTGCAGCGTCGCCGAGCTCTTCCTGAATACGGAGAAGCTGGTTGTATTTTGCCATACGGTCTGAGCGGCTTGCAGAACCGGTTTTGATCTGACCGGCATTTGTTGCAACTGCGATGTCGGCGATAGTAGCGTCTTCTGTTTCGCCTGAACGGTGAGAAATAACAGCTGTGTAGCCGTTGCGCTGAGCGAGTTCAACCGCGCGGAGAGTTTCGGTGAGAGAACCGATCTGGTTAACCTTTACAAGGATAGAGTTGGCGCAGCCGAGTTCGATACCCTTTTCGAGGTATTTCACATTGGTAACGAAGAGGTCGTCACCAACGAGCTGGCAACGCTTGCCGATAAGGTCGGTGAGGATTTTCCATCCTTCCCAGTCGCCTTCAGCCATGCCGTCCTCGATAGAGTCGATGGGGAATTCTTCAACGAGTTCCTTGAGGTACTGTGCCTGCTGCTCTGATGTGAGTTTGGGAGCGTTGGCACCCTGCTTCCAGGTGTAGTCATAAACACCGTCTTTGTAGAATTCTGAAGATGCGCAGTCAAGGCCGATAGTAACATCCTTGCCGGGAACATAGCCTGCGAGCTCGATAGCCTTGATGATTACATTGAGGGCATCTTTTGTGCCGTCAAGTGCGGGAGCGAAACCGCCTTCGTCGCCTACGGCTGTAGAAAGGTTTCGGTCGTGCAGCACTTTTTTGAGGTTGTGGAACACTTCAGTGCCCATACGGATGCCTTCTTTGAAGCAGCAAGCGCCGATGGGGCGAATCATGAATTCCTGGAAGCATATGGGAGCATCGGAGTGAGCGCCACCGTTGATGATGTTCATCATGGGAACGGGAAGAACATAAGAGTTCACGCCGCCGATGTATTTGTAGAGGGGAAGGTCGAGGTAGTCGGCAGCGGCTTTAGCCACGGCGAGAGATACTCCGAGGATTGCGTTTGCACCGAGGTTTGATTTTGTTTCAGTGCCGTCAAGTGCAATCATGGTTTCGTCAATCTTGATCTGGTCAAGAGCGCTCATGCCCACGAGAGCGTTTGCGATGGGACCGTTTACGTTTGCAACAGCTTTGGTTACACCTTTGCCCATGTAGCGAGCTTTGTCGCCGTCGCGGAGTTCGAGAGCCTCGTTTACGCCTGTAGAAGCGCCGGAGGGAACAGAAGCACGGCCACGAGCGCCTGATTCGAGGATTACGTCTACTTCAACAGTGGGGTTGCCGCGTGAATCGAGCACCTCACGACCGATGATTTTTTCAATTTTCATAATTGTTCGGTGTATTAATGTGTGGTTATAAGTTTTTTATTGTTTACGCAAGTGTTTCCCAAGCGTTTGGCAAAGATAATATTTTTAGGTGGATTTGCAGGGCTAAGTGGTGTTATATTTGCTGAACTGAGCGTGTTTTTTATATAAAAAGTTCGGGTCGCACAAATTGTGCGACCCGAACCTGATATATTATGCTGTTTTGTTCAGCCGTTATATTATTCTGCTGCCTTTTCTTCAGCGGGAGCTGCTTCGGGTTCAGCTGCAGCTGGCGCTGCCTCTGCTGCGGGAGCGGCGGTTTTTGCGGAAGAGCGGCGGCTGCGGCGTGTACGGCCTTCTTTTTTGCCGGCTTTTTCCTTGAGCATGTTTTCGTTGTAGTCAACAAGCTCGATGAAGCATGTCTTGGCGTTGTCGCCGAGACGGTTGCCGGTTTTGAGAATGCGTGTGTATCCACCGTTGCGTTCTGCTATTTTCTGAGCTACTTCGCGGAAAAGTTCGGTAACAGCTTCTTTGTTCTGAAGGTAGCTGAACACCAGACGACGGTTTGACATTGTGTCGTCTTTGGCACGGTTGATAAGGGGTTCGGCGTACATACGGAGCGCTTTAGCCTTGGCCAGAGTTGTGAAGATGCGTTTGCGCATGATCAGAGCAATGGTCATGTTGGCGAGCAGCGCGTCGCGGTGAGCCTTCTTACGCCCGAGGTGGTTGAATTTTTTATTGTGTCTCATCGTTCTTTACTCTTTGTCTAATTTGTATTTTGAAATATCCATGCCGAATGAGAGGTTGAGGTTGGCAAGGAGCTCGTCGAGTTCGGTAAGCGACTTTTTGCCGAAGTTGCGGAACTTCAGGAGGTCGGTTTTGTTGAACACCACGAGTTCGCCAAGTGTCTCTACCTCTGCGCTCTTGAGGCAGTTGAGCGCACGCACGCTCAGGTCCATGTCAACAAGTTTTGACTTGAGGAGCTGGCGCATGTGGAGCACTTCTTCATCGAACTCTTCATTGCCTTCGGTTTCCGTTGTTTCGAGAGTGATTTTCTCGTCAGAGAAGAGCATGAAGTGGTAGATGAGGATTTTGGCTGCCTCTTTGAGGGCATCCTTGGGCAGGATTGAGCCGTTTGTAGTGATTTCGAGCGTGAGCTTATCGTAGTCTGTTTTCTGGTCTACACGGAAATTGTCCACTGTGTACTTCACGTTTACAATCGGGGTGTAGATAGAGTCGATGGCAATTATGTTGACATCGTCAGAGGGCACTTCGTTTTCTTCGGCGGGCACCCAACCACGACCTTTGTTGATTGTAAGCTCAATAGTGAAGTTCGCGCTCGGATCCAGATGACAGATTACGAGGTCCGGGTTAAGGACTTCAAAACCGGAAAGCGCTTTGCTAATGTCTCCGGCTTTGAAAACTTCCTGACCGGACACGGTTATCCTGGCCTTTTCGTTTTCAGCGTCGTCATTTATGCGTTTGAGGTTGACTTTTTTGAGGTTAAGGATGATGTTTGTCACATCTTCCTTAACTCCGGGCACTGTGTCAAACTCGTGCTTGACCCCATCGATTTTGAGCGATGAGATAGCGAAGCCTTCGAGGGAGGAGAGGAGGATACGACGCAGTGCATTGCCGATGGTAGTGCCGTAGCCGGGTTCCAGGGGCTTGAACTCAAACTTGCCGAAATGGTTGTCTGCCTCCAACATCAGGACCTTGTCAGGCTTTTGGAATGCTAATATAGCCATGTGGATCTGGTGTTAAAGATTACTTGGAGTATAGCTCGACGATGAGCTGTTCCTTAATGTTTTCGGGGATGTCTTCGCGTGCGGGAACGTGGAGAAGTTTGCCTGACTTGAGAGATTCGTCCCATTCGAGCCAGGGGTATTTGCTGTGGTTGAAGCCTGCAAGTGCGTCGGCGATAACTTCCAGTGATTTGGATTTTTCACGAACACCTACAACGTCACCGGGTTTAACTGCGTATGATGCAATGTTTACAACTTCGCCGTTTACAGTGATGTGGCGGTGCAGCACAAGCTGACGGGCAGCCGCACGGGTGGGAGCGATACCGAGACGGAACACAATGTTGTCAAGACGTCCTTCAAGAAGCTGGAGGAGCACCTCACCGGTGATGCCTTTTGTACGGGCAGCTCTGTCAAACAGGTTGCGGAACTGTTTTTCGAGTACTCCGTAGGTGTATTTGGCTTTCTGCTTCTCGCGGAGCTGAATTCCATACTCGGAGGTTTTGCGGCGCTTGTTGGCGCCGTGCTGTCCCGGGGGGAAGTTTTTCTTGGCGAGCACTTTGTCTTCGCCGAAGATGGGTTCGCCGAATTTACGGGCGATTCTTGTCTTGGGGCCGGTATATCTTGCCATTTTATTCTGTTGTTATGGTTGGAATTCCGTGGATGAATCATGGTGTGCAGCCGCGACCATAGAGAGGTGAATGTAATATGGTCAAATTCACACCGGCGGATTCAGGCATGCGGTTTTCCTGAAATAAAGTGATTATTGCTTAGCTTGTCCAAAAAATGTATCAGACTCTTCTGCGCTTGGGGGGGCGGCAGCCGTTGTGGGGCAGCGGAGTCACGTCAATGATTTCGGTAACTTCGATGCCTGCTCCGTGTACGGTGCGGATTGCGGACTCACGTCCGTTGCCGGGACCTTTCACATAGGCTTTGACCTTGCGGAGACCGAGGTCATAGGCTGTCTTTGCGCAGTCCTGTGCTGCCATCTGGGCTGCATAGGGGGTGTTCTTTTTAGAGCCTCTGAAGCCCATCTTGCCAGCGCTTGACCATGAGATGACCTGTCCTTCAGAGTTAGCAAGGCACACAATGATGTTGTTGAATGAGGAATGTACATGAAGCTGACCAGCTGCGTCAACTTTAACATTTCTCTTTTTAGCTGCGACTGTCTTTTTTGCCATATTATTACGTTATTTTGTAGCTTTCTTCTTGTTAGCAACGGTTTTCTTGCGGCCCTTGCGGGTGCGTGCGTTGTTTTTTGTGCTCTGACCGCGAACGGGGAGTCCGTTACGGTGACGGATGCCGCGATAGCAGCCTATGTCCATGAGACGTTTGATATTGAGCTGGATTTCGCTTCTGAGGTCACCTTCAACCTTATGGTCGCGACCGATGACTTCACGCACTTTAGCTGCCTGGTCGTCAGTCCAGTCCTGTACTTTGATGTCTTTGTCTACGCCAGCTTTCTCTAGAATTGATTTTGCGGCGCTACGGCCTATGCCGAATATGTATGTCAAGGCGATTTCACCTCTCTTGTTCTGGGGGAGGTCAACTCCCACGATACGTACTGCCATATTTTGACTTTATTTTTTTTGCAAAATTAGTAATTTTATCCTTGACGTTGCTTGTACTTGGGATTTTTCTTGTTAATAACGTACAGACGTCCTTTGCGGCGGACTATTTTGCTGTCCGGGGTGCGCTTTTTGATTGAAGCTCTAACTTTCATCTCTTTATTTCGTATTTTTGATTATTTGTATCTGAATGCGATTCGTCCTTTCGACAGGTCATAGGGTGACATTTCTACTCTGACTTTATCGCCGGGGAGGATTTTTATGTAGTGCATTCTCATCTTTCCCGATATATGGGCTGTGATTTCATGCCCGTTTTCGAGTTCGACTCTGAACATTGCGTTTGACAATGCCTCTACTATCACTCCGTCTTGTTCTATTGCAGCTTGTTTTGCCATAAATTAGATATATCTTTGTTGCAGTGCTTCCTTGATATATGAGAATGTGGTAAGGATTTCGGGCTCCATGCCGTTGATGGCTATTGTGTGCTCGTAGTGGGCAGACGGCTTGCGGTCGCGTGTGCGGCATGTCCAGCCGTCACGCTCTATTACCACATTGCGGGTTCCGAGGTTTATCATCGGCTCAATGGCTATGCACATGCCGTTGCGGAGTATGGGTCCGGTAGAGCGTCGTCCGAAGTTTGGCACTTCGGGGTCTTCGTGCATTGCTTTTCCTATGCCGTGACCGCACATTTCACGCACCACGCTGTAGCCTTTTGCCTCGCAATAGGTCTGTATGGTGTTGGAGATGTCTCCTATGCGGTTTCCTTCGCGCGCTGCCTCGATGCCTTTGTGCAGGGCTTCTTTGGTGGTTACGCAAAGGTTCATTACTTCGGGAGTAATTTCTCCGACGGGAAATGTGTAGCACATGTCTCCGTTGAAACCGTCTATCTCCACCACGACATCTGTGCCGAGTATATCTCCTTCGCGGAGGGCATAGTTGGAGGGGAATCCGTGAACCACGGTTTCATTGACTTCCCAGCACACGGCAGCGGGGAAGCCGCCGTAGCCCAGACAGGCTGCGCGACCTCCGTTGTCGTGAATGTATTCTCGTGCGATGCTTTCGAGCCGGTTTGTTGTTACTCCGGGGGCAATCCATTTGGCTATTTCGCCAAGTGTCTTGCTCGCGAGGGTAGCTGCGGCGCGCATCTTTTCGATTTCCTGGGGTGTCTTGATATATATCATGGGATTGCTCTCGGATGATATAGGTTAATAGGCGCTGCCTGTTGTACGACCTTTGATTTTGCCGTCTTTCATGAGTCCGTCGTAATGGTGCATCATGAGATGGCTTTCAATCTGCTGAAGTGTGTCGAGAACAACTCCTACAAGAATCAAGAGTGATGTTCCTCCGAAGAATTGCGCGAAGTTCTGGCTGATGCCGAAGAATCTGGCGAAAGCCGGAAGTATTGCGACTACACCGAGGAAAATAGAACCGGGGAGTGTGATGCGCGACATTATAGAGTCGAGGTATTCGGCTGTTTTTTTGCCGGGCTTCACTCCGGGGATGAATCCGTTGTTGCGTTTCATGTCTTCCGCCATCTGGGTGGGACGCACTGTAATGGCTGTGTAGAAGTATGTGAACGCTACAATCATGATGAAGTAAACGAGGTTGTACCAGAATCCGTTGATATCGGAGAAGGCTGCGAAGAATCCACTGCCCTTTTCCTGCGAGCCGAAGCCTGCAAGTGTGATGGGGATGAACATGATTGCCTGGGCAAAAATGATGGGCATTACACCTGCGGCATTTACCTTGAGAGGTATATACTGGCGTGCGCCGCCGTACTGGCGGTTGCCTACGATGCGTTTGGCGTACTGCACGGGAACCTTGCGTGTTCCCTGCACAAGCAATACCGCGCCTACTGTGACAGCAAACAGGAGTATTATCTCAACCACGAACATGATGAGACCGCCCTGGGAGCCGGTAGAACCGGGCAGACGGCTGATGAATTCGTATATAAGCGCTTCGGGGAGGCGGGCTATGATACCTACGAGGATGATGAACGAGATGCCGTTTCCAATGCCGCGGTCAGTTATTCTTTCACCGAGCCACATTATGAACATTGATCCGGCGGCAAGTATCACCGTCAGGTACGCCACTGTCCAGAATCCCATTGTTGCAGCTGAGCCTGCGGCACGCACCTGGAACTGGATGTTCATCAGGTAGGCGGGACCTTGCAGAATCAGGATAAGCACTGTGAGATAACGTGTGTACTGGTTGAGTTTCTGGCGTCCGCTCTCTCCTTCACGCTGCATTTTCTGGAATGAAGGGAGCACCATGCCGAGCAACTGTATCACGATAGATGCAGTGATGTAGGGCATGATACCGAGGGCGAATATCGAAGCCTGCGAGAATGCTCCGCCCGAGAACATGTCGAGCAGCTGCATGAGTCCGCTCTTGTTGGTGAAGTTTGACAGTGCGTCAAGGTCACTCGGGCTGAAGCCTGGCAGCACAACGTAACACCCGAGCCTGTACACGAGTACAAGCAAGAGTGTTACGAGGATGCGCTTGCGCAGTTCTTCGATTGTCCAGATGTTTTTGATTGTCTCTACAAATCGCATTATAATCAGATTTTAGAGATTGAACCGCCTGCGTCAACGATTGCTTTTTCAGCAGCTTTTGAGAATGCGTTCGCTTCAACGGCAATCGCACGGGTCACAGCGCCGTTTGCAAGAATCTTGACAAGCTGGCGTTTGCCTGCGAGTCCTGCCGCACGGAGGTCATCGATTGTGATTTTGTCGAGTGAGCGTGCTGCAGCGAGTGCATCGAGCTCTGCAAGGTTGACTGCTTTGTATTCAACGCGGTTGATGTTTTTGAATCCGAATTTCGGGAGACGGCGCTGAAGGGGCATCTGACCACCTTCAAAACCGATTTTGCGGCTGTAGCCTGAACGTGACTTAGCACCTTTGTGACCGCGTGTTGATGTGCCGCCTTTGCCTGAGCCGGCGCCACGACCGATACGAGTCTTACGGGTTACAGATCCTACTGCGGGACGTAAATTGCTTAGTTCCATAATTACAAAGATATTTATGCGTTGGTCACTTCTACCAGGTGACGGACTCTGTTTACCATTCCCATCACAGAGAGTGTGTCTTCTTTGACAACCGTGTGATTCATTTTTTTGAGACCGAGCGCGTCCAGAGTGCGTTTCTGTACTGCGGGCGCGTTGATGCGGCTCTTTATCTGTTTGATTTTAATCTGTGCCATTGTACTTTTGGTATTTATCCGTTAAACACTTGATCCACGGATATGCCGCGGTTCTGAGCCACAGTTGCGGGTGAGCGCATTTCGTCAAGTGCAGCTATTGTAGCCTTGACGAGGTTGTGGGGGTTGGATGATCCCTTTGATTTGGCGAGCACGTCGGTGATGCCTACGCTTTCGAGAACCGAACGCATAGCACCGCCTGCCTTTACACCGGTACCGTGTGTGGCGGGTTTGAGGATTACGCGGCTGCCACCGAATTTTGCTGTCTGTTCGTGGGGAATTGTGCCTTTGTGGACAGGCACACGGATAAGGTTTTTCTTTGCAGCTTCCACGCCTTTGGCGATTGCCGCAGTAACTTCGTTGGCTTTGCCGAGACCGCAGCCTACGACTCCGTCTTCGTTACCAACCACTACTATGGCAGCGAATGTGAATGTGCGTCCGCCTTTGGTCACTTTGGTAACGCGGTTGATGGCTACCAGACGGTCTTTAAGCTCAAGATCAGATGTAGACTTAACTTTATTGTTTCTTTTTGCCATGATTTTTAAAATTTAAGACCGCCGTTGCGTGCTGCATCAGCCAATGATTTTACTCTGCCGTGGAAAAGATAGCCGTTACGGTCAAAAACTACTTCGCTGATACCGGCTGCTATAGCTTTCTGAGCGATAGCTTCGCCGACTTTTGCGGCTATTTCGCATTTTGTTCCGCCTTCGATGCCTTTTGAAGATGTTGACACGAGAGTTGTGCCAGCGAGGTCGTCGATGAGCTGAACATAGATCTGCTTGTTGGAACGGAAGACGCTCATGCGGGGACGGGCGGCTGTTCCTGAAATCTTACCGCGTATGCGGGTTTTGATTTTGTTTCTTCTTTGTATTTTGGAGATCATGATTTTGCGTCGTTTAAAAATTATTTAGCACTTGCCGACTTACCAGACTTACGACGGATAACTTCGCCGACAAATTTGATACCCTTGCCTTTGTAAGGTTCGGGCTTGCGGAGTGAACGTATTTTTGCGCACACCTGACCGAGGAGCTGTTTGTCATCGCTCTCAAGGATGATGAGGGGGTTTTTGTTACGTTCGCTCTTGGCTTCGACTTTGACCTCCGGGGGAAGCTTTATATATATGGCGTGGGAGTAGCCGAGCGACAGTTCGAGAACCTGTCCTGTAGCGGCTGCGCGGTAGCCCACGCCTACGAGTTCCATTTCTTTGCGGTAACCGGTAGACACGCCTTCAACCATGTTGTGGATGAGCGCGCGGTACAGACCGTGCTGTGCTCTGTGCTCGCGGTCGTCAGAGGGACGGGTAACGGTAACGTGTCCGTCTTCAACTGCGATATGGAGGTCGGGATTTACTTTCTGGGTGAGCTGACCTTTGGGACCTTTTACGGTCACGGTGTCACCGTTCACTGTCACTGTTACTCCAGCGGGAATTGCTATGGGAGCTTTACCTATTCTTGACATATCTCTTACCTCCTATTATTAATATACGTAACAGAGCACTTCACCTCCTATTTTGAGGTCTTTGGCTTTTTTGTTTGTCATGACACCCTGAGAGGTAGAAAGGATTGCGATGCCGAGACCGTTGAGAACGCGGGGCATGTCTTTGTAGCCGGTGTACTGACGGAGACCGGGGCGAGAGACGCGCTTGAGGTTCTTGATGGCATTGACCTTGTCTACGGGGTCATACTTGAGGGCGATTTTGATTGTGCCCGCGGGATTTTCACCTTCTATAAACTTGTAATTAAGAATATAGCCTTGTTCAAAAAGAATCTTGGTGATTTCTTTTTTCAAGTTTGAGGCGGGGATTTCCACCACACGGTGGTTTGCCTTGATGGCGTTCCTCAATCTTGTGAGATAATCTGCTATTGGATCAGTCATTTTGATTTTGTTTAAATTGATTCGTACTTTGCCGAACAATATTTAATACTCTCTGTTATAACGCTGCATATTGTATTACCAGCTTGCCTTTTTGACTCCGGGGATAAGACCTGCGGATGCCATTTCACGGAACTGGATTCTGGAGAGTCCGAACTGGCGCATGTAGCCTTTGGGACGTCCGGTAATCTGACAGCGGTTGTGCAGGCGCACACGTGAAGCGTTTTTGGGAAGGAGCTGGAGCGCTTCGAAGTCGCCGGCTTCTTTGAGGGCGGCTTTCTTGGCTGCGTATTTAGCAACGAGTTTAGCTCTCTTGACCTCACGGGCCTTCATTGATTCTTTTGCCATGTGTATTGCTTACTTTTTAGCGTTTTTAAACGGCAGACCAAATTCTTTGAGCAGTGCATAGCCTTCTTCGTCGGTTTCGGCGCTTGTAACGAAGGTTATGTTCATGCCGAGGAGTTTGCTGATGTTGTCGATGTTGATTTCCGGGAAGATAATCTGCTCGGTGATGCCGAGTGTGTAGTTGCCACGGCCGTCGAGCTTGCCTTCGATACCCTTGAAGTCACGGATACGGGGAAGGGCAACGCGGATGAGGCGTTCCAGGAATTCGTACATTTTGTCGCGACGGAGTGTCACCATGACACCCACGGGCATTTTTTTACGGAGCTTGAAGTTCGAGATGTCCTTTTTGGAAAGTGTGGCAACTGCTTTCTGACCGGTGATGTCGGTGAGCTCGCGGATGGCTGTCTCAATGATTTTTTTGTCCTGGGTGGCTTCGCCGAGACCCTGGTTGATTACAATCTTTTTGAGACGGGGCACCTGCATTACCGAGGTGTAGTTGAATTCTTTCTCAAGTGCGGGGACAATGCGCTCCTTATAGTCTTTCTGAAGTGTAGTGCTCATTATTTAATCTCCTCTCCTGATTTTTTTGCGTAACGGATTTTTTTGCCTTCTTCGTTTTTACGGCAGTAGATGCGTGTGGGCTTGCCGCTTTTGGGGTCGATAAGGCTGAGGTTAGAGATGTGGACGGGGGCTTCCATCTTCACAAATCCGCCCTGGGGATGCTTTGCGCTGGGCTTGCAGGCTTTTGTAACGATGTTGACACCCTCCACAATAGCGCGCTGCTTAGAGGCGTCGACCTTGAGCACGCGACCTGTCTTGCCGCGGGATTCGCCGGCGAGAACATATACTGTGTCGCCTTTTCTGATGTGTATCTTACTCATTGGTGGTTTTGTGTTATCGGGTGAATTAAAGCACTTCGGGCGCGAGTGAGACAATCTTCATGTTTGTCGCACGGAGTTCTCTGGCAACGGGACCAAAGATACGTGTGCCGCGGAGCTCGCCTGCGTTGTTCAGGAGCACGCAAGCGTTGTCGTCAAAGCGGATATAACTGCCATCGGCGCGACGGATTTCCTTTTTGGTGCGGACAACCACTGCCTTTGACACGGTGCCCTTCTTGACGTCAGAGGAAGGGATTACGCTTTTTACTGACACGACGATGATATCACCCACAGTGGCGTAGCGGCGACCTGTGCCTCCAAGTACATGGATGCAGAGGGCTTCCTTAGCGCCGCTGTTGTCAGCGACATTCAAACGGCTTTCTGTCTGTATCATATTTACTTAACTTTTTCAATTATTTCTACGAGTCTCCATCTTTTGGTGGCGCTCAGGGGACGTGTTTCCATCACGCGGACTTTGTCGCCTACACTGCACTCGTTCTTTTCGTCGTGTGCGTGGTATTTTTTTGTCTTATTGACGAATTTTCCGTAGATGGGGTGTTTCTCTTTCCATTTCACAGTAACTGTGATGGTCTTGTCAGCTTTGTTGCTCGACACAATCCCAACTCGTTCTTTGCGTAAATTTCTTGTTTCCATTTTGGGGATTATTTGTTGTTAAGCTCGCGCTGACGCAGCTCTGTTTTCACACGTGCAATCATTCTGCGGTCGCGACGGATCTGGGCAGGGTTGTCCACGGGCGACACGGAGTGGTTAATCTTGAGCTGGGCGTATTCGCGCTCCATCTGCTCAAGACGATCCTTGAGATCCTGAGTGCTGAGCTCCTTTATTTCTACTTTTTTCATAATCGTTTACACGTTCTGGGTGGGGTCATAGTCGCGACGCACCACAAATTTAGTAACAACAGGGAGTTTCTGTGCTGCAAGGCGGAGTGCTTCTTTTGCTATTTCGTAGCTTACGCCCTCTACCTCTATGAGCATACGTCCGGGGGTAACAGGAGCCACGAAGCCTTCGGGCGCACCTTTACCTTTACCCATTCGCACTTCAGCAGGCTTCTTTGTGATGGGTTTGTCGGGGAATATGCGGATCCAAATCTGACCCTGACGCTGCATGTAGCGGGTCACGGCGATACGGGCTGCCTCGATCTGACGACCGGTAATCCATTTTGCCTCAAGGGTCTTTATGCCGAACGAACCGAAGGCCAACTGATTGCCGCGCTGGGCGATGCCTTTCATGCGGCCCTTCTGTGAGCGGCGGAATTTAGTTTTCTTTGGCTGTAACATTTTTCTTTAGTTGAGAAGGTTTCAGTTAGTATATCAACGGTTGTTGTTGCCTTTTCTGCGGAAGCCGCCACGGTCGCCTCCACGTTCACGGTCACGACGGGGAGCGCCTGAGGGGCGACCGCCTTTGTCGTTTGTGGTGAAGTTGGGAGCGAGGTCGCGTTTGCCATATACTTCGCCGCGGCAAATCCATACTTTCACGCCGAGCACACCAACTTTAGTGTGGGCTTCAACGAGAGCGTAGTCAATGTCGGCACGGAGTGTGTGCAGAGGTGTACGACCTTCCTTGAACATTTCAGAGCGTGCGATTTCAGCTCCGTTGAGACGGCCGCTGATCTGCACTTTGATGCCTTCGGCTCCGCTGCGCATTGTTGCGGCGATAGCCATCTTGACAGCTCTGCGGTAAGCGATTTTTCCTTCAATCTGACGTGCGATTGTGCTTGCCACAATCTGTGCGTCGAGTTCGGGGCGCTTGATTTCGAAGATATTTATCTGAACGTCCTTGTCGGTGATTTTCTTAAGTTCTTCCTTGAGTTTGTCAACCTCTGCACCGCCTTTGCCGATGATCAGACCGGGGCGGGATGTGCATACGGTGATGGTGATGAGCTTGAGGGTACGCTCGATGATGATGCGGCTCACGCTGCTTTTCGCAAGGCGAACATTGAGATATTTGCGGAGTTTGGAGTCCTCAAGGATGTTGTCGGCGAATTTTTTGACATCATACCAGTTGGAGTCCCAGCCACGGATAACACCTAAGCGGTTGCTAATCGGATTTACTTTCTGTCCCATTGTTTAAGCCTTGGTTTTAGCGTTTTCAATTGTGTCTACTATCAGTGTGACGTGGTTTGCACGTTTGCGGATGCGGTAGCCGCGACCCTGGGGAGCGGGACGGAGACGTTTGAGCATCGGAGCGCAGTTTACATAGATAGTGCTGATGCAGAGTTCGCCGTTTTCGGCTTTGCGCTCGTTCTTGGCTTCCCAGTTGGCAATTGCGCTGCGGAGAAGTTTTTCAAGCTGAGCGGCTGCGCTTTTATTTGAGAATTTAAGCATGCCAAGGGCGCGGTATACTTCTACTCCGCGCACCATGTCGGCCACAAGACGCATCTTGCGGGGCGACGACGGGACGTTGGTGAGCTTTGCAAAAGCGATGTTTTTGCGCTCCTCCTTCATCTTGTCGGCTGATAATCTTTTTCTTACACCCATTGTATTTGTTTCTTTTTTTGTCTAAAATAAATCAGGCGGGTTCATTTCTTGTTGCCGGCGTGACCGCGGAAGCTGCGTGTGGGGGCGAACTCTCCGAGTTTGTGGCCAACCATGTTCTCGGTCACATAGACCGGGATGAACTTGTTTCCGTTGTGAACAGCGAATGTATGCCCTACGAATTCAGGGGCAATCATTGAAGCGCGGCTCCATGTCTTGATTACGGATTTCTTTCCGCTCTCTTCCATGGCATTGACCTTTTTTTCAAGCTTCACGCTGATGAACGGGCCTTTTTTTAATGAACGACTCATATTTTATGCTAATTAATCAGATTACTTTTTTCTTCTTTCAATGATGTACTTCGAAGAAGGTTTCTTCGGCGCGCGAGTCTTGAGACCCTTGCTGTAAAGACCCTTGCGTGAACGGGGATGTCCACCTGATGCACGGCCTTCACCACCACCCATGGGGTGATCGACAGGATTCATCACAACACCACGGTTGCGCGGGCGGCGTCCGAGCCAACGGCTACGTCCTGCCTTACCGCTGCGCTCGAGTGAGTGCTCGCTGTTTCCTACCACACCTACAGTTGCTTTACATGCTGAAAGCACTTTGCGGGTTTCGCCTGAAGGTAATTTGATAATCGCATAGTCTCCTTCGCGTGATACAAGCTGCGCGAAGGTGCCGGCTGAACGTGCCATGAAGGCTCCCTGACCGGGTCTGAGCTCAATTGCGTGGATAAGGGTACCTACGGGAATCTTGCTCAGGGGAAGTGCGTTTCCGACTTCGGGGGCAGCCTCGGGACCGCTGACAACTGTTGTGCCGACCTGGAGTCCATTGGGTGCGATAATGTAAGCTTTTGCGCCGTCAACGTAGTAAAGGAGCGCGATACGTGCCGAACGGTTGGGATCGTACTCTATTGATTTTACTACAGCGGGCACACCGTCTTTGTTTCTCTTGAAGTCAATCATACGGTATTTGCGCTTGTGGCCACCTCCCATGTAACGGTTGGTAAGATGACCTTCGGCGTTGCGTCCACCGGTAGATTTTTTTCCGACTGTAAGAGATTTCTCTGGCGTAGTAGCAGTGATTGTACCTTTGAATACGCCAATAACTTTGTGTCTCTGCCCCGGTGTTGTGGGCTTGAATTTTCTTACTGCCATTTCTTATTATATGTTGCTGTAAAAGTCGATTGTCTGACCTTCGCCAACGGTGATAAACGCTTTTTTGTAAGAGTTTGTCTTACCGCGGAGAAGACCGCTCTTTGTCCAGCGGCTTTTGTTTTTGCCACGGACAACGGCTGTGTTGACTGCAACCACCTTGACGCCGTAAAGCTGCTCAACGAGCTGCTTTATCTGGTATTTGTTGGCGTCCGGAGATACACGGAAGGTGTAACGGTTGAGCTTGTCGGTAAGCTTGGTTGCTTTCTCTGTGACGATAGGCTGTATTGTTATGTCCATTGTGACTGTCTCCTGATGGTTAAAGTTTATTGATAACCTCAAGGCTACCTTCTGTGATGATGATAGCCGAGCTGTTCATTATTGCATATGTGTTGACATCGGATGCCGTAATGATTTGGGCATTAGGCACATTTCGAGCAGACAAATATACGTTTTTATTCTGAGAGGGTAAAACAAGGAGTATCTTTTTGCCCTCTGCTTGCATATTTTTAGCAAAATTTACGAAATCTTTAGTTTTCGGAGCCTCAAATGTGAAGTCTTCGACCACTTTGATCTGGTTGTCCTGAACTTTGTAGGTCAGGGCGCTTTTGCGTGCAAGCTGCTTAACTTTCTTGTTCAACTTGAAGCGATAGTCGCGGGGACGGGGACCGAAAACACGACCGCCGCCTACGAGAAGGGGCGAGTTGATGTCACCGATACGGGCGCCGCCGCCACCTTTCTGCTTGTGGAGCTTACGGGTTGAGCCGGAAACTTCGCTGCGTTCCTTGCTCTTGTGAGTGCCCTGACGCTGGTTGGCGAGGTACTGCTTCACATCAAGATAAACGGCATGCTCGTTGGCTTCTATAGCAAAGACTTCATCGCTCAGCTGCGCCTTGCGACCGGTGTCCTCTCCTTTGATATTGTATATAGCGAGTTCCATTATTTCTCAATTTTAACGATTGAACCTTTACATCCGGGGATTGAGCCCTTGATAATAAGCAGATTGTGCTCCGGCATCACGCGGATAACACGGAGGTTCTGCACTGTCACTTTCTCGTTGCCCATCTGACCTGCCATGCGCATGCCCTTGAACACTTTCGCGGGATATGAACATGCACCTACAGAACCGGGGGCGCGGAGACGGTTGTGCTGACCGTGTGTGCTCTGACCCACACCGCCAAAGCCATGGCGCTTTACAACGCCCTGATAGCCCTTACCTTTTGATGTGCCCTGGATGTCGACGAAATCGTCTTCACCAAACACAGCGTCTACTGTAAGAGTATCGCCTGCTTTATACTCGCTTTCGAATCCATTGAACTCGGCCAAGTATCTCTGTGAGTCAACTCCCGCTTTCTTGAAGTGACCGGCAAGAGGCGCGGTTGTGTGTTTGTCCTTTTTCTGGACAAAGCCAATCTGAAGCGCATCATAACCGTCGGTTTCAGCGGTTTTTACCTGAGTAACTACACAAGGACCTACTTCGATAACAGTGCACGGCACGTTTTTGCCGTCGGCACTGAAAACGGATGTCATTCCGATTTTCTTTCCTAATAATCCTGGCATTTCTCTAATTTTTTAATTTCTTGGATTTTAATCTTACTTTCCCGGTTATCAAACTTTGATTTCCACTTCAACACCGCTGGGGAGTTCGAGCTTCATAAGCGCGTCAACGGTCTTTGCTGTAGAGTTGTAAATGTCGATCAGACGCTTGAAAGAAGAGAGCTGGAATTGTTCTCTCGACTTTTTGTTGACGAATGTCGAGCGGTTGACGGTGAAGATGCGTTTGTGGGTGGGCAGGGGTATGGGACCGCTGATTACCGCACCTGTAGCCTTCACAGTCTTTACAATCTTCTCAGCCGACTTGTCGACCAGGTTGTGATCGTAAGATTTTAATTTGATTCTGATTTTCTGGCTCATATTTAGTTGAATGAAAGTTTTACTTCAAAAGGTCTACACGTCCCTGGCATTCTGTGAGCACATTACGCGCGATAGATGAGCTGACCTCGCTGTAGTGTGAGAATGTCATGGTAGATGTTGCACGACCGGATGTGATGGTACGGAGTGCGGTTACATAACCGAACATTTCGGCAAGAGGCGCTTTAGCTTTGACGATACGCGCACCACTGCGGCTTGTTTCCATGCCTTCCACCTGACCGCGACGCTTGTTAAGGTCACCGATAACGTCACCCATGCTCTCTTCCGGAGTTACAACCTCTACCTTGAAGATGGGCTCGAGAAGAACAGGACCTGCTTTTTCAGAAGCCTTCTTGAATGCCTGGATAGCGCAGAGCTCGAACGAAAGCTGGTCAGAGTCAACCGGGTGGAAGCTACCGTCAATAACAGTAACCTTGAGGTGTTCAACCGGGAATCCGGCGAGAACACCGTTTTTCATTGCATTGGTAAAGCCCTTCTGGATAGAGGGGATAAATTCCTTGGGAATGTTACCGCCCTTAACCTCGTCAACAAACTGCAGGTTACCTTCGAATCCTTCGTCTACCGGCTCAACTCTTACAATAATGTCGGCGAACTTACCACGACCACCGGTCTGTTTCTTGAACACTTCGCGGAGTTCAACCGGCTTGGTGATTGCTTCCTTGTATGTTACCTGAGGACGACCCTGGTTACATTCTACCTTAAACTCGCGGCGGAGACGGTCGATGATGATGTCGAGGTGAAGCTCACCCATGCCGGAGATAACGGTCTGACCGGTTTCCTCATTAGTCTGCACGCGGAAGGTCGGGTCCTCTTCTGCGAGTTTCTGGAGACCGACTCCGAGCTTGTCAAGGTCTTTCTGAGTCTTGGGTTCGACTGCGATACCGATAACCGGTTCGGGGAAGTCCATCGCCTCAAGAACTATAGGATGATTTTCGTCACAGAGGGTATCACCTGTGCGGATATCTTTGAATCCTACACCTGCGCCTATATCGCCGCAACCGATTTCCTCCTTGGCGTTCTGCTTGTTGGAGTGCATCTGGAACAGACGGCTCACACGCTCTTTCTTGCCTGAACGGCTGTTGAGAACATAGCTGCCTGAAACAACATCACCGGAATACACGCGGAAGAATGTCAGACGACCTACATAGGGGTCGGTGGCAATCTTGAACGCGAGAGCACACATGGGAGCTTCGCTGCTGGGTTCGCGGGTTTCTACCTCATCGGGGTTGCCGGGAGCATAGCCTTCTACAGCGCCTGAGTCAAGCGGGCTGGGAAGATATGCGCACACAGCGTCAAGAAGGGGCTGAACACCTTTGTTCTTGAACGAGCTGCCGCAAATCATCGGCACAACTTCCATTGCGAGGGTTGCGTTGCGGAGTCCGCGGCGCACCTCTTCTTCGGTGATTGTGCTGGGATCGTCAAAATATTTTTCCATGAGAGCGTCGTCGAATTCGGCGATTTTCTCAAGCATCTGGTCGCGGTACTCCTGAGCTTCTGCCTGAAGGTTTGCAGGAATCTCCTCGAGAGTATATTCGGCACCCATTGTTTCGTCGTGCCAGAAGATAGCCTTCATGCGCACAAGGTCAACTACACCCTTGAATGTCTCTTCGGCACCGATAGGTATCTGAATGGGACAAGGGTTGGCGCCGAGCACCTCGCGGAGCTGACGTACAACCTCGAAGAAGTTGGCGCCGCTGCGGTCCATCTTGTTTACATAACCGATACGGGGCACATTGTATTTGTCTGCCTGGCGCCATACGGTCTCACTCTGGGGTTCTACGCCACCTACCGCACAGAATGTTGCAACTGCGCCGTCAAGCACACGGAGTGAACGTTCAACCTCTACAGTGAAGTCAACGTGTCCCGGAGTGTCGATAAGGTTGATTTTGAATTTCTGGTCGTCATATTTCCAGAATGCGGTGGTTGCCGCAGAGGTGATGGTTATACCACGTTCCTGCTCCTGCTCCATCCAGTCCATGGTGGCGCCGCCGTCGTGAACCTCACCGATTTTATGAGTTAGACCCGTATAAAAAAGTATGCGCTCCGATGTGGTGGTCTTGCCGGCATCGATATGAGCCATAATACCGATATTACGGGTAAATTTCAGTGCTTCGTCTGATTTAGCCATTGATAATTATGCTGTAGTGTTTATCTTTCGGATATGCTCTCTATTAGAAACGGAAGTGTGCGAATGCGCGGTTAGCCTCTGCCATCTTGTGCATATCTTCCTTACGCTTGAACGCACCGCCCTGGTCGTTGTAAGCGTCTACGATTTCTGCGGCAAGTCTGTCTGCCATTGTCTTTCCCCCGCGTTTGCGAGCATACAGAATGAGATTCTTCATTGAGATTGACTCCTTGCGGTCGGGACGGATTTCGGTAGGAACCTGGAATGTAGCACCGCCCACACGACGTGACTTAACCTCTACCTGAGGTGTGATGTTCTCAAGAGCCTTTTTCCAAATCTCGAGCGCGGGCTTTTCCTCATTGGGAAGTTTTGACTTCACAGTCTCCAGCGCGCTGTAGAATATTGTATACGCGGTGTTCTTTTTGCCGTCATACATGAGGTGATTAACGAACTTGGACACTTTTACGTCGTTAAACACGGGATCGGGAAGAACCACCCGCTTTTTTGGCTTTGCTTTTCTCATTGTTTTGCAAAAATGTTGTTTTTGTTTGCTTGGTTGCTGCTTCTTTAATCTTCAACGGCGTTCTCTCACGCCATTTACTCAACCGGTGAATTAGCCTTCCAATTAATCAAAAACTAAGTTTGATAACTCGTTTTTCTGATCTCTTTGTTTGGGTTTGTCTTAGTAAGACAGCTTATTTCTTAGCTGCTTTGGGACGCTTTGCTCCGTATTTGCTGCGACGCTGGGTACGGTCTTTAACACCGCTGGTATCAAGCGTGCCGCGAACAATGTGGTAGCGCACACCGGGCAGGTCTTTCACACGACCGCCACGAACAAGCACAATCGAGTGTTCCTGCAGATTGTGACCTTCGCCGGGAATGTAGCTGTTCACCTCTTTGCCGTTGGTAAGTCTCACACGAGCCACCTTACGCATGGCTGAGTTAGGCTTTTTGGGGGTAGTGGTGTAAACGCGCACACACACGCCGCGACGCTGAGGACACGAATCCAGCGCAGGCGATTTGCTCTTGTCTTCGAGAGCCACACGTCCTTTTCTTACTAATTGCTGAATGGTTGGCATCTTAGTTCTTGTTTTTACTTATCGTTTTACTTATGGTTATTCTTTCTTTGCGCCAATCAACCCACACACCCAAGCCACTGAACCATAATAGATTAGCGAACCATAGGCGCTCTTCAGGCTGAAAAGCGATGCAAAATTACAAACAATTTTTATTATATACAAATATTTCATGCACTGATTTTCAGCCATTTCACAAGCCTACTTTACACTGCCCAGTTCTCCTGACTCCATTCTCTACCGCAGCCGCCGCACCATAAACGTTCTCAAAAGGCAACACCGCATTTTAACCATTATTTTCATAAATAAGATTAAAACACCATTCCGCACACTCGTCAAATCCCCTACTCTCCAAAAAAGCAACAAAATTTGGTATTCACGCACCGTTATTATTACATTTGCATGTCAATTCATTTATTTATGCTGAACATCATCCTCAAAGACTGCCAGCCTACACGCGACAACCTGCTCCCGCTCGCTTTCACCAGACCGGTGGCTGACCTCCGCACTGGCATACTCACAATCCGCGAAAAATGGGAAACCATGCTTCCCGGAGTCTACTCATACCTCACTCTTGACTACCTGTCAAGAAAATACCCGTGCATTAACAACCCTGAAGGGGACAACATAATCATTTCCGCCCACTACCTGCCCACCCCTAATATAATAAGGTGTATAAAAAAACTCCAGCCGGGCGAGGCTATAACCTACAACGGTGAGATTATTGCCGCAAGAGGAGCGGTTGACTCCACGCCCGCACTCTTGACAGAAATTGACGAAATACCGCCGGTCATCAAAAACCTCTACGACCTGTTCCTGCTCAACGGCATTGCCATTGAATTTGATTTCAACCTCATCACCAAGGGCAGAACCTCCGCACCCCTGAGCACCACAAACACAATAATAGGCGACCCCGGCAAGATATTCATTGAGGAAGATGCCACAGTCGAAGGCGTCACCATAAACGCCAAGGGAGGTCCGGTGTACATAGGCAAAGGTGCCGAAATCATGGAAGGTTCATGCATCAGAGGCCCGTTTGCCCTATGCGACCACTCGGAAGTAAAGATGGGAGCCAAGATATTCGGAGCGACAACCGTCGGTCCTCACTGCAAGGTTGGCGGAGAAATCAGCAACACAGTATTCATAGGCTACTCAAACAAAGCTCACGACGGATTCATCGGCAACGCGGTCATCGGAGAATGGTGCAACCTTGCGGCTGGATGCGTTGTGTCAAACCTTAAGAACGACTACTCCGAAGTAAAGCTGTGGAACTACCCCGCAAGGCGGTTCCTCCGCACCGGTCTGCAGTTCTGCGGACTCTTCATGGGCGACCACTCCAAAACCGGCATAAACACAATGATAAACACCGCGACTGTTGTCGGCGTGGGGGTAAACCTGCATGGTGCCGGCTATCCGCGCAATTTTGTACCCTCGTTCATGGAAGGCTCCGCCGCCGGGCTGTACGAAGTTCCGGCAAGCAAATTTCTTGACACTGCACGAAAAGTTATGGCTCGCCGCAACATTACGCTGTCGCAGGTCGACGCCGACATATTCGAGACACTATACAAAATTACCGACGATTTCAAGTAACCGCCTCAGAAATCCATTCCCGATTTGTGCTCCCGGTGCGCAATCTTCCTGCCCAGCTGCTTTCCGCCCTTGTACACCGCCCTGAGGCGCAGCCACAACGGCGACGGCGCCGAAACAATGTCTGTCGACAGAGTTTCCGCCATTGTCATGATATCGCTGGACTCTCCGAACTGTTCCGGATAAATCACCATTAGATTATGTCTGGAAAAATACTTCTGCAAAAACTCCGGAAGCGCATCCATATCGCTGCTGTGACTCAGCGACGCCCGTCGTGCATTCACTATCACGAGCAAATCCTCATCCCCTATTCTGTTGGACATTATTATAAAATCGTCCCACTGCTCCATTAAGCGGTATTCCGCCCTCACATCATAGCGCCGACCGGCAATCACCGTGGCTATAGCCTGCTTTGTCGCGGTTGTGCCACAGAACACCACACGACATCCGAGCTGACCGGCAAGACTCGCCAATGCGCCTACCCAGGCGGTAAATCCCGTTTCGTACTGCGCATTGTCAGGCACAGCCACCACAATACGGCGCACAGTATTCACCGGAATAAAACAACGGCTTATCACCACCATCCTGTGGGTAGCCCTCAGCAATTTGATCAGCTTGTCACCGAAAAATGAATCTATAATATTTGTCCGCCGGTGCAGTCCGATAATAACACGGTCAATATCCCGTTCCTCTATCGTATTCACCACACCGGTAACAAAATTCATGTCATAGCGCTCAAGCGGAGTCAGACTCTCGTCCACACTCGCCGCGGCCTGCTCTGCCACATCAAGCGAGTTTCGCCCGATTGCCCGCGACGACGCGCTGTTGTCATTCCTCACATGAAGCGCAAACACCTCGCCGGGACGGTTTCCTTTCATCAGCAGAGCCAAATCCACAAGCTCCTGAGCCGTCAGCGGATTTGCCACAGGTATCAGCACATTCCCCTTGCGCCCCTTGGTGGATTCATCTGCGACACTCTCGTCGCCGAGCATCTCCACTTTAAGTTTCTGCGCCGCCCTCGATGTTCCGAGCGACGAAACCGTACAGGTAACAAGAATCATCACAATGGTGCCGTTGAGTATCACCTCGTCAAACAGCCCCATGCCGTAGCCTATCGTCACAACGGCAAGAGCTACCGCGGTGTGTGCGTTGCTCAGCTGGTAGATAATCGAGCGGTCAAGACCCTTCATGCCGAAAGTCTTCTGGGTGAGCCATGCAGCAAACCACTTGGAACTCATGGCAACCGCGCTCATCACCCCGGCTACATAAAGAGTGCCCCAGCCGCGTGTAACAACTCCGATATTTATCATCATACCCACACCTATCAGAAAATAAGGTATGAAGATTGCGTTGCCCACAAACTCTATGCGGCTCATCAGCGGAGACTTGCCGGGGATATACCGGTTCAGAACAAGACCTGAATAAAACGCGCCGAAAACACCCTCTATCCCCGCAAACGACGCAAGCTGCGCCGCAAGAAACATCATTGCGAGAACATAGATAAACTGGAGTATATTGTCATTCCACTTCCGGAAAAACCACCGCGTAACCCTCGGATAGACATACGCCACCGCTATACAGTAGAAAGCAAGACTGCCAAGCAGCCCAAGCGTGCCGCCGATACGGAATTCTCCCTGACGAAACACACCCACCACCGCCGCAAGCACTATCAGCGAGCCGAGCACAGTGAATATCGTTCCGGCTATAGCCACCACCACCGGAGCGCTGCGGGTCAGCCCGAAGCGCGACACTATCGGATAGGCGATAAGGGTGTGCGCGGCAAACATCGACGCCAAAAGCACCGACGCCAGCAAATCCACACCCAGCAGAGTGTACGACACCAGCGTACCCGCAACCATAGGCACCGCAAAAGTATACGCTCCGAACACAAGCCCCTTGCGTATATTCTTCTTCAGGTGATACATGTCTATCTCTATGCCCGCAAGAAACATTAGATACAGAATACCCACCTGACCGAAAACCTCGAAACTCATGTCGCGGGCAAGAAGGTTCACCCCGTAGGGACCAACCGCCACACCCGCCACTATCAGCCCGATAACATACGGTATCTTGAGTTTGTTAAGCAGTATCGGCGTAACAAGAATAATCAGCAGCACCGCCAGAAATATGGTTAGCGGTGCTGTGATTATAGGTGCCGTAGCCTGTATTGCCGGTACTGCCGTCATTGCAGGTCGTTATTTTTTCCAGCCGTGGGCTATCATATACTGCGCTATCTGCACAGCGTTCAGTGCCGCGCCCTTCTTTATCTGGTCGCCGACAATCCAGAACGACAGTCCGTTTTCGTTGGCTATGTCTTTTCTTATCCTGCCCACATACACAGGGTCCTTGCCTGCCACAAACAAAGGCATCGGATACTTCTTTTCCGAGGGAGCGTCGACAACAACCAGCCCTTCGCCTGCCTCAAACGCCTTGCGCGCTTCCTCCACGCTCACAGGCTTTTCGGTCTCGATCCACACAGCCTCCGAATGGGCGCGGAGCACAGGCACCCTCACACACATGGCGCTAACCTGAATGTCTGGCTCGTGCATGATTTTCTTTGTTTCGTTGAACATCTTCATCTCCTCCTTGGTGTAGCCGTTGTCGGTAAACACATCCACATGAGGGATAAGATTGTAGGCAAGCTGATACGCAAACTTCTCCACTGTCGGTTCCTCGCCGCGCACAAGCTGCGCGTTCTGCTCCTCAAGCTCAGCCATAGCGGTGGCGCCGGCTCCGGAAGCAGCCTGATAGGTTGCCACATGCACTCGCTTGATTTTGCTGATGTCGTTGATAGGCTTGAGCGCCACAACCATCTGTATGGTGGTGCAGTTGGGATTGGCTATGATGCCGCGCGGAGCGTTAAACGCATCCTCGCCGTTCACTTCCGGCACCACAAGAGGCACATCCTTGTCCATTCTGAAAGCGCTCGAATTGTCTATCATAAGAGCGCCGTGGCGTGTGATTGTCTCGGCAAACTCCACAGATGTGCTGCCGCCCGCCGACACAAACGCTACATCAACACCCTTGAAATCGTCATTGTGCTTAAGCTCCTTGACTGTGTACTCCTTGCCGCGGAATGTATATTTGCGTCCTGCGCTCCTCTGCGAGCCGAAAAGCGTCAGTTCGTCTATTGGAAAATTCTGTTCGTCGAGCACCCGGAGGAACTCCTGTCCCACTGCTCCGCTCGCTCCTACTATCGCTACATTCATTGCCGTAAATCGTATATGAAATTAAATTTTATTGCAAAATTATTAAATTATGGGAATCAGGCTCACTCTACAGCCCGAATTCCTTTCTCACTGCGTCCACCATGTCAAGTTTTTCCCAGCTGAACAGCTCCACACGCAGGGTCACCTTCGCGCCCTCGGGTCCGAACTGCTTCTCCACAACCTCGGGATGTCTGCCCATGTGTCCGTAGGCGGCTGTCTCCTCATATATCGGAGCGCGCAGCTTAAACCTGCTTTCAATCGCATGAGGGCGCATGTCAAACAGGCTCTTCACCTTTTCCGAAATCTCGCCGTCGGTCAGGTTCACATTCGCGGTGCCGCGGGTATTGACATAAAGGCTCACCGGCTCTGCCACACCTATGGCGTATGCCACCTGCACAAGCGCCTCGCGGGCTACCCCTGCTGCAACAAGATTTTTCGCTATGTGGCGGGCTGCATAGGCTGCCGAGCGGTCTACCTTCGACGGGTCCTTGCCCGAAAACGCGCCGCCGCCGTGGGCGCCTCTGCCGCCGTATGTGTCCACAACTATCTTTCTGCCGGTAAGACCGGTGTCGCCGTGGGGTCCGCCGATTACAAACTTGCCGGTGGGGTTCACAAGAAGCACAAGCTCGCTGTCAAACATCTCGCGCACCTTTTCGGGCAGCTGGGCTATGACACGCGGCAGCAATATGGTTCTTATATCCTCCCTGATTCTCTCAAGCATCTCGCGGTCGGCTTCTTCCTGGCTCTTGCCCTCGCCGGCGCGCACAAACTCTTCATGCTGGGTCGACACCACTATGGTGTGAATTCTCACCGGCTGATGCTCGGGAGTGTACTCGACTGTCACCTGGCTCTTGGCGTCAGGGCGCAGGTAAGGCATCACATCACCCTCGCGGCGTATCTTCGCAAGCTCTCGCAGCAGCAGGTGGCTCAGGTCAAGCGCTATCGGCATATAATTGGAAGTCTCGTCACAGGCGTAGCCAAACATCATGCCCTGGTCGCCGGCGCCCTGCTCCTCTTCTTTGGCGCGCTCAACGCCTCGGTTGATGTCGGGACTCTGCTCGTGCAGCGCCGACAGCACTCCGCAAGCCTGCGCGTCAAACTTTAGCTCGCTGCTGTTGTAGCCTATCCTGTCTATGACGCGGCGCACAGTGCTCGTCAGGTCTACATACGCCGAGCTTTTGACCTCGCCTGCCACCACTACCTGACCGGTAGTTACCAGTGTTTCACACGCAACTTTGCTGCTCGGGTCCTGCGCCAGAAACTCATCAAGCACAGCATCCGAAATCTGGTCAGCAACCTTGTCGGGATGACCCTCGGACACAGACTCCGAGGTAAACAGATAGTTCTTTGCTTCTTCTTTCATTGTAATTCGGTCTATGTTTTGTTCGGATAACCATAAAAAAAAAATCGCCTCCGCTGCCGAGTGGACTCACTCTCCGGCGGATGCGTTTCTCGCACACAATGCTTGTCTGGTTCCGTTACCGGGGCAATGCCCGGCTTTTGCGGTTTTAGCATTTTTTCGAGTGGTTGCAAGCAGCCAAATTTCTCCACTGTCACAGCTTCGGGTTTCTCTCCGAATCCGTTTCGGCGGCAAAATTACACCTCCTCGCGCTAATATCCAAATAATTCACCCCATTTAACACTAACAGGGAGCCACACCATGTGCGCGGCTCCCTGCTGTTCTGTTCTCCGGACTACCCGGTGTCACTTGCTCACCATTACACAGATCGGATTCGCGTCCGGCGCAAGATTCCTCAGAGGCTCCGGCACCTCCGCTCCCGGATTTGCCTCAAGCCACTTGTCTATGTCGTCAACAGTGATTACTCCGAAAAATCTGCCTTGTCCGTCACTTGCCACTGGATAAAAAGGCATGAACCCGCTCAGGTCGTCCTCAAAACCCTTATCTACAGTGGTTGCCCGCGTTATGCCCGTTTTCTTGTCAAAATAGCCCACATAGCCGGTGTGGCTGTCATCGCCCATCCAGCCCATGCTCGCGCCAAACACCAGATAGTCCTTGGTCTCGCACATGTCCGACACCAACAGTTTGTCTTTGCCTATGCCCTTGGTGTTCACCTCGCTTGCCACAAGCCGGTTTTCGCCGCAGTCAAATGTATAAAGAGGAGTAAAGCTGTTGCGTGTCACAGTGTACACCGTATCTATAAACGGCTCCTTGAAATGCAGCTCGCCGCCGACCTTTCCGAGCCTCGGACACATCCATTCCGCGTTATATGTGTGCTTGCGTTCGCCGCCCTGCTCCTCGACCTCAAGAAACAGGTTGACCGAATGCGGCATCACTCCGGTACAGTGCGACAGGTACGCGGTGCCGTAGTCCAGATAGCTGTCATAGCCCTCCGGCATAGCCTTCACTACCGTGGTGTCGACTCCACCCTCTACCCCGCGCGAATTAAGACCGCCTGAGTAAATGGTTATCCACATATCCTTGTCAAACTTGTGCAGACGGCTGTCGACACTAACTATAATGGTGTCCATCAGCTGCGAAAGACCGGTAGCCCCCAATGGAGGAATCTGCGGAAACACACGCCCCTTGTAGCTGCCGTCTACGCCATACGCCTGCATATACATCATCTGACCGTAGCGCTTGAAATAAAGCATATTGCCGTCATCGCTCACCAGCGGAAACGGAGTAGAGTAAGCCTCCGGATCCTCGCCCGTGTGACCTATGACCCCCAAAAACCTGCCGTCCATGTCAAAGCTGAGGCAATTCTGATGTCCCCACCCGTTGGGCGAGAAATTGATTACAAGCAGCCGGTTTTGGGTTGCCATAAAATGCCATGACTCGGGGATAAGGGAACTGTCGGTTGTCTCAAATGGCACATAACTGATTTTACTGCCGAGATCGGAAACCTTCAGAGTTTCCGGCGAAGACACCGCTTCACCAACCTTGATAACTGTTTTGTCGCCGTTCAAGGCTCCGCCTGCGGAGCAACCGGCAAGCAACAGCGATGCGACAGCAACCGCTGTTGTGGAGAGAGGTAGCTTTTTCATTTTGTAAATATTGAGGTTTACGGCGGCAAAGATAATTAAATAATTTCACCGCCACAAAAAAGTTTGCCGTTTTTGATTGTTTTTTATAACTTCGCCTCCCAAAGGGAATTACCCATACTATTCAGGAATTTCACATTAGATACAGGTTGGAAAACCCAGACAGCCAAAGAGGGCGAGACACACCGCTTTACCGGCGACACCCGCGTGGCTGCCATTGGCGACAACAACACCCACGAGCTGAAAACAGGCATCCTCGGCGACATCACCGTGAAGTCTGTCGACGAAACCGGCAAGGAAGCCGGCAAAGTGTGCGGCATGAACATCTGGGTAGCTCCCGGTGTCACCGACATTGACGGCATTGAAACCGACGGCGCCGACAACTCCGTGCGCGCCGAAGGCGACTGCATCATCGCACCTGAAGGCTCCATGGTGTTTGACCTTACCGGTCGCCGTGTGGCTTCTGCCTCGCTGCGTCCCGGCATCTACATTGTACGCACCCCCGGAGGCAAGTCTGTCAAGATAAAAATTGACTGACACCCCCTCCTTACGGATAAAAACACAGGCTGCGCGGTTCGCGCAGCCTGTGTTTTTTTATGTTTCGGTTAACCGCCGGTCGCTCTACAGCAGCCCCATCTCGACCGAGGTTGCCACACGCTCTATTATAGCGTCTTTGCTATCCTTGTCCGGGCGGTAGTCCCCTTTGAGGTTCACCCCGAAAAATTTGCCGAATGTCTGCCAGAAACCTGCCCGGAAAGAGCCGAGAAACGCCTTTATGATATTATAGCTGCTCTGGTCGGTTTCACGCTTTATGAGTTTTATGAGCATCTGCGCCTGCGACTTGCTGAACCGCTTCAGCACAGGCTTGTACTGCTTGAAAATCTCCCCCTCCATTTTTTTCAGATACTCCTCGCGCTCCTTTTGGGTAGGAAAGGTCTCTATGTACTCGTATGTCTCGAGAAGAGTGGCGCAGATGAGCTTGGCGTATGGCAGCGTTTTCTTGACATCGCGCACAGTCCGCCAGTAAAACTCCTCCTCTTTCTTGTTCTTGAACTTCATGGGAGGGTACACAGTCACCTCGTTGAGCACATACATCTTCACCGTGTCGCCATCCACCTCGGTGTAATAATAGCCGCGTATGTCCCTCATCCTCGCGCTGGGCGGAGATGTCAGGTCTGTGTCATCCTCGCCGGCGGCGGCAGTTGCCGGAACCGACAGAAAAGCGACACCGAGTACAATATGCGGCAGATACTTTATCATAAAATTACAACAACGTGCGCGTCATTTTGATTGATTTCCGTGCTGCGCCACAGGCGGATAGTCAAGGGTGTAGTGCAGCCCTCTCGACTCCTTGCGCTCTTTTGCCTGGCGCATGATGAGGTAGCCCACGTTTATGATGTTGCGCAGCTCGCAGATTTCACGCGACGCCTTCGAGCGCTTGAACAGTTCTTCGGTCTCCTCGTATAGAATGTCGAGGCGGTTCCAGGCGCGGTCAAGGCGCAGATTGCTGCGCACTATACCCACATACGCACTCATTATCTGCCCCACCTCCTTGATGCTCTGCGTTATAAGCACCATCTCTTCGGGATTTCCCGTGCCCTCGTCGTTCCAGTCGGGCACATCGGAGCGCAGTTCATAGCGCGGGGCGGCGGTTGAAGCGTGTTTTGCTGCCGCGTCGGCGTACACCACCGCCTCTATCAGCGAGTTGGAGGCAAGCCGGTTGCCGCCGTGAAGCCCCGTGCATGAGCATTCGCCCACGGCGTAAAGGCGCTTTATCGACGACTCGCCGTTGGTGTCCACTGCTATGCCGCCGCAAAGATAGTGGGCGGCGGGAGCCACCGGAATATACTCTTTGGTTATGTCTATGCCCAGCGACAGGCACTTGGCGTATATGTTCGGAAAATGGTGTTTTGTTTCTTCAGGGTCCTTGTGGGTGACATCCAGGTACACATGGTCGTCGCCGTGCAGCTTCATCTCGCTGTCTATCGCGCGGGCTACAATGTCGCGCGGTGCCAGCGACAGGCGCGGGTCATATTTGTGCATGAACTCCTCGCCGCGAAGGTTGCGCAGCACCGCTCCGTAGCCGCGCATCGCCTCGGTGATAAGAAACGAAGGACGGTCGCCGGGATGATACAGCGCGGTGGGGTGAAACTGTATGAACTCCATGTCCTTTACAGTGCCCTTGGCGCGGTACACCATCGCTATGCCGTCGCCGGTGGCTACAAGCGGATTCGTTGTCGTGGTGTACACCGCACCCGCCCCGCCGGTAGCCATCAGAGTAACCCTCGACAGAAACTTGTCCACCGAACCGGTGTTCTGGTCCAGCACATACGCGCCATAGCAGGTTATGTCCTTGGTGCGGCGCGTCACAATCTTGCCCAGATGGTGTTGCGTTATTATCTCTATGGCGAAATGGTGCTCGAACACATCTATGTCGGGATTCTCGCGCACCTTTCTCACAAGGCTCTGCTGAATCTCGAAGCCCGTGTTGTCGGCATGGTGCAGAATCCTGAATTCGGAATGACCGCCCTCGCGGTGCAGGTCGAAGTCGCCGTTGGTGTCGCGGTCAAAGTCAACCCCCCACTCAAGCAGCTGCCTGATTTGCTCCGGAGCTTCCGTAACGACCTTTTTTACCGCCACGGGGTCACTGAGCCAGTCTCCGGCTATCATGGTGTCGGATATATGCTTGTCAAAATCGTCTACTGCGAGGTTGGTGACAGATGCCACTCCGCCCTGTGCCAGCGCGGTATTGGCTTCGTCGAGAGTGGTTTTGCAGATGAGCGCTACCCTTCCCTTTCCTGCTACCTTGAGTGCGAAACTCATGCCGGCTATGCCGGATCCGATAACCAGATAATCATATTTGCGTGTCATATTCTTGACAATGAGGTGAAAACTGCGGTGCAAAGGTAAAAATTTTTCGCAATATCAAATCAAAAGAATAATGGTCTTCATTTTTGTGATTTGAAAAACAGGCTGTTAATCGTATGGCGCAGTAATTTTACGGTTTTAGAAGCGGCGTCGTGTACTCTTTGCTCGGTTTTGAAGCCGACATTCAGGGCTATAAACAAACGGATGCGGGCTACAACGCCAAGCTGTCTGTTGCTGCTGACGGTTTTGCGATATTTTGAATACCTGCTTTTGAAGTATTCTCCTGGCATGTCTTTGACGCGAAGTATATGACCGTACAATACTCCCGCAATGATGGAATCCCTTTGTGCCGGTGTGATTTTGCCTTTGTCCGACAGTGATTCCACCGCTTCGATGAATCGGTT